>Ga0210247_101163_pt1 | contig 22209 bp, 9 predicted proteins | sample ChrtobMetP3_16mM_FD_155449 | JGI IMG/M metagenome (GOLD analysis project Ga0210247, IMG submission 155449) | Chrysochromulina tobin associated microbial communities from unialgal haptophyte culture, Seattle, Washington, United States - P3_16mM | ecosystem: Host-associated > Algae > Haptophytes >... | reverse complement strand
ACCTGCTCACCATCTTGAAAATCATAAGCCACTGCCTTGGACTCAGGAACTCAAAACTTGGCAGGCTTCCTAACTTTTTGAGATCTGCTCAAAAATACAACTTCCCAGAGCGAATTTTAACTGAATACCCTACTTAGGGTGCAGAAATGGCCCTTCCCGAAGGATCCAGCTCTGGGAAGTTGTATGGCCAGAAGCACCTCCCTGAGAAAAGGCTATAGCCAAGTCTTGGGCCCCATCCGCGATCACCACGGCTTATGATTTTCAAGTGACGATTTTTCGTCCATTTTCGCTCACTTTACCGCTCAGGCGGCCACTAAGGCGTCGCCCGGCATATGCGGCCTGTTCTGGATCTGCAAGTTTCTGGATCGGATTCGTTCATCAGCGCGTTTTGTCGAGGCACGCCCGCACGTGCGAAGCACGATCGTCGACGCTGGAAGACTTTCAGCCATGAATGGTCTTACTCCGCCAGCCTCCGCCCCCAGGACGCCCGTGCGTACCCCAACCGTCGAGACGCCCCCTCCGATGCCACCGATCATATGGGAGTACCGCCACCCGGAGACGCTCATCGAGTTCAGCGACGACCGTCGATCGGCTCGCGCTGCGAAAGAGGGCCACGTCCGCTTTGCCGTGAGCACGCCCGTCCCGCTCAACAGCGAGGTGACCATCCGCGTCGACGAGAGCAAGCACAAGGACAGCGACTCGATCTTCGTCGGCGTGACGCTGGACGGGTCGGGCAGCATCTCAGCCAACTGCCGCGCGCAAGCAGTGCACCTCTTCGACGGGCGGCTTTGCCAGTTCAGCGATGCGAGCAACTCTTTCCTCTCGGAACACATGGTTAACCAGTTCGTGCCCAAGGTCCGCGTGGGCGGCACGATCTCGATCCGCACTGTCAAGCAATGGGGTGCGCAGAACGAGACGAAAATCCTGTTCGACGTCCAGGGCGACAACGACTGGAAGAAGGCAATCTTCACCGTGCAGGGCGAGGTGCGAATCTTCGTGCGCTTCAACTTCATCGAAGACGCCGTCTCCATCATCGAGGCGAGGCCGATTCCTGAGGCTTCCTCCTCCGGCGGCAGCAGCAGCGGCGCGGGCGGCCACTCCTTTCAATTCATTCCCGCGCTCGCGCTGCGTACCCCAATCGCCGAGACGCCCCCTCCGATGCCATCGATCATATGGGAGTACCGCCACCCGGAGACGCTCATCGAGTTCAGCGACGACCGTCGATCGGCTCGCGCTGCGAAAGAGGGCCACGTCCGCTTTGCCGTGAGCACGCCCGTCCCGCTCAACAGCGAGGTGACCATCCGCGTCGACGAGAGCAAGCACAAGGACAGCGACTCGATCTTCGTCGGCGTGACGCTGGACGGGTCGGGCAGCATCTCAGCCAACTGCCGCGCGCAAGCAGTGCACCTCTTCGACGGGCGGCTTTGCCAGTTCAGCGATGCGAGCAACTCTTTCCTCTCGGAACACATGGTTAACCAGTTCGTGCCAAAGGTCCGCGTGGGCGGCACCATCTCGATTCGCACTGTCAAGCAATGGGGTGCGCAGAACGAGACGAAAATCCTGTTCGCCGTCCAGGGCGACAACGACTGGAAGAAGGCGATCTTCACCGTGCAGGGCGAGGTGCGAATCTTCGTGCGCTTCAACTTCATCGAAGACGCCGTCTCCATCATCGAGGCGAAGCCGATTCCTGAGGCTTCCTCCTCCGGCGGCAGCAGCAGCGGCGCGGGCGGCCGCTCCTTTACGTTGCCCAAGCGCAGCGTGAACACGGTCGACCTCGTCCAGCGCAAGTTAGAAGAGCCCGAACCAGAGATTCTCGATCCGGCCGCGGCGGCCGCGGTGTCTGCGGCGGCTGAGAGGGTGGCGGCGGAACGGGCGGCGGCGGACAAGGCGAGGGCGGAACGGGCGGCGGCGGACAAGGCGGCGCGGGCGGAGAAGGAAGCGGCCGAGGCGGCGGCAGAGGAGGCTGCCGCTGCCGCCGCGCGAGTAAGAAGGGAGGCCGCGGAGAGGGCCGCGGAAAAGGCCGCCGCCGAGCAGGCGGCGGAGGATGAGCGGCGGATTGCCGCGGTGCAGGCAGCCTTTGCCGAACAACTGAAATCTGCGGAGCTCGCGGAGCACCAGAGGCTCGCGGCGGCAACGTCGGAGATACGCTTCCCGGAGGTCTCCGAGCCCAGCGACGAGATCTCATCTCGCCAACCGTCAGACTTCAGCTCGCTCCAGAGAACTGCATCGGAGATCGCAGCTGCCGAGACTGGCCTGCCTCGCGAAGAGGTAGGCGAGTTGCTGAACGCGCAGCTCGCGACGGAGGCCGAGGCGCAACGCCAGCCGCCTGCCGCTGCTGCCTCGTCAGGCATCGCACTGGTCGGCCGGTACGCCATCGGCGAGCGCGTGCTGGTCAAACGGAGCGACGGGAGCGAGTCAGCGGCGGTGGTCGAGGCGTTTGACCCGGCGCACGATCCACCCATCTACGAGCTGAAGCTCGCGACTGGCGATATGAAGCGTGCGCGCGAGCAGGACCTGCGCCTCGACCCGAGCTCGTGGCCAAGTTCGGTGCAGGCTCCACCGTGCCGGCGCACGTTCACCTTCGGTCGCGGCCCTCTGGGGCTCATCTTCGGCGATGGCGACGGTTTCGTCATCATCAACCATGTGGACGAAGGCTCGCAGGCGGGAAGGCTGGGCGTCGAGGTCGGCAGCAAAGTCATCAGCGTCTCTGGCAAGCTGATGGGGGGCGTGCCGCGCACGGCGGTGCTCGCCCGCATCAAGCAAGAGATGCAACGCGCGACGCAGCAGCAGCCGATGACCATGGAGCTCGAGCCGGAGATTCACATCATCCCCGCCGCCGCTGCCGGTGCGGATGATCTCGCGCAACTGATGATGGGGGCGGAAGGTGGCCAGACCCGTTGGCCAATGTCGCTCGATCCGAGCTCTATTGAGGTCTACACTAAGCGCTTCGAGGCGGCACACGCGCGGGCGGGGGGCGAGCCGGTCCTCGATGAAATGTGCCTCCACGAGGCCCGTGAGGCGGGAGTGAGCGACGAGGTGCTCAACCACATCTGGAGTCTGGTCGATGTCGACCGCGACGATCGGCTCTCGCTGCCCGAGTACCTCATGTGCTGTGCCCTCGTGGCCCAATTCCTTGGGAGGGGCGAGCCGCCGCCCGCTACACTGCCCGCGCCGATCCGCACCTTTGCGTACTCCGGCCGGGCAAACAAGGCCGCGATCACGCTGCGCGCGGGCACGGCGCTGCCCGAGCTCTCTGCCGCCGAGCTGGCCGAAGGTACTGGGCACTTTGACAATGCACAAATCATCGGCGCGGGCGGATTCGGCTCCGTCTTCCGCGTGGGCCCGGGCTGCCTGCCCTCACTGCCGCACACGGGCAGCTTTGCCGTCAAACGCCTCGATCGCGGCTCTCTCCAGGGGGTGCAAGAGCTGCAGAATGAGATCGAAGTGCTCGCGTTGTGCCGGCACGAGAGCCTCGTGCCCTTGCTCGGCTTCTGCCTCGACACGCGCTCGCTCTGCCTCGTGTACCCGCTCATGGAGGGCGGCACGCTCGAGCAGGCGATTGCGGAATCCTTCGGCTGCGGGCGACCACTCCCCTGGCGCGCGCGCTTGCGCATCCTTCGCGCGGCGTGCCGGGCGCTTCTGTACTTGCACACGCCCAGTAGCACGAAGGGGGTTTTCCTGCACCGCGACATCAAGCCGGCCAACATTCTGCTCGATGAGCATCTCAACGGGCGGTTGGCCGACGTGGGGCTCCTTGTAATGACGAACTCGAAGACGGACGCCGCCTCAGTGCACGCGACCAACATCAAGGGGACGCTCGGCTACCTCGACCCCTTATACATGAACACGGGCAAGTACACTGTCCACACTGACGCGTACGCGATGGGCGTCACCATGCTGGTGGCACTCACGGGGCGGGCGGCACAGGATGCGATGCGCGTGGCCACCCTCGAGAACAATGTTCTCGAGGACCCGAGCCAGGCGCTGGAAGTGGCTGACCTGACAGCCGACTGGCCGACCAACGAGACCACCGAGCGGCTTGCTTCCATCATCCAGGGTCTCGTGTGTGGCACCACGCTCGCGAAGCGCATGCCTTTCGCGAAAGCGACCAAGGCGATCGAGGATCTCGCTGATGACGCCAATCTTCTGCCTGGCATGGCCGATGAGGCAAGCGTGGACGAGCGAGAGGCCGCCGGTACGCCTCTGAAGGAGTGTGTGATCTGCATGGCGGCGCCGCGTTCCGTCCGATTTGCATGCGGTCACATGCTCTGCTGCGAAGACTGCACTGAGGACCTTATCAACGCGGTCGCCCAGACGAGTTGGGGCGCGCAGAATAAATGCCCATCGTGCCGCGCGCGCATCGTCGTCGTGGCGCGGGGAGGCGCCATGGCGAGCCAGGAAACCTTTGTCGGGATGCAAATGTCGACAGGTCGCGCGCCGCCGTCGTCGGTGGATACGAACGCGCCGACATCGTACTCGGCCTCCATCGGATTCGACGCCCCACCATCGTACTTGGCCGTTGTCGCACCTCCATCATACACTGCGGCCACGCAGCAGGCGCCCCGGGGAGGAGACGCCGGCCAACAAGCGGGCCCATCCGCCGAGACGTTAGCGGAGAGAGCGCGATTCCGAGCGATGTCAGCGGCAGCCGAGGCGGCAGCCTCGAGCTCGACTGCGCCCAGCCCGCGCCGTTTGGGTGAGCTACCGCTGATCGCAGGCGAGGTGCAGAAGAAGGGCAGCGGCTTGTTGAAGAGTTGGAGCAGGCGCTATGCCGCTGTGTTTGAATCGTCCAAGACGATGATCTACTTCAACAACCAGGCCGAGTTCACAATGAGCCCCCCGACTTCAGTCGGACGCAGCCGGAGGGCGCTCGCCGGCGTCACCCCAGGCCAGCCCGGGTCCACCGACCTCACCCTCGTCCTGGTCACCAACGAGCCGATTTTCATCAGGCTCCCCTCCGTCGCCGAGCGCGACCGCTGGTTCACCGTGCTGTCCACGATGCTTGCGCCTAGGACCAGCTTGTAAATACGGCATCGGCGGTGCACGTGTAGATGTCGCGATAGTCTACAGTGACTCAACTACACGAGTGTTTGTACATGTGTGGGCGCGGCGGCGCGGCGGGCTTGTTCGCAGGCTTCAGTACGCTATGGATGGTGCGTCGCTCTCTTAGCACATTGCGAATGATAATAGCAAATAGGGGAGTACTCGGGGGGCGGGGCGTTGTTGCGGTCCGGCATGCGGTCCCGTCCGGTCGGCCGGCGCGCGATCGTGCGCGGCGACGCCCTGGCAGGGCGGCGACCAAGACCGGGCTCCACCGCATTATACGCGATCATAGCACATAGGCAGTCGCGGCGTGCATCCGATCTCAATCGTAGAGATTGCGGCATCGGGCGGACAGCACACTTGTGATCACAATACAGGCTGAACCGGTCACAGCAACACGTCGGCAACGATCCCGGTCAACGTCACACCGGTCACCGCACGCGTCACACGTCACACACGATCGTCGATTCCCGGCCAGGGATTCCTATCGATGAAGGGAGACGTGACGTAACTCACCAAGTGGCGCTCTTCTGCGGCTGCCACTGCCGCTCGAGCGTACTCGCCGTCTCCTCGAGCATTGCGAGATACGTCTGCAGGTCGAGGCATGCGTCGTTCACGCAGCGAGTCGGCGCCGCACAGCCGAGCTCATCGGTGAGCTTGTCGACCTTGGCCTCGAGGCGCGCGAGGTAGCTGGTGAGCGAGCCGTCCGTGAGTGAGGCGTCCGGCGATGCGCCGCCCCACTCATCACGCCCCGAATCGGAACCCCCCCAGTCGGAGGAGCTCACGGGCCTACGCCACTGCAAATCAAGGGTGTTCAGCGTCTCCTCGAGCAGCTCCGTGTAGCTTTGCACGTCGAGGCACGCGTCTTCGTTGCACTGCTGCGGCATGGGCACGTCGTATTTTGTGCACAGCGAGGACACCTTGCCCTCGAGGTTGCTCAGGTAGGATGAGAGACTGCCATCAGTTGACGAGGGCTTGATCATCGGAAGGATGTTGTTCGCGGCCGCACCCTCCAGCGAGGCAAGGTAGCCTGTGACAGTCGCATCGCCGGTCACGGCGTACATGGTGGCATCGACGCGTTGGTGCAGCATCACCTTCGACGGTGAGGACAGGCTGAATGCGAGCGTGACAGGCGTGAGGAACATCATTCTGAGAAAGTGTTTGGCACTTCGCGATGGCGATCTTCCCTTCCCTTTCCCTTCCTTGTTTGGAAAAGAAGGTGCCCTACGGGGACGTTGCGGAGAGCGCTGCCAAATAATTCGTCATGATACAGTGTATGTAAATTCGCTTGCGGTTGACGGCGCGATCTCCCACATGGAGACTAAAAGGCAGCTCGACGAACTTAGCTCGACGTAAAAAGGTTCGAGCCACACGCACGAGTGGGGCGCTCGAAGCGGTGCAGTCAATGGCCTTATTGTTCGCGAGCGCGACCGCAGCGCTGAGCGGCAGCGTGCACGTGAGTTGCGGTTGCCAGCGCCTGCCTGCTGTGCAGGTTCCACGTCACCTCGTGCAGATGAAGGCGCCATCACGGTCGTTTCGGCTCTCGGACTGGTATGGGGAGGATTGGGATCACAAGAGGCCAGTCGACGACAACAACTGGGTTTCGCCGTGGGCAAAGGCGCACTACAAGCTTCGTCAGCAGGAGATTGAGATCGAGCAGTGCGAGTATTTGCTCCAGAGCGCCATCGACCGCGAAGAGTACGCTGAGGCCGATGGGCTGAAGCAGCGCGTCGAGCGGCTGCGCTCACGGCACCCCATCATACCACGGGAGGAGAGACTAGCAGAAGCCCTCGAGGCTGGTAATTATGTGCTCGCGCACATCTTTCAGGAAGATTTGGACGCCGTCAAGGCCAATCTGGGCCTGCCAAAGTACGAGGTTGGCCAGGCTGTGGTCCACGCGCATCGCGAGGGTTTACGTGGGATCGTCATGGATGTCGACCTGCAGTGCGTGCGTGGGCACGCGTGGATCAAGGCCGCAGGCTGCCTCGAGCGCGGCTGCGCGCTCGGCTACTCAGCCGAGGAAACAGACTTGGGCGAGCTGAAATCGTGGGTCAACCAACCGTTTTACACTGTCCTGCCAGATCTACGGGACGTCATGGACGAGGCCAAGGCGAAGCAGCTCGTGTGGAAGTGGCGCTGGCCGGAGGAGCTGGCGGCGTGCCAGGTCAACCATGGCAACGCTCTGCCTGCGCCCGTATACCTATCTGAGGACGCCATTTTGCACGATCCCAACGACTCGAAGCCGCTCAACCCCGACATCGACAGGTACTTTAGCGGCTTCGACACGACGCCGCACCGAGGGCGCGTTCACCGGCCGTCGCCTCGCTTGCGCATGTGGCAGCAGGCGCGCGCCAAGGAACAGCAGGAACTATGGCGCTCTCGACGCGCCAACTCCCTGAACTCAAAGAATCCGTATGACAGGATGAAGTAAAAGATCATTGATATTCCGTTCCGTTTCAGGGCCCTACCGGCCAGACGCACACCCACAAGCCCCGGAGAGGCAGGCGTACAAGGGAAAGACTAGTGATCAATCATTGAAGATTGATAAAGATTGATCATCAGATCGCTTGAGCGTGAGCGAGCACACGACATTTTCATTTTCCAGAACCGGGCCATACCAGCTTATGACGTCACCAATGGGGCGGAGCGGCGGGGCCGGGTGTGCTGTGGGACGGGGGTCCCAAGTTGCCGCACCGCTTTTACGTGCCCGCTATGGCGCGCGGTCGAGCGCTCTGCGCGGGAGCCTCATTGGAAGTCCGGTCGCCCAGTGTGACAGGAGCATGATGCCCAAGGCCAAACGCTCGACCGCACGCGCGACATCGTCGGCGGACACGGATGACGTCCTGATGGCGGAGGACGACGTTGAGTACAAGCCGAACGTCTCGCAGGAGCTTAATGATGCCGAGGAGCAGCCGCACCCAGCCAAGAAGGCGAAGAAGGCGAAGAAGGCGGGGCGCGGTGCAGCCGTGCAAGACTTCGAAAACGGCGTGCTGCGAGCGCTCGAGCTTCAGAACTTCATGAATCACACGCACCTGCGCATCGACTTCGACCCGCACGTCAACTTCATCATCGGCAAGAATGGCTCTGGAAAGTCGGCGATCGTAAACGCTCTCATTGCGGGCTTCGGCCACCGCGCGAGCGCCACTGGGCGCAACACGAACTCGGCCAAAAGCCTGATCAAGCACGGCGCAGACTATGCGCTGATCTCGGTGCACCTTGCCAACGGCGGCGAGGACCCGTGGAAGGCGGACGAGTTTGGTGACACTATTGTTGCCGAACGGCGGCTCGAGCGCACGGGCGCGGGCTCGTACAAGCTCAAGGACGGCCCCGACGGCACTGCACGCCGCTCGACGCACGCGGAATTTGCCGAGCTCTGCCAGCACTTCAACATCCAGGCCGACAACCCGTGTGCGCTACTCACGCAAGAGCACGCGAAAAAGTTCCTGCACCAAGGCAACGAAGCGGACAGGTACCGCTTCTTCTTGCAGGCGGCAAACCTGGAGAGTCGGCAGCACGACCTGCTGCAGACGGAGCAGAACGTGAAGCACCTGAAGGAGAAGCTCGAGCGTGCCACGGAGCAGATGAGCGAGAAGGAGGAGATCGCACGCAAGGCGCAGGCCGACTATGAAGGGGCCAAGAAGCTCAAGGAGATCCAGAAGCAGATCGACCTGCACGAGACGATGCTCGGCTGGGCGCTCGTGAGCGAAAAGGAGCGCGAGCTCGAGCAGAAGCAGGCGGCAATGCGCGCCGCGATCGAGAGGGAGCAGCAGGCGAAGGACTCGACCTTCGAGGCTGACGAGAAGCGCCGAGACCTCGAGGAGGAGTTGGCGATCGCTGAGAAGAAGTTCCAGGCGTCGAGCAAGGAGCTCGAGCAGTTTGGGAACAAGGCGCAGCAGCACCACGAGCGGGCCAAGAAGGCTCTCAAGGAGATGAGGAGTGCCAAGAAGGAGCTCGACGTGCTGCGCGAGCAGCTCGAGGAGAAGCGTCAGGACGCGGCGCACTACGCGAGCGAGTACGACAACGCGATGGCTGCAGTCGAAGGCACGACGAACAAGAGGGAGAAGGAGCTGATGCGCAAGGTGCACACTCTCGAGGAGCAGCGCAACGCCGCCGACAAGTCGGAGAAGGAGCTCGCCGAGCACATCCATGCGTCTAAGATGGCGTACAATGCGGCCATCGAAGCGTGGCGTGAGGCCGCCGCGGCCTTCGAGGCGGCCCAGGAAGAGGTGGCCGCAAAGGAGCAGTCGCTGAGCGCCATGAAGAAGTCTGGCTTCGACCGCGAGCTGATGCTCCATCCGTCGATGAAGGAGCTGCTGCAGCGGCTGGAGCAACGGCGCGGCCAATTCGCTGCGCCGCCGCTAGGGCCGCTCGGCCTGCACATGTCCGTCAAGCCCGAGTTCGAGGCTACCCTCGGCCCTGCCGTCGAAATGGCCGTCGGTCATAAAATGATGCTCACGTGGATTGTGTCGTGCAAGGACGACGAGATCAAGCTGCGCTCGATCCTCAAGGAGCTCCCTAGCCTCAGGAATGTCCCACCCCTCGACAACGTGACTCAGGTCACGATTCGCAAGCCTGAGCCGCGCTACACGCTGATACGAGACGACCCGTCGAAGGCTGCGGGCGCTGCGGGCGCGGACGGGGACGAGACGGCGGCGGGCGGAGATGCGGCTGAGCCGGCGGTGAAGCGAGAGCGTGGTCGTCGCTCGTCAGCTGGTGCGAGTAGCTTGTCGGACGGTGCGCTGGCCGCAGCACCCGAGGCGCCGACGCTGATCGATGCGATCGAGATCACGTGCAAGACGAAGGCGGACTCGGACATGGTGTACAACCACTTGCTCGACAGCTGCAGGGCCGAATTCAAGCTGCTCTTCAACGACATCTCGACGGCGGAGCGCGTCACCTACGCGTCGGCCCAGCCTCAGGTCGAGGGCGTGTTTGCGGCGCAGTACGGGCAGCCTGGTCGTCGTTTCTTCCGCAAAGGCAAGACGACGGGAGCCGAGACTCTGAGAGGTTCGAACGGCCAAAAGTTCACGCGCGACCAAGCATCTGCGAAGAAGCAGCTCGAAGCGGAACTGCACGCGGCCAAGCAGGAGGCGCAGCGGCTGCAGCACGCGGCGAGCGCGGCCGACAAGGCGCGCAAGGAGGCGGAGAAGAAGGAGCTCGGCACGCGCAAAGGCTATGAGAAAGCGAGAGAGATATTGAGCCAGATCGAAGATCAGCTGACGACGCTTCAGAGCGAGACCGTCGAGTCGTCGGTGATGACCGAGATCCAGCAATTCCTCACCCAGCGCAACGCGGCGCAGCAGGCTGTCGAGACGTACGAGCAGATGCTCGCCCAGGGCACCCAGCGCTACGCCGAGGCAGAGGCCACGTTCCAGCCTCTCAAGGAGAAGAATACGAGCAACGAGGAACAGCACCGCCAGATGGCTGAGCACGTGGCTCAGATGCAAGCCGCGGTGGAGAAGGCGCAGGCACCACTCACTAAGTCGAAGCACACGATGTCGCAGGTGCGCAAGGTGCTCAGCGAAGCGGAGAAGGAGAAGAAGCAGCTGGAGAAGGAGTGCGTGGAGAGGCGCGAGTACATCGCCAGTGTGATTCCGATGGTTGAGCAGACGTACGGCGAGCGCATTCACGACCCGCAGCAGCGCGATGTGGACACCCTCAAGCGGGAGAAGCTCGCGCTCGAGGCGAAGCAGAAAAAGGAGGAGGCGAAGACGGGGGGGAAGTCGATCGAGGCGCTCGCCAAGGCGGCGGAAATCGCCGCCAAGCTTGCGACCGAGGGGCGCGATGGCATCGAGATGGTCAGGCAGATTGGCGAGAAGGAGGAGGAGGCGTTCAAGGAGCGCAAGTCGCACTACAGGAAGGAGGCGAAGGCACGCGGGAAGATGGCCTCGAGCGAATTCAATCGGCGCCTCTCACGCAAGAACCACGCGGGAGAGCTGATGTTCGACCACCAAAACGAGACACTGCGCCTGGAGGTGAAGCGCAACTCACAAGACGTCGACTCGGCGGCCACGCAGGACGCGCGTAACCTGAGTGGCGGCGAGCGCTCCTTCACAACGCTCGCCTTCGAGCTTGCCATGTGGGAGTTTTGTGCGACGCCCTTCCGCGTGCTCGATGAGTTTGACGTCTTCATGGACGACACGTACCGCAAGCAGGCGGTCGAGACGCTGCTTGAACTGTGCGACTCGCAGCCGGGCCGCCAGTTCCTCTTCATCACGCCGCAGGACATGCACCCCTTCCTCATGCAACGGCTCGAAGAGAAGTCCAAGAGGATGCCGACCATCACAAAGATGAAGGACCCACGGCCCAAGGGTGCCGCCGCCTGAATAGGTGCGTGGCATTGCTGTTGCTCTTCGAGGTTCGATCCTGAGACGAGCAGCAGCTCAATCCTTGAGTGCTGAGACGAGAAAGAGAGAGCCTGCATGGGCCCGCACAAGGCGTCTATGATGCGGTGTGGAGTGAGTGGAGCCTGGCAAGGCAAGGCTGTGTGCCGCCCGGCGCGATCGGAGAGACGGAGACGGAGACCGGGGCGATCGGATACGGGCACGGACGTGAGCGCGCGAAAGAAGCTGTACAACTGTATATAAGTCGGGCGTACAATGTACTGTGCGTCAGATTACTGTACGACTTTGAGTTGAGCTCTACAGTAGTTTGAGAATTTGGAAACTTAAAGTTTCGTAACTTGCGTGTGAAGGGATCATGGTGCTCTCGCAGCAACTCCGTGCGGCTGCGAGGCATGGCAGTATCGATGAGCTCACGGCCATCCTAGAGGGTGAGGGCCTCATGCATGTGAACGACGCAGATGACGATGGAACCACGCCGCTGCTGATGGCGTGCTGCTACGGGCACACACCCTGCGTCGATGCGCTGCTCAACTTCGGGGCGGATGCGAACCTCGCGGGCAAGCACGGCATCACGCCAACCTTCTTCACGTGCCAGGAGAACAAACCAGACTGCTTGAAGCTGCTGATCGCAAAGAAGGCCGACTTGAACATACCAAACTCGCAGGATGGCGGATCGCCCCTCTACATTGCGTGCTCTAAAAATAATGCCGAGTGCGTGCACCTGCTCCTCGAGGCCGGCGCCGACGTGAATCTGTCGCGCAAGGACGGCAGCACCAGCGTGCAAGCCGCGCTCAAAAAGAAGAATCTGGGAATCGCGAAGCTGTGCATTCAGTATGGTGCAGAGATTGACCGCAAGTTGCCGCCCGCGAACAAAACGCCGTTCCAGCTGGCCATGGAGATTGTCAACGAGAAGGATGCCGAGACGCGCAAGGAGTACATGATTGGCATGTACGAGGGGAATGATCTCTGCGGTATGCTCTGCGAGATGCTCAAGGCCGACAATTCAAAACTCAAAATTCGTATCGCGGCGCGGGAAGCTGGTGAGGAGCCACCGGAGACGGATCGCTCAGCTCATGAACGCCAGATGACCCCTGGAGGATCGACTGACCGGTCGGTCTCAGGCAAGTCGAAAAAGAAAAAAGGAGGCACGAAGAAGGAGGGCGATTTGATCCCAGCAGAGGCCCTACCAGCAGCAGCAGCAGCAACAGCAGCAGCAGCAGCAGCAGCAGCAGCAGCAGCAGCAGCAGCAGCAGCAGAAACCATAGCACCTGAGGCCCCAGCAGCAGGAACCAAACTAGAACCCCTAGCAAGGAGCCCGACCGCAAACGAGAGGGCAATAGCACGGCTGCTGGCGGCGAATGCTGAGGAAAGGAAAATGGAGGCAGAGAAGAAAGCGGGTAAGGGGGCCAAGAAGAAAGGAAAATGAGCGGCCGCGCTATTTAAAATATTAAATATAAGCCGCTCTTCGACCTCTGCACGTTCGTGAGGTGAATGAGCGTCACGCCGCAGCGCAGCGCGCACAGGCGTCTCTCAGGCCCAGCGCAGCGCGCACAGGAGAGTGCCGCGCAGCGCGCACAGGCACATGCACCGCACGACTTACGTCTAAGCCCGATCCGTATTGTGCTTCGCTCGGCGCGTCCGTGCCATCGGCGGTTGGCGCAACCAAATCCATCCCCGTAGTTCAAGAGGTCGGCGCGATGGTCAACCTCTCGAATCGCCGCTCGCCTCGCACCCCTGGCGGCGCGCCGGCTCAGACGAGGCTGCACGCCCCGACCGTCACCTGGTTGATCTCCGAGGCTGGAGATGAGCTCGAGCTGCCGCCACTTCCCACCGTCGCTTGCGAGCGCAGCCGCTTGAGGGCGGCGTCGTCGTTGGGCTCGTCGCTCGTCTCAGACTTCGCTGCCGGTCGCTTGCTCGTGCCCTTGCCCGTGCCCTTGGCCACAGTGGGGTTGCACGCCTCGGCGGCAGCAGCTTGCTGTGCTGCGCGCTCTGCCTTGGCTGCCGCTTGCTCTGCGCCCGTGGCGGTCACCTTGATCCAGCGCGGCCCCACGCGCTCCTCGAAGTCGCCATCGTCATAGTGCAGATCGCACGTGCCGTCCTCGTGCACCGCCCTCACCTCGCCGTCGAACCAGTTCAGACCACCTATCTGCCCCTGGTACTTGCCCTGGACGCGATCGCCCGGCTGGATCCGCTTGCCCTCGAGCTTCCAAGACGGGAGCAGTTCGGCGAGGACCACCCACTTGGCGGACGCCATCGCCTCTGCCTCACGCGTCTGCCGAACCGCCTCTTTCATCGCGGCCTTCGCGGCATCACGCTCGGCCTTGGCGGCCGCGCGCGCCGCGGCCGCCGCCTCCTTTGCCGCCTCCTTGAGGGCACTGCGCTCGGCCGCGGCGGCCGCTTTGGCCGCGGCCGCCTGCTCGCGAATGGCCTCGCGCGCCATCGCGCGCTCCGCCGTCTCCGCGCAAACGAAGATGCGCACGCGGTTCCGTGGCACGCGCGCTTCCTTGTCGCCATCGAGGTAGTGCACGTCGCACGTGCCGTCTTCATAGACCGCGGCCACCCAGCCGCCAAACCACTCGCCATGCAGGCGCGCGACGACCCCGGCGTATTCCACAAGGATGCGCTCGCCTAGCGCGAGGCTGTGCCGGCCCGTCATCGCAGTGAGACTGACCGGCACCTTGACCGAGCGCTTGGCCGCCCCGCCGCCGGAGCCAACTGGGCAGTCTGGGCACCGATACGGCGCCGCGCCCGCACTCGGCTCGCAATCGATGCTGGCACAGTCGCCGTGAACGCGCCGGCCGCAGCCGTCGCAGGTGAGCCACACGCCATTCCAGTGAAGTCCGGAGGAGGGCAAGTGGCGTTTCGTTCCACAAAAGCACGCGCCCGCGGCGGGCAAGAGCCGGTCCAGAGAGAAGCCACCGCCACCCTCCTCGCTGCTGCCCTCCTCCCCGCCCGAGGCCGTGGTGGAGGCCTCGGCCTCGGCAGGCCGGCGCCAGTCAGTGCCCTCCTCCTGCCACGAGAACCAGTCTTCCCACTGGTCCGATCCATCGGGCAGCACGATGCGTGCCTGGAAGGTGCCGTCGGCGAGGACGGTAAGCACCTTGGCCTTGATCCACGCCACCTCGTCCTCGATCTGTGGATGTGCCACCTCGACCTCGATCGTGTCGCCCTCGAACAGCCACTGCCAATTGTCGGGTGGCGCTTTTCGGCGGGTGGGTGCGCGCGTGCCTGGGAGCGGCGCGCGCGCCTGAGCCCCTCTCTGCTCTGTCTCTCCCTCGCGCACGAGCTGGCACCATCGGTAGTAGCATTCGAGGCCTGTGCGCGAGGGAACGTGCGTCGCAATCACACCGAAGAACTCGGCGCGAAGCGCGCCCGATTTCGTAGTGCAGTGCGGCGCGAGCCAAGGCACCAAATGGCGAAGACGCGCGTCGCCTCCCCGCTCCCCCTCCCATGGAAGGGGGGGTGGCACGTCCGCGGCGCCGTGCACGTCATCGAGCCCGAGGCCCGCCGGTGGCAGCCGCGGCAGCCGGCGCGCCTTCCACGAGCCCTCGGAAGGCGCGAGCCCGAGAGCCTTCCAGTACTGTCCCTCGCGTCCCTCAGCCTCGTAGTTCACGCGTACCTGTCAGAAAGAGTCATCGAAGAGGTGATCGGACGGGGCACGGAAGGCGATGGGAGAGTCAGCCAGGGGCCGAGATATGCGCCGAGATAAGCGCTCGGGGAGTGTCAACCAGGGGCCGAGATATGCGCCGAGATAAGCGCTCGGGGAGAGTCAGCCAGGGGCCGAGCGCACCTCAGCGCCTGCCGGGATAGGCTCCGTGGCTACGATCCACAGAGACCCTGCCAGCGCATGCGGCACGCGCTTCTCGGCGACCCTCCAAACATACGCAGCGTTCGGCGCCACACTGGAGTGGTTGGCATACGGGCCGAGAGAGCGCTGCTCCCAAGGGAACGGAGCTTGACTCGAGTCGCCGTCAATGAACCACGGGCTCTCCGGGCTGCCCACGCCGCCGTTACCGCTCGGGATGCCTAGGTTATACCCCGACTGCTGCTGCCACTCGCGCGGCAGTACCGGGCCTGCATATTCAGCCACGGGCGTGCCCGCAGGCAGGTGGACGCGTGCAAAGAGCCCCAGGTCGCAGCCGCCCGCCGGCGCGACGAAGCACAGCGGCGAGAGCGGCCCGTACGCGGCCGCGGTGAGCAGTGCCGCACTCTGCTGCGCACCGTCGACGTGCACGCCGGTCCCGCGCCGGCTGCATGCATTGCCTGTCGTTGGTTCGGCTTTCGCTGGCTCGGCGCCCGCGGGCGATCGAGTCGCGCGCGCCGAGCGTGGCGCACGCAGCAGACGCGCCGGCCCGTGCCAGTCTGGCAGCTCCGCCTGATGCTCCGGGCCCCGCCGCTGCTCACGACGCCAGATCGTCTCGACACGCGGCCTGAGCATCGGTCGTTTCGCCTCGAAGAGTACTATGGGTTCACGGTCTAGGAATCCCACCTCGGGCTCCCACGAGTCATCCGCGCTGCCGTACCCGACCCACCGGACGAGGAACTCGCGCTTGCCGTTCTCGCCCCGGCGCACATCGAGCAGCCGGTCCACCTCGAAGGCCAACTCTCCCGCCACCTCAACGGGCGGCGGCTCCTTGACGGGCCTCGCGTCCTTAGAAGGCTTCGCGTCCTTGGAGGAGCCCTCCGTCTCCTCAGCCTCCGGCTCCTCCTCTCTGGCCACGCCAAGGTGCTCGGCGACGGCCTCTCGCGTCTTGAAGGCGCGACCCTCGGGCGAGATGTAGCGAACGCTCTTGTCGCGGGTATTGAGAGGCTGGCCAGTGCGCTCACCCTCTGGATGGCCGGTGATCCGCTCGATGTCAAAGGTCACCGTCCAGCCAGAAAGGTCGACGCCCTCACCTCTCACCTCAGTGTGGAGCTTGAGCAGCAAGAGTGAAGCGATCTGATCGTGATTGGCCTGTACGCGCTGCTCGCGCTCCTTGCGCCCGCGCTCACCTTGCAACTGCTTCGACTTGGAGCGCTGACCGTCGATTATTGCGTCGGTGCTTATTCTTTGCCGCTGCTCCTCTGCAAGGAGCCGCAACTTCCTATCGGCGATCTGGCTCTTTTCCACCATTCAGCTATTGTCACAAGAGAGGTTGGCTATTGACGCGCAATAGGAGTCGGGCATCTCGATACCTCTTCGCGCGAAGACGCCCGCGTTCACACTACCACCATATTCACAGGTCCACCAAGAGCCGCACAGGACCAACGAAACGAGACACATGCAGACGGAGAGCGGAGAGACAACCAATAGAGAGTGCAGCGTGACCCGTGCACTCGGGACGAGGGAGGGCGACCGCGCCGACGTGTCGGGGCTCGGGGGACGAGACGCGACTTACGACGCGACTTACGACGGACGAGGGACGCGCTGGGCGGTGTAAGGGCGGTGTCTGGTGACCCCCCAAAGAGAAAAATGGCCGGCCGGCCAAATACGAAGGAGCAACGAGCACCAGGCGTGGCGGTCGCGTTCCGACAGCGAGAGTCCGGTCACGAGACGTCTGCGAGACGTGGAGATCTCGGTCGCGCCCCGGCCGCGGTCTTCACAGATCACATCTCAGATGACAGTTCTGAGATCGGTTGATCTGAGATCAGTGATCACACTCACCCCGCTTTGTCTTAAATTACGTTATAAATACACAGAAATACTAAAGGGACGAAGGGGCTGTGTTCAGCGTCATGCAGCGCGTGTGCTGTGCGTCAGGCAGCGTCGGATAAGCGTCGGATTCATACGTATAGTCCGCAAAATAGCATTGGCCATAGCCCATCGCAGGGGGGGTCACTCCGCACGCGCCACCCCGTAAAACACGTATTCCATCGAGTATGCCTGTGCGTTCTGCCTTGCCAGCTTGGTTTCGTCAGGCCCGGGTGCGCGTATGGACGCTCTGCTGGTTGCTGTCAGATCTGCGTCTGCGACGCCGGCGGCGCCGGCGGCGTTGGGTACTCCTCAGCCATCACAAAGTCTGTGATGGTCTCGCTCAGTTTGCGACGGCGCTTGCCGGGCACAAGGTCATCTGCGAGCAGCCAACGCGCGTGGGCCGAGGGAAGGCCCCGCGCCACGCACGCACGCTCGTGGCACTCCATGGCCTCCGCGAGCGCGCGAGGCGACGGGTACTTTGCGAGCACGTTGGCGATCATCGGGGGCGAGAGGCCATGCAGGTTGAGTAGCATACGCCCGAATGCAGCTGAGACGAGCTCCGGCGGATTGGTCGCCGTCTCGAACTCCTCATAGGTTTTGAGCAGCCCGGCACAGCGCAGCTCGGCTGCATCCCGACCACCGATCGTCCGTTGCAGCCGCTCGACCGCCGCGCGCAGGAAGCGTATCGTATCGTCGGTCGAGCGGCTCACGTGCACGAGCAGCCGGTCGGCCATCTCGATCGTGGCGAGCTCGTGTGCCATCCGCTGACGCTCGGCGACATGGGGCCACCTCTCGAGCTGCCCTTCGACGAGATAGATCGCGCGGTTCAGCCCGCACCTCTGTAGCCTCACTTTTTGCGAGTGGTAGTGGCGCTTCGACTTGATGGTCGACAGGAAGTCGCACAGCACCTTGCGCTCGACGACCGTATCAAGCACGAGCCACTCCGTGCTCGAGCCGCCGGCGCCGCCGCTCGAGCCGCTGCCGGCGCTGCTGCTGCCGACGCCGTCGGCGCCTCGAGCTGCGGTTCCACCAGCGGTATTCACACCTGTGGGGAAGGGGGCAAGGCGCCGTGGTGAGCACTTGCATGCTGGTCGAGCTGCGGTTCCACCAGCGGGCTTACCAGCGGGCTGACCGCTGGTGGGCTTACCAGTTGGCTTGGGGAGTGCGACGACGAGAAAGTCACCCACGGGCAGCTGGCGGCTCAAGGCGTTGAGGCCTTGCCCCTGCAGCCGACTGACGAGCGCCCCGGCCCTCTCGGCGTTGGAGAGCTTCTCGTGGCAGTCGACCACGATCGCCAGGTCGTACGCGTCGAGGAGCGCCGTGCCGGGCGCGCGCGCGCTCGGCTGCAGGCAGCGCTCGAAGGCACGCACCGCCTGCGCCGCGCTCGCTTCCTCGTCCATGACGTCCGTGCCCGCCGCGACCGCAGGGAGGGCATGCGCACCACCGGCGGCCTCCGAGGGGCCGCGCACCGCCTGCTTCGCCTCGGCGCGCGCCGGGCGCCGTTTGGGGCTCACGCCCACGACCGTTACGAACGACGACTCGGCCGTGAGCGGCGGCGCGCCCACGACAGCGCCGAGGGCGTGGGGCTGGTCCTCGACGAGTGCCGTGTTCAGAGATCGGTTCTCCCCGTCCTCGTCGGTCTCGGTGCTGCAGATCGAGACCGCATCGAGCTCTCTTGAGGCCGCCGAGGAGGCGCTCGCCGCGGCGCTCGCCGCCCGCGCCGCCGCGCCTATGTCCGTCGAGGACGGACCACGCGAGAGCTTGCACGCACGCCCAGCCTCGCGCGCGCCCCCGGGTGCGCGATGACGGGCGACCGAGCTGCGCCTGGCTGGCCCCGCCGCTTCCTCTGCACGATCCTCGTCCTCCGCCTCGTCCTCCGCCTCGTCCTCGTCGTCCACCATCATCTCGGCGCCGCAGCACCAATCGAGATCATCATCCAGCAGTGCGCCTGCCGCCGCGTCCGCGCCTGCCGCCGCGTCCGCGCCTGCCGCCGCATCCGCGTCTGCCGCCGCATCCGCGCCTGCCCCGGGAGCAAGCGCGGGAGCAAGCGCGGGAGCAAGCGCGGGAGCTCCGCTGGCACGTCGTGGCGCCGCCTCCCCTCCCCCCGCCGCCCCCGGTGACTCGTCCGCGGGGGCTGGCCAGCTGTCAGATGGTCGGCCGCTCATGCCGGCGTCGCAGCTCCAGTCGAGATCGTCATCATCCCAGGGGGGCGCCGCAGCGCTCTCCTCCGCCACCGCGCCCTCGTCCGCCTCGTCCGCCTCCTCCGGCTCGTCGATCGATGCCTCGAGCGTGCGGCGGGTGTTCCGCTCAGTGGGCTGCTGCTGTACAACACAATGCTCACGGGGTGCCACGGCCGCCAGGACGGCGCCCCAATCCTGTCTCGGCGGTGCAACGGCCGCCAGGACGGCGCCCCAATCATGTCTCGGCGGCGCGTGCGAGTGGGAGCCTGCTGTGAACGGCGCTTGGAGCGTCGTCGTGGGCATCGTCGTCGTCCTGCCCGCCTCGAGACCAGCGTCGTCATGGGCACCATCCTCGTCCTCAAGGTTGACCACAGCGTTCGCGAGGGCATCGCTCACGCCCGGCACGACGCGTGGCAGTGACGGCCGGGCGAGCGCCGCCGTGGGCGAGGGCGAGGTGAGGTCATACACCTCGCGCGGGAGGGCTGGGTACTCGGCGTGCGAGCGTGGCTGTGGGCGCTGTTGTGGGCGTGGCTGTGGGCCGGTCGCAGTCACCAAGGGGGCCACGCCCCCCCCCCCGGAGGAGGAGGTGGAGGCGCCACCGGCCGACGTGCCCGCAACGGCGCCGGTGCGCGCTCGGCACAGCGCTCGGCTTGCGGCCCCTGCCTGACCGCGACGCTGCGCGCGCGAGAGCGCGAGTGCCCTCCGCATCCGTCGATCCTCGTCGTCCGCCCCATACATCTCCCCAGCGTGCGAGCACGAGGAGCCATCCTCGTCGTCGTCTTCGCCATACCCGTCGCCGTGCTCGTCGTCGTGCTGCGCAGTCGCCCGCGCGAGGCGCGCATAGAGGGAGCCCGTGGCATCGGCGGCCGCCGCGGCCGCTGCAGCCGCCGAGGCCGCGGCGGTCGCGTCGGGCAGTCCCGCCGCCGCCGCCGCCGCATCTGTCAGCGGCACGACGCGCGGCCCAAAGAAGCTGAACCCACTCGCAATCGGCACGGGATAGCCCGCCGCCTTGAGCGTACTCGCAACGTCCGGAGGCGGCGCCGTCGCGGGCAGTGGGATCTGCGCGAGCACGTAGCCGCCCGCGCCGTCGGGCCAGTAGGCGGGCGCCCACGGCGGCGGCACATACCCTCCGCCGCCGAGTGTCGGGCCGTGCACATGGCGGCCGTGACTTCGACGCTCCTCCTCCTCGCGTGCATGCATCTCGACGTCAAGGGTGGCGGCGAGCTCGCTGCCGGGTTGCTGGCGCGAGGGCGCGAGCGCGCTGGGCGTCGTGAGGAGGCTATACACATGCGTGTGCCCCTCCTTGCGCATCACGATCAGCTCATTCTTGAGAAGAGTCTTCAGAGCGCCCGTCCCGGCGCCGCGGTGCACCCCACGCCCGCCGCCGCCGCCCCGCCCGGCGCCGCCTCGCCCACCGCGTGCGCGCCCGTTGCCACCGAGCGAGGTGGCCGTGAGCCCAATGGCCGGGCAGAGCTTCTGTGCGCGCCCCAACAGTTCCGCCGTGCTGAGCGCGTGTAAACTGCCGGTGCCGATCGCGCCCGCCCGGTACAGCGCGACTAAGATCGAGGGGGCAGCGGCCACCTCCCCACGGGGGTTGGTGAGCTTCGGGTGGTACACGCGCTTGCGCACTTCGCCCTCTTTTTCGGCGCCGTCGTTGTCCAGGAGGGGATCCTCCGCCTCCGCCGCCTCCTCCGCCTCCTCCGCCTCCTCCGCCTCCTCGGCCGTCATCGTCGTCGAGGGCGCTGCCGAGGGCGCTGCGACGCTGTCAGTGTCGGCGGCGTCCGCGTCCGAATCCCACGCGACGAGGGTCGGCGGCTTGCTGCCCGAGGAGGTCGCTCGAGCGGGCGCCGGTGCGGCTGGCGCCGGCGCCGCCGACGGAGCGGCGGCAGCCATGGCGGCGCCCGCACGTCGGCCGCGAGGTGGTGCTGTCGGCACCTCGGCGCACGCGGCTGCGTACTGCGCATCCGAGCCGACGCCATGAGCGTAGCCCTTCTTGAGCTGTTTGGTAGCCTTCTCGACCGCCCACGCGAGCGCAGCGGCGCCGTCGTGGCAGTGCTCCCAGTTGTCCATCCCCGGTTGCTCCGCGCCGTTGGCGAGCTTGCCCCACGAGCGCCACGCCATGCCCGCGCACACCCGCACGCTCCACCACTTGCCCTCGGCGTCGTGGCGCAGCCGCGCGACGGTCCGGACATCGGCGAGCAGCTGACCGCGCTCGAAGGCCAGATAGTCGCCGAGCGCCTCGCCGATCTTCTCGCCGACGAACTTGACGGCGAGCGCCTCCGCTTTGCACGTGATCGGCGTCGGGTGTGCAGCCATCGATTTGGCCGCACGGCGAAAGGTCTGCGCTTGCTGTCTGCGAGCGAAACAGGGTGCGCGTCCTGGCGTCATTTGCGAGTGCGCTGTGTGCTCGCGCGTGTTCTATGCGTGGCACTCACGATGAATGATTAGCATCTTCGGCTGCCGCTGTCCACCGGCGGAGCAGCGCGACGAGATTGGGGTTCGCGCAGGGCATGGGGAGCTGTGGCAGGTGGAGCGAGCCAGGAGCAGTGCCGACGGGGCTCGACAAGGCGCCCACGCCTCCAGCTATTGATTGATCGCGCAGTCACCGGGTCCGTCTGTCTGAGGCTCGGTGAGAGGAAAACAGAGAGGTCAAAACGCGCCTTTTTGTAAGGGCGCGCTGTATCGGCTTTTCGCGGGGCTTCATATGCATCAGTCATCAACAGTCAGTTTCATTCTCAAGGGACGGCTCTTTTCTTCACGCCGTCGGGGGAGGGAAGAACCAAGAACGGGGTTCACGCAACAGTATCGCGCCGACATGTTCGGGCCATGTTCGGCACCTCTGTCGCCAGGAAGACTCAATGGCGCGGCCCTCTCGCGCTGCAGATCATCTAGACCACCCCCCTGAACTACCCTGAAGCCGCCAGGTACGTGCCGATCCGCTCTGCGTAGCTCTGCCCCTGACATGATC
>Ga0210247_101147_pt1 | contig 22464 bp, 22 predicted proteins | sample ChrtobMetP3_16mM_FD_155449 | JGI IMG/M metagenome (GOLD analysis project Ga0210247, IMG submission 155449) | Chrysochromulina tobin associated microbial communities from unialgal haptophyte culture, Seattle, Washington, United States - P3_16mM | ecosystem: Host-associated > Algae > Haptophytes >... | reverse complement strand
CTTGGCGGCCTGCGGGCCAAAACTCCTGCCAAGGAGCGACCACTACGACTCACGCCGGACGGGTCGGCATCTACGATGACGGGCAATAGCCTCCATGGGCGCACCCCTGGCAGCACGGAAGGGACTGAAGGTCCTGCCCGGGGTCGCGGGTGGTGGAGCGCCCACCGCACCGGTTTCGTCAGTTCTACGTCAGACGATTGACGAAACTTGACGAAACCGCGGATGGGCGCGAGGTCCGATCCGCCATAGCCGTAACGGCAACGGCCGGCCTCCCACCACCTCTCTCAGGAGGTTATAATAATGCTAAACTTACGATATGACTTCACCAACCATCAATAATCTAAGTTAAGACCTTAACGCGGTTATAAGATGGGCAGGGGAAAGGCGAGAGGATAGGCTGTCGATCTCGTCGCCGTCGGTGACGAATCCCTGGGAACCCAATTCTAACTCAGGCGAAACGTTCCCGTCGGCAGTCGGCACCAAAGCTGTGGAAAGTGGGTGACGAAACTATCGATGGATTGGGGAGGTTCCGCAGGACCCAAAGTAGGCTTCTCTCAAGCCTCAACGAAGACCGACAGGCAGGACAGCCATCCGCCTCGCTGCTCTCTCTCTGCTCACCTCACCCTCCGCCGCACCTACGCATTGCACGCGCAATAGCTCGAACATTACATATCATACTAACCATGCTTCATGACCCATACGAGTATAGGACCATGCGCATGGCATCCCAGTAGGGGCAGGGACTGAAGGTCCTGCCCGGGGTCGCGGGTGGTGGAGCGCCCACCGCACCGGTTTCGTCAGTTCTACGTCAGACGATTGACGAAACTTGACGAAACCGCGGATGGGCGCGAGGTCCGATCCGCCATAGCCGTAACGGCAACGGCCGGCCTCCCACCACCTCTCTCAGGAGGTTATAATAATGCTAAACTTACGATATGACTTCACCAACCATCAATAACGCGGTGCGCGGATGAGACATGTATTCCTAACGCCGTAACGGCATAGATTCGAGATTCCGTCGGCGACGCGACCGACGCGCGATCGTCATCGTGGTTCGTGCATCGTCGTCGTCGCGATTCGCAATAGTTTCGGCTTGTCGTCGCCGGTTTCGGGGGGGATTCGGGTTGGCGTGCATCCTTCGCGGGGCGACTTACCATCTACCATGCGTGGAGGTACATGTCTTTATTCGTGAATCTTTTTCTCGTTTTCCGTTCATCGTTGAGAGATCATAAACACTTGTCGTGTTCGCGTCCTCGTTCGAGGTCCTCGTCACCACGGCAAAGACCACAGTCACGTCAGTCCCTGCTCACTGGTCAAACCGAACTGTGTGGCAGTGGGGCTCCCCCTCCTGTTTAGTTTGATTCATCGCATCCACCCCTCGTAATGCAAATTTGCGATTGCCGGCTCGGCTTTACCACTCTCACTATCCAGGCCGGCCGCAAGCTGTTGCAGCTTGTACGCGTACTCATCAAAAACGTTGCCACTGCAAGTCACTGGCACGGTGTTTTTGCGCACGAAAGCACCCATCCACTCTTGATGTGTGCGCGTCAGGTAATTGAATTTGCTGGTTTGTGCCTCTGGCTTGAGGATGGTGGCGCCATGTGGCTCAGGCGGCGTGGAATTCCCAGGGCATATGAGTGACCCTTCACATTCGCAGGAGTTTGAAATGCAGCAGACGTCGGCACCGCGCATCTCTATCATGTTTTTGGGAGGTAGATACATGTGTATCTGTCGGCCAGGTTCCGCAAGCCCCGTTGGAATGTGTGCAAACGACGATCCTGTGGAAACGACCACCTCGGCTTGAAGCATCATTTCGAAGGCCTGTTCGTCTGCGAGCTTCTTACTATCGAGCACTTCGTGAATGCCGAGGTCGCTTTCAAACCAAGGAAATGTGGTTTTGAGGATCGAAGACTGAAAAGTCACCAGTACGTGCCGAACGCCACGTCGTGGGAAAGACTTGTCAATAGTGTGCTTGATCAGCGCAGCTGCTGAACGCCTCAGTGGCAGCGTGATGTCCCCGGTCCGAATGTGCCAGATTGCCGTCACTGGTTCACTCGTATTCCATCGTTTGGCCCACTTGTCACGCAGAAACTGTGTTGGAACCGAAGAGATGACAGAAAACATGCGGTCCATGGCACCCATCATGCGAGCTTGACACCACCGTGCTGCTGGACCACAAGAAAAGATCACGCCAGTCTGAAGCTTGTAGATGTGACCACATTTCCAACTTTTCAGTAAGGTGTCTACGCTCAGCGTCTGACGAACATCGGTCATTTCAGCTGGTAAGTGACGAGTCGCACTGCTAGCATTCGCAAAGGGAAAGAGCTTCCAGGCCCAGTTGATATCGTTGCCGAAGTGAAAATATCGTGGCCCTATCAGTGGCCCTGGAGACCAGAATGAATCGTCGAGCGCTAGAACTGCACCCAGTTTGTGTGCTATGTCTGCTGCCCAAATCATAAACAGGGTCCGCGCGCCGAAGCCTTGCGTGACTGGATGCCGTTGAGGAGCAACCACTAAGATACGGCAACGCCGGTTGTATTCAAGCAGCGGCAACGGTGAACTTTCGCCGGCCGACATGAAAGAGGACATCCGGTGTCGGGACACGGAGCTCTACAAGTTCAAGTACTACAGCCGCACCGCGACGACGGACATGATACCGGTAAGAAACCACGGAATTATACCGGGTACGGCGTTGGCCTGTGTTCATTTGAGGGGCAGGGTGTGAGAACTGCTTGTTAGCCCGCACACGGGAAACGTGTCCCGATGTTTCGTCGCTCGGCTCTGCTCGCGAGCCTTCCTCCTGGAGTCAGTCATTCAGATTAACATGAAGCGCATATTGCCGGATCCCGAACCGGAGCCGGCGGCGGCGGACCGTGAAGGCGAGGACGGCGAGGAAGGTAACCTCTCGGCGGATGACGCGCCGGCCGACCGAGCTCCGACTTTTCGCCGTGGCGCACGTGCCTCCTACTATCGCAAAGTGGCCAAGGTGGAGAGAGCGACGACGGCCATTGCTGACCATGTTCCCGATGACAGCGGCGGTGAGGACGCGGGCGGGCCACCAAGTCTAGTACCGCCTGTACCGCGTATACCGCCCGCGCTGCCCACAATCCGCAGTGCACACGAGCAGCTGCTCGACGCGTGTGAGGAGGGCGACGTGGCAAGGGTGCGGGCGTGCCTCGCCGAGCCCGATGTCGACCGGTACCTCAACCTCGACGGCGTTGCGCGCGGTATCGTCGTGATGCGTTGCCCCAAGAGCGGTGGCACGCTCGACTGGGGCCACCCCGAGCTGCTCGCCTGTGGCCGTGGCGACACGCCGCTCCGCTACGCCTCCTTCCATGGGTACTTGACGATCGTGAAGCTCCTGCTCGAGGCGGGAGCGGTGCCGGGGCTGCGCAACGTGGAGTGCAAGTCGGCGCTGGCGCTCGCTCAGGAGGCGGGCGGGCTGCTCCGGCGCTTTGAGGAGCAGCAGAAGGCACTGAAGGAGAAGCATGAGCAGCAGCACCTGCGCGATCTCGCACTCAAGGAGGGCAGGGAGCCCCCCCCCAAGGAGGAGAAGAAGCAGCGGGTGCGCAGTTCAATCCTCGCCATCGACCTGCCGCGCGGCGATCCGGCCGAGCACGCGGAGGTCGTGCGCGTGCTCGAGGCTGCTACAGCCCAGCAGTGGCTTGTGGTCAACTACCATCGGCCAGAAATCAACGGTCGGATCGCGCAGATCACATCGGTGGCCGCCGACGGGCTTCGCTGCGCCATCATTGACGACGCGGAGGCAAGCAAGGAGCGCCCCTTTTACCTCAAGTCGGCCGTGCGCAGCGCCACCCTCACCCAGAGCCAGCTGCGCAAGGTGCTGCCGCCCAAGCCGCCTCTCCAGACGTGGCCGCTCAACGCACGCTTCGGATGCATGCTCGCTGGGCGGTCGGCATGCGCGTGCGCCTTTGGGCCGTGCACCGCGGTCAGTAGCGAGGAGATGAAAGCGGCCCACAACTGAGCGATTTAGACGGTGTAATATGTCGGCATGTCGTCGTTTCGTCATTTTTATCGTTAATAATTCGTCGACTTATCGTTCGATCGATCTCGCGAAACCCGCGCTGTCCCGGACGTCGAATCCGCGCGCCGCGCGCGCCTCCGGGCCTTGGTCGGGCGAGCGCCCGCTTCCCCGCTTGCCGCTAGTACGACGTCCGGTAACGGTCGTCAACCGGCAATATCGTAACACGTAAGGAAAACCCGGTCAGCCTCAGCGTTGCCTCAGCGTCAAACGTCGATACGCCGCCCCGCGAGCCGCGTCCCGTCCGTGCGTCGACTGCACGCGCGGGTCTCGGCGCCGGGGATGCCCGCGCGCGCCGCGCGCATAGCTTCGTCCGCGCTAAATTCTTGTGTCTTCGCACCGCATCCGCGCTACCGGGCTAGGGAGTGCCCGCCCAGATGCCCCCACGCCCCGCACCCGGCAGTGCGCCCCACCCCTGCGCCCTGCCCGCTGGCGCTGCTGTGAGTGTGACATAGGCACCCCGCCACGTGCGCGGTGCGGTCGCACGCTTCCGAATCGGCATCGTGCGTCTCATCATCTAGACCGGCGCGCATTGGCCCTCATTAACGAAACCTCATCTGGCGGGCTCGCTGTGAATAACGAAACCTCATCTGGCGGGCTCGCTGCCACCGGGCTAGCCTCCTGCGCTTGCGCCAGCCTGCACGAGAAAGCACAAGCCGAGGCCATGTAGGACGGGTTGCGCGTGCACTCGCCGGAGGCCGCCCAGGTAGGGCACTGCTTGCTCGTGTCAGCGAGGCGCAATGCCTGGTCGGTGGCTGCGCTCTGTGCACTGGCGGTCTCCTTTGGTTCAGCGCCCGGCGGCTGGCCCTGCTTGCTCGCGTCAGCGAGGGCCCCGGGCAAGGACTCCCTCGAGGACTCCCCAGCTGCGGACGAGGCCTCGCTTGCTGCTGAAGCTTCAGCTGCTAGAGCGGCCTCGGCTAGTAGCGCGGTCTCGGCTGCAAGCGCGGCCTCGGCTGCTGCCGTAGCCACGGCAGCTGACGCAGCCTCGAGTGCGGCCGCAGCCTTGGCAGCAAGGCTCTTTGCCTCCTCTCGCTCCGCCGCAATACGCTCCGCAGTTGGGCTCGCCTGATAGGCAGCCCCACTCACTTCCTCCGCCGCTGCGACCTCGGCAGCGATGCGCTCTGCCTCCTTGGCCGCTGCTGTCTCCTTGGCCGCTGCTGTCTCCTTGGCCGCTGCTGTCTCCTTGGCCGCTGCTGTCTCCTTGGCCGCTGCTGCCTCCTTGGCAGCTGCTAGGGTGGCCATCGCCTGTGCGCCTTCTGCCATCTTTGGTTCGGCGTTCAACGCAGCACGCTCAATCGCCTCGAAGTCGGGCCACTCCTGCGTGACACCGCGGCCGCCAGTACCCATGAGCACACCTTGCTTCGCCAGGAGAGGTAGCAGCACGATCGCCCCAAGGAGCACGAGGACAGGAGTCAGCCCCATTCTCCCCGCGTCACTGCCGCGTGGTGCGGGGGTGGCAGTGGGCTCACCCTCGGCTGCCATCTTCCCGACGGCCAGCTTTGCCGCCGACGCCGCCATATCTTCCTCCATAGCTGCCGCCGAGGTCACCGTTTTCCTTACGGCCAACGCCGCCAGCATAGCTGCCGCCGCCGCCTCCTCCTCCTCCTCCTCCTCCTCCTCCTCCTCCTCCTCCTCCTCCTCCTCCATAGGCTCGCTTAGTAGCACCTTCACGTGCGTCGCTCGCGTCTTGCCGCCTTTCGTGCTGCTGGGCCCCTCGACAATGTGGAATTCCACGGGCGTGCCCACACAGATCTGGTCCATCGGGCTGAGGCTTGTCGCAAGGTCGAAGGTGATGTCACTACGTGCAAGCCCCGAGGCTCCATCGGGCTGGATGAAGCCAACACCATCCACCTCGTGGAGCGACACGACCTCGCCGTGATAAGGCTGCCCCCCGGGCACTTGGACGCTGCTGCGTCCGCCACCGCTCCTGCCCGCCTCGTGCGGGTCAGCATAAGCGCGCACGGCTACGGGCCTGACCACGGGTGCCTCACCGAGGCTAGGTGAGAGACCACCTCCAAATTCATACGCCTCCTCCTCCGCCTCCTCCTCCTCCTCCGCCTCCTCCTCGACCTCCTCCGGTGCACCTTCCTCTGGTAACACCTCAACTGATTCGGCCGTCTCGATGGCTGCCGCTGACAGCTCCTCCACGAATGCCTCAAGCTGCGGCGTCTGCGGCGTCGTGGCCCCCTCTCGCGAGAGACCCTCGAGTTGCGCGCGCTGCGGCGTCGTGGGCTCTGTGTACTCATCTTGTCGGAGAGCCTCGAGCTGCTGCGGCGTCGCTGGCTCTGAGGGGAGTGATTTGGGGGACCAAGGCACTGCCTCCTCTCGTCGGAGGGCTTCGAGCTGCGCGCGCTGCGGCGTCGCTGGCTCTGCGGACGCCGCACGCATCGCTGATGCGGCTGCCTCGGCAGGAGCTGCCGCTATGGCTGCCTCGGCGTCGGCGTCGGCCTTCGCCTTTGCTTCAGCCTCGGCCTTCGCCTTTGCTTCAGCCTTCGCCTTGACCGATGCCTGCGCGGCTTCAGCCTTCGCCTTCGCCTTCGCTGCTGTCTCAGCGGCCCCCCTGGCCACAGCCTCAGCGGCCTCAGCCTCGGCGTGTGCCTTCGCCGCCGCCTCGGCGGCTTCAGCCTTCGCTTTTGCTTCGGCCTCGGCCTTCGCCTTTGCTTCAGCCTCAGCCGCTGCCTCAGCGGCCTTCGCCTCAGCCGCCTCGGCCTCAGCCTCGGCCTTCGCCTCAGCAGCCTCAGCCTCAATCCTCGCCATGGCCTTGGCCGCTGCCTCAGCGACCTCAGCCTCGGCAATTGCCTTGGCCACTGCGGCCTGCGCCTCGGCCTCAGTCGAGCCTGCAGGGCTGAGCGACTCTACCTCCGCCTCAACAACCTTGACCCTGGCAACCACTGCAGGGCTCAACGACTCTCGGAGAGCCTTCATCTCCCGCACTTTCCTTACAGCCCCAAGTTTGTCGCCGGACTCCCGCAGTTGGAGTGCCTCCTCTTTCAAAGCAGCAATGCGCTCCTCTATGGCCGAAGGTCCATGCGACATTGCTTCACGAAGTTGCGGCATCAGAGTTCTCACGAGTCTCGAGGAGGAAAAGAACTTGAGCAATCAAATCGGCGCGCAGTTCACGCGACCTCCGACGCAGGGATTACGCTTCACAACGAACCCCGCCACACACACAAAAAAAATGCATTCCATCTTCGGCGCGGCCTTCCTCGCCCTCGCGGCCTCCCCCGCAATCAGAACCAAGTTCGACTCAATGATGACCGCGTGCACGCTCTCGCCCAAGGCGATTGAATGCATCGACGACCGCAAGATGCGTGCGCTCTTCAAAGGCGTGAGCGCTGCTGCCAAGGAAGATTCTGTTCGCAGAGCATTCCTGATCGTTTACGAGGACCTTGGACCGGTACGCGTGGCCGGGGACCTCATCTTTGGCCAGCTCAAGAAGGTGGCCGAGAATGCAGCAGCACGCAGTGCCGTCCTCGTCGACCAGACGGACGACTCAGAACAGACCCTTGCCGCGCTCGCCAAAATGCGCCTCCTCTTTGACATGCTCGACAGCGACTCTTCGGGTGGGCTGAGCCGCAAGGAGCTGCTTGATTCGACGGAGCTGATTACGTTGCTTCGGCGCGACGCCGACGAGCGCGACGAGGCCATCATCGATCGATTCCTCGCCGCTGCAGATGACAATCGCGATGGGCAGGTCTGCCGCCCCCGCATGCACGCCTGCACCGCGCCTGCACCGCGCCTGTACCGCTCCTGCACCGCGCCTGCACCGTGGGGACTCCTAGCTCGCCCCCGCGCCTCTACCCCTCGCTCCCGCTTCCTGCGCAGGTCACCTTCCTTGAGCTCTTCCTTGGGCTCTACGCCTCCGCCTCAGCGTCCGACTCGGAGGCGGGCGTCGCGCTCGATCTCGCGGGTGCCGAGGTGCAGACGGCTCTGGCGAGCGCCATCGAGAGGCGGCGGCGAGGCGCACCCGATGGGTCGCCTAGCTCGGGCGGAGAGCGAAAGCGACGTGGCACGCCCGACGAGAGGTTCGACGAGATGTTGCGCACGTGCCTGGAATGGGAACGGGCACTGCAGCTCGCTGACTGCACGATCGAGGAGATGCCCGATGAGTGCGAGGCAGAGCAAGGACGCTTCGCGATGGTGCTCAAGGGATCGTTCGTGGGCGCGCGGACTCCGGATGTGGCCCAGGCACTTCGGATATGCTATGGAGAGTACGCGGCGCTGCGCTTCGGCGGCGACATCATCTTCGCGCTCCTCAAGAAGATCGTGAACAACAAACTGAGGTAGTCGTGTCGGTTACTCGTGGTGTAGAAGACGGCGAGACTGTGGCTAGAAATCACGCCGCTGATTCACACATGGGACTGGATTCACACTTACATTTTTCGCGCAGGTGCTTGGTCGTGCTCTCTCTCTACGAACCAGGCGCCCATCGCCGACCTTCTCTTGAGATGGCCTCGCGGTTTTTCGCGATTCACTCTATCCGCTATCGCGATGCCTCCGGCACAGACCATGCGCTCTCGCCGCTCACGGCGGCTTCTGGGCTCCTTGCCTCAGCATTTGTCATGCACGTCATCGGCGCCATCGGCCGCAGGGTGTGGCTTCTCGCACAGCCGCTGCTGGCGGGGCTCCCGCAGCTGCTCGCGTATCGCCCTGCGATCCCTAACCGACGACCTTTCGGACGGCGCTCGGCGCTCAGCGTGCTGCAGCTCGTCACGCAGCACACCGGCTCGGCGGTGAGCGAGATCGGCGTGGATGTCGGAGGCTCGCTCGCCAAATTCGTCTTCGCCGACTCGCATTCGCCCGTGCTGCCCGACCGCTTCGGCGTGGTCGGCAAGGACGGCGCACCGGGTGGGCGCACGCACCACGAGCTACGACTGCGCATCTGCCGCCGTGGCCTGCGCCACGTAGGGGATGGAGGCACGCTGAGGCCAGAGGAAGCGTGCACGCTGCAGTTCCTCTCGGGGCAATCCTCTCACTTTGAGCAGCTGCTGGCGAGCACGACGTCGCTCGTGTCGCCCGACACGCGGTGCAGCACCAGCCGCTGGTCGTGGATCCGACCGACGCAGGCCGCCTCGGCAGCCGCCTCCGCAGCAGCGACGCCGCGCCAGCACCGTCGGAGCACGAGCAGCGGCGGCGCCCAAAGCGACGCGGGGGCTGAGCCGAGCAGCGCCGGCACGGGCGCCAATACGAGCAGCACGAGCGCCGAATTGGGCGCCACCGCAGCCGCCCAGGGCGAGGTGCGTCGCGTGGCAGCCACTGGCGGCGGCGCGCACAAGCTTCGTGAGTGGTCGCGTCAGGGCCACGTGTCTCGAGCACTCCGCCGGCATACGATGCTGCCTGACTTCGAGTTCAACATCGTGTGTAGACTGAGCCTCGAACCGTGTGGCAGGGGCGATCGATCGGGTGATGGCTTGTGAGAGCGTCAGAGGACCTCTGATGGCCTCTGATGGCCTCTGATGGCCTCTGATGGCCTCTGATGGCCTCTGATGGCCTCTGATGGCCTCTGATGGCCTCTGATGGCCTCTGATGGCCTCTGAGTGCAGGTGCCTGAGATGGAGGCGGCCATCGAAGGGCTATTGGTACTCCACGCGCTGCAGCCGTCGAATGAGCTCTTCACCTTGGGTGAGGGCGATGCCTGCGTGTCGAGCGCGTGGCCAGCACACCTCTTCCCCTTTCTTCTCGTCTCTATTGGCTCTGGCGTCTCCGTCCTCCGTGTTGATGGTGTGCGTGACCTGCCTAATATGGGCCTCGATGCCGGCAGCGCCGTTGCATTCAGCTCGGCGCATGCATCCTCGCTCGGCACAGCCCGAGGCCATGGCTCTGCGCTGCCGCAGACCCAGAGCGCCTCCAACCCCACAGTGGCGCCGCCGCCTCCCGTCCTAACGCCCTTGAGCCCGGGAGGGAGCTCTCGCTCGCCGACCCCGCTCGCCTCTTCACAGCATCCACATGGTGTGAATGACGTGGGCACCGTCCCTGCCGCTGTTAGCGGCGGCAGCGGCGGCGGCGGCGGCGGCGGCACCGGCGGCACCGGCGGCATCGGCAGCGGCGGCGGTGCCGGGACCTCTTGCATTGCCGGCGTGTCTTCGCCGCCGCACGCGCCCTCAGTCTCGTCCAATGTCTCCAACGGCTCGTCGCTCATCTATATGCGTGTGGGCGGCACCGCGTGTGGTGGCGCGACCTTCCTCGGGCTCGCGAAGTTGCTCACCCGCAAGCCCGATATGACCTTTGACGAAGCGCTGCAGCTGGCCTCGATGGGCTGCTCTCGAAACGTCGACAAGGTGGTCGGCGACATCTACGGTGAGTGCCGCTGCCGCTGAATGCCGCTGAGTGCCGCTGAGTGCCACTGATTGACGCTGATTGTACGGATTGACACCGAGTGCAGCTGATGAACGTCGACAAGTTGGTCGGCGACATGTACGGTGTGTTAGCAACTCTGATGTGCATGCTGATTGCCTCCCTCATCAGGTGAGGAGGGCTCGGTGGCGCTCGGCCTACCAGCGGCGCTCACAGCCGCCTCGTTCGGCAAGTTGATCAATCCGCCGCCGCCCGAGGCGCGCCCCTCGCCGACACCGTCCATGCTACCCTCGCGCGTGCCGTCGCGCCATGGCTCGCCCAAGACGGCGCGCGCTGCAGCATCGGTGGCAGTAGTGCCTGGGCTCACGGCGCTGCCACCTGCGATTGCCGTCGGGACGACCGCCCTGGCCGCCGCCGCGCCGTCGACCATCCCGCCCACGACGGCGCCCACTCTCCCTGGTCGCGCGGCCACTGCGCCCACGACGGCGCCCAACCCGACGCCCACGACGGCGCGTGTGGGCGAGCTTCCCCACAGTCATCGTCACGGCTCCTCCTCCGCCGACTCCTCCGCTGGCGGCGCCAGCGCGGGGGGGGGCGTCGTGGGCGCAACACCGGCCGAAGCCGGCGCGAGCGGGCAGCATTGCGCATGGCCTCCTAACGAGACCGACGTCCTCTCCGCCTTGCTAAACATGGTCGTGCAGGCATCGGCCGTTCTCGCTAAGGCGCACTGCGCCTCGGGCAAGGCCGTCGACGGTTCGGACGCGACGCCGATCAAATCCGTCTTCTTCTGCGGCGGCTTCGTCTCTGCCAATCCTCTCGCGCGCGCCGCACTCGCTCGCTCCCTCCGAGCCCTCGGCACCGAAGCCCTCTTCTTTCGTCACAGCGAGTTCCTCGGCGCCATCGGAGCGCTCGCGCGCAGCTGGCCAGGCGGCGCCGCCGCCTTTCGGCGCGAATGGCAGATGGCGCCGCCCGAGGCACGGCTCTCCACCGACGACGGCGCCGGGGCGGATAGCTGGGCGGCGGCCTTTCCCGCGCCCCTAGATGGAAGGGGGGGGCTGCAGCGGGACGTCGCGACCGCGTCGTAGACGCCGATTCACAATTATCGCGTCCACGCGCTGCGCACCAAAGATGTCGTAACAGCTAACACTGTGTGGCGGTTTTCTAATCCAAAACGCAAAATGGATTGAGCTCTGTCATTTGTAACAGTGAATTTGTAACCGGAATGGGGAGCGACGGAGGCGGGAGCAGGGCAGCGCGCGGTCCGTCCCGGACCCGGTCCGTCGTGCCGGACGCGTAAAAAAAAAGAACGCCGCGCGGATCCGGTCGCGCGAACGGTGCGAAGACGCCCGCCGCCTCGGGAGTAACGCTCCGCCGTCTCGACTACTCTGTCTCCACTCGCGCCAGCCGCGGGCGACGTGCGGCCGTCCACGTGCCATACCGACGTGGCGCTCCATGTGCTCACCTCGGCGCTCCATGTGCTCACCTCGGCGCTCCATGTGCTCACCTCGGCGCTCCACGTGCTATACCGACGTGGCGCTCCACGTGCTCACCCACTTGCGTGCGGGGTACATCGGAGGTAGCGGGCCGGTGAAGCTGATAAAGTGCGCGGGCTCATCCGGCACCGCAAAGTGCTCTATGTCGGACTGGCCATTCACGAAACTGCCTAGACTGTGCGCGCGTAGGTAGAGCTTGCAGTTGCACCCGGCCGCGCCCACTCGAGGGTCCTGGCCTGGGCGCAACTCGAAGCCGTATTGTAGGGTGCACGGGATCATGTTGGGGTACTGCTCGCTGTGCTGGAGCAGGCTCGCGGAGAGCGTGACGAGTCCGCCGCCCAAACGGAAGGCGAGGTCCGAGGCGGCGCGTAGAGGCGCCTCGCCCTCGAAGAGGTCGTACGAACCCCAGTTGAGGTTCTTGAGCTGGTTCTGGCTCTTGCGCCCGTTCTGCGGCTTGTTCGGATGGAGGAGGCTCGCCGCCTTGCGGATGTCCGCGGGCGTGTGCGACGAGCATAGGTACGAGAAAAGCCGGCCGTCTGGGTAGAAGCGAAGCACACGGAACGTCGTCACCCAGTTGCCCGCAGGATTGAAAAAGTCCTTGTCGGCCTCCTTCATGCCACGCCCCTCATTGAGCCCGTGCACCAGCTTGGTAGTTGTGAAGTAGTACAGCCCGTCGAATCGCAAGCGCGGCCGCTGCTGGAACATGCTCCTCCACGAAAAGCAATAGAGGCGCAAGCACTGCTCGGCGGGTCGGAAGCCAGGCAGCGTGTAGGCCTGCCGGCACAGCGCCTCCCACAGCTCGGGCAGGCGCGCCAGTGGTCGAAGGCTCCTGCAGCAGCCTCCGAGCGCGCAGATCGCTGAGAATTCGGCTAAGCCGAACTGCTGCGCGATGAGCGTCCACAGCTCGAAGCTGCCGCTCAGAGGCATGCCGTCCTCCTCGCATTGGAGGCTCGAAACGGAGATCCTCTCGGCGAGCAGGTTGGACGAGCACGGCGTGTACAGGCTGAGCCACGGGCGTGGCATCTGCCCCGGCGTGAGCTTCTGCATTGGAGCGGCGTCAAGGAAGATTCTGAGGAAGGACGATATGGCCGCGGTCAAACATGCCGAAAAAGGAAGGTCCTGAACCCTATGTGACACCACCTTTACTCATGGCTCGGCCTCAACGCTGGCGCCCCTTGCGAACTCACACCCGGGGCACATGTGTAGCACGCTGTGGATGAGCTCATCGCACGACGCGCAGAAGGTGCAACGACACGTGGGGCAGTCGTAGCCAAGGGCTTTGGCGGTCGCGCTCGACGTGCCCGCAGCCCCGATGGTGACGGTGGCCGCCGTCACGGGGAGCCGCTCGCGGCATCCAAAGCAGTGGCCGCTAGGCGGCGGGGCGGCGAGGCTCTTCCCGGCCTCGCCCGCCGTCGAGCCCACGGCGGCGCCTGCGCGCCCGTCCGGCCGCAGGCTGACGGCCCGTTCGGATTCCACAAAGCCGGCGACCGGGAAGAGGTGATGGTAAGTCTTGGTCAGCTCGACGGACGACATGAGCTTTAGCTGGCACACCTGGCATTGGGTTGGAAGCTCCGTGTGCCATGCCTCGCATTGAGGGCACCGGTATGGCGCGTCGCTCACCTGATGAGGGAGGCAATTGAGTGGTCATCAGGGGCCATCAGAGGGCAGAGTGGGCACCGGTACGGCGCGTCGCTCACCGTGACAGCGAGCCCGGCGCCCGGCGAGAAGGCAGCGACTGCACCGGCGGCGCGCGCCCGCTTGCGAGGGAAGCCGACGCGGATCAGGCTGTTCGTGGGTGCGGCGCCCGTGCCCGCTGCTTCCGACGGGCGCGGTGGCACGAGCCCGAGCACAAGTTCGCGTAGGTGGGCAGGTGTGGTGGCCACGCCGGCCTCGCCGGCAGTGACTTCGGCGATGCGCTTGTGGACGTAGATCTCGGCGAGGAGCGAGAAGACCGAGGTGCGCAGCTTGTCGCGCCGCAACGCCGCGATGGTCATGTGGATGTCACCCGGGTCGCACGTACTCAGGCTCGCTGAGAGGAGCACAACCTCGCGGCTCGTGAAGCTTGGCAGCGCGTGCAACGACTCACGCGCGAGCTCGAGCGCATTCTGGAGCGAGGCCTCGCCGCGGCCACCCTGCTCCGCAAGCCTGGCGAGCGCCTGCAGGTGCTGCCGCGGGTTGCACGAGAGCTCCGTGAGCAGCTCAGCTTTCATGTCCCGCATCACGAGCACCGCGAGCGTCGAGATAGGGTTCTGCTCGAAAAAGTCACGCACGAAGGCACTCGCGACGTCGACTTCGACGGACAGCCGATTGGGCCGCATATCGGCGTCGTTCTCTGAAGCCTGCTTCGACGCGTCCAGCACGAGGAAGAGCGACCGGAGCATGCCGCGCTTGACGCCCACCTGCACCGGCCGCACCTGCCCGCGCCGCCTGCCGGCACTCGCTCCGAGCAACGTGCCGTCGGCCGCCTGCGAAACCGCCTCCCACGGCCGCTCGACCATGCCCTCCCATGCGTAGTTCTGGTCCGGATCTTCGTCGTCGCCCTCCATGGGCGGCGACAGTGCGCCGTGGGCGCAAGGGAGTTTCGTCATACAAAGCGAACATGTCTGCCCTCGCTGAAAACCCACTTTCACGTTGACCCAATATGTACGCGTGCGCGCGCGCGGCGTTGAGGAAGGTTTCAATTTAGACGGCTGTCCCCGGATTCCCGCGGAGCGGCGCGCACGGAAAACACGCCTCGCGGGTGTCTGTCACGACGCGGTGTTTCTCGGCTCCGCGGGCACCCGCGCGGGCTTGAAAACACTCGCGCGCGGGCTTGCTTGGGACCTCCTCCTTGACGCATGCTCAGTGCTGGCAGCAGCGGGCTCAATCTTACTGGCTCCTGCCAACGCATCCTTCAAGGGCGTGTCCAGGATCCTGTACCGATTCGAGCACCGTTCGCCGTCATGGAGCGCGTTGCTGAGATGGCAGCAAACCGCACGTTCGTGGAGATTGGGTCGCGACACGGTGACTTGATTGAGTGCGTGTCGCACTTCACGCGCGGCACCGCAGTCAGCATTGAGGGCGACTCAAAGTATTGTGGCGAGCTGGCAAGGCGCGCCAGCCTGAGCACGAATCGATGGACTTCGACTTGCGCGATTTTCAGCAGAGATCTACGGCCGGTGCCACAGGCTGAGCTGTACTTCACATGGGTTCAACACTTCCTCGATGTTCCGCTTCTCAACGTGCTTTACGAGTTGCAACGTGCTGCGTTGGTCCCAGAATATGTGGAGTTCGCCATGGGCTTCTCCGGCAAAGAGCATTTGCCCGAGCTGAATTGCTTTAGGAGGCTCTCAAGGTTCGCCACCCGCTTCGTTGTGGCGCCGTATCACGAACACGATAGTGGGCTCCGCGGGAGAGGCAAGCCGATCATCGGCGTCTTTCGGCCGAGTCAGCTCAACATGACACAGGTCGAACTCGCAGCGCGTGGCGTGTGCCACAAGGGCAATCCGTTGACGGCACCCAACTCCTCCACCTTTTACTCGGACTACAAGGGCAATCCGTTGACCGCACCCAACTCCTCCACCTTTTACTCGGACTCTGGGCGACGTTGACTTCAGACCTGTGTTTTTTGGCGAGGCACAGCAGTCCTCGCGCGCATGTCTGGCGGGCGCGATGGCGAGTGGCGACCGGAGACGCTGTGAGTTTCGTCATATTGCCCACTCTGAGAACACACTTTTTACATGACCCCATATGTAGAGACGCGCGCGCGCTAGCGGCGTTGATGATAGTTTGGCCGTCGGCGGCTGGATGGCGGTGAAAGATGTTAGCGTAAGCGTTGGAGCCGAGCGACCAGCTCTTGAGACTTAACAGATTAACACACCGTCGCTGTTGCGCTCCGCTCAACCGAACGGCACGTCAACGAGCGGGACGTTTACTTGTACGCGAGATGAAGGCACGGGCGCACCCGCATGCGCCACTGACGCGTTTTGCGGCCGCGGAGCTGCCGGCTTCAGAAAAACACCATATTGAGAAAATTACCAAAATTGGAGTCGGTTCCTGTGGAGTCGGCTGCACCGGAAATCACGACCTGGCGGCCTCGCCGTGTCTGTCACGACGTGGTGTTTCTCGGCTCCGCGGGCACCCGCGCGGGCTTGAAAACACTCGCGCGCGGGCTTGCTTGGGACCTCCTCCTTGACGCATGCTCAGTGCTGGCAGCAGCGGGCTCAATCTTACTGGCTCCTGCCAACGCATCCTTCAAGGGCGTGTCCAGGATCCTGTACCGATTCGAGCACCGTTCGCCGTCATGGAGCGCGTTGCTGAGATGGCAGCAAACCGCACGTTCGTGGAGATTGGGTCGCGACACGGTGACTTGATTGAGTGCGTGTCGCACTTCACGCGCGGCACCGCAGTCAGCATTGAGGGCGACTCAAAGTATTGTGGCGAGCTGGCAAGGCGCGCCAGCCTGAGCACGAATCGATGGACTTCGACTTGCGCGATTTTCAGCAGAGATCTACGGCCGGTGCCACAGGCTGAGCTGTACTTCACATGGGTTCAACACTTCCTCGATGTTCCGCTTCTCAACGTGCTTTACGAGTTGCAACGTGCTGCGTTGGTCCCAGAATATGTGGAGTTCGCCATGGGCTTCTCCGGCAAAGAGCATTTGCCCGAGCTGAATTGCTTTAGGAGGCTCTCAAGGTTCGCCACCCGCTTCGTTGTGGCGCCGTATCACGAACACGATCGGCTCCGCGGGAGAGGCAAGCCGATCATCGGCGTCTTTCGGCCGAGTCAGCTCAACATGACACAGGTCGAACTCGCAGCGCGTGGCGTGTGCCACAAGGGCAATCCGTTGACCGCACCCAACTCCTCCACCTTTTACTCGGACTCTGGGCGACGTTGACTTCAGACCTGTGTTTTTTGGCGAGGCACAGTAATCCTGGCGCGCATGTCTGGCGGGCGCATGGCGACGGTCGGCAGCTAGGGATGTAGGGAAGGCAACGGTCGAGATGCATCGAGTGCGGCTGCAATCCACATGAGAGAGACTGTGCGCTCCAAATTCAGACCAGGAGCGGCGCGGCATGCTTTCGATGGCTTTAAAGGCTCGATGCGACCATGGTACAGTAAGCTGCTGCAGGCGCACCTCAGCGCAGCGTCGCTGGAGGGGTGCGGGCTAGTACACATAGGCATCACAGGCTCGAGTCGACGTTCTTGAAAAACGGTGCGTGTAGCTGTGTGAAAGCGACGAGAGTCGACGGAGCGCGAAGTTGAACGACGCCACGTCATCGAATTTCAAATCCATTTTCACAGAGTGACCGTGGGGTGCAGACCGCGGTTAGCGGTCTCCCACGCGGGCGGACCAGACGCGAGACGGCGGTCGGGTCGTCCGCTCGTCCCGCGGCGGCCCGGCGGCCCGCCCCGGGCCGCCTCGCCCGCCCCGGGCCGCCTCGCCCGCCCCGGGCCGCCTCGCCCGCCCCGGGCCGCCTCGCCCGCCACTAGCTACTCGACTCGACGGACGTACGTTCCGCTCTTCCGCATGCACCATGCACAAAGTGTACTTTTCACGCGCACCAGACTACATTCTGTACCATGCCAGACGTCCCATGATGCCACCCGCCCACACCGGCGCTCGACCACGGAGACTGTTGGCCGCGCTGGTGACGTGGCATACGTCCACCGCGTGCTCGGAACGGTCCTCAATCCCAACTTCGGGTCGCACCGCAGCAGAGCGCGTGAGGGCTGTCACTGTCCTCATCCCCTGTGCAGCAGCCGCGCTGCATCGCCGTTGGCTCCGATATCTGACCGAGATCGGCTCTGGGATTGGCTACGTCATTCGCTCAGCGGTCTCCCTCACGCGCGGCGGCACCTGCTCGGCCACAGATCGGTCGGAAGCCAGTCAGGCCGCTCTTGAGTACTTGTGGGATGCCGACGTACGCCATCAGCAGGCCTGACCCGAAGAGGATGGCCGCAAGGAAGAAGATGAGGAACGAGGCGCGCCCCGTGCGCTCGATGAGCGACTTGGCGCCCTTGGTGCCCACGATGGCGCCCACCACGCCCACCGTGCCATAGAAGAGCGCGTATTCCAAATCGAGCATGCCAAAGACGACAAATTGGCCGACGTTGGCACTGGACATGAAGAAGACCATGATCGTCGAGGTGGCCGACGAGACCTGCGCCGAGCCGTGGGCCGAGTGGGCCGAGCAGTGAGGAGGAGGAGGCACGGGGTCGATTGAGCCGTGAAGCGATGAGGTGTGAATGAGGTGGAGGTGGAGCGATGTGGTGGAGGTGGAGCGATGAGGTGGAGGTGGAGCTCATTCATCGGCAATCACTCGCAACCAGAGGCCGTCCATCACAGTCAAACGGCACCATCTCACCTGTGGATGGAAGTTGAGCTCGTTGAAGATCGGCCCGAGGATCATGCCGCCGCCCACACCGAGCATGCCGGCGGCGATGGCTCCGAAGCCGACGAAGCGCGCATACTGCCACACCTTCTCGGTGGTCCACTCCACGTCGCCCTCCGCGTACCTGTGGGTGAAAGAGCGTGCACGTGGAAGGGGCGCTGGAGTGAGCACGTGCATCCCGTGCCGTCCAGCCGCCCGTTCGATCTCAGTTCGATCTCGGTCCGATGAAGCGTACTGGTAGCCACACTTGGCCTTCCGCGCGGCCAACGCGACCAGCTGGGTGCCCGAGCGCGACGTGAGGCAGAGCAGCACGGGCACGTTGAGCAGCACGACGGCCCAATAGCCCGGCGTGCCGCAGGACACTCCAAGCAGGGAAGGCGCTCCATGGCCCCCCTTGAGCATGGACAGGCCCATCACGAGTACCCACGTGCCGCACAGGTTCATTAACGAAGCCCACGCGCATCCGCTCTCCTCGTGAGTGAGGAGCTCGAGCTGCTTCGCGCGAAGCAGGGCGTCCGACATGACACCCCCCCCGATGGCCTTCGAGCTGCTCTTCGTCGTCGTCGCACCCTCGTACATCTCGCGCTCATGGCCCTCCGGAGCCGCTCCATCATCAAGCTCCTCGCCGAAAGTATGCTCTACCTGCGCGCGCTCAGTGGCGATCAGTCACCATCAGTTAGTCGTCCCTCGCACTCAGCGGTCCTCAGTCACCATCCACGGCGACGAGTCACCTGCATCAGAGGCTTATACACGCTGCTGCGCTCGCCATCCTCCTTCTCCCGACGCTTGTATGCCTGAGTGACAGTGCGCCGGCCCGAGTAGGCACAGAGAGCGACGAGCAGCCCGACGATCATCCAGTTGGGGCACACCTTGTTCAGGAACACGCCGCCCGTCGAGCCGAGCAGCGTCATCGGCAGGAGCACGAGGGCCGCGTCGTAAGCAATCATGGGGCGGTGCGGCGCTGCTGGGTGCTTCTCCCACAAAAAGTTGCCCAACGTCGAAAAGGCGGAGGCGCCGAAGACGGTGGCGATGGAGAGCGGGATGGCCTCATGTTCCGTAAACTCGCCGAGCATCGTGAAGAGCGGCACGAGCACCGCGCCGCCGCCGATGCCCGCCGCAGACGCGAGCACTGTCGCGCAGAAGATGCCGATCGCGCAGTTGATGTCCTGAGGCGAGGGCGGGAAGGTGAAGCCGTCGTCCGCATCGGAGTTGGGCGACTTGCGCGGCGCATGGAAGCGCCGGTAGCACTTGCCCAGGCAGTGCTGGTGGTTGTTGCACGTCGAGTCGCACTCCTCGCACGTCGTCGAGCACTCCGGGTACGGTGCGCACGACTTGGTGTGCGAGCACCAGCCGCAGCCTTCGAGCTCCGAGCAGGCGCAAGTGGTGGTTGCCATCGAGCATGTGTCTATGCAGTGCCGCCGGCAAGATGCGCGGCACGTCTTGTGCGTCGACGGGCACTCTCGGCATGTCGTCGTGCATTTGTCTGCGGGCTTGCACGTCTCGGTGGACGAGCACCAGCCACAGCCCGGTGAAAGCTCCTGGCAGCCGCACACGTCGGTGGCGGCCGCACACACCAGCGACGAGGACACGTTGAACGTGCGTGCCACAAGCTTCGCGTGCGCCGCCGCGGCGAGCAGCAGCGAGAGTGCATGCAGCCTGCGTTGCATTGACGACCAAGTCCTTTCGGTCGCGCGTTTCCTTTTTAGGCCAACGATTCTTCAGCCGCGCTTCTCTGGATTTCCTGGACTGCGGCACCTTGAAAGTATGTTTGCCGTTGCCGGAGATGGCCTCCTGCAGTGAGGGTGGGTACGGCACCAAGCCCAAGACGAGTCGACCGCGTACAGATGAGTCGACGAGTCGCGATTCCTACGACCCATCCATCTGAGCACAGTACTCAGCCGCGACGCAATCAAGCAGAAGAGAATAAAGAAAACGTCAGAAAACTAAAGAAAGAAGTGGAGCCCGTTTTGGTCGTCACGTATGTGCGAGGGTGTTCATAAATGGGTCTCGCCGCACTTTCTCTTTTTGGCTGATTCTTAGCTGTCCGCCTGCACTTGTCTCATTTTCGAGAATCCCTGCTGACACGTCTTGGCGTGAATTCACAATGCTGCCGCGGCTCGCTCTTTTTCCCGCGGCGGTCGCCGTCGCGACCTTGCTCATGGTGTATCTAACCATCTTGCAGAGACGCCGACGTCGGCGGCGGAGCACAGCCAGCTATGGCGAGGTCACTGTCTGCCAGGCGTTGCAATCCGACCTTCCTCACCTTGTGGGCATCTCGCAGACAGCGGGTCAGAATATCGTGCCCGCCGATGCCGGTGGAGGTGATTTTGTTATAAAGGCATGGGAGCATGAGTGGTGGACGCTGGATCCCAGAATACACTGGAACGACTTTGCATTTATCGGCGACGAGGCTGTCGGATTTGCCCGTGTCGAGGCATACGGACCGCCAGACGAACCTGAAAGTGGCTGGCTCATGGCGATGCGCGTGAAGCCTCTGTTCCAGGGTCGACGTGTGATGGCCAGGCTGCAGGCGCACTTGCTCGCACGGCTTCCGCACCGAGTCCGACTGAATCTGTACCTTGCCGTCGGCTCTTCCAATGAGCGCATGCGAGCTGCCTGCGATCCGAAATACGACTTCTATGGGGCGTATGTGCTGCAGAACTTCATGCCAACGGCCATGTTGCGAGCGGACCGCGAGCGTTACGCTGCCGTGGTGACCATCCACACGCTCGGCCCCAGCGACCGCGGCGCCGCGTGGGCGTTCCTCGCCGCATGCCTTGAACACAGCCCGACGCTCCTAATCCCTGGAAGATACTATGATTTCCGAGCGCTCACGCCCACGGCGCTGGACGACAAGATGCGCCACGGCCGTGCCCTCTGTGCACGTGATGGCTCTACCATCGTCGCCCTCTTTTTTGAATTCGACAACCGAATGCCCGATGGTACCGGCTGGCGGCGCGTCTACACCTGCTGCGCCTCCACGAGCCTGGACGTGCCGAAGCTCGGATCGGTGCTACTGGCCTTTGGCAGGGCCCAGCCAACGGTGGATGCTGCTGGCGTTGGGCCGATCCGCACGCAGCTGAGCGTCGGTCCGTGTATCGATCGGGATGGCCGTGATGTTGAGCCGAAGATGTCAGCTGCACTCGCTGCTGGCAACTACACCCGGCCCAGGTCGACCCATCTGCGAGTCTACAAGGTGACCTTTCAACCGAGAACTACTGAACGACGGTAGACCTTAGACCTCTATACACTAGAGCGCTAGACTGAGTTCACTGTCCGTGAGAAGGTTCGGGCTCGAGCCCATAGAGTGAAGCTGAGATCAGGTCGCGCACCTGGCAGATGTGAACTTTTTTTGAGAGCGCCTGCCGCCCCCCGCGGCAGGCAAGGCGCCAAGGAAATTTCCATGGGAAATTTCACGGTTTTCACCTGTAACGCGGCGGTAACCTATAATAATAACAATGATTATATATTCTAAGATTCCTGGATCTACACTACATTCGAGTAATTGTGCTTCTAAGATTCCTGGATCTACACTACATTCGTGCTAGTTCATGAGCGCTACATGCAATTATGCAATGCATGTTTATGCATCTGACAGGATGCTCTCTCCCTCTGCACACGCCCCTCATGAGCCCACTCCAGTTCATGCTCCTGGATGTGAATGCATCCGGGGGCACATGCACGACGCCATCCAAGAGTTTGTACCTTTTGACCCCTGGATCATGAGACGTCGAGCGGTACCATTGCGCCTCCACAAACCATTGGTTCTTGGCAATCGTCTTGCTGCCTGGTTTACGCCTGGTACTTTTATGAGCAGCGCCCACGCGAGCGCCAGTCTCATTCTCGTAGCATTGCATACTCCAGCCACGAGGCCTCCTGTAGGATTCCTATTTTAAAACGTGAGATGATCGCTATTGTTCAAGAGGCGATGGCGATTTTCCATGAAGTGTGTGTATCAATTGGCCTTTCCAGAAGTGGTCTGTGTCAAGTCAAGTCAAGTCTATACATAAACAACAGACAACCATACGTAAGCGTATCGAATGTGCTCCGGAAGCCAGCAGGGGAGGACGGGAGCGGGCGGAGATGGCGGAGGGGGATTGACTTGGTCTGTGAAATGACATCAAGACCTTTGATGCTGCTGGCCCAACACACATCGCTACCAATCACACTGATCGCTCGCGCCTTTCTGCTCACTTGGCTATCGCCACGCGCTCGCGCCGTCAAGAGTATGGTGATCTTCCCCCCGGCATGCGCCTCATCA
>Ga0210247_101135_pt1 | contig 22703 bp, 18 predicted proteins | sample ChrtobMetP3_16mM_FD_155449 | JGI IMG/M metagenome (GOLD analysis project Ga0210247, IMG submission 155449) | Chrysochromulina tobin associated microbial communities from unialgal haptophyte culture, Seattle, Washington, United States - P3_16mM | ecosystem: Host-associated > Algae > Haptophytes >... | reverse complement strand
CCGCCCCCCCCCGCGCCTCCGGGGACCACGTACTAACCCCAGGGAGTCTCGAAACACCCTCTGGACACCTCCTGGGCAAAAAAAAGCGTCATTTCCTCAGCGGTCCGACCTGACCTCAGAACCGCTCTCAATGAACTCATCCCATCGAAGAAGCAAAGCGACACCGCTTGCTAGCGTAGAGCTGTACGCGGACGGGGTTGGCGGGTACGACCGGACAAGGGAGGTTATGGTGATTTTTGTTTTATTTGACGTGACACGCAACATGCAAACAACATACCCAAAGATTCTCCAGAGCATGGGGATCACCATGGTACCTATCCTCTATCCTCGCACCTCGGCATGCAGCACAGCCCACAGCAAGAGGGACACACTGCTGAAATCAGTACTGCTGAAATCTCAAATCAGATGCTGGCGACACACTGTTGCCGTCACACCCTGGCCCTGCCTCACCTGCTTTTCACGCAAGCTTCAATGAGCAGATCAAGCACATCATCAGGAAACTTCATGCTGTATTTGTTCAGCCACAGCAGCAGCAAGACGAATCGCTGTGTGGTATGATGGAACCTCAAATGATCTTTGCGAGACCAATTGACCAGATCCCAGACTTTGATCGTCCCGTCCCGGTCCCGATCCCGATCTTGTCGCCCGGTCCCGATCTTGTCGCCCGATCCCGACACGATCTTGGTCCCGTCCGGGGAAAACGCCACTGACATGATGATGCCGCTGTGAGCGTTCGTCTTCTCGCTCAGCAGCTCCAGCTTGGCTGCCAGACAAAAGCCAGCAGACGTCAGTTTCGGTCAAGGAGAGGCAATTTTGAGGGCTCCGGCGCACCCGAATCCCAGACTTTGATCGTCTTGTCGTACGATCCCGACACAATCTTGGTCCCGTCCGAGGAAAACGCGACCGAGTTGATGCAGCCGCTGTGCGCGTACTTCTCGCTCAGCAGCCCCAGCGCGCCTGCTGGACAAGCCAGCAGGCGTCAGTTTTGGCCGAGGAGGGGCGATTTTGAGCTGGGGGCGCACCCGAATCCCAGACTTTGATCGTCTTGTCACCCGATCCCGACACAATCTTGGTCCCGTCCGGGGAAAACGCGACCGAGGAGATCCTGCCGCTGTGAGCATTCGTCTTCTCACTCAACTGCACCAATGTGCCTGCCAGGCAAGCCAACAGGCGTCAGTTTTGACCAAGGAGGGGCGATTTTGGGCTCGCGGCGCACCCGAGTCCCAGACTTTGATCGTCTTGTCTTCCGATCCCGACACAATCTTCGATCCGTCCGGGGAAAACGCGACCGAGTGGACTTGGGCGCTGTGGGCGTTCGTCTTCTCGCTCAGCAGCTTCAGCTTGCCTGCCAGACAAGGCAGCAGAAGTCAGTTTTGGCCAAGGAGGGGCGATTTCGAGGGCAAAAGCGCACCCGAATCCCAGACTTCGATCGTCCCGTCGCTCGATCCCGACACAATCTTGGTTCCGTCCGGGGAAAACGCGACCGACGTGATGGCGAGGCTGTGCGCGTTCTTCTTCTTGCTCAGCAGCCCCAGCGCGCCTGCCGGACAAGCCAACAGGCGTCAGTTTTGGCCAAGGAGGGGCGATTCTGAGGGCAAAAGCGCACCCGAATCCCAGACTTTGACCGTATGGTCCCACGATCCCGACACAATCTTGGTCCCATCTGGGGAAAACGCCACCGACGTGATTGGTAGGCTGTGGGCGTTCGTCTTCTCGCTCAACTGCACCATCGTGCCTGCCAGACAAGCCAGCAAGCGTCAGTTTTGACCAAGGAGAAGTGATTTGAGGGCAAAAGCGCACCCGAATCCCAGACTTTGATTGTCCCGTCATTCGATCCCGACACAATCTTGGTCCCGTCCGGGGAAAACGCCACCGACCGGATGGTGGTGTCGCTGTCGTCGAACACAAAATTGGTCCCGTCCGGGAAAAATGCCACCGACCGGCTGGTGCCGCTGTGGGCGTTTGTCCTCTCCGCTACGCAGTTGATGAGCATTGCGATCATCCTGCGAACAAGAGACGTGTGTGTATTCGGCAGCATGGAGATATGGGACCATGAGCGGCTGCAAGCTCGAAGGGCGCTTGATGGGTCTCAACGCAGGCATGCAACAGCCCACAGCATGCCGGAAGTATGAGGGCCGATCGCGTGCGGCGTGTGGCTCCGAAGCTCATCGCGAACGGAGAGACGCATGCCCTCCGCTCGAGAGAGGCAGCCCAGCTCGGGTACAGCTCGGGGCCTCAGGATTGGGCAGTCACGTGGCAGTGAAAAGCACGCGGGGGCGGTGAGGAGGGAGTCGTACTGGTCGGCGGCGGCGCGCGACTGCGGAAAGGCACGCGAAAAAAATCACAGTCATGAGAGACAAAGGGAGACGCATGTGTGCTCCCGGATTGCCAGCAGGGCACCATGGAGGAAAGCACCTGAGCGGACTCGATGGATTCCGTGTGCGAGGGCGGTGCGGTGTGCGCGTGCAGCGATCGCACCGACGCACACGTTGAGCACGGCGAGCGACGGCCGCGTAGTAGCGCGTGAGCGTGCTGCACGCGCTCTCCTTTCTGCGCTCTCCTTTCGCGATGTGGGGCCTCTTTCGACGGAACGGTCGAAAATGTAACCAGTGGCTGTGAATAGGCTGATGAAAATCCCTTTCTGCGCGAGGACCTTGCCCATCTTGTGAGCGCCCCCGTGGGCGCGCCTCGCCCGTCACCACACACGCGCGTCTCCGTAGGCTTCCTATCGTCACCGAACCAAAGCGCAAAGTGCCCGCTCGCATCGATGGGAAAGAACAAGAAACGAAAACACCAGGCTGATAACGAGGATCCGCGGACGCTGTCGCCAAGTCGGCACCCAGTGCTGCCGGCAACTCAGCAACCAGCGCCTCAACAGCAATCTATTGGCCTTCGCGCTACCGATGTGGCCACCACGATTGCAACACTCAACCACCTCGCAGCGCATCCTGATCTCCTGCAGCATAAGGCGTTGCGGGAGCTGCGCGCTGCCCTGCACCCGCTCGTCGAGGCGCAGCTCAGGCGTTACGACCCCATTGATTATGCATCTCGTGTGACAGCCGCGCTCCGTGCCAGCCGCGGAAGCGACGCGCTCCTCGCGCTGCAGGGCATGCATGCGCGAAGCCAGACGGCGCGACAAGGCACGGTTCAGCGCTGGGTGCGCGATTGTGACTCCATCGACGACCCGGGGCTGCGCGTGCGCTTGCTGCATGCGGTCCTGCGAGCCGGCGAACCTATCAGCGGCGGCGCCGGTGCAGCCGGTGCAGAGGACGACGAAGTCGAGCAGCAGCAGCAGCTTCAAGTCACTGCTGCGATATCATCAGCCGCTAGCGCCATTGGCAAGGATGTAGACGTGGAGGAAGTGGAGGAGGGCGACGAGGGCGACGAGGGCGAGGAAGGCGACGAGGATGAAGAGGACGAGGACGAGCAGCAGAAAGGTGATCAGAAGGCCAACGCACCCGAACCAGATGCCCTCGGTGGGGCTGTAGTCACCTATTTGCCTCCATGGTCACCTGGCGCCACTGCGAATGAGGAGGTCGACGCATGGACCTGCCCGCAGCCCACTTTGCGGCTGGTGCGGGACGTTGGGCTACGTGTGGTTCGCACGGAGCGAGGCCCCGAGCGTCAGCCTCCCAACAACTACGACCTACACATTTGGGCGTGTGCAGACGGGGTAGGTGCACTTCTCGAGGATGCGGCCACACGGCAGGCGAAGCGCCGGGCCCCGGTACGGCGCGTGGACGTGCCGGGAGTCCCCGGCGCCTTTGTGATGCTCGACGTGCTGACGCGTAGCGAGTGCCAGGGGATGCGTGCGATGGCGGAGCGCATCCAATTCGTGCCTGACCACCCAACGTCTAGGCAGTCGCCCTCCGGGATCGGAGGACTCGAATGGCTGCTCACCGATGGTCTCGACGAGAAGCTGCTCGATCGCTGCCGGTCGTACCTGCCTGCACAGCTCGCTGGCGGCGCGCTCGCGGGCATCAACGCCCGCTGCCGCTTCTTTCGTTATACTGACGGCGAAAAGGCCGTCTACCGACCCCACATTGATGGGTCCTGGCCCGGCTCGGGGCTCGATGCAACCACCGGACGCTACGTGCACGATGCGTTTGGCGACCGGCGCTCGCGACTCACCTTTCTCATGTACCTCAATGACGACTTTGAGGGCGGCTGCACCACGTTCTATATGCCGGCCGCGGGTGGTGGGCTACAGGCTCAAGGCGTGCAGCCGCGCGCAGGCGCCGTACTGTGCTTCCCGCAGGGCAATACCGCGAGCTTGCTGCACGAAGGCTCGGCCGTCAAGCGCGGGACCAAGGACGTGGTCCGGAGCGACGTCTTGTATCGCATGGGTGGAGGGAGGTGAGCTGACTTGGGCTCGCCTGCGACTGGCAGAGGAGCGGAACGACCATGCGGCGGATGCGGCTAGCTAACTCATGAGCTAACTTCACCGCTCGAACCGAACCGAACACCTCTCCGCTCGTCTAGGTCCGAGGAGCGAGGACGGGGACAGCGTCACGTAACGTAACACAGTCGCCTGACGTGCCCCAAGCCCCCGACAGAGCGTCGCGGAGCGGAGTGCGGGTGCTGCCGCGGCCTGTTGTCCTGAGGTGCGCTGCCGTGCGCTGGTGTCAGGTCGCGGTGGCCGGTGCGCGGGTTTTGTACCTCATCGCATCTACTGTTCGGATCCGACACTTTTGGGCGGCGGGCCGCGCGCAACAGTGACGACAAAAGAAGAAGAAAAAACGAGCACAGTCGCGGACCGCGAGTGCCGCGTGCGTTCGTACATCTTACATGAACCGAACGACCCTCCGTCGCGTGCAGATTGCTGATGCGCTGCTGGCCACAACGCACACGACGAGCGCGAGCGCGAGAGTGCTAGTGCTTGCGCGCGCTGCCGACGAGGCGGCTGCCGACGCGAAGCTGCCGATGACGGGGGTCCGCATCTCTGCCGCCGTCGTCAGGGGATGTGAATGTCCGCGCTGCGTGGCGGAGGCGCAGAAGCGCTCATGCCCGGAGCAATATGTAGTCGGCGGGCGGCGCGCAGGTGCGGCGAGCGCCACGCGCATTTGGTAGCGAGCTGCCTCGCCGTGGAGCGCTTTGACGCCGACGTACCACGTGCCCGCGCGCCGCTTGTCTGTTTGGGCAAGGGTCTCTCCCATTGAGACTTTGGTGACAAGCTGGGAGAGCGAGGAGCGCACGCCGGTGATCGGGTCCCAGAGCGTGGTCCAGCCAATGTCACACAGGCCGGGGCACGTGCCGTGCGCACCTCTGCCGATCGTGCTGTAGCTTGCGCATGAGTCGTAATTGATAAAGACTGCGTGCACGGCGCCCGAGAGGACGCTCAGGTTGACGGAGAGCCCGTGGCTGGAGGGCACATCTGTGACGCGCCAGTGCATGATGCCGCCGCAGCACGTGCCGCCTTCGTACGCGATCGCCGGGTTGTACTGCACGGTCGCGTCGGCGGTGTGCAGCCGGAGTGTGAAGAGCGTCTCTGGCACGGCCGCCACCGCCTGCGGCTCGAGGTAGACACCGAGGTGCCACGTGGCGGACTCGGTCACGTCGCACGGTGAGAGAGAAAGCTCCTCGAGAGGCGGCTGCAGTCGCCTGTCATAGTCGGTCGCCGTAGGCCGCCGCCCCAAGGCCGCGTACACGCCGCCCACCGGCGCCGAGATGTGCGCGAACAGTTGTGCGTCCGCAGCGCCCGTGGTGACGACTGAGTAGTAACGCCACTGGCCGTACGAGACGCAGCCCCGATGCTCCGAGTTCCCCGCAACGAGGCCGTCGGAAAACTTGAGGCTCGTCACACGCATCGTGTAGCCGAGCACCATGCGCGTCGTGGCGGGCGGCATACTCGTTCCGTAGCATTGGCCAGGGAAACCGTCGCCGCACACGCCGCACACGCCGCCCTCACAGCACCAGCAGCCAGGTTGCTGTCCGAACCTCCAGCCGGTCGTGTCGACGCCCGGCACCGCGGGGCCCAGGCCATCTGTAGCGATGGTCGCGTGGTACCCGTTCACACTCGCACTAAGCCGCCCGTCACCCGAGAGCTCGGCGTCTGCGCTGAGCGTGAGGTAGTACGTGCCGTTGTCACCGGGCCCGAGGCAGAGACGCTCCACATAAGTACTGGTGCTGCCCACGTGCAGGGCCGCGTACGAGCGGCCAGTGGCGAGCGAGCGCGCGAAGAGCCTCGCACGCAGCTTCTCCTGTTTCTCTCGCTCCTCCTGCTGCTCGCCAAGTCCCGCGTTCTCCGTCGCGACTGGCAGGTAGAGGCGGCGGCAGCCGCCGTCGCCATCGGCGCAGCCGGCGAGGTTGAGCAACCCCTTGTCGGCTCGCAGCTGCGCATACTGCCAGTCGATCATCGCCTGCGTCTCAGCTGGTGAGATGAATAGGTTGCCAGGTCGTTGCGTGAGGTTGTAAGGGAAAGCAAGCGGCGAGGGTCGAGACCAATGCCCTTTACCGAGCATGGCAGCGCCCACAAGCCCACGCGGACGGCGGCCAAAGTCAGATTCGTTGCGCACTTGGCGTTCGAGACTCACGTTGAGCGAGTCGTACTCGCCCACTGTCAGCCGGTAGACGTGCTGCCCCTGGCGCCTCATGGGCGCTGCCACGATCATGTTGTGCGTCATCTCGAACGGCAGCAGCGTCGCTGTAAGCGAGTAGCGGCAGCCGGGGATGGGTGCCGACCAGGCGAATTCGTTGCACCGCACGCCGATGAGAACCTCATTGAGCGGCACTTGCACGAGCGCCGCCTCGTTGTCCGTGCGGTTGTCGTCATAGCCGATCGTGAGGACTCGCCAGTCCGTCACAGAAGGTGTGGTGTCCCAGATGAACCGGCGGCGGGGGCCGACCGGGTCGTCGTGTGCGTACGTCGTCGGATCGTATTCGGCCTGCGACAGAAAGCCGGGCGGAATGCCGCTTGGCGAGGCCATCATGACGAAGCCCATCTTCGGGAAAAGGTTGCCGTAGCCACGCTGCACGACCAGGCCGGCAGTGACAGCGGCCACATCGTGTGTGGTCAACACGAACCAGCGCCAGCCGTCTGCCTGCAGCTGCTCATACTCGACGGGCTCGCTATTGTTCAGCCGTTTTATGCTCTGGGCCGAACCGCCGCCCAACAGCAGCAACAAGACCCCAAGCCTCATAGAAAGACCCTGTGAATTGCCAATTCAGTGTGAATGGTCAAGTGTGAATGGTTATTTAAGTTATTCATTCATACTGAGTGTTAACTTCGAAAATGAAACGGCATTGGCGACGGCGCGGCGACGCTCATCGAGCAGTTCATCGAGCCTTCATGGCTGCCATGAGTTACGACGCGGTCCACAGCGACCCGACCGAGACCAACGACGAGCTACGCACGGACGCAGGTCCTAGACAACTGTCAGAAGTGCGCATTCGCTACCTCCGAGACGAGTATGGTGGCTCAGAGCAGAGTGTCTTGGCGCCCGCTGCTGAGGAGCTGCGCCCACATCACCGCTGCTGCGCTTTGATCCTACTGCTGGCCATATGCGCCGCCGTGGGTTATTGGTGGCTCGTGCAGGTATACTGGTGGCTCGTGCTGCCGCGTGAGGTTCCAGTTCGCACTGTTCCACTGTCGATGCTTGAGGAGGTCGACCTGTGGCTGTCCGCGCATGGAGCTCTGCTCCCGGGCTTGAACGTGTCAGGAGTTTGCGACGTATCCGAGCACTCGCCTCCAACCTCGACAGAAAGCAGCACGCAGAGCGTGGATGGTCGTCGCTCGCGACACCTCTCGACACACGCCATCAATGGTGCCGACGGCGAGCATCAGCATCGGCAGGAGCAGCAGGAGCAGCAGCAACAGCAGCAACAGCAGCAGCAGTCGGCGCTCAGCGGTGATGCACGCCGCGCCAACGACGTACATGACGGCGAAATGCACGCACGGAGCCCATCGCGTCGTCGATTGGGATGGCAATCACCAGACGCACAATGGGCTTGGGCGACAGCGACAGCACGCGGTCTGGTGAGCAACATGACCTTCGAGGAGAAGGCGTCGCTCGTACGCGGCGTCGGCTGGAGCGAGTGGTCTTTTGAGGAGGGCTATTACGTTGGTTCGGTGCCCGCGGTGCCTCGTCTGCGCATCCCGTCGATCAACATGCACGACGGACCGCAAGGATTCCGCACCACCGATCGCCGCATAGTGGGCTCCGTCACGTCGTGGCCGTGCTTGGTGCGCGCTGGCTGACGCACGCACGCACCCCTTGCCGCACCGCTGGCGCCTCGCTCCCTCCCAGTCCCACCCATCGGCACCCGCAGACGAGGGCGCCCCGCGTCTGCACGAACGCGCCTCACGCCTTGATGTCGGCTGCACCGTGTGCTCGCCGCAGCTCGCCGTAGGCGCAACCTGGAATGTGGCCCTCGCCCACAGCTATGGCGCGGCGCTCGGGGCTGAGTTCCGCGCCAAGGGTGCCAACGTGATCCTCGGCCCGGGCGTCAACCTCGCACGCGTCGCCCTCAACGGACGCGCCGCTGAGTACATCAGTGGTGAGGAGCCCGCCCTCGGTGCTGCAATGGGATCAGCCTACGTGCGTGGTGTGCAGTCGCAGGGCGTGGCGGCGGTCGTAAAGCACTTTGCAGTGAACAACCAGGAGACGTTACGCACTGAGACGGACGTGATCGTCTCCGAGCGTGCACTGTGGGAAGTGTACTATGCCGCGTTTGAAGCGTGCGTTGAGGCCGGCGTCGCATCAGTCATGGTGCGAGCGACGGCGCAATCGGAGCCCTATGCCCTCGCCCCTCCTCCCTTCGAGTCGCCGACCGACTGCCGGGCCGTTTCTGCTGCACGTGTTGCCGGCCGTGCCTGCGAATCGCGGGCGATGGTCCTGACGAGTTGCTGCTCGTCTCGCGTCCCTGCACAGTGCTCGTACAACAAGATCAACGGCGAGCATGCGTGTGGCTCGCCGAGGTTGCTCGCTCGAGATCTCAAGCGAACGATGCGTTTCGCCGGCTGGGTCATGTCTGACTGGTGGGCAGTGCGCTCGGCGAGCGCGGTGCCGTACGTCGACCAGGAAATGCCCGGCACGCCCGCCGGCAGCAACCAAGCACACTTCTCCACCAGGGTACTGCGCGCGGCCGCCTCTCGCGTGTGGGAGGACGTGGACCCAATCGAGGTACACACGAGGGGGGAATACGTGGACCCCACCATGGATCCCACCGCGGCAGCAGCCAGTGAAGAGAGCGCCGAGGTGAACGTCGAGGGCGACGCTCAGGAGCCGCTCGACGTACAGAACGAGGCGGAGCAGGGGCAGGGCGGAGGCGCGTCCAGCGTACCCTCGTCGGGCCTAACGGGACTCGATGCGATGACGACGCGATTACTGGCCGGCATATTGCGGGCCGGCGCGCATCATGCGCCAAGCTGCACAGTCGGGTGCGACTGTGCAGCTAAGCTGTACGCGACCGACGCCACGAGCGCCGAGCATACGGCTCTCAGCCGTCGAGTCGCTGCCGCGTCTATCGTGCTGCTCAAAAACGAGCCGCCCTATGCTGCCGGCAGCGGTAGCGGCGGTGCTGGCGATAGCGGCGCACATCGGCCGCTACCGTTGCCACTGCAGGTCATCAATCGCAGCAGCAGCAGCGGCGGCGGCGGCGGAGGCGGAGGCGGAGGCGGAGGCGAGGGCGGCGGAGGCGGCGGCGGCGGCGGCGGCAGCGGCTTCGGCAGCAGCGATGGTAGCGCTAGGCTCTCTTGGAGGGCCCCTCCAGCGCCTCTGTTGCGGCCCATTCGAGTGGCCCTGGTGGGAGCGGCTTGCAATGCGCCCCATCGCATCGACCCCAATGGCGACTGGCGCGCGGGAGATGCGTATACGATAGGCGGCTCTGGGCGTGTGATTGCGCGGCCCTGGGAGGCAGTGTCCATCAGAGCGGGTCTCGAGACGGCGGGCGTACTGCTGGTGAAGAGCTTCGTCGATGATGTCGAGCGCGCGGTCGCAGCGGCGCAGCAAGCGGATGTGATAATCGCGTGCGGGCAGACAACCTCAACTGAGTCGATCGATCGGCACAACCTGCTGCTGAAGGAGCACGACTTCCTCGCCGCCCTTGGCACTCGCATCACCGGCCTGCGACATGATGAGCAACGGCGGCGGCAAGAGCAGACTTTGAACACAAGCGAGGTCGGCCCACACACGCGTCGTCCGCTCATTGTGCTCGCGACGGTGCCCGGTGCCATCCTGACAACGGGGTGGGCCGAGCACGCGGACGCCATCGCACTCCTCTTCCTCGGCGGATCCCAGTCAGGGAACGCATGGGCTGACGTGCTGCTTGGGACACTCAGCCCCTCCGGCAAGCTCCCGCTCACGTTGCCGATTCGAGAGGAGGACACGGTGCCGCCGTGTCGGACCGCCGGTCCGTGCCACTACACGGAGGGGTTGCACATCGGCTGGCGTGCGCTCGTCGATCGGCCGGTCGCCTTCCCCTTTGGTCACGGCCTGTCCTACGCTGAATTCACGTACGCGTGGGCGACATCACCGCCTGAGCACGTGGACGTCGCCGTTGAGGGCCCGCCTCGTGAGGAGGTCCTCCCCTTTGCAGTCGCCCTTTCCAACAGTGGCAGGCACACTGGCAGTGAGGTGATGCAGGTCTACCTGAGTTACCCGAGCTCAGCAGAGGAGCCGCGCCTGGTACTTCGCGCTTTTGCGCATACCGGCGTACTGCAGCCTGGCCAGCTGACCTCGACCAGGTTTGCGCTCACGCGGCGTGACCTTTCCGTCTGGCAGACGCACGTTGGGTGGCAACTCGTCTCCGGCACATACACGCTGCACATCGGCGCGAGCTCAAGAGATTTACGCCTTCAGTGCAACGTCGAGGTGCATCCCATTGAGAATTGAGATGGCCCATATATATGTCCTCTCGGCCTCGCAGCGTGAGTGGTTAAGTTACCAAGGTGACATGGATATGTGTTAGAAGTCACACAGACACACATTCACATTCACACACATACATTCACACCATATGTGTGCTGAAACAGTAGTCGAAGTTGCAAGTTCGGTGTTCGATCCAAAAACGAACCTTATTCCTGTGCTTGGCTGGGATGGCTGAACACAATGAGGATGGATGGGATCGTCTGGCCGGAAGACGTCGAGCCACTTATGACCGACGCGCATGATGATACTACAGATCGTGATGACGAGGCAGCTGACAGCGAAGCAGCTGTTGCAGCGACTGCGAGTGCAGCGACTGCAAATGCAGCAGCTGAGAGTGCGGCGCCTGACAAGGTTGCTGCCACGGCCCACGCTTCATTTGACGTCAATCTCGAGCTATTCGATCGTGGCGCTAGGGACGAGGACGATCAGAAACGATTTGCTCGTATAAAGCTTAAGGTGCGCACCAGTGCTGCTCTTGACAGCAGCATTGCGTGCGATGACGTCCCAGCAGGAGCAGCTGTCAGCATACACGACCGCAAAGAGTTGTCTGATGGCACCCGGCGAGTCTTAATATCTCTGGTGCGTTTGGGCAGCACAGTGCCACCAATAGGATGGATTAGTGAGGTCACTAAGGATGGTCACGAGAACTTGCTGCGCTCATCGCCCTTTCGCCGCCGCGGACGATCAGCAGACGAGCGTTTGCCCAGGCGTGGGATTGCGCTCGCACAATCAGCCGTTTCGATGCATTGGAATCGAAACGGTTGCTTGGTGCCGCCGCGGCCGTACTGGGAGCCACCGCTGCCAACGCCGCTTGCCGAAGGCCTCACAGAACCTCTGACAGCACCTGTATTCAGAGCATCATCGGAGCACGTGTCGATTCTCATGTCGGCCGTTACGCAACAGGAGCATCACTACAGGCAAATTCTTGAACGTGGGTTTGGATTTGAGACGCCCGCTCCCACTCATGTGATCCACGAACGTAAATTGGAGCCCGCAGGCTCAACGCCTAGGCTCAAGACACCACTTCCGAAGGAAGCAAAGCCAAGAGATGCTCAGGCACACCGAACCACACCACGCAAAAGCAGAACTCGCGCCGAGAAGGCTCCGCGATCGGTGCCCACTTCCAGCTTTGTGCAGCGTCCGTACTGGGAACATGATCCTGAGCGCAAGAATTTGCCGATGGCAACTGCACTGCAGATCAGTGGCGTCGTGACTGTTGGACCATTTGGCATGCCGCCGGCTTCCGAGTTCAAACCGTGGCTGGCAACTTCATCTTCGGCAGTGCCACTCTTTGACCGCGATCCGATAGCCTCGAAAAAGAAGCGAAACTCTTCGGCCGCACCCAGTGGCACCGCTGGTCCAACGCATAGCGCCGTCAATATTGATGCAACTTGCGAGAGGCTCTCGCACCATCGATGGCAATGGGTTCGGCAAGAAGCAACTGCCTCAATCACTGTCCCTAAGAGAAATGAACGTGCTCTCGCACTAGAGGGTGACCAGAAAAGGGCAGAGATGCTGACAGAGACACCTAGGAGCGACACTTGCTTTCCGGAGGAAGTTCCGTGGAAGGCGTGGTACACGCACTGTCTGCAAAAGTAGCTTTAGCCTAGGCCCTAGGGACGAAGAACCCGGAGCCGAGCTGAAGGTCGCAAGCCGAGGCCGGAGCACCAGCACCTGACCCGTATGACTTCTCTTTATGCGTATCTAACGTGATTGTTAAACCTTTTTGCACAGTTTTTGATCGCTTCGATCCGTAAAAATGTTCCACACAAAACCGTATACCTCAGCGTCTTTAACGGCCGCCCAGCGGAGCCCGGCCGGAGCGGTCACGGACACGGTGCCGTATACGAATCCTGAACACTGAGTCGCTGACAGTCGCTGACGTGACTTTCTCCCTACATATAAAGCGGCTAAGCGCTAACGAGAATCTCGCTGGAAATGCCGACTGAATGAGACACCGTCGTAGGTCGTGAGCTGGCGCATGTCGCCACGATCATCGAGCCAGCGCTGTGTGACGATGTCACCCTTGAGCGCGAGGGGCGACGAGGGGTCGTCTGTACTCCGGAAGGTGCTGACGAGCAAGTGGCCACGCCACCGGACGACCTTCGAGAAGTTGCGGCCTTGCGGGTCGGTGTCCGCCTCGACTGCGTGAAGATTGAGCCACTCGACTCTGCTGCCAAAGGGCGTTTCGGTGGTGATCCGCAGCCGGCCGTCGACGACGTCGATGGTGGGCACGGGCACGATGCTCGTCGCGAGAGTCCGGCTGAACGCGTTGACGCCCAGGTGGCGCAGGTAGTCATCCATGCCCTCGGTGCACGCGCAGCGCCAGCAGCCCGCAAAGCCCTCGAGCGATCTCATTGCGATCTCATTTCGGAGCTTGAGAGGGGGCTTGAGAGCGGCCGCGATGACCTCCGCTGCAGCCGGCGGCTCGGCAGCCGGCGCTGCGCTGTCCCATGTAGTGATCGACCAGAGGACATCGAATGGCTCGTCCTCGGGGGGTACCGGTACGAAATCGGGGGGGAAGGGCACCGGCGCGTCGATCGGCGACTCGGAGCCGCTGTGAACGGCTGATGGCTGTGAATCGCTGGCTGATGGCTTTGTCGGTATGGTAGACGCCTCCGAGGACCGCGCTCGGCTAGTACAGCTAGAGTTCTTGCCGTCGAAGGCTAGGTTCCAGATCGCCTCGACCGTGCGCACGGTCCCGGCGGCCGCGTCGCTCGCGGCGGTGGCGGCCGCGAGTCCCACAGCTCCGACGAAGGCCAACGGGTCGGGCAGAGTGAGCGTGTCCGTGCCGCTGCGAGGGCTACCGACGTCGTCAGCGCCGCCGCTGGCGCTAACATCAGTCCTGCTGCCGCTGTCGGAGGTGACCGTGACCTCGCTGGCCGTACTGCTCGCATCGCTGCTTCCGCTGCTGGTCGACTTCACGTTGGCGGCCGGCCGCCATGAAGATGCAGCCCGACCGGAATGGCGGGGGGCGGAATGGCGGATTGACAAGGCCCCGCATAGTTCGCACGGAGACGCAGGCAAGAAGAGCAGGGGCATATAGCGAGCCCACGGCGCGGCGCGCATGGTTGGGTACCCGGGCAGCGCATAGACCGCGGCACAAAACTGTGCACGAGCGTCCGCTCTCCTCAGCTCGCCGCACGCGCGCCATGCTTCCCACGCTTGCCATGCCCTAAAGTCGAAGAAGGGCGGCCACTGCTCTGCGCACGGCCCGTGATGTGCGCTGCTGAGCAGACCGCGCAGACGAAACCAATCATCAAAGCAGAGCGAGACCAGATTGCCGGACTCGGTGATGCGCGTCGTACTCTTGCCTGGTGCAGATAAGCAGTCCGCCTCCTCAATAATGTGGCCGGCGAAATCGACGCACAGGTTAAAGGCTGTATCATGGCTCGGACAATCCGAGGCGCATGCACTCGTGGGTAGCGCACTCGAGGGTAAGAACTTGCCCTCGGCCATTGCAAGCTGGACCGGCCGAATATGACTAATATGGATAAAGATGTCGCGAGGTCGAAGCAGATTTCGGGTTTCGTATCTCGTTGCCCAGAAAGGAGCGTGCTGGAACACCACACTGGACCACCAAATGTTTGACTAAATTTCGTTGCGGAATTCGAAGCTGTTCGGAGGCTTCAATGCGATCTTCTGGTAGGAGGGTTCAGGCACATCGCGGCCTTTCTCCGCAGGCCGACGACACCTCTCTGTCGACGTCACCGACGGATGCAAACTCTTTCTTGCACCTCGCCTCGCGACAAGAGCTGCAAGAGTGGCGATCGCTCTTCGACGCGCATGACCGCGCGCGCACAGGCCTCGTCTCCACACAGAGCCTCGGCCTCATGCTGCGCGCCTCAGGTGCTGTCTTCAACAGTGACCAGCTAACGCACTTCATCGCATATGCGGACATCACGCGCACCAATGTGATCAGGTTCGAGGAGTTTACGGCGTTGCAGCTCCATCGCAAGCGACGCGCAGAATTGGAAGAGCACGGCGGCACACTCGCCCATTCTTCATCGCGCATGCTGCGCCTCATAGCACAGCTGCGCTCGGGCGAGCCAGACGTGAGCCTTGAGCCGGTGGGTGCGATGCCACCGCCCGTCTTGCTCGATGCCACGAACGCTACCGCAGGAGGCGATGACGACAGGTTCGATGGCGGCGACGCTGGGGACGCTGTCGGAACGGAGCGATGGCAGCTGCTGAGCGTGATCGACGAGCTGTGGAGCACGCGCGCTGCGCGCAGCCTCGACCTGATGCAAGCGGGCCGGATACTCGACGGGCCGTGCCTGAGCGAGCTGTGCCGCGCGATCGCGTTCTCGCCGACGCTGCGCCTCGAGGAGCTCAACTTGAAGGGGTTGCCTCTCGGCGACGAGGGCGCGATCACGCTCAGCTCGATGCTCGCGCACACGGGCCATCTGCGTGCCCTGCGGCTCGAGAGCTGCGGGCTCGGCTCTGCGGGAGCGAGCGCGCTGCTCCGTGCGCTGCGCGTCTCGAACCGAACGCTGCAGCGGCTCTCCCTCGCGGGCAATGCGCAGCTGGAGGAGGGGTCGTCACTTCTCATCGAGCTCCATGAGGCGCTGCGCGACAACGCGGCGCGTGAGGCGTTGCAGCAGGCGCCCTGCCATCTGCCACGGCTGATGCTCGCCGGCCGCGGCCTCGCCAGCCGTCACATGGGCTGGTTGCGTGAGACGCTCGTCGCGAGGCTGAGCACCAAAGTGAGCACCAAAGCTGACGCCGCTGACGCCAGGGCGAACATCGCCGAGGGAGCCGCCGCCGCCTCGCCCTCCGCCTCGGCGGCGCCGCCGTTGGTTCGCACGCTCAACCTCAGCCTGAACGTCAGCTGCGGCGACGCGCTGGCGTCGCTGCTCGTGTGCCGCGGCGCGGCCAACGTCGACGAGCTCGTGCTCGAGTGGGCAGAGCAGCATGCAACAACGGCCCCACAGCTGCGGACGGCCCTCGAGCGGACGGACACGCAGCTTGCGGCGGCGCTCACGCAGCTGCACACGCTCTGCCTCCAGCGCATGGGCCTCAGTGACGCGGGCGGCGCCGCCCTCGCGGCCGCGCTCCATTCACGCTGTTTGCCCTCTCTTGTCGAGCTCGACCTGCGCCACAACGCCCTTGGCAGTCGGCTAGGCGAAGCCGAGCCCCTGCGAACCGCTACCGCGCCGGCCGCCATCCCGACGGCCGTCCTGCTGCCTGTCTCCCAGGCGTCGCTGAGCGTGGCGGCGGCGCTCGGGTTTGCGATCGCGGTGCAGGGCGTGCGGAGGCTACGTCTGGATGGCAACCCGAACCTCTCAGACGCCGGTGCCGCCTGGATCCTTCGCAACTGCCTGCAGCCAAAGCGCTGCCCCGCCGTCATCACGCTGAGCGGCACCGGCGCCGGCGACGAGGCCGCCCGCGCCGTCGCGTCGGCACTGAGCGAAGGTGCTCCGTGCGCGAGTCTGCTCCTCGGTGACCTAGTGGGTGACGCGGGCGCGGCTAGCCTCGCCGAGGCTCTGCGCCAGGGCTGCGCGTTACGGGAGCTGGCACTGGGCATGTGCGTGGGCGATGCGGGCGTGGCGGCCCTTGCGACGGCGCTCGCGGCTCCTGTGAGCACTCGCGGTGGCGGGCTAGAACGCCTCTGCCTCGGCGGGATCCACGCCAAGGTCGCCGTGTGCAACTCGCTCATTGGCGCCGCCTCTGGCGCGCACCTTGCGGCGGCGCTGCGGGCCAACGGCACGCTCACGCAGCTCGAGCTGTGCGGAGCGAGTCTCGGGGACGCGGGCTGCGCGTCTCTGCTTGATGGACTCGCGCACAACACACGCCTCACGTCTGTGGACCTCGCGCACTGCGGTGCGGATGTTCTCGCGCTCGGGGCGCTGCATACGACGCTGCAGACCAACTGGCGCCTCAGGCATGTAGCCCTCCGTCCAAAGCCGCCCGACAGGCCGCAAAGCCTCCGCCACCTGGCCGACGAACCCGGGTTCGTCGAAAAGGGGAGCGCCATGGGGTTCGTCGAAAAGGGGAGCGCCATGGGGTTCGTCGAAAAGGGGAGCGCCATGGGGTTCGTCGAAAAGGGGAGCGGCCGCAAGCCCGGCCGCAAGCCCGCCTTGACTTTAGAGCAGCGCCGCGCGGCGCTCACCATCTTCGCATGCCTCCAGTACGTTGGGCAGCGACGGCGGCAGCTGCGCCGGCAGCAGGCGCTGCTCCCTGAGCGCGAGGCGCTCGCCGCCTTGCTGGTCGAAAACGCAACCAAAGGGCAGCAGCGGCTTGTGGAGCAGGCAGCGGAGGCGCGCGTGCTCGCCGCGACAGCATGCCTGGACGGGTGCCAACCCATCTTCGCGACATTGCTGGCGAACATCCCGCCGGCGGTGCGGCTCACAGAGTGGGGTCCCGAGCACTGCGCCGCCTTCGTGCGGAACCTCGGGCTCCCGTGTTACGCGCCCGCCTTTGGCAGCAACCTGAATGGCGCCAAGCTGAGCACACTCACTATCGACCAACTGCCGCAGCTCGGTGTGAACGACTTTGGACACCAGAGGACAGTGCTGCGAGGCGTGGAGAAGGCGCGAGAGGCGCTCGCCACGTTCGCTAATCTGCAGGCGGCTGTGCTGTCCGCCGAACGCCTCAGGGTCGCCGCCAACTCCTCGGGCGCTGTATCGGGCGCGCAGGCCGCCGTGGAGGGTGCTCGCCGCGGCGAGATCATGGTCGTGCTCGCCGACTTCGCGCCTGAAGGTGCGGGTGAGATGTCGTGCAAGGCGCAGGAGCTCGTGCGCTTCGTGAGGCACCCGCCCGAGGCACTCGACTGGGCGTTGTGCCAGCGGCTGCACGACGACGCCAAGGGCCTCGTGCCTGCCTCGTACCTGCGCCGCGCCGACGGCCTCGGCGAAACTGCACCCGTGGCCTCACGCACGGCGGTGCTCGACAGCCTTCCTCCGCCTACGTCCGACTTTCTCGCCATCCAGGCGGTTCCAGACGAGCGCGGCCACCGAACGCTCGGCACGGCGCGGCTTCATCGCGCCGTAGCGGGCTTCACGTGGCCTACGGGCGCGGCGGCGGCCGTCGCCATCCATGCCGCTGCCCAACATGCACACTCGGCGGCGGGGCCACCTCCTTGGCGCCGTGGTGAGCACTTGCATGCTAGGCAGCCACCTCCTTGGCGCCGCGCCGTCGAGCTGCCCTCGCATCGCCCCGGGGCGCCGCAGGCACGACCTCCGCAGCTGACGCCAACGTCCGCTGGTGCGGTCGGTACGGCGGCGGGCCAGTCTATGCAGCCGCCTGCTCCCGCCACCGACACCTGCTCCGCTGCCGCGATCGCCAAAAGCCCCACCGCTGCCGTCGCCGACACTCCCAGCTCTGTCTCAGCCGCTCAAGTCGGCGCGCATGTCGGAGTGGGGTTCCCGAGCGGCGCCGTCCCGAGCGGCGCCGTCCCGAGCGGCGCCGTCCCGAGCGGCGCCGTCCCGAGCGGCGCCGTCGGAGTGGAAGCCTTGCGAAAGGTCTTGCTCTCGAAGATGAACCGAGTGATCGACCTCTTCCGCAAGCTCGACGCCAATGGTGATTGCAAGGTCACGTGCGCGGAGTTCCGACGAGTCTTGCCTCTCGTGGCCAGTAGCGTCGGACACGCCTCCAGAAGCGGGTCCGATGCGCCTCCCATGAGCGAATTGGACGTGATGACGCCTCCCATCAGCGAATTGGACGTGGACTCACTCTTCGCGCTGCTGGACGTTGACGGCTCGGGCTCGATCGAGTACAGCGAGCTGCACGCGAGGCTGCGGCAGGGGCTCAACGTGACCCTCGAGAAGAAGCTACAGGTCGGTGCGGCAGGTGAGATCGTCATCGAGGCCAAGAATCGCGTCGCGCTGCGCGACGTCGCGCGCGAGTACGAGCCCCGAGAGACGCTCGCGACAGCGCGAGGGACGTTCGCGACGCCTGTGGCAGTTCCTCGGGACGTCTCGGAGGCTGGCCCGCGGGCACGAGCGTTACTGTGCCCTCAGTCCGCGTCGCGCAGCGCGCGCGCCGAGCCCGACCCTGCCACCCAACTGCCGCTAGAGCTGCCGCTTGGCGCGGCGGCCCGACCGCAGACTGCACGTGCTCGGCTCGGCGCTGCTTCTGGAGTGCATGCTGATTGCGCCCCTCATCAGCAGACGGCACGTGCTCGGCTCGGCGCTGCACCCGAAGCCGCGGCTGTGTCGGTGGCGTCGATCCCATCCCCGTGGCTCCACCAGCCTCCGGAGCGCACGCCGCGCACAGCCGGTGGCTGGGACGCGCTTGGGCTAGTGCCGCCATCGCCATCGGGGGTAGATGGCGCCGCGGCGCCGGGCCCCGCGCGAGAGGTGCGAGGTCGCACCCAGGATCATCTTCGCACCAAGGGCAGCTCCTTAGACGCTCCGGGCGCTCTCGCCGTTGGCATCACATTAGACTCGGCCACTGCGCTGGGCGTACGTCGGCTGCAGCCCAAGCGGTTGGCTGTGCTCAACGCGCTCGGTCTCGGCGGCAAGGTCGCGAATGGCTGGTCACTATCCATGCACCTTGCAAGCAACCAACACCCGTTGCGGCCGCCGCCCAGGCCACCCTCGCGTCCCAAGCCGACTATCGGCACCCCGAGAGGCAAACCTGAGGCTGAGTGGCCTGCGTCTAGCCATGCCGCGCCCGTTCGTCCAAAGCGTGCTGTCTCGGCGCCAGCCGCCCCCGAAGCAAAGGACCCTGTACAACCGACGTGGGCAACGGTCGCCGCAGAGGGCCGACTCAGGTAATGGCCCCGCTGCGCCGCTGCTGCCTCGTGGCCTTGCCTCGCGCGCGGCGGTCATCCCAATCCGCTCGATCGATCACGCGATACCCGATTCCCGAACTCGCGTAGTCGACGCGATCATCGCGGATTCGGTTTTGAAACAGTCGCACAGCCCAACCGGATTCGATTCGAACCGGATTATCTGCGTCGGTACATGCAGCTAGAAGCGCTCCACGCCGCGCTGCGGGAAGCCGGCGGCGCGCCGGCGGGCCCCGTGCAGCCGCTCACCCGAATCGCCAATTTGCGCCGTCACCGTAGGGCCGGCTATCGTATGTATTATGATTTTATGTTACTCTCTGCAGTCTCTCCAAAGTTCATCAGTGACTCCACAGACTCCACGCTCACAGGACGTGCCAAGTAAACACACGCCCGGCGAGCTCGCGTGTGCAATGCTTACATGGAGCATGCAGCCACGCACGACCAAACGCGCCACACGCGCGCCACCGCCCGTTTCGGCGCTCGCGCTCGCGAGGCGCCGTCTGACCGCCGCGGTCACGTCACACACGCTCCATCATCCGCCACTAAGCCGGTCCTGTAAACTCCGGTTCTCAAGAACCATAAAGTCGTGACTAATTAGTCATGACCTTGGTGTCCATGATCTGCTCGATGCCGCACGCCGACTGGACGATGACGAAGAATTCCTTCTCCTCCTTGAGGAGCTCACGAATTTTCTGGGAGAGCTCCGCGGCGCCCGGCGGTGCCGGCTGCATGATATCGGGAAGCTTGAGATCGGAGCGCGTCTCGCCGCTAGGAGTCAGGATCGTGACGAAGCCGTCATCGTCAGCATCCATGCACTGGAACTCCTCCTTCTTCACGAACGGGACCATGGTCGTGTGCGACGAAGGCACAAGATCCTCCATCTTCTTGCCCGTGAAGATGTCGATGGCGACGAAGTGGCACTTGGCGTGGCCGTGCTTGCCGGTCTTGGAGGTCGAGACGTCAGACACCTTGCACGGATTGCCCTTGATCATGATGTAGCCGCCCTTGCGGATCTGGCCACCCTCCATCGGGTAGGTGTGCGAAGAGCCAGCATCAGTGGACTCGAAAGTCTCCTCTTGTGCATCGTCGTCACCCATGCTTTTGCACACCTGCAGGCGACATCGACCGGAGCGCAATCAGAGTTCTTCATTGCAGCAGCAGTGAGCAGCATCGTGAGTGCAGCATTCGCAACCAGACGGCCCGCCAACAGGCTCGGTGTCAGAAGACAGAGCTCGGGGCACAGCCGTAGCAAAAAAAGTGCTCATGCAGCGTCAGGCAGCGGGCTCTCTTCCAGTCGCACACGGCTCGCCGCGCGCAAGGCGGCCGTAGCGAAGACGCGCTCACCCGCGCTCACAGGAGCTGCGCGGCGCAGCTTTTCCCACAGGCTGTTGTCGAGTTTCAAACTCGTCGGAAAGGAAACCATCCTTGGACGCACGGCCGGCGGATGTATCGGTTTCAAACTCTCGTGACGTCTTACACTTACCGCTCCGAAAGCTCCTTACTTACTGCACTGTACTGCGAGCGTACCGAGTACGCATGTACGCTCAGCGCCTCAGCCTCAGTGGAGACAGTACCGCTTTGGGTGCTACAGCTCGGCTGAAAGGCCGAACAGGTCACAGCGGGCTCGAACCGATGCAGAAGTTTTCGCTCGTGCACATGGCTCGGGGACGGTGGACCGGGGGCGGACGGACGAGACATCTATTTGGCGTACCTCGTCGTGTAGTTCGCAAACACGCTCTTGAGGACGCTGCTGAGTGCAGCACCGCCGCCGTGGGCCTCGCAAGCTGCTTCGGAGTGCCAGCGCGAGTGCACCACCAAAACCTCGTCTCCCAGGTGAGCAGCATCGTTCTCGCACCGAGGCATACGCACAGTGAACGTCACACCAATGAATCCGCGAAGGCCTTTCAGTTGATCCTTGAAGCTAGTCATGCTGGTCAGTTTTAGGATCTCGGGCAGTGCGCCTCGCTTTATAGGCAGCTCGGTGATGTGATGGAACACCATCACATCGCCTGCACCGGGCGAGCCATCCATCTCATGCAAAGCCTTGCTCAGTCTCACTCTTGAACGATGGCCCTCAGCCACTTTCCCATCGATAAGCTCGCGAAGATGTTGGGCGGCACAGTGTAAGTGGAAAGGAAATCGGTCCTCGTTTGTGATCGCTGCAACGCTGCCTTCGACTGGACCACGCTTGGCCCTACCATTTGGAACTGGCGCGCGATCGAGTGTCAAGAGGAGGTGCTGGAATGCATCAAAGTCGAGCGCCATGCCACGGCGAGTGCTGCGCCGAAGCATCATGGACCGAACCTCCACAGGGTCAATGCCGATCGCCTTCAGTGGGCCTTCAAGTTCATCAAGCGACACATCACCACTGCGATCCACGTCCAGATTGTTGAATTCTCTGCGCAGAGCCTGTCGACGCTCCTCGGTCATGGGCACACGTGGACATTTCGAGCGCGTACGCGCAGCCAACCATTGGTGCCAGTCGCTTTCAAGCGCGAGCTGCCTTGCGTGCCGCAGTCGCTTGGCCTTGGAGAGCGCCTCATGCGTCTGTATGGGGGGCGGCAGCACCCGTGGCGATGCTTTCAGCGAGGGTGGCAAGGAGCTACGCTGCCGGCTTGCTGCGATGGGTATAGGGGGCAGAGAGAGGGTGTTGCGTTGGATGAGCGCGTCAACGCTGAGGCCCATGTTTTGCACAGTGTTCGAAACCACAGCACGGGGTGGCGGCGATGAAGGCGGCGATGATGGATGAGGCGGCGACGGTGAACTTCCCGGGGACGCGGGTTGTCTCCGACACGGAGAACGACCACATGAACTCCAAGTACTCCACACGGGAGACGCGCCTTAGTTTGTGATGTGGATATTTGTAACTGAACAGCAGTTTGCAAGTACCGGTACGTTGCTACCGGTACTGGCGCACACATAACGCCACGCATAGAATTCTTGGGCTCGACCCTCGCCACGTGAGTCGTACTGAGGTGAGGCGACAGTGCAGGGGCGGACTTGGAATTGAAATCCCGGAATTTCGGAATTGTAATCCTAGCCCCCTCGAAATTCCATGACGTTGAAATTCCCAGTTTCCAACAAAAGTCGTGGAATCGGGA
>Ga0210247_101128_pt1 | contig 22813 bp, 19 predicted proteins | sample ChrtobMetP3_16mM_FD_155449 | JGI IMG/M metagenome (GOLD analysis project Ga0210247, IMG submission 155449) | Chrysochromulina tobin associated microbial communities from unialgal haptophyte culture, Seattle, Washington, United States - P3_16mM | ecosystem: Host-associated > Algae > Haptophytes >... | reverse complement strand
GTCGACAGTGCTGCCACTCGTGATGCCACTCGAGGGTGTCACGGCGCAGGCCCTGCGCAAGAGCCTATGAGCATTCATGTAGTGGGCTCTCCGCACACCTGCCAGGCCTCGTAGGCGTCGGCGCCATGGCGTACCATGGTCAAGACTGTGTCGAGGCCCGATTCACGCCTTTTCCACTGCCGTCACCACCCATTCTCACTGAGCACAGGACAGATAAGCACGGGACGTCGGGTCAGAGCTTTTCATTGCTGAGTTTCTATTGGCTGCCAAGGCTGTCAAGGCGCGTCCAGCGAGCGAGTTTAGGCTGGCACCCTCACGGCTGATGGCCATGGCGTTGGCCAAACGTGCAGGCCAGGTGTCAACAGCTCTGGCTCAGCCGGCCAGGCGGCAAAGCAAAGAAAAGCAAAGAAAAGCATAAAAAGGCACGTGCCAATGAGTGCCAGGCAGCCGCAGAGACCCTGCCGTTTTCGCTCACCTGCTCGGCAGAGGTACGTATGTACTTGGTGAGCAATTCCCGACCGTCAAAGCGTGCATCAGGCGACAGGGACAGGATCGCCATGGGCTCCGCGTCCGCCGGTACATGAGAAGGCGCGGTTACGAAAGGGGTCTGAACTTGTAGAAACACTCCTCACAGCACACGCCTTCTCAACTTCTTCCTCGAGACATCGTGTTACGACGAAGTTCCGCTGAAAAAAACTCCTTCTCGAGGGATGTAGGGGTGTTGCTATGTTTGGCAAGAGAGTTTCATGTGAGAGAGAAAGACTGGCCAACCAACTGTGGCACTCAGAGCTGCCGCGATACATGACGACCAAGGAGTTGGAAGACGTTGGTTGTCTCATGACCTTTGAACATGCGCGCGGACGACCAAAAGCCCTCTTCGAACGGCGCGAGCAGGAGCTGCTCCACGCGACGCTGCGGGTCAACGACGTCGAGGCCCTCTCGATGCTGCTCTCGCTGAACATCCCCGGCACGTGCGAGTATGTCGAAGCGCGAGCGATCGATCTGATCAAACGGACAATGGAGAGTGATGCGGCCGAGTGCTGCCTCTACCTGCTCAACCTTTTTGAGGAGCGGCGGCGCAAGCGCCAACTAGATGCAGAGGAGGAAGCAGATGCGGGCTTCACGTCAGAGGATGAGAAGCGCAAGGCCAAGTACCAACGAATCATGGAGAGGAATGTGCGCAAGGATGCGCGTGAGAAGGAGCTCGTTCAGCAGGGCCAGCCCATGAGCGTGTCCTCAAAGATCACCAACCATGAGCAGAAAGAGGAGTATTGCATGGAGCGCGAGCGGCACTGCACGCCAGCACCCAACGCGCGCGCGCTGCTCTCGCTCGCGCGCGAGGCGCTTGAGATTGTGACGCCGCGCGCGCCGCGGTGCGGACGTGCGCTGCTGCTGCACGCTCATCGGCTGCGCAAAAGTGTGCCCAAGGTTGGCCAACGGCTGCTCGGCACCGACGACCAACCACTCCGCGATGACACGAACGAGGTTGGTGTGCCGTGGCCCTCGACGCCAACGGACCTACCGGCCGAGCTCCTCGACCCGGGCGGCGTGGGCGGCCTGGACCTTTCGCTCGGCGGCGAGGCCGTGCCGTTGCAGTGGGTCAACGAGGTCGACGCGGCTGTGCCGCCACCGATCGTTTTCGTGCGCCGGTGCATCGATGTCGATGTCCACCCTGACTGGCGCCTGAAAGGGTGCAAGGCTTGCAGCAGCGCGCAGGTCGAGCAGTGCGTGCACGACCGGTGCGCAACCGTCGGCTTTCAAGGCAAACCCGATGGGGTCGATGCTGAGTGCAACTGGCGATGCAATCTGCAGAGTTCGTGCGAACCTCACTGCTCGCGCCGCCAGCTGCAGCGCGGCGCCTGCCACCGGTTGCAAGTCTTCCGCGACAAGATGAAGGGCTGGTGCCTGCGCACGCTCACGCCCATCAAGAAGGACTCTTTCGTGATGGAGTACGTTGCCGAGCGCATCTCACCCTTTCGCGCCGAGGAGCGCAAAAGAGACATGCCCGACGTCGAGACGTACATTATGGACATGGACTTGCCTGGCGCGCGCGGCTTCATGCACCTGGACGCGCTCGGCGTGCGCAACCACGCGGCCTTCGCCTCGTTTGCGTGCTCCAAGAAATTTGCCAACATCCGCAAGAAGGCGTTACTGACCAACCATTGGGACAGCCGTGTGCCCCATGTGGGCTTCTTCGCCACGCGAGATATCGAAGCGCTGGAGGAGCTCTGCTACTTGCGCACCGACGAGCAGCCCAAGAGCACGAGCACGCGCAACTGCAACTGCTGCCGCTCCGGCTGCTCCGGCTGGCTCTGAGCGCTTTAGCGCGCTTCTTGAGCCTCGTGTACAAGCCTTTTGTGCTTGACGCTTGAGTTCGATGCGAACCGTGTCGAGGCTCTCGACCCTATAGCGGGGTGCGTGCGTGTATATCCTTCGGAGATTTACTGCCGGCAATCCTAGTGACGAAACCACCTGGCTGCCTATAAGGATAATACAAAACCAACGAGATCAGTGACGAAACTTGTAAGATGTAACTTCGACCGCGGAGTTGTCCGGAGCGCGCGACGTCACCTTTCCGTTTCCCCAGCCGTCCCGTTGCGTTCGGCTTTCCGGGCGTTACGCCCGCCGCACTTTCAAAGTGACTTTTGGACCGTTTAGTGACTGACACTCCAGTACATGACACGTCGACGCTCTCAATCCTCGTCACCCACCGGACGATCGACCGGAGACGCCCAGCAGGGGCCGGGTCCGGGGCGCCACCCCTCTGAGCACGTCCCACGTCCGCGTGCGCGTCGCGTACGCGTTCGGAACCGGTCGATGAAGGCGCGGTCGGACCTCGCTCCTCGGAGCAACTGAGGTCGGCGTCGGGGTCGTAAGGCTTTGGGTAAGGGGGGGCTGTTTATCCGGCGTTGTTCAGTAACCGCCGTGCAGTTAGTTATGGCGGTTACTGAACAACTCGCTGAACAACGTCGCCGGACCGAGCGGCGGACCAACCGAACACACCCGCGAGTCACAGCGCAGAGAACGCACACACAGTCACAGATCGAGCCACACGCATGGTTGGTGGTTCGAGACTCGTGTGCATCTCGACGACTCGACGTGTCGTCGACCCTCGTCGTACCCATCGAATACCGTCCAGCATCACGTACAATGGCAACATAGTCATCTATTCGTACTTTATGACTCCGACCCAAGGAGGTCGAGCGTGATGTGGCGAGCCATTTGAAGAGGGCGAGCAAGGTGGCGACAGGAGGTATGGGTGCCCTGGCGTGTTGCGACCTCTTGATTGTTGTTCAGGCCTTAAGGAAATACTCGGCTGCCCTTGCCAATCGGGATTCGACTTGAGGCGTTGTGGCAACGATTTGTGCGTTCGTCCCGGGCTGACAGGCTCCGATAGATAGGGGGGTGGCTCGTAATAGGGCTCAGATCTACTGTTTCGTCGAGATCGCGATGAAGATGAGCTCTCGAGAGAAAGTGACGTCTTGTATTGCTGAGGTGAGGGCTGAGCAGTTGCATGCTCCGTGGGCGGCAGGTAGCGACTATCATACTCGCGTCCGGGCTCGTGTAGCGCCGTGTGCATCCAGACCTCCTTGGGGCTTACTTGTACCGCCTTGCGACTCTTGGCGCGTGCACTCGTGGATCGAGAGGGTGCGGGCCGATTTTCTGTCACCTCCTTTCCTGGCTCGGACTTGCTGTCCTTGACCTCCAAGAAGCGGCTTTTGACAACCGACCGCGTAACAGACTCAATAGGCAGTCCAATATGATTAAAGCCGTAACCGCCAAAAGCTGGTTTCGCGAACGGGCACGTCGCATGCGAAGCTGACTTTGCAGTAAGTGGACTCCGCCTTGCCCGAATGGCCTTCCAATCGAATCTTGCTGAGGACTGCCGCAGCAACTTGTGAAGCTCAAAGTATTCAATGGAGCCGCTGTTGTCGGTGTCGAATTCGTCAAAGAGCTCGTTAGCCTCGGCGCGCGTGACGTGCACGCCCAATGCCGCGACGCCCTTGAAAAACTCGTTGCGGCCGACGAGTCCGTTGCCGTCCTCATCCCAATCACGGAATAGGTCAATGACGCGCACCATGTTGGTTTCCAGTGCTTCGCGGACCTGCTCAGATACGGAACGTTTGCTATCGCGGTCGATCTTGACCGTTGTGGACAGCACCGCGCCGCGCCGGTCCACAATGGTATCATCGAGGCGTCGAAGTGCGTGCTGCTGGGTCACGAGATGGCCTGCATACTGACGAATCTTCTTCTGCATTTCGAAGCGCGACATCAGGCCGCTGTTGTCCTCGTCAAATTCGTGAAAGGTCTGATCAATGTGCTCCAACGGCACGTCCGAGTATCCGAGCGAGCGCACCGCACGCCGAAACTCTCGCAAGTCGACCATGCCATTTCCATCTTCGTCCCAGACCTCAAAGATCTCGCTGAGCCGCGTGACCGACCGGGCGAGTGCATCGCGCAAGGTATATGTTTCAGAGTGCAACTCGATTCGACCGCTTCTGGTGATATCGAGTTGCTGGAAGCGTTTGTGAAGCTCTTCCATGGTGTGCTGACCGGCCTCACGTTTGCGGACCAGTGCACAAAATTCGTCGAAGTTTAAGCCCACGTTGTCTGAGTCCTGTGCTGCCCTGACTGCTGGTGGCTGCAATTGTGGGGAGCGGTGCTGGCCCGGCACCTCGCCTACAGATGGCGGTGCAGCGATCGCAGATGCAGCACGTGGTGGAGGCTTGGGCTGCAAGCCGATTGGGCTATCCCACCCGGTAATCCGCTTGTTCAAGAGTGTTCCACGGGGAGTTGGCGACGAGAGAGAAGAGTCCGCCATGATTGACGCGCGCGCGGTCGAGAGCACGAGGTCGAGGAGTGTCTTTGTGTCGCGCGCTCGCGGCGGTTTTTGTACCGGTAACCGATTAAACACGAATTCGTACCGGTACCGGGTACCGGTACGCGGCGCTCGGGTCGGTGCGCACGCTGCGCAGGTATTCGCGCTGCTCGACGGCCGCGATGTGCAGTAAGTTTGTATGTAAAACTACATGACTTACAATACCGGTCTGGCCGCACCGCCGGCCGCTACGCGTCTGCCGCGCGCGCCTTCATTTCGCCGACTGCCTTCGAGCAGGCGCGGGGAGGCGCTCTGGAAGCGGGTGGCGGCAGGGTCGGGTTCGCTGGGGGTGGCCTCTTCTGAGTCGGCCGCGGGGAGCGGTCGGCTCCGGGGCTGCGGCTGTTGAGTTAGTTGAGTCGGCCGCGGTTTCGGTCGTCGCGCTGATCGTGTGGAGGTTCTCGGTGTTCCGTCACCCGTGTGTGTCCTGTGTGTGTCCCAGCTACCCCCGGTGTGCGTGAGGTGTGCGGTGTCTTTTTACCGGTACAGTACCGCAGTGATTTTGCTTTTTGCGGCTGTGGTGACCGTCTAGTGACCGTCCTGTGGGACCGAACCCCTGGGTCGAGCTCTCCTGTACCTGAGTGTGGACGCCAGAGCCCGCCACCGCCACCCGGACCGGACTAACTGTAAAAACTGACGACGCGACGACACGAAAAGCGAGTTACTCGAATCTTGCAGGGCAGCAAAGTCTCAACTTGCGCAGAGTGCATGCTCAACTGCATGCGTGCGCAGCTAGTGCCACACTCACGTGCCCCTCACGCCTCAGCCTGCCATGATGGGATGATACCAATCGATTGGCTGCGTCGCTCTCCATCACGAGCGAATGTGATGCTCGCCGGGCAAAGGCTGCTGGGCGTCTTGATCACTGATAATGGAACTTTCCGCCAGGATCGACAGGCTGGCCCATCGGCACTGGAGCTCCGGCGCTTTTGGCTGCCTCTCGTGACATGTGCAATCTTTTCTGGATGTCAATGAGGCGATGCAAGATCAGGAAGAGGAACAGCGAGAACCCGGTGATGTAAGCATTCCTCTCGGCCTGATACATGCCAGCCTTGATTTCGCAACTCACCACCTCAAAGGGCATGATTAATCCAAAATCGTAGAGCGGGTGTAAGAGAGCGTCGCATACGTACCAAAAGTAGAAAACATCCGCAGCCAAGAAGATGTAAAAGGTATAGCGGAGCCCCGACTGGTCCCAAAGCGATGAGACCAAATTGACCACGGCGCCACGCACTGCGTTGTTGGGCATGGGCATCACGAGCAGAAGAACGAGCAGCACCTCCACCAACATGAACACGAGCAGCACGAACCAACCGGGCTCCATTGTTTCGCGCCGCCGCTCCGAATAGAGAGATACCGGGTACCGGTATACGGTACCCGGTACCCGGTAAGGGTACCGCGGTACCGGGTACCCGGTACCGGTAAAAAGACACCGGGGGGAGCCGGGACACCACGTTCTCGCGGACGCAACTACCATACTCCTCGCCGCCCCCGCCATGAGCTTCAAGCTCACCATGGGCATGTCGCCCTTCTAAACCGCCCCCGCGCGGTACCCGCCATGGTGTGAATGTGTGTGTGTGAATGTGAATGTGTGTCTGTGTGACTTCTAACACACGGGACACACAGGACACGCGGACGCTCCCGGTACCCGGTACCACGCTGCGTTGAACGCGCTGTGAAATGTCGAAAGATTTCTGGGCTCATTCATACACAACACGGCTCATTCACACACGTGACATATCAAACTCATTAAGTCCACATCGTTGATGTTCACACACACAATTCTTCCTCCTCTCTTTTTCTCGCGCGGCGCGCGGGCCTGTGTCTTCGGACGCGCAACCGCATCATGTCCGACGATTTTTCTGCTTGGGCTCAACGAGCTCGTGGGCTCGCGGCACACATTCACGCATCGTCCTACCTTCTTTTGCATAGCCAGGATCTGCTCGTATGCGATGTCTGGCGTAGCGTGCCTGGAGATTGGCAGAGCTACCTCGAGAAGCTGACTTTCACAGAGCTCGGACGGCTCCACATAGACCCGTTGCCAACTCGCTGCGGCGATCCACCGCCATCTTTGGCGCACTTCATCGCGCTGCATAGACACCTTGCAATACACCGCCAGCCATCCGACGAAGAGGAGGTTTCGGACTCTGCATCCATCGGTGCCATGAAGTCATACACCAAGGCGGCAAAGCGGGCCAAGAAATCGCACGAGGTCGAGAAGCTTTCGGCGCTGATTGCGGCCGTGGCAGTGGCATGCGATTGTTCGCGTGCGATCGACATTGGGTGTGGCAAGGGCAGCCTCGCTTCACACCTGAGCGCTCTTTGCGGGCTTGATGTTGTGGGTCTGGAAACCCAAGAAGATGTGGCAGCGACTGCTGCCGCATTGGCATCCCGCTCTGCCGAAGGTGGTCATGTGCGCATTTGGCAACGTACCATCGTACCGGATGAGCACGCGCCGGCGATTGTCGACAGGATTTGTTCGGAGGCTTGGCCTGCGGCTGGTGGTGCCGCCGCCAGCTCGGGCGTCGTGCTCTGCGCGTTGCATGCATGTGGCGACCTGAGCCCAACCATCACGCGCTGCTTTGCACTGGCACCCAGCGTCGCGGCCCTCGTGCTGGTACCGTGCTGCTACAATCTGCTGACTGTGGACTCGGATCCGTGCGGCGCCGAGCACTGGGCAATGCGGGCCGTTTGCCAGCCATGTGGGACGTCTCCGACGGTAGAGGCTGCCCTGTCCTCGCCTGGGACGGCCCAAATGCCCGAGATCAGGCCCAGGACGGCCCAAATGCCCGAGATCAGGCCCAGGACGGCCCAAATGCCCGAGATCAGGCCCAGGACGGCCCAAATGCCCGAGATCAGGCCCAGGACGGCCCAAATGCCCGAGATCAGGCCCAGGACAGCGAGAGTGCCGTCGGTGGCCCTCGCCGCTGCAACGACGGCGGGCTTCCCGCTCTCCGACACGGTGCGTGCGACCGGTCTCGTCCTGTCGCGCGACGCTCGCATGACCGCCACACTGCGCGAGGCGGCGGCCTTGCCAACGGCTTGGCTTGATGATGCATCTGCCACGGCGGATGGCGCTGCGCCGCCTGCTGCTGTGCTCAGGCAGCTGTGGAACTGCCTATTTGCTGCTCTGGTACGCGACCGCTATGCAGATCTTGTGCCCGCTGGCACTCGGGTGTCTACCGGTGGGGCTCGGAAGCATCATCACCTGCGGGCGAGGCAGCAGGCACAGGATCAAGGCCAGGACGAGACGGCCTCCACTGGACGATCGGAGTTTGTCGCGTTCGTCGAAGGGGCCCTCGCACAAGCTGGGCTGCCAACGAAGTTGGACCGCTCAGAATTGTCTCGCTACGCAGAGACGAGATGCACCGATGGGGTCGTGAACGCTGCTCGCCGCGTGGCAGCCATCGCGGCACTGCAGGCTGCGCTGGCACCACTGGTGGAGTCGTTACTCCTGGTCGACCACGTCCTATTCCTGCACGAGAGCGGTGTGTGCGAGGACATACGTGCGGTGCCCGTGTTTAAGCCAGAGCGCTCGGTCCGCAACGTCGCCATCGTCGCCCGCAAGAGAATGCCCGCCGATTTCTTGGTCCAATAAAGGGGGCCCTGCGCGGCGGACGGCGTTGAGCAAAAAGCACCCACCACGGCCGCCAATTGCTTAATTCATGCATACTCCTGAATATGTAGCGCATACACGAGCCGAGCGTGGTAAAATCTCTGGTCCACCTATTCAAACATGGCATGTGCGTGTGGGTTCGGTTCGTCCCTTTGAGGAAGTACTCCTCGGTCCTCTTATCATTACTAGTGTGCCGTCACCATCGGGCAGGCGCTCGCCACCTCAATCAATCCAAGAGCTCGTCCACCGAGCCGGGCTTAATCTTGCCAGCCTTTCGCTTCTCAGCGTACACTTCCGGGGTCAGCACCGCATATGAGCCATTGGAGAGCAGTACCAAATTAAGGTTGAGCTGGTCCATAAAGTCCGAATAGCCAAGCTGACGCACAGTCTTCTCGTAGAGCTCCCTTGCGTTCTTTTCCTTGTTGGCTCTACTCCTAGCCTGGAGCTTCATGATGTAATCGTTGCCGTCAGCGAGCCGCGAGCATGCCTCACCCTCGCCGTTCTCACAGCGCTCCGCTGAGCCTGTGCCAAACAAGGTCTCCCGGGTGGACGCCGCAGCCCGCTGAGAAGTCAATATTGTAGCCGTCGGTCCTGCTACCAGACGAAGAAGTACTTGACCACGCGACAGAAGAACGCTATCCGTGATCGGAATGAGAGCAGCGAGCAGAAGCAGCATGAAGCGGCGCGGAACGCGACGCGGGGTGCGTCTGTGTGTGTGGCGCTCTCTCGTCGTGTGGTTTGGGGAAATTTATGTTCAGGAAGCGAATTCATTTGCCCGTCGGCCATGTTTCGTGTGGAAGTGGCCGAGTCACATCCGTGTGTCGTGCCCGTACTGACCTTTTCGCAGGGATTTGTCCACAAATGGAAATGGATTCTTGAGTACTCCGTCGTATGCTTGTGGGCGCTCTCTCGAGTCTCGAGTCACGATGGAGAGAACCGTGATGGAGGCGATAGGCTATCCAGGTGACAATTACCAGTTCATAGTCTCGTTGGCCTGGGTGATTGCGATGCTCGCTGCTTCCATGTTGTTAGGCATGATGCTTGCCGTTGCCTGCTTTTTTCTTCAAGAGGCGGTACCGAGCAACCGCCGCGAGAGTGAACGAAGTCCACCGCACGACGCCCTAATGCATGTCGTGCTGCTTGCAGTTGGAATGTCAAAGGGACCTCACTTTGGGCAGCAAATGGATCTCATGGTGCGTCACATTCGCGCATCAAGCAGCCTCCCGGTCCGTGTCCACATTGTGACCGACGAAAGACGCACACTACAAGGTGACTGGTCGCAATACCTGACCAGCAGCCTTCCACCCGAGTTCCAAGCCTTGCACTCCGACCTTGCTCGGCTGGCGGCCCAGCCAGATCATCGACCTGCTGCACCGTGGGCCGCTACGTACATGTACAAGCCCTTGCTCCACCGTGTGCTGCCACGCGGTCTCGAGCGTGTGATTGTGCTGGACACCGACGTCATGCTCGCCGAAGGTAGCGACCTCGCGCTGCTTTGGCGCGAGTTTGACACCTTCTCAAATGGTGCGGCTGTTGGGCTGGCTATAGAACAGCAGCCATCGGCAGATCCGTCGGGCAGCTCTCGCTTTCGCACATTCCGATCCGGGTTCAGCTTCAACGGGGGCGTGCAGCTGCTGCACCTTGAGCGCATGCGCAGCCCACGCTACGAGGGCCACCTTCACGCATGCGCGAAGGGGGAATGTGGCGACTTCTATTGGCTCGGCGACCAACTCTTCTACACCGCCGTATTCGAGCGCGACCCGGCGCTCTTTCGAATCCTCCCCTGCGGCTGGAATCGGCAGCTTTCGCACCTCTTTTTCAACCAAGACCGTGAGCTCTTCCTGCGCCACCAGGACAAGTGCCCTCTGCCGCACAAGGTTACAAATCGTCGTGTGCCGAACCTCGGCTGCAATCTGATGCACGGCAACCAGGAGGACTTCAAAGCGGTCATAGCAACCACGCACATGTTGCTCGCTGCACCTCACTCCGGGTCTCGTCAGCCTCGCCAGTCTGCGCCATTCGTCGCGCGCCAGTTGACATGTGCCACTTGTCGCGATGCGCTCGACCAAACGTTCTGTGGCCTCTCCGCGAGACAACGGAAAGGCGACGACACCGAGGGAAGCCAATCGACGAGATTGACGAGACTGACGAGACCGACCATTGACGATGCCGAGGGCTTTGCACACATGGCCAGGGTGCTCTTGGAGTGCTGTGGCTGTGGCGACAGTTCGAACGCATCAAGCTTCATAGAGGAGCAGGTCGCCAGGGTGGTCGGATGCTTGGGCGGCAGTTTGAAGGGCCACATGCCTCATAGCCATGCTCATCACTCACACGACGCCCTGAACGGCGAGATGCGCATGCACGGCTCCAAAAAAAAAAGGTTGGACAGAAATCATGCAAGAAATCATTCCAAGCTATCTGCAGCGGATCGTCGAGCAGATCGTCGTCGAATTAACCCACTGTGGTTAGGATGTGGTGCAGCGTCGCGTTTTCGCGCTAAGGCATCAGGTTTATAGTGGTAATTCACTAGAGGAAATCAGCGTCAGCAAGTCTCTTCACGTGATTATACGTGACCGAGTTAAAGGGAGCTCGGAACGGCCCATCGTCCCATGACCAGCGAACCATCCAAAAACCCTAACGGACAAAAAACGCGCCTAGAGAAACAGTCAGACGTTTCAGAGCCGACTAGTGTACATATGAGGCTCGCTCACTGACGCTTCACAGCACCCATGGTGTTTGCTCGGGTGCACGCACGCACGCGCGGTTTTTGCCTTTTTTGATTCGGCCCTCTCTCCTCTCCACGCGGCCTGTGCAAGGTGTTGTGCTTCGCACGAGAGAGTGAGTTTATCTGCCATGGACTGGGACAGCTTCCTTACTGAGGCCGCGCAGCAAGTGGGCATGAACGAACGTGCCGTGACCGTCGTGCAAGAGCGTGCTGTCAAAGAACGCGTCGTAGGTGCCACACCCAAGCGTGTTGTTAGACCACGCATTCTGGCCGCCCTTCCTGAGCGTGTTGTTACCATCCAGCAAGGCAATCGAACAGGTTCGGGCCAGCCGGGAAATGGAACGCGTGCGGGCCAGGCGCAACTTGGGCGGGCAATCAAAGTGCAGCCACTCAATCAGGCGAGCCGCGGCATCTCAAAGCAGCGTCTGGTGACGGTGCACAAGACCACTAGCAGCCGCGTCCAGGTGCAGCACAGCAGCGTTCGACGTGCGGCTGGCACTCAGCACGATGGCGTCCGCCAAAATCGTCGCTTTCCAAACCCGCATCAGGTCGGGTACACCTGCCGCCTCGGTGCGGAACCACCGCCCCAAATCGACCAGTACACAGCTCTCGCCAACGGGGATCCCTCCATCATGCGGTGCGTCTGGCGCGGCCTCTTCAAGGTCCGTGGACTTGAGGGATCCGCGTGCGTGGATGGCCTGCACTCAAGGGCCTTACGCAACGCTCTCCACCGGTACACGCGGTCAGGGGATACGTCCTCACATGCCCGAATCAACAACGCCCTGGCGAGAAGTCAGGGCGTTGACCTTCCCGACGACGACGTGCGCGAGTTGGTCATTGAACTCGTCTCTGCCGTGCGGCTGCTGTGGACGCCACATGGCGCCTCGAAGGTGTACCGCGGGCTGCGATGCGATGACGTGGCCCTGTATGAGCAGGCGAAGCTCGAAGGCACGCCAGTGCAGTGGGACTCATTCACTTCGACCAGTCGCGATCGGCAGGTGGCGCTCAGCTTCGCCGGTAGCCCAGCTGCGCCCGCCACTCGCCTCCTCTTCGTCATCAAGCGCGACCCATCTCACTGCGCTGCTGCAGACATAAGCAAGTACTCAGCCTTTCCGGACGAGCAAGAGGTGCTGCTGCTTCCTGCGATGCGTTTTGAGGTCGAGCAGATACGCCGCCATGGCGATGGACTGGTGGAGGTGGTCCTGTGTGAATTGGCGACATTTCCTCTTGCACTGTAAGGATGCGTTGGGTGTGAGGTGCCGATACGGTACAGTACAATTGTATCAGTGGCTCCCCCCGGTGTTTGCAACGCGCCAAGTTGGGCACTAATTTCGCGTGATGCTGTACCGGTACCGGTACCGTACTGAGTTGTGCAAACGCGCCAAGTTGGGCACTAAATTCGCGATGGCGGTCGTCGCGGTCGATGCTTGCGGCCTGTTGCACCTGGAGCTCGCTCACGACTCTCCGAAGACGCGCTGGACGTTTGAACCCGCGTCGAGAACGCCTCCAAGCACCACGCGGGCGGCAACGAGCGATCGCGGTGTGCAAATCGTCGAGCGGGCGGCCAGACGAGATTTTGTGGTTGCCGGAGGCGCCAGTGCTGACTGCGCCGCCGATCTGCTCCCGTGGGAGCACGTGTTCTTGCGACGTCGCGTCACGCACGCGAGCAAGATGCTCAGTGCGGCCGTCGCCGGGACACTCGAGGAGCAGGCAGGGACCGGCGAAGAGCTTCAACGCGTGCGTAAGAAAGATCTTCCAGCAGAGAACGACAGGACTGGCATACGCCGCCTGCTCACGTCGCACTCGCTGCAGGAGACGCTCGTCAAGCAGCGGCTCGGCGGCAGTGCGGGCACCAGACGTGTCCGCCGCGCCATCGCCGTGGCGGCACACCCCGTTGCAGGTCTACGGCACGTGTGGCATGCCCCTGCACGCCAGGAGCCTTTAAGTGCCGAGCGGCGCCGCGCAGTGGTCGGCAGCGGCGGAGACCTCGAGGCACTCGATCGCCCGGTGCGCTGCCCGCAACAGCGCGTCCTCCTTGACGAGCTCGCGACGCCTCGCGAGTGCGCACTTGCGATCGGAGCCTCAATCGTTGGAATGGACGTGGAGGACAAGGCAGCCGCGGAGAGCGGCGAGACGGTCGTGGTCGCTCTTCCAATAGCTGGGCTACGCGGTACGCTCGGCGAGGCGGGCGTTCGGCTGGTGGCCATGCTCTGCTGGCGCGTGCTCTGCGCGGTCCGACGCGACTTTGGCGAGACGCGGCCTCTCTATCTGGCGGGCGCAATGCTCACACGCACACAGCCGCCCGGCGACAGTACTCCGAAACCGGACGCGTACAGTTACGGAGTGGCGCACGTCGATCGTGCGAACATGAGCAGCTACGACTACTCGGCGGTGCTGTACTTGAACACGCAGGGCCGCGGCTTTGCGGGAGGCGATTTTGTCTTCGTCGACGAGCATGAGGATGAGGTGGTCGAGCCTCGCGCGGGTCGCTGCGTGCTCTTCACCTCCGGCTTTGAACACCTGCACCGAGTGGCCAAGGTGACCCGAGGGAGCCGATTCGTGCTAGCTAGCTGGTACACGCTCAACCCGAGCGCGGGAGAATTGTTGCGCCCCGCGGAGTATGCCATCGGTGATCATGTGGCGCCGCCGCCTTCGGCCGAGGACGAGGCCGCGCTCAGAGCGCGCCTCGATACCCTTGTCGCCCAGGCGGGTGGCACGCTGCAAGACTTGGAGGCGTTAGTCTCGGGGCACGGGTGAACGAACACGACAGCGGGCTGCGTTTTTCAAGACACAGGAGTTGCCGCGTGTTTTCGCATATATAAGCCACAGGATACGGTAGCGTGTCAGCACTCGTTTTCCCGCGTCAGCACGTTTTAAAGGCGAGAATGGCGAGTGACCGCCTGTGTCGTGTGTCAGTGGTGTGGATTTTGTCACCCCTGCGCCCGATTGTCATACGAGTGTAGCACGTTCAATCTGTCAAGCCGCGGGCTTCTTGGGCGCGGGCTTGCCTGGCTTCGGCTTCTTCTCCCTACCCGGCGGCGCGTACGCGGCGCGCAGCTTGTCGCCGCCCTGCTCATACCACTCGGCCTGCAGCTTGGGGAGCAGATCATCGCACTCATGCTCCAGGTACGCACGCAGCTGTTCGGGTTCATGCAGCTCGAGTCGCTGGCCCCGCACGCGCCCGAGCACGTGCAGATGGGAGATCAGAACCCCGCGCAGATGGTTGGGCAGCTGGGGGATCCCGACCAGTGCCTTGCCGTTGATGTCCACGTGCACTTCCGAGGAGAGCTGCTCAAGACGGCGTGAGAGCGCCGCGGCCGTTGGCGCGGAGCTGCGCAGCCCCGCAAGCCGTACGATGAACTCGGGCAGGTAGCCGGCGGACGCCTTGCCTTGGGTGACCCTCTCAAGCTTAAGAGTGTCCCACATGTGCACAAGTGCTCCGAATTCGGCGCCACTGAGTGCAACGCCGCCGCTGCCATCGCCTCCGCCGCTGGCGGCTCCGCCGCTGGCTCCAGCTCCGGCTCCGCCGCTGGCTCCAGCTCCGGCTCCGCCCGCCTCGCCGCCTCTGCCGTTGTAGGCTGCTGCCTGCGCAAAGAGAGCTTGCATGCCGAGCGGCGCGGGCGGGCGCAGCAGAGTGCTCACGCAGGCGAGCGGGGTAACGGCCGACGCACGCACGTCATTGGAGGCGCACAGCCCGTCACACGCAATACTCATCTCGGCGGTGGCTGCTGCGGCAGCGGCGGCGGCCGCAGCATCCGACGCGATGTCGGCGGCGCTGGACCCATGTGTGGGTGCTACCTCCACCGCAGCCTCAAAGGCCTCGGCGATCGCCACACGCTCCGCCTCGGCTCTCTCGCCGCCCCATGGCAAGCGGCAGGCCAGCGCGGCAGCGGCCAGCGCCGTGCCGAGCGCTTCCTCCTCGCCGAGCTCCGCTGGGAGCGCCTCGATGGCACTCTTCATCAGCGCGGGGTCGAATCCGTGCGGCGTAGAGAGGAAGTTGGACTCACCCCTCTGGTCGGCGCCTCCAAACAGCGCCGGCGCAAGCGTCGCGAGCTGGCTGTGCATCGTGCCTGCAGCACTGCCAGCGACCTCGGCCGCCGCCGTCGGCGGCGCGACGGCGGCAATCTGTCGTCCAAACGCGAGCTCCATGAACGCCACCAGAGGAGCGCGCCCGGACTTTGAGATTTTGAGGAGCTCGGTCACCTTTCGAGAGCCCGCCACCTGATGAGGGAGGCAATCGAATGCCATTAGAGGCCATTTCCATCAGAGAGCCCATCGAAGGCCATCTGAGGCCATCAGAGAGGCCATCAGAGAGGCCATCAGAGGCCATCAGAGGCCGTCAGAGAAGCCATGAGCGGGGCCGTCAGAGAGGCCATCAGAGTGCTCGGCTCGTCCTCTCTGAGAGTCACATCAGAGTCACCTTGCCCTGGAGGGAGCTGAGTGAGAAGGGCACGGCGAGCCAAAATGTGTCGTGAAGACGGAAGCCGAGCTTGGCGGCAAAGCGGAGCGCGCGCAGCACACGTAGCGGGTCATCGCGTAGTACCTTGACCCACCAGACAACCTGCAACGTCGTTTCGTCGTGAGCAGCCTGCGCGCGCGCGACAATCGTCCCTGCGTCCTCCGGTGAATCAAGAGAGCCATCCCGAGCGGCAGGCGATCCGGCGGACACGACTCCAACTGCCGCCGGAGACAGCGGCGGTGGCAGCGGCGGTGGCAGCGGTGGTGGCAGCGATGGAAGCGGAACTTGGCTGGGCTGTACGGGGCCCACCACGTACGTCTGTAGAGACAAGCGCAGCCCGAGCGCCTCTGCCGTCCTCCGGTCCTCGGCAGTCCGCAGCACCTCTTCCCACACGTCGTGCAGCGCGCGACCGACCGGATAAGGCGAGCGCAGTGTGCGAGTGCGAATGTCGGAGAGCCCACCTGATGAGTGAGGCAATCAGATGTCATCAGCGAGTGCGAATGTCGGAGAGCCCACCTGATGAGTGAGGCAATCAGATGTCATCAGCGAGTGCGAATGTCGGAGAGCCCACCTGATGAGTGAGGCAATCAGATGTCATCAGCGAGTGCGAATGTCGGAGAGCCCACCTGATGAGTGAGGCAATCAGATGTCATCAGCGAGTGCGAATGTCGGAGAGCCCACCTGATGAGTGAGGCAATCAGATGTCATCAGCGAGTGCGAATGTCGGAGAGCTCACCTGATGAGTGAGGCAATCAGATGTCATCAGAGGCCATCCGAGAGGCCATCCGAGGCCATCAGAGGCCATCCGAGAGGCCATCCGAGAGGCCATCCGAGAGGCCATCCGAGAGGCCACCGTAATAGTCGAGGAGAGTCCATCGGAGGCCGGCGGCGGCCGCGAGGGCGTCCGCCGCCCCGCCCCGCGCGGGCGGCGCCACGGAAGGCGGGCGCGAGATCTCGAGCATCATCGCGCCGATCGTGAGGTCACGCCGAAGAGCATCCTGCTCAGCGGTGCCGCGCACGTCCCGGAGGGGTACGCGGTCGAACTCGTCGTACTGCTCCTCGCCGATGGTGGGCATGAAGTCGACCTCGATGCGCTCGGGCGGCGACCCGACGAGCAGGTGCGCCTTCGCCGTGTCCACGTTCTTGTCCTTGGACGTGTCCGATAGGATCGTCGTCACATTTACCGAGGACACGTTCAGGTCCGGCCGGCGGTTCACGAAAGCCTCAATGCCCTTCATGACGGAGTCGAAGGTCACCTCGGCGGCACAGGCGCGCAGGCAGAGCGAAAGGTCCAGGTCATCGGGCTTCTTGCCCAGTAGCAGATCGCGGACGTACCCGCCGTTGACCAGGAGTTGCGCAGGCAACCTCTCAGCCTCGATGTACGAGAGGACAAAGTTGAGTATGAGCTTCTCGGACGGCGGTACGCGCGAGATGAGCTCTGCGGGGAGCGCGGATCCGTGGGCAACTTGAGCCTCCGACTCGCCTGCGCGCGCGGGCCACGCACGGAGGGTGGGGCAGCGTCAGCACTGGGAAGAGGCGACGAGGGTAGCCCAGCGCGAACGGCACCACGTGCGGCGGCGGACATACTTTGCATGTACGTAGCTCGTCTACGAGCGAACCGTTCTTGGTTGAGCACGTGAGCGGGTCCGCGGGTCAAGACGGCGCCACGCGCCGATCGAGCAGCGACCGAGAACAGCAGCAATATGATGGGTGTCGTGACAGTGAGTGCACCGAAGGAAATCGTAGACGTGTACTGTGATTTCACACCACATGTAAACGGTGTTCATAGAGTGTTACAGGCGCGAGTGAACATGAGCGCGCGAGGGGTGAGTTGCCAAGATGGAAATCTCGAAGGCAAAAGGACTCAACACCCGCGAGATGCACGTGGTCACGAGCAGTCCGCCCGCCAAAGGCGGTGGCAAGGGCATGGGTGGCGGCAAGGGCAAGGGCGGAAAGGGTGGCGGCGGCAAGGGTGGAGGCGGAAGTGAGGGTGGCGAGCCGCAGGAAGAGGATGAGGACTTCCGCCTGCCGGGGTTACCACGTTACGTGCGAATCAACAGCATCAAGATCGGGATGGGCGCGGCGACCAAGGCCCTCTCGCGGGAGAGTGGCCATTTTCTTTGCCCTGATCCGAAACATCCGGGGCACCGAGCATACTATCGTGATCCCGATGTGCCCGACCTGCTGGTCTTCAAGCCCAAAGGCCAATCTGATGTGAGCCGAATACCGATGGTGAGCCGCGGTGAAGCGATTGTGCAGCAGAAGGCGAGCTGCTTCCCGGCAGTGGCTCTTGCGCCTCCGGCGGGCGCGACTGTCATCGACACTTGCGCAGCTCCTGGCAACAAGACTTGTCACCTTGCTGCAGTGATGGAGAACAAGGGTCGCATCTTTGCCTTTGAGCTCAATCCGCGGCGCTGTGAGCTGCTGAAGCAGATGATGCAGTTGAAGGGCGCCTCAATCGTCCGTTGCAAGCAGGGATCCTTCCTTGATGCGTCGCCCGACGATCCTCAATACAGGGAAGTCTCGCACGTGCTGCTCGACCCGTCGTGCTCGTCCTCGGGCATGAGCCGCACTCCGGAGACGGATCCAGGGCGCCTGCGCGAGCTGGCCGAGAACCAGCTGGAACTGGTGCTCCACGCGATGAAGTTCCCCGCCGTCCAAGCCATCTGCTACTCCACATGCTCCATACACGAGCAGGAGAACGAGGAGGTGGTGCGTGCCATTCTGCGAGGTCAGAGTGAGTTTGAGCTGGATGTTGCCATGCCCTGGTGGCTGCGGCGCGGGCACATGATCGCAGACGACGGCAAGGGCGGCGGCTACGAGGCAGAGATTGCGCGTTCTGTCGTTCGAACGGCCTACCCCGACGACAGGACTATCGGCTTCTTCCTCGCACGGTTCGTGCACAAGGGTGCGGGGCGCTCTTTGCCACCAGGGCAAGCGTTTGCCGACAAGCTTGAGCTGCAGGCCAAGGCGCGCAGCAAGAAGCACAAGTTGGAGACCAAGCGCGAGAAGAGCAGCACACAGCCCGGCGAGCAACACTCTCCGTTGCCTTCATCGTCCAGGCAGCTGGAGCCAGAGCCGAAGCCGGAGCAAACAAATGTGGCCGCAGTCACCGCAGGGCACGAGGCAGATTGTTCTCCTGTCTATGCGCTTCAACATGGCGACAATCTGGTGAAGCGGAAGAAGAAGAATAAGCGTCAGCGGAGCGAGGAGAGTCCAGAGATGCACGTGGAGGGGCCCAAGAAGCGGGGCAAGTCAGACTAGAGTTAGCGCAGAGATCTCCGTGTGACGTGGCCGTGTGCTGCGTCGCCGTCGGGGCACAGGCGACAGTGGTGTGGCGTTCTCCCAACTTCAATGGGGACCGTTCCAGCGACCAGCGTTGCGTTGAGGTTCGACGTATTGCGGGCCGTCTCATCGCACGGTGAATGAGGCCTCTGACAGCCGAGCGAGAGGTGCAGCGAGGGGCGCGATTGCCCGCCGGCGCGGGTCACAAAAGGGTCGCGCGTGCCCGCTCCGGTCGCGCGCGCCGGGGGAAAACGCGACGCGACGCGTGGCAGCGGAGGTGGCGCCCGCCCGGCGCCGGCGCGGCGCGGTCACCGGCCGCTCGACGCTCGTGTCACCACTGGTCTACCTGATCGACGCGTTTGCTTCCCGCCGTGTCCGCGCGAAATCCGGGGGATGTGGCTCGGTCTCGCCGTCCGAGTCCGTCCGCGCGGCGGCGGCCGGCGGGCCGCGCGCGATCTGCCGGTTCGTATATCTATATGTTAACGGGCCGGTCGGTATCGTACGAACCGTACGGATCGCTCCGCCGCGCGTCACAAAGTAACTCACGACAGCCGTGCCGCGGCACGCCGCCGCGCCGACACGCCGCCGCGCATGGAAATTAATTACGATTATTCGGATAAAGCCGATAAAACGACCGGGTAGCGGATGCGTAACCGAAATCACGGGGATACACATAAAGAACCAGCCCCGATTGGGCTTCGAGTGGGCGCATTTCGATTGAAGCCAGCTCCGGCTCCGGACCGGCTGCGCTGGAATCGGTTTAGGATCGGCTTACTCGGACGCAATCATCGACTTGTAGAACTCCTTGCCCAGTGTCTTGTCGCTCGTCTTCGGCTTCTTCTTTGCGGCCTGCGCCTCGGCAGCGGCCTTGCGCTTGCTGGGAGCCGACGGGTCGAGCGCATCCATGACCGCCTTGTTCTTAAGCGGGTTGATCTTGAGCACCTTGGGCGCCTGGCCCGGCTTGGGCGCGTTGACCTTGGACTGGACCTCGTCCGAGTTGATGAGGCGCGAGAGGTCGCTGTTGGACAGCATGGGCGTAGGCATGCGGTACGGCACACCATGGTGCGTCTTCGTCGCCGACGGCTTCTCCGCCGTGCCGAAGATGGAGTCGAGCGACGAGAAGGCCGACTCGGTCCAGATGCAGAAGCGGCCGACGTGGCCACCAGGCGCGAGCTGCAGCAGGTTGAGCGCGCTCACATTCGCGAGCTCCACGCCGGGGATGTTGCGGAAGGCGCGGGTGAGGCCGCCGTCGGTCTTATACACAATAAGCGGGCCCTTGCGCTGAACGAAGCGGCGGCCGCGCATCTTGCCCTTGCCCGCGCGCATCGTCTTCGAAGCAAGCGTCTTCTCGACGTCTGCGTACGCGCCGAGCTTCTTGAGCAGCGCGACGGCAGCCGACGTCTTCGTGATCTGCTCGACAGCCGAGCCAACCACGAGCGGGCCTTCGGGCGTCGCATCGATGCGGTGGCCGCGCGCCATCACAAGCGCCGGCACGCCCGAGGCCGCCACGGCCGAGGCGACCGCGTAGCGCTTCTGCGTCACGTTGATCTTGCGATGCCACTTGCGCCAGGTCTTCGTCGGCGCGAACATGCGGCCGCCGCGGCACATGTTGCCAAAGGCACCCTGGCCCGAGCGGTGGGTGCCACCACCCGACACACGGGGGATACGCGACACCGCACGGCCAGTGCCCCAAGAAGTCGCCGACGGCGTCTTGCCGGCATACTTGCTGACGCAGTGGGCCTGCCGCTTGTTGAGCGCCATCATGCTGTGCACGAAGTGGACCACATCGGGGCGGACCGGGGCCATGAAGACGGCGGGCAGCGGCTGCGAGCCCGACGCGGCGAGCTCGTCGCCCTCAGCGGCGAAGACAGTGGAGACGGGCAGGGACATGGTTCCGGCGTGTCGTCGACGATGCCACGGAGTCACGTTTCCACAGATTTCCCACAGAACTTGTAATTTTTCGACACAAGACCAAACATTTTACTCCAGCAGGAGGCCCAGACTGACATGTGCGGCGTCACCGCACGCACGCCAAGCGCATCGCCCATTTCACAGTCTGAATTATGAACGACAGCGCGGTCCCGTACCGTGCGAGCTGCGTGCTGCCCATCCTTGACTGGTCTCGACGCGATTTGTGTGATGAAGATTTGTCCGATGGCGGCCTGCTCGCAGCTGAGTTCTCCAAGCTCGCTCCGCGAACGGTGTGGCTCCATGGAAATTTTCTGACTGCGGCCTCGGCGCCGCAGCTGGGCAAGCTGCTCTCACGCGCGCCCGCAGATGCCATGGTTACCCGCCTGAATCTCACGGACAACAACTTCGGCGACGCCGGCGTAGAAGCCTTGCTTGCGGCGCTCTCTCCTCAGGCGGCGTCCTCGCTCACTTCTCTAAGCCTGGCAGTCAACGGCCTCGGGAGCCGCACGGCTGCGACCCTCGCCCGCGCCATGGGCCAAGGGCCATTGACTTCGCTTCGTGAACTCCGAGTGAGCGGGAATGACATCAACGACGCTGCGCGTGCTCAGCTCACCAAAAGGGCCGCGACACGCGCCGCCAACGGCGGAGGTGCCTTCCGAGGGCAATCCGGCTCGGGCGAGAGCACGCCTGCCGATGCGCCCGATACGGCACTTGCCACTAAGTCCCTCCTAGTGACGGCGACGCTCAGGGTGGCTCACGAAATGAGCGTCCTCATGCCGCCGACTGCGGGCGAGTTCGTCGATGTGCTGAAGGGCGGTGAGCGCCCGTGTTTCACCGGGGCCAATGAGCCAGGGCTGACGTGCACCGGTGCGCAGTTCGAGCTCCTCGGGGGGCTCATCGACGATTTCAATACGGCAACGACAGCGCAGGCGCGCTTCGCGCGCGTATGCCGCTTCATGGTCGAGGCCGGTGCCGCCGAGAAAGCTGCCGGCGCGCAGACGCTCGCCGGCGGCTCGCCGCAGACGGTGGAAGAGTACACGATGGTGTGCGGCGCGTCGCCGGAGACGGTGTACTTGTTGGAGGACTACCCGGAGGGGAACGAGGCGCACGCCATGACGCTCGCGGTCGGTGTGTTCCGATGGGCGCGCTTCAATGCGAACCTGGTGGACGCAAAGGTGCAGAGCTTCGCGAGCGTCGAGGAGCGCAATGCGGCAGGCCGGGAGCTCGGCATATAACTACACAACTAGGCGTCGAGGACTAAGTCGGTTCTTGGCTGGGAGCATGGTGTTGGCGCAGAGTGCGCGAACGCGCAATCACAGAGTGAGCTGCGCAATCAAATAGTTGGGATAGAGCTTGATAGAATTTGATAGAGCCAAAATGGATAGAGCATAGACGGCGCGAACCGTGCGCACTGACAGCACCGGCGCTATGTTGGAAATATTGCGGACCTCAAACGTCAAAGCGGCCGACGGAGACGAGGCGTTTCCTCGTCGATCTTTTTGGTTCTCGAGAGTGGAAGCTGTTGGTCTGTGAGATGGGGTTGATAGAATAGATCATGTTTCGTAGCGTATTTCTTGACACAACCGTGTTCATGTGTGAATAGTGGTGGGTGTCTGTAACCGATCATCACATGGTCGAGGTAGTCCGGTTGCCTTTCCGGGCAAGTATCCGGGTCGGACCAGTCGCGGACTCTGCTCCGTGACTGGACGACAGTGACCTCGATGGTGGTCCTTGTCTTTGTGCGTGTGCGCAGTGGCGCCAGTGCACAGCTCAGTGGAGCATACTAACAGTGAAACCAGTACGTCTTAGTACAGCAGCATGTCAACTACTGGCTCTTCAATGGTAGCGGACAACTGGTCTATCGACTTCAAACAACTGCGCACCGATTTTGACAAACCCAAGTTCACCATCAAGCTCTGCCAGTCGCTGAAGAGTCTCAAC
>Ga0210247_101124_pt1 | contig 22833 bp, 17 predicted proteins | sample ChrtobMetP3_16mM_FD_155449 | JGI IMG/M metagenome (GOLD analysis project Ga0210247, IMG submission 155449) | Chrysochromulina tobin associated microbial communities from unialgal haptophyte culture, Seattle, Washington, United States - P3_16mM | ecosystem: Host-associated > Algae > Haptophytes >... | reverse complement strand
ACTCCCGGGACCTGTTCTGTTGTGCCAACCGTGTGGAGGTCACCCCCTCTTAGTGAGGAAGAGCTCAGTGAGCTACCCGAGTGTGTGTTGTGTGAACGCCTGGTACGGCGCGCGGAGCGCGGCGTGAGCGATTTTTGGTGCAGATTTTGGCACTCCCTCCTACTTTCTATCGTGGTCGTCTACGTCTTCGATCCTGACTGAGCGCAGAGATGTCAAAGCCGAGCAGCTTGCCGATTGTAGGGGCTGCACTAGCGCAAAAGAAGAAGCGAGACACGATTGCACTCATTGAGAAGTTGGACACGATGCAGATCACTGCACAGTGGATCAATGAAGAATTTCTGTCGGCGCGTCTAAAGCTATCCAGCCAGCAGAAGACGAAGAAGACGAAGAAGACGAACATCTTCTTCTGCTGGCTTTCGGCATGTTGTGAAGAGCCGAAAAGCGATGAGTCGCCGTCGGAGCAGGACAAACAGCAGCGTATCGAGGAGCTGTCTGAGAACGTGTACGAGCGCCTGACCACTCAAAAAAATGAGGAGCTGTCTAAGAAGCTGTACGAGCGCCTGACCGATCACGCAATTTACTCTCACAAGCAGTTGGAGGACGTGGCGATGCAAAAGGGGGGGGTCGCACTACTGCACGAGATCCTGCATTGCAAGGGCGCAGCGGAGGCCATCTCCGAGTATTATGACAACCTCCTGGCTCTTCAGGAAAGCCTTGCGCCAAAGTTGGACTTGGTGGACATGTTGTTCTCGTGGGCGTTCACCGGTGAGCATATGGACGCGATTTTGACGAACTTCAGCGTTGCCGCTGCACTCATCGCAGGTGCATCGATGGCAAACTTCGCTTCAATCACCAAGGAAGACTGGCTCGCGTACCTCACACATGCGTTGCGCGAAGAAGGGTGTCAGGCGAAGGCGACGGCGCTTTGCGGCCTTGAAGCGCTATCGCCCGATCATCTTGGATGGGCACCTCTCTACTGCCAAAAAGCCGTTGACCTACTTATCGAGACACCGACAATGGATCTCACGAATGCCTCCACTTATCCAGATCATCCAGATCTCTCATGCTGCATGGAAGCCCTCGAGTGCGCCAAAAATTTACAGTGGAACCTGGAGTTTGCGTACACCGCTGGGTGCTGTTTTTCGTCAGCCGCCATGCTCCTTGTTATTGTCTTCAGCGCGTGGATTTACATCGCACTGAATTTATCGTCGGCCAACCGTGAGCGCATTCGAGAAGCAAAGCTACACAATGAACGTTTCCGAGGGGAGTTTTTGATTGTGTTCTTTCTTTTCCACTCTGGTGTTATCTTCGGATTAATTAATATATTTACCGTCATCTCGCTCAAGGTTGGGACGCGCGGCATGGAGTGGATCGCCTATGGTATCAACATGTACGCCGCGTTCATCGCCTTGGCCATCATCATCGTGATCCCTTTAAAGGTCTATCGGCTCAATCAAGCGATCGATGAAGAGCGAGGTTTCGACAAGGAAAACCTTGTTGTCAAATATAGGGAACTTCTTGACATCAAATATAAGAAGTTCCTCGCTGCTCATAACGCTGCTCAACAGGCTGAGGCGAAGGAGGCCGCCCAAAAGGCCCCAAAGGCGGATGAGAAGATGCTTGATGCTTGAGAACCTTGAGAGGGCTGGGACGCCGCCAAAGGTTCGTTTACTGATCTCGCGCGAGATGCGCGCGGAGATCGCTAAACGAGACCGAAGCGGAGGCGGCCCCCAAGGTGATGCACAGGCTGGGCAGGAGGCGGGGCGGATGGGATCGCTGTGGCGCGTAAGCGGCCGAGGCGGCTGAGGCGGCCACGCATCAAGGCGGCGGTCTCGTGGACGGTGACTGTATTGGGGATGCCTTCAGTAGCTGAACACCGCACGTTCCATGATGGGGGCGGCCGGTCATGTGAACGAAGTCGGCAGGGGGTCCTTCCATGATGGGGGCGGCCGGTCATGTGAACGAAGTCGGCAGGGGGTCCGCTTCGATGTAACGTGGTCTGGTTGGGGGTTGGCGTTGGGGGTCCGGACCTTGTAGACCGCCGGTGTGTTTGTCCACCGTGCGTCGCGATCGCTGCGTGGCAGTGTATCCGGTGTGTGCAAATTTCGTGTGGTAGTGTGGCGCCGGCGGTCGGTGGCTGCGGTGCGCGCTCGGACGGGACGCGGCGCGTCCGCACGCGCGTGTGTCGGATTCGATTGACTGGACGGCCTTCGAGATGCCATCCGGCAACTGCGAAGTGTTTTTGGTCTGAAAAAAACCCGCTCTCAACGCCGGACGATTATAACTGCAAGCACTCTTTCGTGTCCGTAGTCAAGACTCAGGATTCAGCCCCCCGCATGATCCGTCACCATCTTGAGCAGCTCAGGCTGCCGATCCTTCACGGCCATCGCCACCTTGCGCGCATCGTCCACGCGCCCGATCCGGAGCCAGATGGGCACCGCCTCCACGGGCGTCAGCTTCGGCGCATACTTGGCCGCTTCGTCACTCGCGCCTTGCTCGAGGCATGCATCAGCAAAGGGCTGGAACCCAATGGGCGAGCGGCGTGCGGAGCCGAGATCGGCCCACAACGTGGGCCAATCGCGCTTGTGGCTCAATCCCTTGAGCTTGAGACGCCACCAGCGCTTCTCAGGCACCTGATGAGGTGGGCAATCAGACACGCATGAAGACCATCAGAGGCCATCAGAGGCCATCAGAGGCCATCAACGGCCATCAGAGGCCATCAGAGGCCATAAACGGACCTTGAGGTCATCAACGGCCATCAGAGGCCATCAGAGGCCATCAAGTGACGTACCTTGAGATCATTCTTCAGCTTCTCGGCCGCGCCAGGCTGCCCAAAGGCCCACGCCCGGTACAGCGTCTCGTTGAGCGGTTGGTCGAGGAAGCGAAAGCCCTGATGAGGCATGCAATCCGTGGCCCTCAGAGGGCAATCAGAGGTCATCAGCGGCCCACTCAGAGGCGCACTCAGAGGCGATCACGCGCACCGACTAAGAATCAAAGGCCGAGGGCGGAGCGCCGACGGGGGGCTTGTGCCCCAGCGTGTCACGCTCGAGCTGGCGCTGTACGTCGAGCAGTTTGAGCTGCTCCTCCGTCTGGCGCGCGAGAGCGGCGCATTGGGGCGAGGACGCGGCCGAGTGCTCATAGAACTGGAGCGCGATGGCAAGGCCTCGCATGCGTTGTGCCCATGTGGGAGCCTTGTACGCCTCGCGGATAGCCAGGGCGGCGGCGTCGACGGGGCGGTTGGTATGGTAGAAGAGCGCCTTGAGTGTCTCAGGCTCTCGTGCGCGGCAGTAGATGGCGAACAGGTGCTGCGCGTTTGGCTGTGGGCGCAGCGCAGGCAATAGGAGGGTCATCAGTAGCGATCAGGGGGTCATCAAGGGCGAACCAGGTGGTCATCAAGGAGCCATCGACCTGTGGAAGCAGCAGGAGGCCATCAGAGGCCATCAGAGGCCATCAGAGGCCGTCAGAAGCCATCAGAGGCCATCGTACCTGTGGAAGCAGCAGCTCGTAGAATTCGGCCTCGGCAAGCGTCGTCTTGGCATGCAAGAGGACCAGATGGACTAACTCCACGTCTGCGGAATGCGCCGCCTTCTCGAGCGCGAGAGGCAGCTCTCCCATGCGCAGGAGGAGGGGCACCTGCTGGGCCGGCCGAGGCTCCTGCTCGAGCACACATCAAGGGAGGTTAAGGGAGGTCAAGGGAGGTCAAGGGAGGTCATCAGAGGTCATCAGAGGTCATCAGAGGTCATATGAGGTCATCAGAGGTCGTCAGAGGCTCCTGCTCGAGCACACATGATAGAAAGGCGCTTACGTCAGTGAAACTATCACTCGCAGTCACTGAGGTCATCAATGAGGTCATCAGGGGCCATCAGCGCGCCTGCTCGAGCAGCTTATGAAGGAGGCAATCAGAGGTCATCCGAGGTCATCCGAGGCCATCAGCGCACCTGCTCGTGCAGCTTATGAAGGAGGCAATCAGAGGTCATCCGAGGTCATCCGAGGCCATCAGCGCGCCTGCTCGAGCAGCTTATGAAGGAGGCAATCAGAGGTCATCCGAGGTCATCCGAGGCCATCAGCGCACCTGCTCGAGCAGCTTATGAAGGAGGCAATCAGAGGCCATCCGAGGTCATCCGAGGCCATTAGCGCACCTGCTCGAGCAGCATCGTGGCAAGGCGCTGCCGACCGACCCGATGCGCCTCCGCCGCAATCTCCGCCACGCAAGGCTTCGCAGCCTCCGAGGATCCCATTGTGAGCCGGGTGCGCAGCTTCTCGAGCAGCGCCTCGGCCTCTCCGCCTCAGACAGGCCCCGTCCTTCGTCCGAGAAGCCGCGTGTGGACACACACGCGGTGGAGGTGGTGCACAAAGGCGTCGACGCGCGTGGCAATCAGCCTTAAATCGAGACGCTCCTCCCCAAGCCGGCCCTCCTACCCGTCGATCTGGCTGAGCAACGTCTCACGCACCTGCAGCCGCCTGCACCGCGGATCGTCATTGAGAATGCCGATAAGGAGGAGTCGATGGGCGGCAGGTGAGAGTGCTCGTGATGGCCTCTTGATTGCTCGTGCTTGCCGAGGAGTCGATGGGCGGCAGGAGAGTGCTCGCGGTAGCTCGCACGGGCACTGCCCTCTGAGCCCATTCACAGCCCATTCACACCGCCCTCTGAACCTCTCTCGGAGTGCCTCGTGTCGCCGCTGAATGCCCCTGATTGCCTCGCTCGTATCAGGAGTTGGATGCGAGATTCGCGTGCGTATCTCGGGGCGAGCTGGGCTGGACCTCCGGTCACTAGTGCTCAACAGGGCGTGCATGAAACCACGGAAGGGACGACGTCGGGCCGGGGCTGGATACGCGATTCGCGAGCAATTGGCGAGTACCTTGGAGCGAGTTGGGCTGGCAGCAGTCGATCAGCCGGCAGCCAAGCTTCGACGAGCTTTTAGTTAGATTGACAGGGAGTTTGAGCTGAGAGAGGCCCAGTGCACGTGGAGCACGTCAGATTCCGAGTTTTCGAGTTTCCGGGCCCGCCCTCCGTGGGTCCGCAGAGGGTCGACGCAGAGGGACCCAAAATCCAGATTCCAAGTTTCCGCGATTCGCGAGTTTCCGAGTTTCCGATAAGAGTTTCCGACATGGTTTCCGAGCCGGGAGGCCCCTCTCGCCTCTGTGGGATGTGGGTCCCGGCGAAGGGACCCCAAATTCCAGATTTATTCCAGATTGAGATTCCGAGTTTCCGACCTTTCCATGGACCTTTCCCCCCTAGCGCTCGGATTGGCCCTTGGGTCCAAGCCAGAGGGACCTTTAAGAGGGACCCACAAATTCCCAGATTCCGAGTTTCCGAGTGTAATAGCTAATACCTAGGGCTTACCTAGAAGGTAGACAGGGGACGCACCCTCGTCCCCTTGATTAATGGAGAATCCGGTTAAGATGTCTGCTCCCGACCCCGCTCCTGACGCAAATATTGATGCCATGAATGTCGCGACCCCTGGCAAGGACGCCCCGAACCTGGACAAGACTGCACCAAAGCGAGCGCTGTTCTCATCGCCGTCTGCGGTTGCGCACAACAAGACCAACATCTCAACACCCACAACGACCGACAAACGCACCACCCGAGAGAGTAAGAACCTGATGGACAGGCACATGCAGCTCGCCGACAACGAGCAGATGGGCGACGCATGCAAGCAACTGCGCTTCAACGAGGAGGCACGCGCGAGCTCGGACGCGATGAAGGACATGCGAAAGCAGATGACGGAGATGCAGACGAGGCAGAGGGCGGAGTTGGAGATGCTGACGAGGCAGATGGAGGAGATGCACATGAGGCAGATGGCGGAGATGAAGATGCTGAAGACGATCATCGAGCAGCAGCAGACGATCATCGAGCAGCAGCAGACGATCCTCCGCAAGCTGCAGCAGACGATCAACAACCTCATGCAAGCCGTCACGCACATGATGCTGCAGCGGTACAAGGAGGAGCAGGAGCAGGAGGAGGAGCAGGAGGAGCAGGAGCAGCAGAGGCAGCAGGAGGAGGGGGAGCAGCAGCAGGAGGAGCAGCAGCGGCAGCAGGCAGCAGCAACAGCACTAGCAGACAGCAGCAATATAGCAGGCAGCAGCAACAGCAGGCAACAGCAGAGCAGGATCCGCGGGATCAGCAGGAGCTCAGAGTGCAGATCGACGACAAGCGGCTCAGTGCGCGTGCAGACCGACGACAATCGGCTCTACAGCGGCAGGATAGGGAGCGGGAGGAACAGCAGTGGTTTGCCGTCACCGCCAACATCCCCACTACCTCTGCCATCGCCGCCCCCGCCATTGCCACTGCCGTCGTCACCACCACGGTCTTAACCGCCGTCCCCACCATATCCACCGCCTTCACCGCCTCCGCTGTCACCACTGCCGTCACTGCCGTTGCCGTCACCGCCGTCACCACCACCGCCATCGCCTGCGCCCCCACCGCCATCTCCACTGCCGTCACCCATGCCATCTCTACTGCCTTCATCGCCTTCGCCATCGCCGCCATCGCCACCGCCATCTTCACCGCCGTCACCTCCTCTATCTCCATCGACTTCACCGCCTTCGCCGCCTCGGGCATCGTCTTTCCCTCTGTCCCCAGAACCCTAGGGCCTGCACGCAAACTCAGTGCGCGCGCAGACCGACGACTAGCGGCTCTACAGCGGCAGGAAAGGGAACGGGAGGAACAGCAGTGGGTCGAACAGCTGCGAAAGCGAGAGCCCAAGGCCTCAGGGAACGAGAGAGCCGCGCTTCGATATCTCACTAGAGAGATCGGAACCGTGGTTTTCAGCTGAGGTCGAAAGGTTCCTCGAGGTCGAGCGTCCCGGCCCCTGATGGCTTTCATCAGTGTTAAGTCCCGGCACTTGGCTGTTGACCAATACCACCGTACACGCTTTGTATGCCTGGGGGTATCCCTCTCGCCACGTGTACGCTGCCGATAGGCGTGAGTTACTTACTTACTTACTACTTACCTAGAAGGTAGAACGTAGGGAGCAGATTCCAGAATACAGAGCGCAGTTTCTATTTCCGCTCCTGTACTCAGGTATAACTTATACAGTAGTACTCACACCAAACTGCTCTAGCTTGTCGAAGTACGGCTGTACTAAGACCAAATTCTCCATTGACTAAGACCGGGGGTGACGTTCCCACGATAAATTTCATGGCGAGCCTCGCCGTGAAATCGACTTTTCAGTTTTCAGTCCTGATGAAAAAAACCCGCTGCAAAAACGACATTGGGGATCTACAACATGGAAGGAACCGAGATTCACTGATGACGAAAAAACCTTCCTCGTAGACGAAATCCATCAGCAAGTCTCCTTATGGCGACGGAACGGGATGCGGTAACACTCGTTAGGTATCCTCTTGCACGGGGTTTTTGGACAAGCTTGTTTTCGTCTTCGTCTCCGTCATCGGTCCTGAGATGAAAAAAATCAAGCTCCCGATGAAAGACACGCTTGCATTCATTGCAAAGTTGGACAAGATGCAGATCACTGCAAAGTGGATCGAAGACGAATTTCTGGAGGCGCGTCTGAAGCTATCCAGCCAGCAGAAAAAGGAGGAAACGGAGAAGACGAACATCTTCTTCTGCTGGCTTTCGGCATGTTGCAAAGAGCCGAAAAGCGAGTTGTTTGAATCTGAGGCTGCTATCGGCACGTCTGAGCAGTCTAAGAAGCTTTCTGAGAAGCTGCTCGAGAGCCTGGCCAATCACGCAATTTACTCTCACAAGCAGTTGGAGGACGTGGCGATGCAGGCGGGGGGGGTCGCACTCCTGCAGGAGATCCTGGAGTGCAAGGGCGCAGCGGAGGCCATCTCCAAGTATTATGACAACCTCAATGCTCTTAAGGAAAGCTTTGCGCCAAAGTGGAAATCGATTGAACTGGCGCTCACGGGTGACCTAGAGGCGATGGACGCGTTTTTGATGAACTTCGGCCTTGCCGCTGCACTCATCGGAGGTGCAGCGATGTCAAACTTCACTTCAATCACCAAAGAGGACTGGCTCGCGTACCTCCCACTTGCGTTAGTCGAAAAAGGGTGTCAGGCGAAGGCGAAGGCGCTTTGCGGCGATGAAGCGAAGTCGCCCAACCAACTTGGATGGGAACCTCTCTACTGCCAAGAGGCCGTTGAGCTACTTACCGAGAATCCGACAATGGATCTTACCTCCAATCCAGATCTCTCATGCTGCATGGAAGCCCTCGAGTGCGCCAAAAACTCAAAGTGGAACCTGGAGTGCGCGTACACCATTGGGTGCGGAGGTGCGTCAGCCGCCATGCTCCTTGTTGTTCTCTTCAGCGCGTGGATTTTCATCGCGCTGCATGCAACGTCGGCCAACCGTGGGCGCTCCGAAGAAGCAAATCTACTCAGAGACCAGTTCAAAGATGAGTTTGTCATCGTGCACGTACTTTTCCTCTTTGGTGTTATCTTCGGATTCGTTGGTATCATTGCCGTCATCTCGCTCAAGGTTGGGACGCTCGCCCTCTCGTGGACCGCCTGGGGCATCACCCTGTGCGCCGCGATCCTCGCCATCATCCTCTTCGTCAAGTGCCCGTTGGAGGTCTATTGGCTCAACCAAACGATCGATAAGAAAAGAGATTACGAGGAATTCAAGAAGAAGGTTCAGGAGAGGTTTGATCCAAAATGGCTCGCTGATTATCAGCGAGTGGCTGAGGCGAAGGAGGCTGCCCAAAAGGCCCCAAAGGCGGATGCGATTTTGGACGAGAAGCTGCTCGAGATGCTGCGCACCCGGCTCACGGCTTGAGCAAGTTGAGCTTGAGAACCTTGCGAGGGCTGGGTACATGCTGGTCATGACAGATAAAGAGGCGCCGACACCGCCAAAGGTTCGTCAACTGATCTCGCGCGAGATGCGCGCGGGTATCGCTAAATGAGACCAAAGCGGAGGCGGCCCCCAAGGTGATGCACAGGCTGGGCAGGAGGGGGGCGGAAGAGATCGCTGTGGCGCGTAAGCGGCCGAAGCGGCCACGCGTTAACGCGTCATCGACCTGATCAAGGCGGCGGTCTCGTGGACGGTGACTGTATTGTGGATGCCTTCAGTAGCTCAACAGTCACCGCAAGTTCCATGATGGTGGGGGCGGCCGGTCATGTGAACGAAGTCGGCAGGGGGTCCGCTTCGATGTAACGTGGTCGGGTTGGGGGGTGGCGTTCTGGGGGTCCGGACCTTGTAGACCGCTGGTGTGTTTGCGGTCCACCGTGCGACGCGACGCGACCGCTGTGCGTGAGAGTGCAAATTTCGTGCGGGCAGTGTGGCGATCGGCGGTCGGTGCGCGCTCGCGCGTGTGTCGCGTTGCATCGATTGACGATGCCGTGCCATGATGGCGATATCGGTTATCGCGCCGCGACTGACGTTATACTCAAAATGATACAAAATCTTTCGACGCAAAACTGTAAGCACTCTTTCGGTTTCACGTCAAGACTCAGGACTCAGCCCCCCGCATGATCCGTCACCATCTTAAGCAGCTCAGGCTGCCGATCCTTCACGGTCATCGCCACCTTGCGCGCATCGTCCACGCGCCCGATCCGGAGCCAGATGGGCACCGCCTCCGCGGGCGTCAGCTTCGGCGCATACTTGGCCGCTTCGTCACTCGCGCCTTGCTCGAGGCATGCATCAGCAAAGGGCTTGAACCCAATGGGCGAGCGGCGTGCGGAGCCGAGATCGGCCCACAGCGTGGGCCAATCGCGCTTGTGGCTCAATCCCTTGAGCTTGAGACGCCACCAGCGCTTCTCGGGCACCTGATGAGGTGGGCAATCAGACACGCATGAAGACCATCAGAGGCCATCAGAGGCCATCAGAGGCCATCAACGGCCATCAGAGGCCATCAGAGGCCATAAACGGACCTTGAGGTCATCAACGGCCATCAACGGCCATCAACGGCCATCAGAGGCCATCAAGTGACGTACCTTGAGATCATTCTTCAGCTTCTCGGCCGCGCCAGGCTGCCCAAAGGCCCACGCCCGATACAGCGTCTCGTTGAGCGGTTGGTCGAGGAAGCGAAAGCCCTGATGAGGCATGCAATCCGTGGCCCTCAGAGGGCAATCAGAGGTCATCAGCGGCCCACTCAGAGGCGCACTCGGAGGCGATCACGCGCACCGACTCCGAATCGAAGGCCGAGGGCGGAGCGCCGACGGGGGGCTTGTGCCCCAGCGTGTCACGCTCGAGCTGGCGCTGTACGTCGAGCAGTTTGAGCTGCTCCTCCGTCTGGCGCGCAAGAGCGGCGCATTGGGGCGAGGACGCGGCCGAGTGCTCATAGAACTGGAGCGCGATGGCAAGGCCTCGCATGCGTTGCGCCCATGTGGGAGCCTTGTACGCCTCGCGGATGGCCAGGGCGGCGGCGTCGACGGGGCGGTTCGTATGGTAGAAGAGAGCCTTGAGTGTCTCAGGCTCGCGTGCGCGGCAGTAGATGGCGAACAGGTGCTGCGCGTTTGGCTGTGGGCGCATCGCAGGCAATAGGAGGGTCATCAGTAGCGATCAGGGGGTCATGAAGGGCGAACCAAGTGGTCATCAAGGAGCCATCGACCTGTGGAAGCAGCAGGAGGCCATCAGAGGCCGTCATAGGCCATCAGAGGCCATCGTACCTGTGGAAGCAGCAGCTCGTAGAACTCGGCAATCAGAGGCCATCAGAGGCCATCAGAGGCAATCGTACCTGTGGAAGCAACAGCTCGTAGAATTCGGCCTCGGCAAGCGTCGTCTTGGCATGCAAGAGGACCAGATGGACTAACTCCACGTCTGCGGAATGCGCCGCCTTCTCGAGCGCGAGAGGCAGCTCTCCCATGCGCAGGAGGAGGGGCACCTGCTGGGCCGGCCGAGGCTCCTGCTCGAGCACACATCAAGGGAGGTCAAGGGAGGTCAAGGGAGGTCAAGGGAGGTCAAGGGAGGTCAAGGGAGGTCATCAGAGGTCATCAGAGGTCATCAGAGGTCATATGAGGTCATATGAGGTCATATGAGGTCATATGAGGTCATCAGAGGTCATCAGAGGCTCCTGCTCGAGCACACATGATGGAAAGGCGCTCGCGTCTTTGAAACCATCACTCGCAATCACTGAGGTCATCAATGAGGTCATCACGGGCCATCAGCGCGCCTGCTCGAGCAGCTTATGAAGGAGGCAATCAGAGGTCATCCGAGGTCATCCGAGGCCATCAGCGCACCTGCTCGAGCAGCTTATGAAGGAGGCAATCAGAGGCATCCGAGGTCATCCGAGGCCATCAGCGCACCTGCTCGAGCAGCATCGTGGCAAGGCGCTGCCGACCGACCCGATGTGCCTCCGCCGCAATCTCCGCCACGCAAGGCTTCGCAGCCGCCGAGGATCCCATTGTGAGCCGGGTGCGCAGCTTCTCGAGCAGCGCCTCGTCCGAAACCGTCGCATCGGCCTCGCGGATCTTGGCACAGCTCCAGTGGTACACGACAGACCCCTGCGGCGGCAATCAGTGGCAATCAGTGGCAGTCAGTGGCAATCAGTGGCAATCAGTGGCAATCAGAGAGGCACTCCGTGGGACTCATCAGCACTCATCAGCACTCATCAGCACTCAGCAGCACTCAGAGGCACTCAGAGGCACTCAGAGGCACTCAGAGGCACTCAGAGGCACTCAGTGGTACTCAGTGGGGCATGCGCACCTGCATCGCTGGCAGCCCGAGGAATTCAGCCAGCCGCCACGCAAGCAAATACTCGTGGCGAGCGAGGAGCCGAGAGAGCATCGCGGGAGCTCCGAGGCTGTGGAATGGTGCATGCAATGAGAATGAATAGCGCTCCAGAGGCAATCAAGAGGCTGTGGAATGGTGCATGCAATGAGGTTGAATAGCGCTCCAGAGGCAATCAAGAGGCTGTGGAATGGTGCATGCAATGAGGTTGAATAGCGCTCCAGAGGCAATCAAGAGGAGCCATCGGCCCCCATTAAGGGCGCTCACCTGTGGTATTGCGCCCACGTGAGCGGCATGCCCACGCGCGGCGCGCGTAGCTGATTGAGCACACGCAGCGTGCCGCAGGTCTGATGGAGCAGATCCTTGTCGACGCCCTTGGGTACATAACTGCATGCCATGCATTCGGCAATCAGCATGCAATCAGAATGCTTGTCGACGCCCTTGGGTACATGACTGCATGCCATGCAATCAGGCGCACTCCATCGCACTTCATTGCACTTCATCGCGCAATCAGAGTCCATCGCAAACAAAGACGCAATCAGAGACGCAATCAGAGACGCAATCAGAGATGCAATCAGTGGGCCCTCCGAGGCGCAATCAGTGAGCCATCAGTGAGCACGCACGTCTTGCCAAACGAGGCGGCGCGAAGCAGCGTCTTCTGGTCCGAGATGGCAATCTCGTGCTGTGCCGCCTGTATGCAGCCGAGGACGGCCGGTGCAAGTTCGCCGCCGATGAGCGATTGAAGCAGCTCGTCGGCGCGCGCAGACTCGGCCTCAAAGGCGAGAGCCGCCTCGAAGAGCCTCGCCGAGGGCGAGAGGGAGCCCGGCAGGTAGATGGACTCGGTCGGCTCAGGCACACGCTGAATGCAAAGGCGAGCACCGAGAGGAGATCGGAGGTCATCCGAGGTGCAGGGAGAGAGGATGCGCAATCAGTCATCAGCTTGCACTCAGAGGTGCCCATCAGCATGCTCATCAGCATGCACTCAGGATGCTCACTCACCTGGAGCAGCTCGACGGACTCGCGGGAGAGGATGCGCACGCCGTCCACCTCAGTATGGAGCAGCGGAGGCGACGCGTACGAGTACTTGACTGAATCGCCAAAAGGTCCGACCATGAGGAGCAGGCGCTCCCAAGGCAGCAGCAACGAGTCTGCGCCGCACCAGACGAGTTGTCGAGGCGGCCGGGGGGATTGCGTGTTGAGCTCGGACAGGTTGCGCGAAAAGTCGGATGCGAGCACGAGCAGCTTGCCGCTCGCCGCGAAGGCCGCGATGAACTTGCCATTGGGCGACGGCGCCAGCCGCAAGAAGGGGCCCGACGCGAGCAGCTGATCATGAGCGTCGCGCTCGTCGATGACGAGGATCGTGCGCGAGGCGGTGGCGAGGAGCACCTCGGGGCAGCGCGGCGGCGCGCGCGGCCCCTCGAGCCCCGCCGCGGCGGACGCCGCCGACGCCGTGTTGGGCGCGAGGCCGCGCTCGAGCACGGCCATCGCCGTCGGCGGCGACGCGAGTCGTGGGTCCGCGAGCGGCACGATCGTGCGTCGCTCGCGCTCATACGAGAGCAGCGCAAAGAGGCGGAAGGCCGACGTGAGCACGACGAAGCCGTCGGTGAAGAGCTCGCACTGCAGCACGCGCTGCCCCTCGCACGCCTCCGCGAGCGAGAAGTCGGCCACGCGCACGCCACGCAGGTTCCAGAGCATGACGCGCGAGCTCTCGAGGACGCAGACGAGCTCGACGTTGGGCGTCCACCCGAGGGCGCGCACGCGTCCAAAATCCCACTCCCACGCGTTGATGAGCTCGCCCGCGCCGGTGAAGATCTGCAGCCGCGAGGCCGGCGCTGTGCCGTCGCCCGCAAGCAGCGCGATCGGACCACCGCAGGACATGACGGCGCTCATGCACTTGCTGAGCTCGCATGTGAGAGTGTCGGCCCAGCGCATCTTGCATAGCTCGCGCTTCGAGTAGCAGCAGTCGCGGTCGCCGAATTTGAGCCGCGACCACGAGTCGGCCTGTGTGGCTGCCATGCTGCGACCGCGTTGTGCTTCTCGGCTCGCCCGCGCCGCGCGGGCCAAACTTGACGTGTGAATGCGATTCGCATGTTTCCCCTCCCCCTCCTCGTGCGCCGGAAGCGAAGCATTTCACCGCACCGGGCGAGCCGCGAGCGGGTTTCATGCGGCGATTGAAGATGTATCGTTTCGGCGCTTCGGGGGTGCTCCATGAGTCCATGACTCCAACGTTGAATGTATAGAAACAGTGACAATCAACTTGATAAAATCCTTGTATCACTCTATCACATCCTGAAGTATTCCTAGTTTGAAGGGCGCTCTGCCTCTTTCAATACAATCGTCGCCATTTGAGCTGCTCGCGGCATTGTGGCTTGCCGCGCAGCAGGTGCATGTCCCGTGTAGTCAGGCTCTTGCCGTCGTCGGAGAGCGCAAATTCCTGCACAATAGTGGTGCCGACGAGCTTCGGGTCCGAGGCCGACTTGATATAGTGCTCCAAGAGGGGCTGTGAGCCGTGAGGCGGCGACGCGGAGGGCACTCCGGTGTGAAGCCACCAGCGACCCGAGTAGCCCGTGTAGTGCATCTGAGCATCATGGACCTGCGTGTACATCTGACCGTCGGGCTGGTAAACGAGGAGGCCCGACACCCGCGTCGGAGTCGCCTGGCTGCCGCCGACGGCAGGCAGCTGCTCACTCTGCCGCAGCTCCGTTTCTGTGGTCAGATATTTGCGCAGTGTCTTGAGCGAGCCGCCTTCGCTGCTGCCGCGCCGATGGTAACGTTCAATTATGCGTGTCTTCTCCTCATCCGAAAGTTGCACTGCGCTCGACGACGACGCTTCCGACGGTCCTGCTGCATCGTCTGCAATGAGCTCGAAAGCGCCACACACCGCGGGCGTGGTCGTCGAGGACATGGCGTGGTTGAGCTTGAGCCCCGCGGCGATGCCGACAGCGGCACCAGCTATGAGGCGCCTTCTGGTGAGTAGCATTCGTTCAGCCTGATAGCTGATTGGCTCGCCCGAAGAATATCCGGCCCCAAAACCGCGGTTTGCGTTGCTCGCGCAAAACAGGGAAGACCCGAGAAAGGCCGATCGCGACGCGGTCGGGCGGTTCCGGGAAGAGCCGCTGTCGCGGGCACTCCGAAAAGTTCAGAAGAATTCACACCGGCAGCGAGCGCACAATTTGGCGCGCGAGGTCTCGTGAGCCGCTGGCGCTACAGATGCGCGCCAGGTTATGGACGGCCTCGCGGCCGAGGTCAGAGGCGGCGCTGTCGGCACCCGTGGCGGCACGGTGTGCGGTGATCTCGATGACGCGCTCGTAAGCCGAGACTGCGAGGTGGCCGAGCCCAAGGTGATGGTACGCGCGCCCCGTATTGTACGTCGCCTCCTGCTCCTCTCGAAGCGTCGCAATCAGCGGCAATCAGCGGCACTCGGAGGCACTCAGACGCACTCAGACGCACTCAGAGAAGCACTCAGAGAAGCACTCAGAGACGCACTCGGACGCCCTCAGCGCACCTGCTCCTCCCTAAGCTTCGAGTAGGCGGCGAGCCATCCGAACGCGAGCAGCACGGACTGCCCACGCGCCTTATTGGCACGCGACATGACCAGCTGCATCTGGGCGACGGAGATGCAGAGCAGCAGCAGCGGCTCGGTCGGGAAGCGCATGTGCAGCCGCGCGTACTCCGCCATCGCGATCTTAAAGGAGCGAGAGAGTAAGCAGTGGTGCGCCACCCCGGCGGCGATGAGGGCGGACGAAGGGTCCCGCATCAAGAGGCGCAGCAGCCATCGCTCGTCGTATCCGCGCTGGCGTGCACGGCCCGCAACGGAAGCGAAGAGTCCCCAGCCCAAGTCGGCGGTGGTGCCCGGGTTGTGCGCGGACGAGAGGCAGAGGGAGCGCAGCTGCTGGTGTGCAATGTCCCACTCGGCGCATCCATACGCGGCACGCACGCACGTGAGGCGAAGGAGCACGATCTCGTCGGCGCTCACGCCGGCGTAGTGCTCGGTCCGGTGGAGCGCGCACAGGCGCACGTCCTCGAGCAGCCGCGCGAGGAGTGAGCACGCCAGCCCGTGCCGGCCGAGCGCCACGAGCGAGCAACCGAGCGCATTGACCAAGCGCACGCGCCTATTGACACCTAGATCGTCCTCGAGCGCCCGCGAGATCGTCCCAGATCGTCCCAGATCGTCCTCGAGCGCCCGCGAGATCGTCCCAGATCGTCCCAGATCGTCCTCGAGCGCCCGCGAGGTCGTGGCGGCGGCGGCGCTCGCGCCGGGCTCAATCGCAGAGAGTGCACTCGTGCGTCCACTACCATCCTCCAGCCGCCGCCGCTTATCCAAGGGCGGCTCACCGTCGCCCGACACGGCGCTCTGCTCGTCGGGTCGCGTCCTCTTGAGCGCTGCTTGGCTGCAGAGCCTCTCAATGGGCAGGAGAAGGCGCACCTGCCGCCATCGCGTCGTGTCGTGGTGGGCTTACTCGATCATGAAATAACTCCGGGGCACTCTGTGGGAATCCGTGCGGCAATCAAGGCAAATCCATCAACGCACCGCGTCGTCGTGGGCACCGCTCGCGGCGAGGGCGATGCCGGCGATCACGGCCAGTCGCACGTCCACACGATCGTCGATCAGAGCCGCCACAGCCATCGCGTCGTCGTAGCCACCACCGCTGCTGCCACTCCCATCGCCCTCGCCGCCGCCGCCGCCGCCGCCGCCGGCACAGCCGCCGCTGCCGCCGCTGGGGTGGCTACGGGGCGGCAGCTGCACGCCGCGCGCGCGCAGCGAGGAGGCGTGATGGGATGCGAGGCCAAGAGGGTGGGCGAGGTGGCGCGCGATAAAGGGGAGAGCGCCCCGAGGCTCGCCATGGGAAGCGTACAGGTTGGCGATCCCGAGGGTCGCGACGAGTGAATGAGGTGCCCGCTCAAACGAGCGCGCGAACGCCTCCGTGCTCTCTACCGGTCGGCCGAGCGCAATCAAGCACTCTCCAATGCGCATATCGACCGTCTCTCTGTACAGCTCGGAGGTGCGCAATCGGCGGTCATCCTTGGTCATCATTGGTCATCAGTGGCCATCAGTCGCATCAGTACACTCAGTCGCATCAGTAGTCATCAGTCGCATCAGTAGTCATCAGTCGCATCAGTAGTCATCAGGCGCATCAGTGGCACTCAGTCGTACTCACCTGTACAGCTCCGAGTTGCGCAGCGCATGCAGCAGCGGGAGCGCCTGGCTCCATTGCTGCAGGTGGAAGTAGCACAGCGCAATCTCGTAGAGGAGATCGGCGAGATTGCCCGTGCGTTCGGGGTGACGAAGCACGCGGCCCCACAGCTGCTCGGCCGTCGGCAGGTCACCCATGTACGCGTGGCACACGCCCTCTTTCACGCTGAGCTCAACCGGCCACGCCGCTGCCGCCCCTGCCCCGGAGGTGCCACCGCCTCTGCCAACGCCGCCGGCGCCGCTGCCGCTGTTGCCGCTGTTGCCGCTGTTGCAGCTGCTGCCGCTGTTGCCGCTGCTGCCGGGCACGTGGGCAGTCCCCACAGCCTCGGGCGCGTGGGCAGTCCCCACAGCCTCGGGCGCGGTGGAGAGTCCATCCGCCAACTCGGGCGCCGCTGCTTCACTGTCGCCAGCTACGCCGGCCCTCGCGCGGCACTGCTGCACGCGTGCGAGCGCCTCGCGGAAGCGGCCCCCTTCGATCAGCAGTTCCAAGAGCATGTTTAGGGCGTGAAGGTCGACGCCGCCACCGCCGGCCACGCTGCCACCGCCGGCCACGCCGCCGCCGCCGCCGCCGCCGCCGCCGCCGCCGCCGCCGCCGCCGCCGCCGCCGCCGCCGCCGCTGCCGCTGCCACTGCCACCACCAGTGCTGCCGCCGCAAGCGCCGCCGCTCATTTGCGAGGGTGTCGCGGGTGTGAGCAGCGCCTCGAGCAGGTGGATCGCCTTACCCACGTGCCCTAGCCGGTGGTACGAGCGAACCAGCCGACGGACGACGTGCGTGTCATCGGGCCGATTGCGCAGCAGCGGCAACAGCGCCCTGGCTGCCTTGCGGTGCTCGCCCGTCTCGCTCAGCAGCAGCGCGTGCTCCCACTGCGCGTCCTGATCATCGGGATTGAGCGCGAGCACGCGCTGCAGGCAGTAGATGCACTGCTGCACCTCGCCGTGCTGCTTTGCAAGCTGTGCGAGCTGCTCCCACTGGTGCACGTCGCGCTTCGAGAGGTGCGCGGCCATCATGAAGAGCTTAAGCGCTTTGGTCACCTGGCCCGTCTCCTCGTAGATGAGGCCGAGCGTCTGGTACGCGTGCGGCAGGCCGGGCGCCACGCGCACGACCTCGAGCAGCAGCTGGATGGCCTGCTGGAACTCGCGGTAGGCGTACTTCATGGTTGCCTCGCCGATCATGCGCTGCACGTGCGGGTCAGCCTTGGTGGTTGACATGGCCGATCAGGGCGCAGTGAGGTTGCGACTGCCCTCGCATTTCCTCGGTGTGAAATGGTTCATGATGGTTGTGAAATGGCTTATCTCCACAGTTCAACCTTCACCCCTTAGCCGAGGTAAGTAGAAAGACCAGCCACACGGTTCTGAAATTTCAACATTACTTGTAACAATCTTGGTTTCTTGCATTTACGGCCAGACGTGTACAACTGTGTGAGACCATGAGACGCGATACAGAGTATTACGGTGGCCCGGTATCCTGGCGTGCATCCGGGTACGACTTGAAATGACTAAATCCAAAAGTGAGCTCGGATGCCGAGTTGCCGCAGCGTGCCCATGGTCCTCATCGCTTCCTCCACAGTGACCGTCCTCTGATCCTTCTGGTTCGTCCCATGCAACGTGCAAGATTGCTTATCGTTGAGAAAGTCATCTTTCACACGAGCGGGAAACTCATAGTAGAGCTCATCGATCAGCGTATGCAGCTCTGGCTCATTCAAAATGCGCTCAAGGATGCGCAGCTCGACGTCGGTGGTGTCAATGTCCAATTTGAGCACCACGAAATCCTCGGGGCGCGCAGTGCGCTTGAGGATTCCCAACGCTGACTGGTCTGTTGCGTCCACCTTCCCAGGCTGGAAAGAGATCCCGGAGCGCAGCCTCTCCGGCACGAGCGCCATCCACACGCTCTCGTTGTGCCAACCCGCGTCAAAGCCCCAGATGTGGTCAAAAGTAATGCAGTGCCTCTCATAAAGCGAACGAAAAAAGGGAATCGACGGCCCCAAGCCTTGCAAAGCTCGTGTATGGTTGTACCGCATCCTGAGTTCGTTCTCTATCCACTCACTCAAAGGCTCACCTGCCTTCCAAGATTCATCTCGCCTCTCTTTGGCAAGCGATATGAATTGATGATTGCTCCGTCGATATGCACCACATCCGAGGTCGAAGAGCAGCCGTTGCCGAAAAGAACGACGGCACAACGTATCGGAGTTGCAATGGTTGCTAGGGAGAAGGTAGTCGACACCATACTTGTTCCTGATATTGTTCCTGATCTCGGTTGGATATCGTCGCCTCGGGCAGATGCAATCGGAGTGCGGGTGGCGCAATGAACCATGGAGTGGCTCGATTGGCTCAATGCAACCAGCTTGCTGCGACTCAAAGCGAGAGAGGACAGAGAGGTGCTCGCTGCGAGGAGGATCAGCTCTTAGGGATGGCGTCCAGCTTCGATTCGTTGCATTCAGCCAAGTCTTGATGTCAGTTGAGTTGGATTGGACATAAATAAGTGCGCAGTGATTCGTGGTGATCTTGGCCCATTGCACCTCGATGGCTGCGGGCAAGCACAAAGAACAACCGGAGGTTTCATGAGGTGCTGTGATCGAACTGAGTTTGTGAAAGGGTTAGTTGAATCAGGTGCGTGGTTTGGAATTATTCTTTAAAATGGAAGGGAAAGCGACAAAAGATAAAACGTGCAGCATATCGCCTTCCCGCGTGGTCCCCCACCGCAGTACTACCGATACTCGAGGCAGCTTAACTTCGCTGTTCGGATGGGAAGCGGTGACCCTGCCTGATGTGGCCGCACGTGGTAACCAAGGGTGAAAAGTCATTTATAAAGCATCTACTTTTTGCAATGCACTTCCTTCTTTCACAAGTCCCTCCACCGCCGCGATGTAGCCTCCTGCCCACATCAGAGCGGTCTTTTGCAGTGTCGCCCCAGACCGAAATCCAGCATCAAGAGCTGCACCTCCAGAGAGCCCCCCCTTCGAAATCCTCGTCGCCTTTGCATAGGCACTTCGCCATTCTGAGAGCAGTGCGCCTCGCGGCGAGACCCCGCGCGTCGCCGTCGCTGTTTGCGCTCTCGTCGCCGCTCGCGCCGCGCCGCCTCACCTTCTCCAAGACCGACCGCCTCCTCGAGTACCAGAAGTGGTACATGTCGCTCCCCTCGACTGCCGATGCGAGCGCGGTCAACGAGACGCTCTGGCCGCCGCGAGACAAGCAGGCGCGCCGGCTGTGGCACGAGCTGCAGCGGTTCAAGAAGCAGCAGATGGGCGGCGCCAAGAGCCACATCCTCGACTTGCCGCCGCAGAGCAGCTACCTGCGCGCGTGCACGCACCACTACGCCAAGCTCCTCGGCCTCGCCACCGAGACGCAGGCCAGCGGCAACGGGCGTGCTGTGCGCGTCACCTTCGACGCGGCGACGGCCGGCAGCGCGCTCGGAGAGCTCGAGTTCTCCGCCGCCGCCCTGAGAAAGCGCAAGGACCCGCCGGACGCGCAGCCCGACGATAACGCCGACGACGACGGCGAGAAGGCCGACGGCGCATCACCGCGCCCCGAGGACGGGTCGAGCGGCGGCGCTGGCACGAGCGGCGGCGCTGGCACGAGCGGCGGCGCTGGCACGAGCGGCGGCGCTGGCACGAGCGGCGGCGCTGGCACGAGCGGCGGCGCTGGCACGAGCGGCGGCGCTGGCGTGAGCGGCGGCGGCGAGGGCGCGCCCGCGTCTTCATCGGACGCGTCGGACGCGGCGCTCGAGCGCCATCGGCTGAAGAAGGCGTTCACCTCGCGCATCTCCAAGTGCGTCAAGACCAACGACACGGCTGCAGCGACGGCCGCGTGGCGAGAGCTCGTCGCGAGCGGGATCGCGCCGCCGACGGACGTGTGCTCCACGCTACTGCACATCTACGCGTCGGCGCCGCAGCCGCTGCTCGCAGAGGCTCTCGAGGTCTTCGTCGCCGCCCAGAAGCAGGCCGCGCCCGCAGAGCCGATGTGGAGTGGCATCATCAAGCTGCACTGCGCGGCGGGCGACCCAACAGCGGGCCTCGCACGCATCGAGGAGATGATCGCCGCGGGCGTCGCGCCGCGGCTGCGCTCCTTTTCGCCCATCATCAGCGCGGCGTGCGAGGCGCGAGATCATGAGCTCGCCGAGCGCTGTGTCGAGCTCGTCGAGGCGCGTGCAACCGAGTATAATCTCGCACTATCTCCATCGGAGCACGTGGAGCTGCTCCGGCTCGCGCTGTACCGGGCGGCGGCGACGGCGGCGGTGACGGCGGCGACGGCGGCGACGGCGGCGACGGCGGCGAGCTCGCGAGCTGCGGCGCCCGCGACTCAAGCGACGTTCGACGTAAATGGTGGCGGCGCTCCGGCCGGAGTGCTCGAGGCGGCGCTTCGCCGGATGATGGTCGATGCGCCGCAGCTCGCGCCGAGCCACGTGGAGCGTGTCCTCGAGTCCTTTCGGGAGTACGGGCCGCAAGCGCGCTGGGTGGCGGTGCCCTGCGCCACAGACGCGCGCGGCGAGTGCTCGTACAGCGGGGTGACGCTCGCGCCGGCGCTCATTGACGAAGCCGAGCGCGCCGAGCTTCGGCGTCTCATTCCACAGCTCGTGGGCGCACGGATCAAGGCGACCGAGTTCGCCAAGTTTGCCCAGTGGATCGAGCGCGAGCTCGTACGTGCCGGGCCGTTCGACTACGTGCTCGACGGCGCCAACATTGGCTTCTTTGGCTGCTCCAAGGTCGAAAAGGCGCGTCGGCTCGCCAAGGCAGCGAGCGCCGTTGTGAGCGCCGGGGCCCACCCACCCTCGATCGAAGCGACGGCGGAGGCGACGGCGGAGGCCCACGCGAGCAGCGGCGGCGGCAAGGGCGGCGGCCGCGGCGGCGGCAAGGGCGGCGGCCGCTTCGAGGGCAAGGGAGGCGGCGGCGCTGGCGCTGGCGCCCACACAGGCAGCACCTTGAACCACCATCAAATCGACTGGCTGCTCGAGCACGTACGTCGCGCGTCGCCTGATGCGCGCGTCCTGCTGGTGCTACACACTTCCCACACGGCGGCCGACTCCCTCGCCCCCGCGGCGGCGGCGATCGTGCACCGGTGGCGCGCCGATGGTGTCTTATTCGAAACGCCGGCGGGCATGAACGACGACTGGTACTGGCTCCATGCCGCCGTCGCGTCGGGTCCGGGGTGCAAGGTCGTCTCAAACGACGAGATGCGTGACCACACATTTGGCCTGATGGACTCGCGTGTGTTTGCAAAGTGGCGCGAGCGGCACGTGGTCCACTTTGACATCCCGGGCGGCACGACGGCCGCGGCCGCGGGCCTCAAGCCTGCGCTGCTGCCGCCGCTGCCATACTCGCATGTGATGCAGGAGCATCCGAGCGGCTGCTGGCACGTGCCATGCGCAGAGCAGCACCCGAACGGCTGGGTATGCGTCCAGCGCCGGGAGGACCTCCTGTGACCCGACCGTCTCAGCCACAGCCGGGTGGAGTGAACGGTGAAGCGATTCCACCGATATGATTCGGAACGTAGTTGGTGGGTGCTGGGTGTGAGGCTTGTACTCGTACTACGTATATACTTCTCCGCTTCCGACCCAAAACGAAGGAAAGGAGTAACACAGCGCGGGAATAGCACGCTTCCAGTTCCAGTGAGTTGCGACTTGTCTTCCGCGCGGCTTTGCGACGCGAACCGAACTGGACGCTACGCCCCGCCGCGAGGACACGACACCACAGTGCAGCGGCACCCGCAACAGCAGTCAGCAGCACACTGCCCATCGCACACCGCATCCCACGGCGCGGACGGGTTCTCTAACCCACGTAGATGCGGCACTGGCCGCTGAGGTCTGTCCCTGTGACGCTACCTCGGCTCCTAAACAATCAACAGCGCCGCGTCTCATCTTCTCATCTCGCCCTCGACGTCCGCGGACTAATTGCAGCGTCTAATCGCTATCTAATCGAGGGCGCCACCGGGTGGCGGCAGCAAAGCTCCAGCTTTAGGTGGCGGCGGCGGCAGCAAAGCTCCAGCTTTAGGTGGCGGCGGCGGCGGCGGCACACCA
>Ga0210247_101123_pt1 | contig 22840 bp, 21 predicted proteins | sample ChrtobMetP3_16mM_FD_155449 | JGI IMG/M metagenome (GOLD analysis project Ga0210247, IMG submission 155449) | Chrysochromulina tobin associated microbial communities from unialgal haptophyte culture, Seattle, Washington, United States - P3_16mM | ecosystem: Host-associated > Algae > Haptophytes >... | reverse complement strand
AGTAACGGCGAAGGCGGCGGCGGCGGGCGCGGATCGGGCGATGGCGGCGGCGGCGGTGGCGGCGAAGGTGGCGGAGGCGGTGATGGTTCGGGCGGCTCGGGGGAAGGCGGTGGCGGCGAAAATGGAGGTCGAGGCGGAGACGGTGGCGGCGAAGGGGAGGGCGGCGGCGGCAGGGGAGGCGGTGCCGGGCAAGTTGAGACTGTGCCATAGACGCTGGTGAGGGTCGTCGCCCAGGAGCAAACGTTCCCATTATTGACGCACACATTGGGCCCCTGGGTAGGAAGTGGGGAACGCGAGGCCACACAGAGGAGATCACTACGTAGTACGGTGCAAGGTTGAAACGTGAATTCAAAAGTTCCCATCGCGAATTCACTCCATGGGGGCGATGGGAAGGCCTATGTGGCACGTACCGTCTGTAGTTGACCGAAGCGTTTGCAGTTGTGCAAGCGTGAGTCGGGGCAAGCACGTCAGCAACTTTCACATCGGGCCATGGGAACTTTTGAAGATGAGCGCGCACAGAAATAGCTACTGTGTTCCCATTGATGATGCATGATGACAAAGTCACCGTGCCACCGTTGACCATGACACCACCGCCCTGTAAACAACGAGCAAACGTGAGTCTCCCATGTGGGGGCGATGGGACGTAGTACGGTGCAAGGTTGAAACGTGAATACTCCATGGGGGCGATGGGAAGGCCTATGTGGCACGTACCGCCTGTAGTTGACCGAAGCGTTTGCAGTTGTGCAAGCGTGAGTCGGGGCAAGCACGTCAGCAACTTTCACATCGGGCCATGGGAACTTTTGAAGATGAGCGCGCACATTGCCAGCTGTGTTCCCATTGATGATGCATGATGACAAAGTCACCGTGCCACCGTTGACAAAGACACCACCGCCCTGTAAACAACGAGCAAAACGTGAGTCTCCCATGGGGGGATGGGAAAATTTCAGGCTCTGCGGCAAGTACATCCTGGAATTGACCAAAGCAGCGGCCGCAGTTGTGCAAGAGTGAGTCGAGGCGAGCGCGTCAGGAATCTTCCCATCGGGGCGAGGGGAACTTTTGAAGTCACGAGCGCGCACATTGGTAGCTTGGTTGGAATACACTTGGGAGTTGACGATTGAAACTGTGCCACCCTGGACAAAGACACCGCCGCCCTGCAAACAACGAGCAAAACGTGAGTCTCCCATGGGGGCGATGGGAACTTTTGAAGTTTCAGGCGCAGATGGTACATACCCCATACTGGTAGATCGAGGCAGCACCCATCATCCAAGACGAGAGTCGATTTGGGCATGTGTCAGCAAGGCATCCCATTGGGGCGATGGGAAATTCGCAGGCAAGGCTAGCACGTACCGCTCCCTGGAAGAACAAGAATGGATCCCAAATAGAACAACGAGAGTCGAATCATGCATTCAGCAATACATTTTCCCATCGGGGCGATGGGAACTTTTGAGCGTGAGTGCGCACATAATAAGCTGAATTCCCACTGATGGTACACGATGAGATGGTCACTGTGCCTCCCCCGACATAGACACCGCCGCCCTGCAAGCAACGAGCAAAATGTGAGTTTCCCATTGGGGCGATGGGAACTTTTGAAGACGAGCGCGCACAAAGGCAGCTGTGTTGGAGTAGATCTGGGAGTTCATGACTGACACTGTGCCACCCCCGACATAGACACCACCGCCCTGCAAAAAACGAGCAAAACGTGAGTTTCCCATGGGGGCGATGGGAACTTTTCAAGGTCTCTGCGGCACGTACATACTGTAGTTGACCGGACTATCGGCCGCAGTTGTGCAAGCGTGAGTTGGGGCAAGCACGTCAGCAACTTTCCCATCGGGGAGATAGGAAATTTCGAAATTTAGAACATCAGCGCGCACTACGGTAGCTGTGTTGGAGTAGATCTGGGAGTTCACGATTGACACTGTGCCACCCTGGACAAAGACACCACCGCCCTGCAAACAACGAGCAAAACGTGAGTCTCACATCGGGGCGATGGGGGATTTGCAAGCAAGGCTTGCATGTACCCATCCAGCTGCTGTGTTGCCACTGATGGTGGACGATGAGATGGTCACCGTGCCACCACCGATGTAAACACCGCCGCCATTGTTGATGTAGCCTCCCGTGATGTTGAGCCCGATCACTTGCACGACGCCCGACGAGCCCGGGTTGATGTTCAGCACACGGCGCGGACTCGAGGAGCTCGCTTGTGCATCCAGCACGACCGAGCCTGCCACCGCCGCCTCGAGGACGACGCTCCTGGTGATGCTGAGCTCGGCGGTGAGGTAGTAGGTGACGGAGGCAAGGACGATGCGGGCGACTGCGGTGTTGGCGAGTGCACTGGTCAGGTCGGCGGCGGTGCTCACCGCCGCTGTCCCCGGCGGATACGGCGGCGGCGAGGGCGGCGGCGGCAAGCGCGGCGGTGACGGCGGCGAGTGCAGGTCTAGAAGCACCACAGTCAGCCTGCCGGAAAGACGTGCCGACACGTAAGCGTAGGAGCCGCTCACGGCGACTCCGAGAGCCTGTGAGCACAGCACGTGACAGCGAGCGAGTGAGAGCGCGAGAGGGCATCAGCAAGCGGTGGCACCGCGGACGCGAGCGAGATGGACTCAGCTCAGGGTCACCCGCACCTCATCCATAAGAGACGATGAGACCACGCTGCCTCGGATGACTGGAGACAAAGGATTGCTCACGTCGACCACCACCAGCGAGTCCGAATAACATCCCGTCACGTAAGCGTACGAGCCGCTCACGGCGACGCCACGAGCATGCAACATGAGAGACGACGAGACCACGCTGCCCCGGATGACTGGAGATGTAGAGTTGCTCACGTCGATCACCACTAGCGAGTGGGAACCATATCCCGCCACATAAGCGAACGAGCCGCTCACGGCGACGCTAATCGCCTGTGTGCACAGCAGGTGAGAGCAAGCGCGTGATCGAGAGAGAGCGCGAGAGAGCATCAGCAGGCGGCGGCGCCGCGGGTGCAAGCAAGATGGGCGGTGTGGATGCAAGTGCAGCGCCCGCGGCCATCCGCGCGTGCAGCTCCCGGCCTCACGCACATTATCGAGAAGAGACGACGACGCCACGCTGCCCCGGATGGCTGGAGACGCAGGATTGCTAATGTCAATCACCACCAGCGAGTCGGAGTCAAGCGCCGCCACGTAAGCGTACGAGCCGCTCACAGCGACGTCATAAGGCTGTGTGCACAGCACGTGAGAGCGAGGGCGTGAGAGCGCGAGAGAGTATCAATGGCGGTGGCGCCGCGGACGTGCGAGCGTGATGGACGGGGCGGACGCATGCCGCGGCGCCCGAGGTCATCCGCGCGCGAAGCACCAGGCCGCACACGCACCCCGCCCAGGAGGGACGACGACACCACGCTGCCCCGAATGACTGGAGATGTAGAGTCGCTCACGTCGATCACCACTAGAGAATTGGATAACTGCACCGCCACGTAAGCGTACGAGCCGCTCACGGCGACGCTCTGAGGCTGCGTGCACAGCACGCGAGAGCGAGCGAGCGAGCGAGTGAGAGCGCGAGAGAGCTTAAGCAGGCGATGGCGCCGCGGGTGCGAGCACGATAGACGGTGCGGATGTAGTGCGGCGCCCGAGGCCAGCCACGCGCGCAGGCCTGGGTCACACACCCCATTCATAAGGGACGACGAGACCACGCTGCCACGGATGACTGGTGACGCAGGGTTGCTCACGTCGACCACCACCAGCGCGTCGGAGTAAAATGCCGTCACGTAAGCATACGAGCCGTTCACGGCGAGACCCCCTACCTGTGTGCACAGCACGTGAGAGCGAGCAAGTAAGAGAGCGGGAGGGCATCAGCAGGCAGGAGGCGCCGCGGGCGCGAGATTGATGGACGGTGCGGCCGCATGCAGCGGCGCGCGAGGCCACCGCGCCCACAGCTCCGCGTCGCACGTACCCCAGACAACAGGGACGACGAGACCACGCTGCCCCGGATGACTGGAGACGCAGCGTTGCTAATGTCGACCACCACCAGCGAGTTGGAAACCCACGCCGTCACGTAAGCGAACGAGCCGCTCACGGCGACGCTTAGAGGCTGAAGCACAGCACGTGAGGGCGAGCGCGTGAGAGCGCGAGAGGGCATGGACAGCCGGGCAGCTGGGCGAGCATGCTCGAGGGGGAGGGGGGTGGGAGCGCAACGAGCCGGCGCGGCGCTCGAGGAGAAAGCGCAAAGGGTCGCACGCACCTGGCTCAAAAGGGACGCCGAGGCGACGCTGCCCACGATCGACCCGGAGCCCACGATGGTTGTGGAGTGCGCGAGCTGTCGCCCATCATGCTGGCTGCTCGGGAGGGCTCGTCCGAGCTCCGTCGAAGGCGGTCGCGGCAAAGGGCTGAATCCGCGGTCGTCGGGCGCGGGCGGGAGCGGCGGAGGCGGCACTACGGTCAAAGGCGGCGGCACAGGCGAATGTGCCGAGGCCGTCACGGCGACGATCCCGTGCAGGAGTCCTCGAGCCATCGATCGCAGACCACAAGCACCTTCGGCCGGGAGATAAGTTCACTACCAAAACAGAGGCCCCACACCGCTCCGCAGCAGCTGGTCCTGTCCGGGTGCAGAGAGAGTCGACCTCCGAGCGTGAGATGGGGCGTGCGCGCGTGGCATCACTCAGTACTCTCCCGCCCGCCCGCTCTGCTCGCGTGACCACCCGCCCCACCGCGCGCATTTGCCCGCATTTGCACCTGATGCGCCGTGCCCACAACGAGCAAGTTGGCTCGTGCTAGACTTTTGGAAATGAATTTCCCAAAGTCGCCGCTCGTGGAGCTCAGTGAGCGACGGCCTGGCTTTTCGTTAGAAAAAAACGGGTTCACACGAGTCAAACGAGCAAGGGCGAAGGGGCTGGGATGAGATGCCAACCGTTACCGGTAAAAGACACCGGGGGTGCCGCATGGAGCCGGGACACACACGGGACACACGGACACACGGATCACACAAACGAACATCAGCCATCCAGACCCACCAACGCACGACCCCGGTGACGACCCCAGAGGCAGAGCCGACCGACCCACGGCCGATTCAGAAGAGGCCGCCCCTGAGCGATCAACCCGCGGCCCCTGGCACGGTTACCGCCGACGATCGTAGCAGCCACCGCCGACGGGTGGGCCGGTAAAAAGACACCGGTGGGAGCAGGACACACGAGACAGACACACGAACCACACAAACCGAACCCCCTCAAAACCAACCCACCCACCGACTCGCGCGCCAGACCACACCCGAACTCCGGGTCGCACGCGTCGCCACAAACCGCACCACACACCCGATCAAGCACGGTTGTGGTGACGGAGATGGCGACGGCGCCCAGACGAGGGAGCGGGAGCAGCGAGGAATTTGACTTGACTTGACTTGACTTGACTTGAGTTTCCAATAAAAGCGCGTTACGTTGATCACCGCGATGTTCTACCCGCTCGGGTCCGTGGCGATCGCGGTCGCTTGTTTTGCGCCACCTGCACGTCTTGCACCGCAGACCAAGGCGCTGAGCATCCTTGCGACGTCCGACACTGGCGGCGCACGAGAACGTGCTCGGAAAGAGGAGGAGCGCGCCAGGGAGCTAGGGGGCCCGTACAGCAGCATGGATGCCTTCGTCCAGGACCACCTGCCAGAGAGCAGCCAGCAGCGCAGGCGGAAGAAGGAATGGAATCCTGCGAAGCGTGCGCCAGGGAGCGACTGCAGAAAATCCGTCAAGAAAAGGCAGAACGACGATGCTGCGCCCACGCTGTCGCAGCAGTACCTGTTGCCAACGGCTCGTGCAGCGCTCGCGGATGCTGCCAAGGGCATCGGCGTTGAGCTCGTTGGCGCCGTGCTCACTCGTCCGCCGCGTGGGCCGAAGCAGGCCGGCTCATTCAAGTGCTGGATCGAGGCGGCCGACGGCGTGTCGCCTGCTGTGCTGAGCGAGGCATCGACAGCGCTGCGCGATGCGCTGTGGGCCACCATTCCGGGCAAGCCCGACATCACCACGATTGCGGCGGGCCAGTCGCGCCCACTCTTCACCCTGACCGACTTCCAGCGCTTCCGCGGCCAGCGCGCGCAACTCACATTCCGCAACGCCGTGGGCGGCCGCCGCAATCTCGTTGGCGAGCTGTTGGGAGCCGAGGCAGGCACTGGAGACGACTCCGAGCCGTTCGCGATCATCCTTGACGAAACCAAAGGTGAGCGGCTGCACGCCCCGTTGAGCCAGCTGCAGCTGGGCGAAGCGACCGCGCTCGTCCCGGCCGCAACGACTACCCAGGCACAGCGAGAGCCTCGGGCGCGCGCGAGGGAGGGGGTGCGAGGGCGTGCTGCGTTGGCGCAGCAGGAGCGGGCCGTGGCCAGTGCGCTGAGTGCCGCGGCGGCAAAGACCGTGGAAGCGGCGCTGGCAGCGGCACCGATCGTGGCCTTCGTCGGGACCGACTGCGCGTCCAGCCGTCGCGTGCTCGAGTTGCTCCTTGATGCGGGCTGCGCCGGTGCGACGCTGCGTGTCGTCGAGGTGGACCGACACTTGGAGTCTCTTACCTCGACGGCGGGTGTGGACGAGGGTGTGAGCACGGGCGTGGCCGCGGGCGTGAGCCCCTTGACGGGTGCGGACCCGGGCACGGCAGTGTACGCCATACGGCAGCAGCAGCTGGCGTATGCCATACGGCAGCAGCTCGAGCTACGCACAGGCCAGAGCGCAGTCCCTTGCGTGCTCCTGGCCGGCGTCAAATGCATGCTCTCCGGTGGTGCTAGGCCTCTCAAGGAGAGTGGGGCCTCCCCACACCGCCCGCCTCCATACGACGGATGGGTGGGCGGCGTGGACGACCTCGAGCTTCTGGTGGCAGCCGGACCTGGCCGCCTGCGAGCTCGTCTCATGGAGGCCTCTTTCAACTTTGCCTCTGCGGCAGCGGCGCGCACAAAGCTCGGCTGAACCCTCTTAGGGAGCGTCGTCGAGGTCTGGCCACAAGCCATGCAGGAGGTTTACATGCAGGAGATCGCACAATAGTATAAATAGATGCGGAAATACGCCGGCCTCGCGGTTTTATTTAATATAAAATTCTATCGGTCGATGGACTCAAATGGACTCATGCACAGAACGCGAATCGACGATAAACCAAAACCCCGATCGGATCACGAGTTCGGTTGGGCGCGCGCCGCCGGTCGCGCGCTTTTTCAAAGGTTTCGCATCGTCGTTCATACGACGACGTAACGTGGTTTACTAGCCGAGCTTCAGCCTTCACCGTCAAGCGAGGGCGCGAGGCGCGGTGAGGTGAGTGAATGTACAGGCTAGAGGCTGCTGCAGCTCCCGCTATGTTACCTGTGCGACTGCGATCGAGGCTGCGAGGCAGACCCAGCACACAGCCTCGCGATCCGTTGCTGCGTGTCCCCGGCCTTGGCCGTCTCCCCTTGCCCCACGTACACGTCCCGCAGCTGGCTGAGCAAGCAGGCCAGCACGCTGTCGCCGTCTGCCGAGGCGCCGCCGGCCGCGCCCTGCACATGGAGGGAGATGTCGACGGCGCGCTCGAGGGCAGCGGCCGCACGTGGCAGCTCGCGAGCGTGCAGCCAATGGGCGGCGAGCCTCCGAAGCAGCGGGATGAGCATCTCATGCCGCAGACCGCACACGCGCTCCTTATGCTCGAGGCATCGGGAGAGAAGGGCTGCTGCGTGGCGCGCGCCGTCGCGCTGTGCTCGCTCCATCTCCAGCTCTGGGATCAAAAGTTCATCCGCCCCATCGCTCTCGCCGTGCGCCATCTCGACCAGGAGATCCTCGAGCGCCGTGTCGGCCTGGTCGCGGGCCGCACTTGCAGCCTCGGCCGCCATGGCGAGCTCGGCTTGGGCATACTCCTCGAGCACGACTGTGAGCATGTCGGCCACGGGCCGTGGCAAGCTGCTCACATCGCGGGGCTTCGGCTCGGGCGCTGTATTGGGCGTTGTACTGGGCTGAGGCGTTGTATTGGGCTCGAGCGTTGTACTGGGCGTTGTATTGGGCATTGTATTGGGCTCGGGCGGCGCTGGAGACGAGGAATGCGGCGAGACGGCACAGGTGGTCGAGGAGGAGGAAGAGGCTGAGGTGGAGGCGGTGGAGGGGGGGCGGTAGGTACAGGTGCTGGCGGTTACGTCCACATCCTCGCCCAAAACCTCCAAACAGCGATCCAGTAGATCACGGCCAGCCGCAGGGTCGCCCCGCAGACGGTACGCCTTCGCCAGCGCGAGGCGCGTCGACACATGATGAGGCACGCGCGTTGGCATCTGGGGACGTGGGGCTTCGTCAATGGCTTCGTCCACCGACGCGCTCGACACGGCGCTCGTTGAGCCGTTCGAGGTGGCCTCTGAGGCTTCCTCGAGCGCCAGCGAGCGCTCCAAGCAACGGATGGCCTCGCTCACGGGCGCGTTGTCTTGGGCGTCGCTGTCCAGCAAGACCATCCCGAGGCTCGCGAGGGCGACAGCGACAGCGGGCTGCTCGGGTCCGTAAGTCGCCTCCGCCACCCGCACACATTCTCGGAGGTGACGCACCGCCAGCGCCTGCTGGCCGGCCGCATGATACGCGAGGCCGAGCAGACGGGCAGCCAAGTGCTCCGGCGCAATACTGGACAGCGCTCGGGACGGCGCTCGGGACCCAAGCCCTCGCGCCGTCCCGAGCGCTCGCGCCGTCCCGAGCGCTCGCGCCTGGGCGGCCACGATGGCGGCCTCGATCCCGCCGTCGCCATCAGCGCCGTCGCGCACGCTGCCGTCGGAATGAACGCTCTGCCTGACGAGGTGAGCCTCGCGCACGGACTTGAGCGAGCCATCCTCGAGCTGCACGAGCCATCGATCCGAGCCGGGGGCGCGCTCAATGGCGAGACCACGCATCCCGTTGAGGCGCGTCGCTGTAGCGAGGCCCGCGATGCGCACAAGGGCGCCAAACTCGAGCGGAGCGGCGGCCGCCGCATCGGCAGCGCTGCTTCTGGACGTGGAGGAGGAGGGAAGCGACGAGGGTGTGGGAGCAGTGCCAGAGGCGCTCTGTGCTGCGGAGGTGCCCGGCCTTTGCGATGAGCCCATGAGCGCGAGTAGCAGCGTCACCGCGACTTTGGGATGATAAGGCTCCTTGCATGTTGGGCACGTGGGAAAGGTGGTGGGCGCCGTGCGCCGCGCAGCCGCAAATGCCCTCAAGCAGCAGGAGAGATGTGTGGCTCCCGACGAGCCGCGGCAAGCACATGCACGCACGAGGACGCCATCCGCTTCGGACGCATCCTCGAGGCATATGGAGCAGCACGTGTCAGAGTCGCCCAGTACTTGGAGCGAGCTAGGTCTGAGCGACGTGTGACGCAAGAGCTTCCATTGCTCAACCGGGGCGCCCGGCAGCAGTCGGACGGCCAGGCGTCCGGTTCGGTGGTCGACTTTCATCACCTCTCCTAGCCGTCCGTTGAGCTCCTCGCCCGCCGCAGACGCGAGGCCATGGATTTCGAAAAGCCTCTGCCTCCCGAGGAAATGAGCGTCCAAGCGCGCCAGGTCCTCGAGTGTGGGCGTCGCTCCGTTCGAGGCTGTCGACGCGCCAGAGCCCATCTCTCCAATTGCAAGCGGCCGGCTCGTTCACATGAATACACACGTTCACACGTCATTCACAGACTGGAACCCCGAGGGCCCCGCCTGTGTAAACCGACACGAGATCAAGAAATGTTCAGAGGGAGATGACACTCAATTGTCTCTCAATGGGCCGATCCCCTTGCTTGCTCGCATGCGATTGACGAGCTCGAGCGCAGCAGGCTCTTTGGCGAGCAATTTGACCATCTGCGAGCTCGACACGCCGAGCGCCTGAGCGGCGGCCTTGGCATCATCGAGCGTGTCGATCCAATCGAGCGCCTCGCACAGCACGGCCGGAAAATCCTCGTGGCTCTCCGAGACAGCAAGCTTGCCCGACTTGACCCTGCTCATCCAGAGTGCGCTTGGCTCAGTTGGCGGTGGCTGCGAGCGAAGCTGAAGCGCCAGCCGTATGCGCAACCTGATGAGTGCATTCGCGGAATTGCGAGCCTGGCTCCTGTCCTCGTATGCGGACGCGCTGACGTCGGTCGGCCGATGGTTGATAACGCACGCGGTGTTGACCTTATTGCGGTGCTGGCCGCCCGGCCCTGAACCTCGCGTGTGCTTCACATCACACTGCTTTAGCAGCTCTGAGGGCAATAGGGTCGCTGGATGCGGCTGCGCCGCAATCCTAAACGTGGGGCGCACTGGTGTTGGTGGTGGTACAGGTGCCTCAGCTGCTGACATGGCCGGTCGCCGCACTGTAGGTGTGGCGAACGCGTAGCGCAGTGAATGTGTGGCGAGCAAAGCAGATGGCCGGCAAAGCGTGGCGAGAATGGCGAAGCTCATGGGCAAAGTGTAGCGATCTCTTATTCGACCAAGGGGCCAAAGTGGTCAGCAAGCTTGTAAGAGTTGCAAAGCGGCCTCGATAGGCTCGAAGACCTGGCGGGCGTGAAGAGGATGCATGAAGAGGAGCAGCCTTGACACCAAGCAAGCAAGCAAGCAAGCAAGCAAGCAAGCACCAAGCGATCAAGTCAATTCAATTCAAGTCAAGGACACCACTTTTACTAAACTCTGTGAACATCCGTCGATCTGATCTTATGCGTTCCGTTTCGTACGTCGTAATATCCCGGCTCCCCCAGGTGTCAATTAGCCGCTCCTTACAAGTACTAGCTTGGAGCGCTGAGTCTCGTCCAGACGGCGCCGCGCGTGAAAAAACCATGAAGATCGTCCATGAGAAGATGCTCTCGGTCTGGTCGGAGCATGTATTCAGAGCAGAAAGTGGACCACTCGATCGTCCACAGCCGGGATTCCGCGTCGCCCGCACCATATGAGATCATCAGACGGCGTTCAACGAGTTGCAATCCCGTCGGAAAACATATTCTCGTGTGTGGCAGTGATCCGTTGAATCCGTAAGCTCCTTGCGCGCGCGGCTTGCAAGAGAGAGGCAGCATGCGCGAGACGTGGAGCACTGGGAAAGGGAACTCCTGCGAAAAGCCGACTGCAAAGTTGGCGTACTTCCTGTCGTGCTTTGCGTGAATGATTGCCAAGTACATGTGCTTCTCGGCTCCGCACTGAGCCTCAATTGCAGGTGTACCACCCGACAGCATCCCCCACCTGCCTTGCAGCGAGCGCAGCACCGCGTTTGATGTATTGTATTTCTTTGTTGGCTGGACGGAGATTGAGCAGCTCGGGGCGATGTCCTGAGAACCTAAGGTCGTAACTATGTGGGGCTCGATGAATACACTGAAGTGTAACGCGTTGCGATAGACCCACGGAATCCAGTTCTTTTGGTGGCGGTTAGCTCCAGGAAGCGTGAGACGGACAGACTTGCCGATGCTGCGCACAAGAGTCTGATGAGGATACGTCTGTTGCATAGGATTCGCATCGAAATGAAGTTCGGTAAGATACTGCGACGCGTAGAGTTTGCCTCGGCCCGCACGTATATTTTGATCAGGATAGCACTCCCACAAAGCGAAGAGAATGTACAGTGTTCCGTTGAATTGGAATAACCGCGCATCGCTGGGCCCTTCAGCAATCATGGTGCCGTGTGCACATGGCCTGATCGCATCATCTATTTCGTCCAAGTCATACGCTTTGTTTGCCCCGTGCAAGAGGCTGGGCAGGCCGAGGCGCTCCACTTGTCGCACACATCCGTGCGTGGGGAGTGCTGCGTCTGTGTAATTGTGGGATGGAGCTGGAGAGAAGGTTGGGATCGCAAGCATCTCGTGCAGGCGACTCCAGCCTGAATGCAATCGGGTCCGAAACACTGCCAAGTAATGCCCATTCTTTAGAAACGACGGCAAATCTGGCTCCGTCGCCGCGTTCCATTGCGTGCGTGGTGCCTTGCTACCTGTAGGTGGGTGGTAGACACGCAACGATGTGTGCACAAAGAGCAGCATCTTATCGATCACCAGCATGGCCGGATTGTTGTACACCTGTGGCTCGAAGGGATCGGAGTAGAGGACACTGCATGACTCGGCAGAGCTGCTGGAAGCAGAGCCATCGCTGGCAGGTGACACATCTGGTGGATGGTGCGCCACTGAGTGCGGCATGAGAGTCAGAGATCCAGATGCCCGCGCGCGCCGCGGGGGTCAAAATATGAAGGCGTGCGGTATTCTTACCAACTTTTGTCGCGTGAGTCGGGCAATTGGCGTCGGGCAATTTGAGTCGGGGTGGGCAGTTGGTTTTGAGATTGGTTCGTGAGGTTCGTGCGTCTGTCTCGTGTGTGTTCCGGCTCCCCCGGTGTTTTTGAACCCCGGCTCCCCCCGTTCTTTCGAAAACACCGGGGGGACGTGAAACACGACACGCGGGACACGTCTTTTTACCGGTACCGCTCCGTTACAATATTGTTTTGTACAGAAGCACACAAGAAATGAACGCAAGGAGCATCTTAGCTGTCGCGTTGCTCATCGACCATACTGCCATGGCAACAGGCGGCCGAGGCAAGCACAAGCTGTTCTCCTCCTTTCCGGAATGTGTTCGGCGTGAAGCACGCTCACAGCATGGTGAGGACTTGCAGCTGCTCGTACCGCTGCTCTGCATGGCGTCTTATGGCGCCCCTGCCACATTCGCAGAGCTGGGAGCGTTCACCGGCGTGGAACTCAGCAATACCGTGATGCTTGAGCGGTGCTACAACTGGACAGGCGCCCTCATCGAGGGTAATCCCAACAACTTCGCGAAGCTTATGCAGAGTGGTCGTACTGCGCCAAAGATTCATTCAGCCGTATGCTCGGGCGACGCGCCTGGAAGTACAGTCAAGTTCGCCATCGGGGGCGACGATCGCGCGGGTGAGCCGAACCTGCGACCCAAATCCATAAGAGACAAACTCCATGCGAGCGAGCCCACGGAGACTGTGGATGTGCCGTGCACTTCGTTGGAGCGCCTCCTGGTCCGAGCTGGTCAGCCGAACGGCGTCAGCATGTTGTTCCTGGACGTGGAGGGTGCGGAGGCGAAGGTTCTTGCGACAATTGATCTCACAAAAATCGCAGTGGTCCTCGTCGAGAGTGCAGATGCGGAGCGGCACAAGAAGGACGTCGAGCCCTTGCTGCACGCAGCGGGGTTCGTTCGCACGAGCGCCCTAGAAAGCAAATTCCACGGAGGGGGATTATGGAATCCAGTGTACGTGCGCAAGGGCGGGCCTATGAACAACCATTGCATCATGTGTGGCAGTGATTCGAAATGCCTCGCGCCGTACTTGAACCTCTCACGCTGAGGTCGGCAAGCCTCACACGATGATATCTTGTATTGAAATCGACCTTTTCTGTTTCAAAAACCCCAATGTCCCCGGTACCGGTGAGGTTCGTCTGTCCGTGAGTCCCGTGTGTGTCCCGGCTGCTCACAGTATCTTTTTACGTCTTCACGAGTACAGGAACAGTACAGGTAATTTGGTCTCGACACGCGCACAGCTCTGTGTGAAACGGCTGTGAGCCGGAGCGTGCTCCCGGTTGAACTGAACTGAACTGAACTGAACTGAACTGAACTGAACTGCTCCCGGTTCCCGAGATGGCACCAATTCACAGTGAAAAGGTCGTGGCACCGGCGTCCCGCAGGCGCCGCGTGTGCCTGTCGCTGCAAGACGCCACGCAGCCTTCGCGCAATCGCGTGATGAAGCCGTTCGAGACGTTCGCGTTTGTCGTCGTGGGACTCGCTTCGGCTACAGCGCATCCGTGCCGATGGCGCGAGGTGGCTGCAAATGGCACATGGCCATCACCTCGCTTCTCGCACACCGCCGTTGTGTCCGCTGATGGTCGCTGCATGCTGCTCTTTGGTGGTAACAACTTCGACGCCGTCAACGAGCTCTTCTCCTTCGACGTGAATCGACGCGAATGGTCACGTATCAAGCCAGAAGGCGCACCGCCGAGCAAGCGCTATGGCCACGCCGCCGTCGCGACCAACGACGGGCGCATGATCGTCTTCGGTGGGTACAACGGCACGTTCCTTGACGACGTGCACGAGCTCACCCTCGGCGGGGGCGGCGACGAGCCGCCGCGCTGGCGCTGCGTCGCAACGAGCGGCACGTCTCCCACGCCGCGCGATGGCCACTCGGCGGTGCTTGCTCCCGACGGAAGGACGGTTCTCGTGTACGGCGGCTTCGACGGAGAGACTCAGCTCGGCGATCTGCATGCGCTCGACATACACACGTTCGCGTGGGCAGCGATCGATTGCGCGCCGGCCCCCGCCGCGCCCGACGTAGCGCCCGACGGTGCGGCGAGCGACGCGGGCGCTGTCGCGGGCGGCACGCCGCCGCCGAGATACCAGCACTGTGCGGTGGCGTGTGACGATGGGATGCTCGTCTACGGTGGCTATCTCGCTGGCGGCGCCTTTGGCGACGACCTGTGGCGGCTCACGCGAAGGGCCACGAGCGAGGGCGGCGGTGCGGCCGACGAGGGTGTGAATTCACAGGGAGGCGACGCTTCTTCAACGGCCGACGAGGGTGTGAATTCCCAGGGAGGTGTGAATTCACAGGGAGGCGACGCTTCTTCAACGGCCACCGCCGCGGCCCAGGCGGCCGAAGATTCCCCACAGGACGTTGTGACGGAGGACATTGGTGACAAGTCCCCACAGGACGCCGAGGGTGACGAGTCTGCCGAGGACGCCGAGGGTGGCGAAGCCGGTAGAAGAGCTGGTGGTGGAGCTGGTGGCGGAGCTGGTGGCGGAGCTGGTGGCGGAGCTGGTGGCGGAGTTGGTGCCGCCGCCGCCGCCGCCGCCGCAGCCGAAGCGGAGCCAGCGCGCTGGTCTTGGACGCGCGTGCAGACGAGCGGCGACTCGCCTGGGGGCCTCTTCGGACATGCAGGCGCTGTGGATGCTCTCGGGCGCCTCTGGCTTTCTGGCGGCTTCGGAGAGGGCTCGTTTAGCGGCCGTCTGCATCTCTTCGAGCCCGATCGGCGACACTGGTCGCTCGTGCGCGCGCGTGGCGCTCTGCCCAGCCCGCGCCACAAGCACACCTTGGTCGCCGTGCCCGCACGCGCCGGGGCGGGCGCCGCGCACGAGGGTGTGAAGTCACAGCAAGGTGTGAATTCACACCTCTTCCTCTTTGGCGGGAACGATTTTGGGCCGACGCGCGGCTTCTTTGAGCTTGACCTCGCCGAAGCGGCTGCCGCGACGCTGAGCGCGGGCGCACGCGGCGCGGCGCGCGGCGCGGCGCGGCTGCTCGTGGCCCAGCTCCTGCAGCTGTTCACGCTGCTCGCGCTCCTCCTCGCGGCTGGGCTTCGTCAATTAGGGTTGATGAGCGCCGCCACGACGGCGCTCATACTCCCCGCGGCCGCCGTCTGCCTCGTCGCCGCCGAGGCGCTCGCGCCGCGACCTGGCGCGCTCCTCGGCCGCGTGTGGGCGCTGCGGGTGGGCGGCGCGGCTGCGGCGACGCGTCCCCAGCGCCGTGGCGAGCGCCGTGGCTTCGCGCGCAGCGCCCTCGCGTCGGCGACGGACGTGGCTGCAGCGCTCGTGGCCGCCAGCTGGGCCGTTCTCCTCGCTGGCGGCGGCGGCCAAGCCAAGTGGAGTATGGCCGGGGCAGCGCCCGCGGCCGGTGGCGGCGCTGGGCGCCATGGTGGGCGCAAGGTGTCTGAGCGTGTCGCTGCCGAGCTGGCGACGTTGAGTGGGGATTAAGAGGCGATGGTGGCCCCTCACAAACGAGAGTCGGCGCTACGGCTGATTTTTCGAAAAGCTGCGCGGAAAAAGGGATTTGTAGGCTGATGACGTCGGTCATTTCGCCCGCAACTTTTGCATCCCCAAAAGTGCAAAACTGCGCTCTGTGTGAGTGCCGGGAGCGTGCGCTGGGCTGCCCCGCAAAAGCCACCTCCGTGCGCGGTCGCACCAGAGGATCGCCGACGTCGCCAGCGTAGGCGGCGGGCAGCAGCGATGACGGTCGAGTACGCGGGCGATGACTTCAACGAGCTGACAGCCTTCTTCCGGTGGCGAGGCACCGTGTTCTCCACGGTACTGTGCAGCCCGGCGATCTGGGTGCTGATGCTGCTGCACTGCACCTTCCTCTACATGCACACGCGGTTGGACTTGGACCTGGGGATGATAGTCAAGGGCGCAGCGCCCGACGAAATCTCCACGGTCTCGATAAACCTCCTGATCGTCTTCCTGGTGTACTATGGCGGCAACTGCTACTCGCGCTACTTCGAGATGTACGAGCAGTGCATGGCGATGGCGGGCGACGTGGCGTGCTGGGTAGGCCTATGTCGCGTCTATTTCCCGCAAGCGAACGCCGATATCCTGTGGAACCTGAGCAGGCACATGGTCGCGTCGGTGTACTTCTTGTACTTCGAACTGGGCGGCCTCGCGTCCGACGGCGGGCGTGTGATCACGGAGGCCGAGTGGTCGGTCCTCTTCCGCAGCAGCCTGATCAGCGAGTCGGAGCGCAAGGTGCTCGAAAAGTACCGCGGCTCGCGCTTCTTCCTCATGCAGAGCTGGGCTCTCCGTCTCGCGTCTGAGCAGTGCACCAAGCCGGACACGGCGGCGGGTGCGGACATTATGGCGCTCGAGGACTTCGTGCTCAAGCTGCGCAAGGACGGGGGTGCGATCTCGAACCTGCTCAAGCAGCCCGAGCCCTTCCCAAGGTACCACCTGCTCATGCTCATGCTCAACCTCAACCTGGTCGTGCTGGCGTATGCGATGATCGAGGCGAACACGTTCATGTCGATCCCGTGCTACTTTATCGTGTGCTTCGTCTGCCTCGGACTCAAGCAGACCTCGATCTCGCTCTCGAACCCATTCGGCATGGACGCCGTCGACTTCGAGACCGACGTCTTCATGGCACGCATCATGATCAACACGAAGGAGCTCATCTCGCGCCAAGCGAACTACGTGCCCAAGTTGATGCCGCTGCCTGATGACGTGCCACTCACGGAGAACGATCCAGTAGGTAACGGCAGGCGCTACGCCTCCGACGGGCTCGGCGCCTGAGCGGGACGCGCGCGCCCAGCCGTGCCCCTGCCGTGCCTGTGCCATGCCCGTGCCATGCCCGTGCCGCGACACGCGCTGCGCCGGCGGTCGTCAGGCAAGGGGCTCGTGGGCGCTGTACTGGGCTCATGGGCGCCTCTCCTCGATGATGCAGTTCGAAAGCTCTTCGAATGCATGCTGCATGGGGCGCGGGGGCATGCTCCATGGGAGCGACGACGGGCTGGCTTCGGCTCCAGATGTGCGTGATGCGAAGGGGAGGGCGCGTCCAGGAGATTATGGGAGATGTGGATTTCCATTTCGGGATTGTACGTCCGCTGTGCGCGCTTGCTCTCGAGCCGCGCAGTGCCCTCCTCCTGTGATGTGTTGTATTCATATGTCACTCATTGCCTCCAGTTTGACTCTTGTGTGCTGTGCATGCGTGTGATCACTAGACGAATCTTCTAACATCCCCAACAAGTAGGCACGCCGGCCTTGCTTGCGGCCTTGTTGTTGTTCGCGTCGAAATCGTGAGACGGCCATGATGGTGTGCGTAGATGATGAAAATGAACGAGGTGTGAATGGAGCGAGCTCATGTGAACGTGTTGGTGATTGAGTACGTTCCTTCTAGTGACATCGGTGTGAAGAATGAACGAAACGCCATTCACAGGAGCGTCGCGGCCGGTCTCTTGCTCATATTCCAAAATGCCACGGAGTCGCTCGAGGTCGCTCGGTCGCGCACGGAAGCGCGCGCGTGGCGCGCTGCAGTCGCAAAAGGACGAGGGCCTCATCGACGAGGGTCCTCCCACGATGCGCAACAGAGCGCTCACCGATGCGCTTGCCATGCCCGACTGTGATGCGTGGCGGCCAGAGTCCATGTTCAATCTGTACTACAAGCTCATCCGCGTCGTGAAGCTGCGCGAGTGGGATGCGTTCCATGGGGCGCTGCGGCATCCGCTTCCGGTCACCTTTCGGTTTGTCGCCGACGCAGAGGGCCTCGCGAGTTTCCGCGCCGAGGGCGAGCGGGTGCTCGAGCGGTGGGAGGCGCGAGGGCTCGGCACGCGCCGCTTTGGCGGGCAGGTGGTCGACGGCTGGAAGCTGCACCTCGACAAGCACGAGCTGCGGGCGGCCGCGGCCGGCAGCGAGGAGGCCGCGCTGCGCGAATGGCTCATCCGCGGCACCGACGAGGGCAAGCTCGTGCGGCAGGAGGTGGCGTCGATGCTGCCCCCCGTGCTGGTGGACGTGGAGCCCGAGCACACGGTGCTCGACATGTGCGCGGCACCGGGCTCGAAGACGACGCAGCTCGTCGAGCGCCTCCGCGCCGATGGGCGCGGCGTCGTCGTCGCCAACGACGCGTCGCCACTCCGCTGCCACACCCTCGTGAAGCGTACCGCAAGCCTCGGGGCCCGTGCCGCGTCGCTCGTGGTGACGTGCCACTGCGCCCAGCGCATGCCGCGCCTCCCCGATGGCAGCGGGTATGATCGGATCGTGTGCGACGTGCCCTGCACGGGCGACGGCACCACGCGGAAGCACCCCGAGGTCTTCGCGCGCTGGGAGCCCGCACTCGCTCTCCGCATGCATCCCCTGCAGCTGCAGGTGAGGAGCCCTGATGGCCTCTGATGGCCTCTGATGAGCTATGATTACCTCCGCATGCATCCCCTGCAGCTGCAGGTGAGGAGCCCTGATGGCCTCTGATGGCCTCTGATGAGCTATGATTGCCTCCGCATGCATCCCCTGCAGCTGCAGGTGAGGAGCCCTGATGGCCTCTGATGGCCTCTGATGAGCTATGATTGCCTCCGCATGCATCCCCTGCAGCTGCAGGTGAGGAGCCCTGATGGCCTCTGATGGCCTCTGATGAGCTATGATTACCTCCGCATGCATCCCCTGCAGCTGCAGGTGAGGAGCCCTGATGGCCTCTGTTGGCCTCTGATGGTCTCAGATAGGACAAATGCTGCCGCTTCTCATTCGCTCATAGATTGCCTCTCATCGCCTCTCATCACCTCTCATTGCATTCTGATTGCGTGCCCATGGCCTCTTCGTGTGCCTCAGATCGCGCTGCGCGGCTTGGCGCTGCTCAACGTGGGCGGCATCATGTGCTACTCCACATGCTCTCTCAATCCGATCGAGAATGAGGCCGTCGTGGCAGAGTTGCTGCGCCGCGCGGGCGGCGCCATTGAGTTGATCGAGGGTGCTGCGGCCAAGGCCACCCAGCTGGCGGGCGGCTGTGCGCCGGGGATGACCCATTGGCAAGTGTACGATTTCGGGCTGCATGCCCACGCGTCGCTGGCATCGCTCCGGGCGGACGGCAGCGTAACGGCCGGGCAGCGTCGACTCTATCGTGCTTCCATGTGGCCGCCGGCCACGCCTGGCTGGCAGTCGTGGGCTCCACTCGAGCGTTGCGTGCGGCTCCTTCCCCACTGCTCCGACTCGGGCGGCTTCTTCGTCGCACTCCTTCGCAAGGTCCGACCGCTACCGGAACGGCCGACGCCGGAGTGGCCGCGCCGTGGTGGCCGCGCCGTGGTGGGCGCGGAGGCGGCTCGACACGGCGCCCTCGGCAGCGACGGAGGCGCGTCTGACGATGATGACGGCGACGACAGCGATGGTGGCGAGGACGCCTGGGCGGAGGGCGGCTGTCCAGATTCTCGAGATTCCCGTCCTCCAGATTCTCGAGATTCTCATCCTCCGCCCACCGCCCACGCGCCCTCGGCACCATCGCTGTCGTCGCCGGTCTATCCTCCGCAGCGGTGGCGCCCGGCGCCGGGACGAGCGGTGGCCGAGGGCTCGGGGCAGTACGCGCCGCTGAGTGCGGACATGGCACCCAAGGTGCACTCCTTTCTACGTGCCCTGTCCACGACGACGTCCGAGCGCCGTCCTGAGCAGCTCGCGCCTGGGAGCTTGTACGCGCCCACGACGACGTCAGTGCGCCGTCCTGAGCAGCTCGCACCTGGGAGCCTGTACGCGCGCACCGCCGCTGCAGCCGCCGTCGTGAGCTTGAGTGAAGGCGCGCGGCGCGTGGTCGCCTCCTCGTCTTGCATGCAAGGCGTGGTCGCCTCCTCGTCTTGCATGCAAGGCTCGGGGCCCGCGAGCGGCGCCGTTGCAGGCGCTCGAGACGGCGCACAGGGGCCGCAGGGCAGGAGCGTGCTGCACGTCGTGCATGCGGGCGCGACGGTGCTCACGCAGCGTCGGCGCCGTCGTGACAAGGGCAGCACCGCCATGCACCTTACAGCCGAGGGGCGCCAGCTGCTGGGGCTGCCTCCCGAGCCGCGGCGCGCAGGACGGGCGGCGGCGGGCGGGCGGGGCTGGGTTGGTGGAGCAGATGATTAGTCTGCGGGTGCGGCGTTGGAGAAGTTTGCTTCGATTCGTGTGGCGGACAGTCCGGGATCGCTGTGCCATGTTGTGGTTGCCAGTGCGTTCTTCCGTTCTTGTTCTGGAAAGACTTTGCGCGTTTGGTGCTTGGTCCTCCTTCGGATGATGACGTAAACTTCAAATGGCCCTCGCACGCTGACGGGCGTTGCAAAGGAAATTGTATGTTCGCAGACCGTGCGTTCCGCATCTTCTTCGACTGCTATCTCTCTAAGTACCGGTATCTCTGATCGACAGTACCGGTAACGGTCGGCATCTCGTTGTGGGCTCGAGGATACTCAGCGCATTCAGGTGCAAATGCGGGCAACGCGCGCGGCGGGGCGGGTGGTCACGCGAGCAGAGCGGGCGGGCGGGAGAGTGCCGAACATGCCGCACGCGCGCACACCCCATCTCACGCTCGGAGGTCGACTCTCTCTGCATCCGGACAGGACCAGCTGCTGCGGAGCGGTGTGGGTTGTGAACTTATCTGGCCGGCCGAACGTGCTCGTGGTCTGCGATCGATGGCTCGAGGACTCCTGCACGGGATCGTCGCCGTGACGGCCTCGGCACATTCGCCTGTGCCGCCGCCTTTGACCGTAGTGCCGCCTCCGCCGCTCCCGCCCCCGCCCGACGACCGCGTATTCAGCCCTCTGCCGGCGCCGCGACCGCATTCGACGGAGCTCGGACGAGCCCTCCCGAGCAGCCAGCATGATGGGCGACAGCTCGCGCACTCCACAACCATCGTGGGCTCCGCGTCGATCGTGGGCAGCGTCACCTCGGTGTCCCTTGTGCCCATCCACCGCCGTGAGCTACAGACCGCGGTGAGCACCGTCGCCGACCTGACAAGTGCACTCGCCAACACCGCCGTCGGCCGCATCGTTCTTGCCTCCGGCACCTACTACCTCACCGCCGAGCTCAGCGTCACCAGGAGCGTCGTCCTCGAGGCGGCGGCGGGAGCCACGGTCACCCTGAACGCGCAAGCGAGCTCCTCGAGTCCGCGTCGTGTGCTGAACATCAACCCGGGCTCGTCGGGCGTCGTGCAAGTGATCGGGCTCAGCATCACGGGAGGCTACACCTACTTTGGGGGTGGCGGTGTCTACGTTGTTGGAGGCACAGTCTCAATCATCAACTGCCAAGTGTTTTCAAACCAAGCTATCTATCAATCTGGGATCTCTACGGACTATGGAGGCGGCGGTGGTGTATTCGTCTTTGGAGGCACAGTCTCTATAGTGAGCTCCCAGATCTACTCCAACACAGCTCTTGGCTCTGGATGGCCATATCATGGCAACATAGGAGGCGGCGGTGTCTTTGTCTCGGGAGGCACAGTGGCCATCTCATCGTGCACCATCAGTGGGAACACAGCCAATGGGGGCGGCGGTGTCTATGTCGCGGGAACACACCCCGTACACACCCCGTCGGCACCGTCAGTCACGATAACGTCTTCATCGATCCACGGGAACACAGTTTCCGGAAATGATGGCGGCGGTGTCTTTGTCGCGGGTGGCACAGTGGCCATCTCATGGTGCACCATCAGTGGGAACACAGCTGGCGCGGGGCTCAATGTCTATATCTATGGAGGCACTGTCTGCTCCTGGCCAACGACCCTCACTGATGGCGTCTATGGCACAATCTCAACTTGCCCGGCACCTCCTCCCTCGCTCCCGCCGCCGCCATCGGCCTCGCCGCCGCCGCGCTTGCCGCCGCCGCCCTCGCCGCCGCCCTCGCCGCCCTCGCCGCCGCGCTTGCCGCCATCTCCCTCGCCGCCGCCGTATCCGCCGGGGACCGCGGCGGTGAGCACCGCCGCCGGCCTGACCAGTGCACTCGCCAACACCGCGGTCGCCCGCATCGTCCTTGCCTCCGGCACCTACTACCTCACCGCCGAGCTCAGCATCACCAGGAGCGTCATCCTTGAGGCGGCGGTGGCAGGCTCGGTCGTGCTGGATGCACAAGCGAGCTCCTCGAGTCCGCGCCGTGTGCTGTTCATCAACCCGGGCTCGTCGGGCGTCGTGCAACTGATTGGGCTCAACATCACCAGGGGGTACGTAGTGGGTTATGGTTCTGACGGATCGCCGCAAAGGGGTGGTGGTGTCAATGTCTATTCTGGCACAGTGACCATCTCATCATGCACCATAAGTGGGAACTCAGCTGACCATGGCGGCGGTATCTATGTCTTTGTGACCACAGTGACCTTGTCATCGTGCACCATCAGTGGGAACACAGCGATGGGATGGGAGTATGGGTCGGGTGGCGGTGTCGCTGTTGTGGGAGGCACAGTGACCATCTCATCGTGCACCATCAGCGGGAACACAGCTAGATATGGAGGTGGTGTCGCAGTCTATGGAGGCACAGTGACCATCTCATCGTGCACCATCAGTGGGAACACAGTTGTCACGGGGGCACTGTTCGTTATGGGTCCACGCCCGGGAGCTGCGGGGCCCGATGTCTTCGTCGATGTAGGCACTGTCTGCTCCTGGGCAACGACCCTCACCGGCGTCTATGGCACAGTCTCAACTTGCCCGGCACCCCCTCCCTCGCCCCCTCTGCCGCCCCCACCTCGCGCGCCACCACCTCCCCCCTCGCCTCCTCCTCCTTCGCCGCCTCCGTCGCCTCCCTCTCCGTCGCCTCCCCCTCCGTCGCCCCCCCCGCCCTC
>Ga0210247_101118_pt1 | contig 22972 bp, 14 predicted proteins | sample ChrtobMetP3_16mM_FD_155449 | JGI IMG/M metagenome (GOLD analysis project Ga0210247, IMG submission 155449) | Chrysochromulina tobin associated microbial communities from unialgal haptophyte culture, Seattle, Washington, United States - P3_16mM | ecosystem: Host-associated > Algae > Haptophytes >... | reverse complement strand
GGTGTGAGTTAAATATGCCCACCTGGAAGTGTCCTAGGCGTCAAAGTAGCTGCAGACAGCCCGTGTGGTCGCCGCGAGCGTCACCGACAGCACGAGGTCGAAAAAGAACGGAGACGCCCCAAAAAAACAGGCCTCGATCTGCACCCACACCGATGAAATGTCGAATTCGGAGAAAAGTCAACCCAGAGATATCAAGAGATTGCACTCCTCAAAAACAGTCTCCGGTCTGAGAGTGTGATGGCGGTCGCCCTCGCCAGCTTGGCCTTCCTCGTGGCGTCGGCGATCGGGTACTCGCCGTGGGGGGCGACGCGATTAGCAGCAGCAGCAGCACGGACGTGCCCCTCATCCCGCACCCGCGTCATGCGGCTAAACGCGGCCGACGAGAGCTCATTCGAAGGAGCGATCGCCTCCTTCGCTCCACGGCAGGACCTGCCGAGCGTGCGCGGACAGCTTGCGAAATTGCAGGAGCAGCTGAATAATGCCGTCGAGGATGAGGAGTACGTGCTCGCCGCGATGCTGCGCGATGACCTCCAGGAGCTCAAGAGCAAGGACCCCGCAGCGATGGTGGTGGCTGTGCGTGCGGAGATGAACGAGCATGTGGCGTGCGAGCGGTACGACGAGGCTGCGCTTTGCCGCGATCAGCTGATGGTGCTGCGCCGCTTCCTGCCGCAGTACCAGCTCGCTGGCTTGTGGAAGGGTGCGCGCCGCTCGCCATCGCCATGAGGCGCCCCATACCGAGCTGCGGTCGTCCCGCGTCTTGCAAAAAGCGCTCAAATCCGAGCGTCCCACCGCCTCTGACCCGCGCCCATCCCACCCCCCGTTCCTCCGCAGGGAACTACCCCAACCACGGCGAGGAGATGGTACGGGTGCATTATGCTGGCGACACGCTCTACGCGACCAAAGTCACCGGCGATGAGCACGTGCCCGCGGGGGAGGTGACCTTCCGAGCGGATCTGGCCGCACCCTTGGATGCGGCCGCCCGCAGCGGCGCAGACGCAGACGTGCGTGTCGAGGTGCTCTCGATCTCCTCTGCCGGAGGTCACGAGCCTCGTGAGGTCGAGCAGATCCGAGGGGAGGGTCGCATCGCTGCGCGTGGCTTTCGGCATCCACATTACGTGCCCGGCCAACTCTTCTTGATGGACGACGACGTGATTGGGTTTTTGTGGCTCCCGATCGGAACGTTTGTTGTCTTCTCCCGGGTGGCGGAGGACGAGGAAATGTCGACGGAGCACTCGGCCGCCGCCGCCGCCGCGCTCGGCCTCTCTTCCGGCGAGGAGTTCGACATGTCCGACTTTGCACCTGAGAAGGGCGGCGACCTGTAGGATTGCGAGTCTAAATAGGGGCGCCCGCTCATGGACATGTGACCCTCGCTCGCTATACCCTGTATCCCGAGAGTTGCCATGCTGTCGATGATCATCTGATGAGAGGCCTGTATGGGAGCGGCTTCAGTCCCTACGTAGCATGTGGTCGTGCGATGTGTGCGAGATGTCTAGGCCGGACGTGTGCGCGCTGCGCGGGCGGCGGGGCGTGCGGACTTCGTTCTTCCTTGGATCCGTTCACGCCATTTAAACGAGATCGAGACAGACAAATATCGTTGCGCACGGCAGTATTGCAGTACTTACCCCGCGTATTAGCTATTACCTCAGTCTAAGCTCTCTCGTACGCTCGCGACGTAAAGCTGGTAAACTCGACTTCATGCCCACGCATGCGTCAGAACCCGGTCATGCCGCTTGCCGGCGTGCTACTACACAGGGTTCAACCCTGTACCTGCACGTCGGCGTACAAAGTAATAGAGCAGCTGGCTGACTGGCAAGTATACGATTCAATAACGCCTGCTGCTCAGTAAAGAACTTACTCCGTTGAGTCCCGCGCGTATGGAATCTCCAAAATTGCTCGGGATAGATGGTGGGATGGGTGGCGGACTCAGTGGCGGATCCGATCCCCACTTGTTGTGCGGATTGGCTGGGCCCATCGTCATCCAATCCTCAACCTTCCTTGTGAAGCCTGCTGCAACGCCTTCGTCATATGTGTAGCCCATCTTCTTGCAATCGGAAGGCAGGAGTCCACCGATCTTGGCTTGCTGGCATGTTGTGCCGGACGCCTTGATGAGTTGCAGCTTCTCCTCTAGCGACCCTTTTCCATAGATCACCGCGACCACCTGCCGATCCAGGCCACATTCCATGCATTGCGCAGCGGAGAAGCCCGCGGACCTGAGCTCCAAAATGGAGCACGGGGCAGCCAAAAATTCGAGTGCACTGAAGCCCCCCTTCTTGAGCTCGGCGGTAGTGTAGCCAGGATGGCATTCCCTCAGAAGGTCCCTGAGCGCGTACCCGCCGAGCCGCATCTCCTCCGCCGTGTAGCCGACGCTCTTGAGTGTGTTTGCGTCAAAGGCCGGCGCGCCATTTGGGAGTCTCGTGAGTTTGAGGTCTTTCGCAGGGAAGCCGGCCTCGCGAAGCTCGAAGGGTTCATAGAAGCCTTCCCGTCGCCCGAAGGGGCCGAGTGGTCCTTCGACTAGGAGCTCCTTGACGGTGCGGCCGTCCACGGCCTCGGCGATCCTCTTCTTGAAGCCGGCTGCCTTGAGCTCCTCCTCCGAGAAGCCAACTTCCTTGAGCTCTTTCGCAAGGAACCCGCCGATCTTGAGCTCCTTCACCAAGCAGCCCTCGGCCTTGAGCAGTGCCAGATTGTACCCTATGGCCTTGAGCTCTTCGACCGAGACGCCGCCCCTCAAGAGCTCCGTTGGCCGATAGCCGACAGCCTTGAGCTCAGCGGGAGACCAGCCCACCAAGAGCTCCTTGGCTGTGAACCCTTCAGCCTTCAGCTGCACAGCCGTGAACCCATGCTCTCTGAGCTCCTTGGGCGAGATTTTGGCGGCTTTCAGGTCAGCCGCGATGTATCCACACTCCTTGAGCTCCGGAATGGTGAATCCACCTGCCTTCAGGTCTCCTGCGGTGTACCCGACCGCCTTGAGCGTGCTGGCTTTGAACCCGACGCTCCGTAGGTCGGCCCCGCTGAATCCTGCGCCGAAGAGCTGCTCAGCCCCAAAGCCCGCCGCTTCAAGCTCCTTCACGGGGAAGCCCACCTCCTTGAGCTCCTTGCATTTGATACCGCTGTTCTTAAGCTCCTTGGGCATGAAGCCAGCCTCCTTGAGATCACGCAGAAAGAGGACGTCGAACTGGGCGGAGCCGTTGATTTCCTTGGCAGTGAAGCCCTCACGCTTGAGGTCCTCGAGCTTGAAACCTAACTTCCTCAGACGCTGTGCCGAAACACCGCTCTCCTTGAACTCGCAGGCTGTGAAGCCCACCTCCTTGAGCCGCTCGTCGGAGAAGCCAGCCTCTTGCAGTTGCTGCACCACGAAGTAGGCTGCCTTGAGCTGTGCTAGAGAGAAGCCCACCTCTTTCAGGTTGGTGGCGGTGAAGCCCGCTACTCGGAGCTCGAGTGCGGAGAAGTTGCAAGCCTTGAGCACGCCTGCGGTAAAGCCACCCTTCCCGAGCTCTTCCGCCGAAAAGCCCGCGGTCTTCAGCTGCTCGGCCGAATAGCCCGACTCCCGGAGGTCGCTAATGCTCTGGCCGTTGGTGACTTCGATGAGCCAAGCGTCGAAGCCCGCGGTCCGCAGGTCCTCTTCCGTGTAGCCAACGGCCCGGAGCGCCCTTGCCGTGTAGCTCCCCTTGAGCTCAGCAGCTTTGAATCCCGCCGCGCGCAGATCTTTGGCCGAGAAGCCTGCGTCGTAAAGAGCGGCTGCCGTGCGCTTCCCGTTCCGCATCTCTTGCACCAGCCGCTTGTCGAAGCCGGCCTTCTCCATCTCAAGGGAGTCGAACCCGCCGTCCATGAGCTCAAGGGCGCCATACTTTTCCGTCCGCAACCGGGCTGCAGTGTATCCAGCCGCCCTCAGCTCTGCAATAGAGGCACCCGACTCCTTCATCTTGGTGAGTGACGTACCCACGCCTTTCAGTTGAGCGATGGTGAAGCCCGCGGCTTGTAATTCCTCGACAGAGTAACCGCCGTTGTGCAGCTCATCCAGCGTGAAGCCGACCACAAGCATATTCGGCACGGCGTGCCCCGCCTCTCGCAACTCCCGCGCCAGGTACCCTGCCTCCCTCAGCAGCTCTAACGCGAAAGCACTCGTCGCCTCGGTGGCGTTGTAGCCTGCCAGCTTGACCTTCGATTGATTGTAGCCTCCGTCGCGCATCTCGACTGCTGTGTAGCCTGCAATGCGCATGTCTCCGAGCCTGTATTCCGCCTTGCGGCACTGCGACACCGTGAAGCCAACTTTGCGAAGCTGAGTGGCAGAAAACTCCGCCTCCTTCAGGTCCGTTGAAGAATACGTCGCCTCTCTCAGCTCCGCCAGCGTGTAGCGAGCGGCCTTGAGCTCGACGGCAGTGAAGGTGCCTTGACGCATCTCCGTCGCACTGTATCCAAAAGGCTTCAGCTGCTCCGCAGTGATAGCACCTTCTCGCATCTCCTTGAGTGAGTACCCCAGCTCTCTCACCGTCTTCACATCCACTCCGAGAGCCTCCTTGAGCTCAGCCACTGTGAAGCATCCTTCTCGAAGCTGCGCGAGCGAGATGTTGCCGCTGTGAAGCTCGCGGGCGCCAAAGCCGACGCCACGGAGTACCTCCACGCTCAAGAGACTGAGCACATGCGCACGTCGTGCATGGCCCTCGACGATCACGTGTTTCAGATGCTGCTCCCAAGCGCTTCTCGTGACTCGTTTGGTGACGAGCACGTCCTGGATGTACCGGACAATGCGCTCGCCCGCATGCCGACTGCTCTCATCGACCGTGGTCTGGCTCCGATTGACCCGCAATAACTCGGCCATCAGCATGATCTCATCGTGCCACGGGCCGCCAGGCAGCTTGAAGAACTCCATCGCACGTAGTGCCTTCAGCGCCACTTTGCCCCCTGCCCGGATCTGGTCGACGGGTAATGCGCACTTGGTCAAGTCCGAGATGAAAAGCTGCTTCAAGGAGATGAGAGCAATTGGGTTGGTGGCCATCGCGTTGATCAACGGCGCGCCGCTCGAGTCTTCTTCACTCCACTGGAGCCCGCTCTGAGCAAGGTTGAGGCGCCACAGACTCTTGTTTTCCTCGAGGGCATTAATCAGCGGAGAGATCTCGCCCTTATCAAGCTTGTACATACACGTCCACTCGCTGATCGCGCCCTTCTTGAGCGCGTCAAGGGGCAAGCCCCCACCGACGTTCCACAGCTGCCAGACCTTCATCGGGATGCTGATGCCCGCCGCATTGGACTGTTCTACCATCTCAAGCCACGTCTTGAGCGTCGCGAGAGTCGAGATCGTAATGGACTGAGGTAGCAGCTGGGCAAAGTCGAGCATTGCCAGGTCGGTGGGCCGAGCAGTTCCCTCATGAACGCGACCCATGACGCTCACGAGGATATACGACTGCAGCAGGCACTGCGGCAAGCTTTCGATGAAGATCTCGGCGATGACGCGAGTCGCCTTGTACGCCGGAATGAAGGTCTTGAGCCACTCGGGAAGAGGCAGCACTGCCAAAAGACCAAACGGCTCGAGGAACATCATCATGTCGAGCAGCAGCGACCCGAAAGGGAACCCACCCCATAGATAGGCCTTATAGATGGGACTATCCGCACCAAAGGTAGTCAGAAGGTAAGGGAGAACTCGAATGTAGATGACCGCGAATTGCGCCACAAGGAAGAAAAGAGACATATGCCCCCACGTAGTGTTGCCAGACTTGTAGAGCAGCATCAGTACTTGCACATCCGAGATGACGTCGGCAAAGTAGACTGACACTGTCACGAGGCCGTTCGCAGTGTTCGACAGCGCCTGCGCCAGCTCGCTCTTCACAGCGGCCTTCTTCTTGGCCGACGATTCACTTTGATCACCACTTCCAGCGTTGACCATGACCTTCTCCAGTTCAGCGCGTCGTCCTTTCAGAGCCTCGAGCTGAGCCTCAAGCTCCATGGTGACCTTGACGCGCAACTTGATCTCAAGCTCTTCGACCCTGTTGGCCACCTTGTACAACTGCATCTTCAATTCCTGCGCGCTCAGCACCGAATGATCCTCTTCGGCGCTCTCATCCAGCGCCTGGTAGCTCCCGCGCATTCGTCGGCGCTCAAACCAGTCCATCATGTCCTTCCAGTAGAGAGCGACTAAGCCCAGTGCGAACGCCACACCTAAGTCAACTGCCAGATATGCTTCTGGCTCGGCCAGAGCAAAGGTATTGAATTCAATCTTGGCTTCCTGTGACCATGTTGGCTGTGAAGGCGGAGGAGGAGGCGCAACGAGACTGGGGTCGGCGAAGTGGGCGCGGAGCTGCTTCGCACTCCAGTTGAAGATCATGCTGGACGGGATCGACAGCATGATAAGGAGAGGCAGGTACGTGTCGAGGAACTCCATGGCAAATACTCCAACCTCCCGCGCCGAAGGTAGGGCATCAAAGCACGACCCTTTCTTGTCCACAGTGTCTGAAGTCGAGCCCATCTCCAGATCGCCTTCCCTTTTCTTCTTGCGCGGGCTTGTGCTGCGCCCCACGATCTGTGCCTGCTTCTGAGGCGGTGAACCATCGCCAGCAGGCAGTGGAGACCCACCAGGCCGGTGGGAAGATGAGCCATCCAACAAGGCCGATCGAGCCGACATGAAAGGCGCTGCCAAGTTAGCGGGGAGCTGCGCAAGCACTGCCATGAGGTCCTGATCGATCTTGAGTTGCCGCATTGTGAATGCGGCGACGCGGCGCAGCCGCATGGTTTCGCTCACCTTCTGCTCCTTGCTGGGTGCCTGACCTCGTTTCTTGATTTCGTACCACAAGCCCATCGTCTCTTTGAGCTTCGCCGTATCCTCTGTGGCTTTCTCGCAGGCACGCATCATCAGCCGGAACTCAAATGGGTCGATCTCACCATCGCCATCCTCATCGGCATCCGCCATCATTTGGTCGATGACCTTAGCCTCCAGAGGCTTGCCGTAGAGCTGTCGCATGGCAAACTCAAGCTCCTTGCGTGAGATCTTGCCGCTCCCGTCTCCGTCGAGCTCTTTGAATTTCTTATCGAGTGTCTCTCTCGACGTTTTCGGGCTCGACGGTGCGCTCGACTGTGGTGTGGCTGTCAAACTCCTGGTCTGGTTCTTGCTGCTTATGTCCAACTGGCCACCTCTTGTCCACCTGGCAGAGGCGGCGGCCATGCCCGCCCGCCTCCGCTCGCGACACACGACCTCGCACTACGATTCTTTTTGGAACCATTTTTGTGCATGTTTCAGAAGTTTCAGATTGTGTGAAAGTACTGTACATGTACTTTCTGAACTGTCAGAATAAACGAAGACGCTCACGTTTTGTCTTGAATCTTTAGATCACAGAAACGATCGTTTGCGTGCATGCAACCGAGAAGGTCAAATGTCGTCCAGCTTCACGCCCTTGTTAACCATGCAGGACGAGCTCGAGGCGTGGCTAGTGGCCTGCCCGCTCGATGCCAAGCAGCTCAACTACAGTGTGACCAAAGCCGGAAACGGCAACTTGCGCATCCAGATTGGTGGCATCTGGGAGTACATGAAGCAGCCGCCGCTGGGTGTCCTCGGCAGTTCACCAGTTCCATCCCCGCGGGGACCGCTGTCGCCCTCGTGGGCTCCACCGGGTATGCTCCCGACTGCACCATTCTCAGCTGCCGCGCTGCCGCTCTCCAAAGACCCGGCCCACATTCGGCGCGCTATGAAGAAGGCGGCACTCCGCGACCACGCTGCTTCGGCCATTTCACCGAGGCTCGCGGGCATTGCTGACGATCATTCGGCGGACAGCGAAGAGGACGACGGCGACGAATCGTGGTCGGTCAAGGCCGAGTCGGGCAACAGCCATGAGATGTGAGACGCCGAGTCGCGCCATGTGACGCTGGTCGACCTGACGCTAGTAGACAGGTGCATCCTGCTTTCCTGCATGCTTTCCATGGCGCAGACGCGTGGGGCTGGATGCAAGGCTGGATGCCGAGTTGGCGGACGTTCGAGGCTAAACTATGTGCACAAGCGCGCTGCCAATGCGCGCTGCTCTGCCTCGCTGCCTGAAGCTTCCCGCGGACGGAGATACATGTATCATTAACATGTATCATGCATGCGTATTCGAACGAATGCATGATCTGCCCTTGTGACGTTTGCAGCTGTACAGCTGAGGAGAGTCCACGGACAGATGCTGATGGATTCAGATGAATGATTGATTGTGTCGTCCTTGAACGCGGCTCAGTGCTGTAACTCGGAACGGGAGCAGAAGAGCTCCTTAGGTCAAGTGATGCGATCCCCTACTGTAGCTCGTGACCCCCCCCTGATCGCTCGGTCCGGTCACTTACCATAAATGGTAGACCCGCACCCCGAGACATCCGCCTGTGTGAGACGGCCTCTGTGCGGCTACGAGAATGCGGTGCGTTCGTCGTGGCACCGACAGCTTTCCGCAGCCGCTCTACGGAGAGGAGACTCCGCCTACGCCGATCACCGCCGACGAAAAGTATGCAAAGCGTGCAGGCCACGAATTGCACGCGATTCCATCGATGTGCGACAGTGGAACGATGGATCCGACGAGTGCTGACACGCGCACGATGGCGTTGCTGCTCGGTGCCGGCTTTTTGACGCGCTTTTATGGCCTGAACTGGCCACCGCAGGTGGTCTTTGACGAGGTCCATTTCGGCAAATTTATTAGTGGCTACATCACGGGCCGGTACTTTTTCGACATCCACCCACCCCTCGGCAAGCTGCTCATTGCGGCGGTCGCCTGGTGGTCGGGGTACGACGGCACACAGCCCTTTGAGACGATTGGCGAGCACTACCACCCGCATGTCGACATCTTCATGCTGCGTGCGCTGCCGGCAACCTTCGGAGCCGCGCTGCCGCCGCTCATGTACGCCCTGGCGCGGGAGCTCGGCTGCTCGCGCACCGCTGCGACGCTTGTGGGCGGCCTGGTGCTGCTCGACGGTGCGATGCTCGTCGAGTCGCGTCTCCTGCTCACCGATAGCTCCCTCTTCTTTTGGGATTCTCTGCAGCTCCTGACAGCCCTCCGAGCTTCAGCGGCACCGCGCGGCACCGCAGCGTTTCACGCGCAGCTCGCGCTGACGGGACTTGCAATCGGCGCGGCAGTGTCGACGAAATGGACCGCGCTTGCCAACATGGGCGTCGTTGGCCTCGATTCGATCCACTCCCTTCTCAAGACCATGCATGCATCCGTCCACCGGCTGCAAGGGCAGCCACAGCAGCCACAGCCGTCACAGCCGCCACAGCCGCCACAGCCGCCACAGCCGCCACAGCCGCCACAGCCGCCACAGCAGCGGCACGAGCTCCCACATTCACAGCAACAACATTCACAGCAATGGCACGATTGGTCGCCGCCCTCGTCGCCGCCGCTGACGTCGCCGCCTCAGCAGCGGGTGGCAACCAACGGCCCTATGGCAACCAACGACCCCAATATGGCAACCAACGACCCAAATATGGCAGCCAACGACCTCGAGGCCCACAACCCGGAGGCTATCAGAGGGCGGCGCAGCCCGGAGCTCGTCCGCGACGGTAGTAGTTTGGTGGCAGTTGCCTGGGCGAACGGGCGTGGCGGCGGCTGCTCGCGCGTGCCTGCGGTGCTGCACCGACGCGTGCTACAAGCGACCCCTCCGCGCCTGGGTGCTCTGATGGTAGCGCTGCAGCCAGTAGCATCCGAGTTTGGTGCTCGCTTTGTGTGGCTGTTGCTGCTGCCCTCGGCGGTCTACCTCACTTGCATGGCGTTACACATTAAGCTGCTACCGTACGTGGGCCGCGGCGATAACTTCCACGATCGGCACTTTCGCTGCCGGCTGCTCCTTCTGCCCCGCGCCGGTGCCGGCGCCGCCGCCGAGACGCAGAGTCTACTCGCAGTGCCGCCGCCTGGGTGCGTCGCCGTAGGCTGCGACGCGTGTGCCGAAGTGACGCCTCTCAGCCTATGGCAGGCGATTATCTCTCTGAACAAACTCATGTTCACGGCGAATGCGAACATCAAGAGATCGCACGCCTTTGGCTCAGGCTGGAGGATGTGGCCACTGGCCTCCAAACCTGTGTTTTATTGGACGCTCAACACGCCGCACTTTTCGAGGCTCCGCTGGTGCCGCATCTACATGGCCGCCAACCCACTTGTCTGGTACGTGGGGCTCTTCCTGATGACCTCTGATGACCTCTGATGACCTCTGATGACCTCTGATGACCTCTGATGACCTCTGATCGCCTCCCTCATCAGGTACGTGGGGCTCGCGGGGATCGTGCTGCTGGCGCTCGTGCTCGCTTTCCTTGGAGCTCGCGGCCTCCTCCGCTCCGCCTATAGATGGGTACGCTGGAAGGACTCACGATCACGAGACAGGGCGCTCTCTGTCCTCCCACTGGCAGCGGCTGCGGCCAGCCATGCCGGTGCTCAGCACGGCGCTATCACGGGACCACGTCTGAGGAGAATCTCGGAGGAGAGTGACGAAACACATCTGAGGAGAATCTCGGAGGAGAAAGACGGAGGCCATCCGGAGCTCGGCCAGCGAGGATCTATCGAGGCTACTGTGGTGACGGCACCCTCATTGGCCTCGCCGTCGTGGCCGGCGTCAACGGCTCCAACGGCTCCAACGGCTCCAACGGCTCCAACGGCTCCTAGTCCTCTTGAAGTGCAGCTGCGCCACGGCTGGTTGCTGTTGGCCGGCCACGCCCTCGCGTGGCTGCCCTTTGCCGCCGTCGACCGCGTCGCCTTTCTGTACCATTACATCCCCGCTCTGCTCTTCTCTCTACTGGCCGCCGGTCTCGTCTTCGATGTGCTCACGCAGCGAGCAGCCGCCTTCGCCCTTCCGCGAGGCTTCACGGGGCGCGACCTCGCCGCTGCGCTGCTCCTCACACTTGCCCTCGCCAGCTTTCTTTATTTTATGCCCCTCTACCTTGGCTGGCCAATCGAACCGGGCGATGGCGTCCACCGCATGCGTCGTCTAGATGTGTGGAGCGAGTCGTAGCGCTTCAAAGCAGGTTGTCTCGCGATAGGCCTACTGGACTTCCACACGAATTTCACCTGTTGACGAAACTCCAAATGCCTAATTCGTCGAGGACGCGACTTCCGAAATCCGATTTCGTTCAAAAGATTTCGTCGATCGTGTGCACTCCTTGATCAGAATGATGCTCTTTGCTCCACTGCTCGTCATCGCGATGACTTTGCCGAGGACAGTCTACCTCTGCTACCCAGGCGGCATCATTTCTCCCGCGCCGCCCGCGCCCGCAAAGGCGATGAGCAAGGCTGTGCTCGAGGTCTTTGGCTGTGCTGAGCCGCAGTCCGTGCGCATCCAGCGCGACCTCACCGATCGATGGCGCTCACAGTACGAGCAGCAGCGATACAGCTTCGCGTCAACAACCGTGTACCATCGCCGTGCGCCAGCCGCAAAAATGAATCAAGTTCCCAGCCGCACGCGCGAAAGCGGGGATTACATCCTCGACGGCGTTCTCGAGTGCATCCTCGGGGCAACATCGGAGGATGCTATCCAGGTGAGCTTGTCCAGGCCGCATTCGCGTGGCGCGGACGTCTGATTTCGTACGCAGTACTAAATACCTACCTCGTTTGCCTCCCATTCCAGACGTGCGTCCTGGCGGCCGACGAAGTTCTGGATGACTTGGAGCTCGAGGAGGTTGAGAGCCCGCTGTCAGCGCTCGTAAAGCTGCAGTGCCGCCTTCAATGCAAGCACGACGTGTTGGCGGCGCTGAATGCTCAGCTCGTCGAACGGCAAAACGTGATTTTCTTTGGACCGGCGATGGCGCGCCGGCTGGCTCAGGCTCAGGCTCGCCTTGTGCAGCGCGCTCGGTCGCTCGGGGCGGAAGGCGAGAGCTACATTCTCCGCACCTACGTGCGTACATTTGCGACAATCCAGACGGAAATCTTGAGAAGGCGAGCAGCGTTTGCACGTGCAACGAAGATAGGAGACTCTGTTTGAATTTGGTTTGAATACTTGTGTGTGCATGGTGTTCTTGGGTGCTCGGCTGGCGCGTCAGCAGTCAAGATCAGGGGGCACGATGTCCGGACCGGACCATGGACTATCGAGTATCGTGCATGGTGCAGGCGGACAGGATGAGTCATCAAATCGGCGCGTGCGCCAGGTCGCCCTCGCACAGCCGCGTGCGCACGTCGCCCTCCGCGTCCGACGGCAGCAGACGGCCGATGAGCACGCCTCCAGGCCTCGTGCACCCTCGCTTCCTTGTCTGAGGTCGCCAACATGTCGCCAAGGGGAGAGGTTCCATGCAATCAAAACAGCCCCGCAGGGCTACCGGTAATCACAGTCCACACCTCGAGACCTCGACACATCCTCACGTTCACGTTCACGGTAGTTTCCTCGAACTGTCTATACACACCGGTGATGCTCGTGTCGTTTAGGGCGCGGGTGTCGGGCAAGCATGAGCTTATCGCGCAGCAGCGCGCCGCCGTCAGGATGTCAGATGCATTCTGCTACGGTCTTCCTGGAGCAATTGCACCCCTTGGCCAGTGGGATCCAGCGAAATTACTTGAGGACAGACCCGAATCGGAGGTGTTCCGTTGGCGAGAGTCTGAACTGCAGCACGGACGCATTGCGATGATGGCGTCTGTCGGATTTCTGGTGAAGGAAATCTTCCATCCGCTCGGCGAAAATCTCCCGGTGATGGAACAGATCCGACATCTACCGGATATGCTTCTGTTCGCCATACCGACGGTCGTTGGCTTCGCTGAGACGGCGAGAAGCCAGAGGTGGACTGGCAACGAGGTGATTCGGAACGTGATCCCGCGGACCCGAGAACAGTACCTGGGCTACGTGCCGGGTGAGATTGGGTACTACCCGGGCGATCTCGCGTTCGACCCACTCCGATTGGCTCCCGAGGACTTAACGGAGTTCCGTGACATGCAGGAGAAGGAACTGGCGCACTGCCGATTGGCGATGCTCGCTGCCGCAGGCTTTGTGGCGCAGGAAGCGGTCACGGGCGTGACATGGAGTGTATGGTTCTGACATGGCAGCTGGATAGTGCTCGAGTGTAGAGTTATCGACGGTACTTTGGTCAGTACGTTTCAAGTTATTACGTCGACGTCCTGTCGCCCCGTCTCGCGTCCGCGCAACCGTGAACGGGAACTGCGCCCAAAAAGGCGCGCCTCCGTCGGCTCGCGGGACGCGGCGGCTCTCGGTCACGTCTCGCTCTCGACGAGGCGAAAGGGCGCCGCGCGACCGCGCCGTCCGCCGAGCGCGCGCTGCACACGCAGCGGTGTGGTCCCACGCAGCATCGTTTTCATGGTGCCGTTCTACGATGCGCCCCTTAGAGCTCAGTTGCCACTTCATGAGTGCCCGCCGCGGCCAGAGTGCTGGGCCAATCAGCAACCTCTGAGCTGCCCATAGTCCGTCTGTCAGGCCGTCTCTCAACTCTTCTTAACGACCGTGCCGATGATGCCACCTCGCTTCCCTGGCGCACTCATAGCGGCGGCCACCCGCTGTCGCTCACGCTCCAGAAAGTTGTTTGGGTCGGCAGCGGCAGCAGCACTCATAGCGGCGGCCACCCGCTGTCGCTCACGCTCCAGAAAGTTGTCTGGGTCGGCAGCGGCAGCAGCGGGCATCGTGGCGGGCGTGTGCGCTGCCGACGGTTCCGAGGCTGCGTTGGGCGCCATATTGAGCGCCACCATCTGGGCATCCTCCTTGGGCACCGCCATGGGCGCCGTATTGGGCACCGCCTTGGGCTCCTGTGCCTTTATCTTCTTCGCAGCGGAGCTCAGCCGAGCGGGTGAGCCAAGCCGCGGAGAGATGTACGCAGCCATCGCTTTCCCTCGATTCAGCATCTTGCCAACGGTAGAAGGGGATGCGTCTGCCGATGCTGGCGTGGCCGCCGCAGCCGCAGCCGCCGCAGCCAGTGTCGCGTTCGGGCTGGCCGCCTCCGGCTGGTACGCGAGTGGGGTGCGACCGGCGTAGGGGGACTTGCTGCCGGGCGTGAGGTGCGGCGAGCCGAGTGGCATCGCCAGGATCTGCGCGGCGTAGTCGTAGTGTTGTGATTCGAGGTGCGGCTCGGCTTTGGTGGGCGACGGTACGCGCACTTTTCGGTTGGTCGCGATCTCGTTGGGTGGCGACAAATTGGGGTAGAATGGGATGGCCGCCTTGATCTGCAGATGAAGACCACCGAGAACACCCTCCTCCAAGTCTGCATCCCGCGCGGCCTCGCGCGCGCGTTGGGCCTTGCGATACTCGTTGACACGCTGCGCCGCCTCGTGCCGAGCTTGTCGAAATGCTTTCTCGACCATCGCCTGCGCCAAGGCCATACGAGCTATCATCTCGCGCTGTGCTTCGAGATCTGCTTCCTGCTGCTGCTGAAGCATCAGCAGCTGCGCGGGCGTCATTGTGCCTTGTGCGGCTCGCATCGAATTGCGATGTTGGACTTCCATCGCCTTTGCTTGCGCCGTCGCGGCCGCTGTCTTGGCACGCGCCTCGTTGCGCTCACGTTCCCTGTCTTTCATGGGATTGGCCTTCGTGTCCCAAGCCGCTCTTTGGCTCGTGGCTTGAGAGCCGAAGAAGCCGCCGATGAAGGCGCTGATGCCGCCGAAAAAGCCGCTGAAGCAAGGGCAGAAGGCGCCGCCACCAGCGCTCTTCAGCTTCGGCGCCTCGCTTTCCCTCAACTGCTTCTTGCGCTCCTTATCGAGCAACTCTTTGCTGTTCGGCTTCAAGCTGGGCGGGTCGTGGAGCGGAAAGTACCCGTTTATTCTTGGCCAGCACGCGATGATGCCGCAGCATGCAAGCAAGATGCTGAGGGCTGCGATGGCGATGAGCGGCACCATGCCAGGATGCTCATCGAGGAACGACTTCACCGGAGTGCGGTCATACAGTGCGTCAGCACGCGCCAATATCTCGCTCGCCGCACCGGCCACAGGGATCTTCTCGGTGAGTGAATCCCGCGCCTCATCCAAATCCAAGTTTTCAGCAGTGGCCTTTGCATTGGCTGCCACCTCGGCTGCTGCTGCCGCCGCCGCCTTGGCTGCTGCCGACGCCTTCTCGGCAGCCGCCTTGGCCGAATCCATGGCGTCGGAAGCGGTCACGACCCACAGCGGTGGCGGCAGCGACGGTGGCGGCGACGGTGACTCCAACGGCGGTGGCGGTGGCGGCGGCGGCGGTGGCGGTGGTGGCGAGAGTGGCAACGGCGAGGGTGGAGGCGGTGGCGGCGGTGGCGGCGGTGGCGGCGGTGGCGGCGGTGGAGGCGGCGCTGGCGATAGCAGGGAGGTGATCTCCTCCTCTGCCTGCTCAGATGCCATCCCAAGGCTCAAGAGGAGTAGTAAGGTGACGATAACGCGCATCCCTTCCGTTGACGATGGCGAGCTTGAACAGGGCGCGTCGGCCGCCTTCGAGAGGACGCTCGTGCCAAAGTTCAAATCCAATTCGGACTTTCCCGAAAAGGAAGATGAATGAATTCATCCCGGATCACTTAAGACTGGAATTGCGACTGCACGCTACATGACGCTACGACTGGTGGCGGCGCGCAGCGTGGGCGCGTTCGGTACCTCGACTCCCCTCCCATCGATTCCGGCGAGAAGCGTCGCGCTGTCCATGGTGCTGTCGGTGCTGGACGGTGTGGTCGGTGCTGTCTCAACATCCCGAGCTCTCGTCATCGTCGGATTCTAGCTCGGACACGCCGCCGCCACCACCACCTCCTTCGACGGCTGCGGCAGAAGCTAGCGCGGGAGGAGGCAGAGCTTTGGTCTTCGGGCCAGCTCCCTCGGCCCCAGCGACGGCTGAGCTGCAAATCTCGGCGCCTGTTCGTAACCACTCGCCCATGGCTTTCTGCCACTTCTCGACGGCCAGGCGTGCCACCCGGTCGGCTTCGCTCTCCGCTCCGCCTACCCTGGCGGTCTGGTATCGGGTGGGGGGGGAGCCTTCAGGGGGGGGCGAGCCTGCCCGGGCGGTCTGGGTACCCACCGAGGAGGACGAGGCTGCCGCCGTGCCCGCCGGCAAGGGCGTCGTCGTGGGCGGGGTACCCACCGAGGAGGACAAGGCTGCCGCCGCGCCCGAGGCGGCGCCTGTGGCGCACGGTGCGCCACCTGGGTCGGCGCCCACGACGGCGCCCACGTCGGCGGGCGAGGCGGGCGCGGCGGAGGCGGTGGAGGCGGTGGAGGCGGTGGAGGCGCTCGCGCCCATGACGGAGGTGACGAGCTCACGCAGCGCCACAATCTGCGACTCGAGATCGCCTTGGCGGGTGCGCATCCGATCATTCTCAACGCCGAGGGCGTCGACGGAGCGTCGCAAGCGCACGACCTGCTCATCCGAGGTCTGCACTGTCTTGAGCAAGCCCTCCTTCTCGCGCTCGAGCAGGAAGAGGCGCTTCTGGTTGACCGAGAGCTGCTCCTTGAGCCCCTTGACCGCCTTTTCCCACTTCCCTTCAGCGGTCTCCTGGGCAAGCCGTACCTCATCTGCGACGATCTGGAAGTTCATCGACGACGAGAGCATGTCGGCGCGCACCTCCTCGAAGCGCTTCTCGAAGTGCTTTGCGTACGCCTTGTCGAGCGCACTCAGGATGTGCAGCAGCACGCGCTCCTCGTCGTCGCCGGCCGAGCTAATGCGGTACACGAGGCGTGAGCGCCCCTCGAGAGGCAGTGCTGGCGTTGTGCAGGTAAAGTTGAGCTTCTCCGCATCGAAGCGCATCGGGAAGCGCGTCAGGAAGGCGTCGCGCAGCAGTTCCTGCCCGATGTCGTCAGCGGTACGCCAGGCCGTATGGCGTGGCAGTGAGAAGGTGATCTTTGGGGTCACCAACACGGTCAGATAGCCATCGGTCTCGGGCGGTGGTGGTGCTGGTGGCAGTGATGGCTGCGCGGCGGGTTGCTGCGACGGTGGCGATCGGGTCACCGCCGTCTCGCTCGCCTTATTACTGCGCTCGTGGTGCAGCATCAGTTTTGCTCCGCAAGTGATCAGCAGCGCCTTCCTCGGCGCCAAGACCGGCGAGAACGCGCGGCGAGCGTCACGGCCAGTTTCACGGCCCCTCGGCCTCGCGACGTGTGAAGGTTAAGTCAAGTCAAGTCAAGTCTCGGCTTGTGTAGGACTCGGCTGACGGCGTGAAGACATGTGAAGACAACTTAAACACTCACTCACTCACCCACTCGTCACTCACTCACTCACACCGCGGGAAACCGCAAAAGTAAGTAGAGTCTCATCGCATCGCCCGCGACCATGTTGCATGTACGACAGCTTTGCCTCTCCCTCAGTTACCCTCGGTCACCCTCTGACATGTCCACCGCTTGGGGCCCATTTCAACGGCTGGCGTTCCTCAACTCAGCGAGCACGGCTTCTTCCCATCCAATGCCGACACGCCTTCAGCAACCAAACGATCATGCAACTGTTCCGCGGCCCGCCGCTCCGCGCGCCTCCTTGCACGCTTGCTGCTTGAGCCGCGCCTCTCGTCCTCTGAGCGACTCGATGATTCTCCCTCCTTGTCCTCCTCCTCCGATTCATCAGTAGGTGGACCAGCGAAGTCACCTGGGTTCGGGAGAGGATTCGGGTCAATCATCCTCCTCCTCCTCGGAGTCTGCAGCAGGTGCACCTCGTGAGTTCGCCACGACGGCGCGCGCCGCTTGCTGGCCAGTCTGGAAGGCGCCGTGGACAGTCCCTCTGTATGCCGCCGACGTGTGCTCGCCTGCAAAGAAGAGTCTCCCTTCCACAGCGCTTCCGAACGCAGCCGAGATGGTGTCTTTGGACGTACCTACGGCGCAGTACGTGTACGCGCCCTTGGCATGAGGATCGGCGCGCCATTCCGAGCGAATCATATGAGGCATCTCCTCCGGGACCGTTACGTCATCATTCGAGTCGAAGATCGTCATTAGGTTCGTCCGGATCGCCTCCCAAACGGCGGCGTCGCTCATCTTCTCTGCCATATCAGCCGCCGAGCCCAATGCAAACGTCATGAGCACAGGTTTGTCCGACAGCGCATGCACGTTGAGGAAGTAGGTGAAGAGGCCGCGGTCCGGCTCCCCCGCCTGGGCGAGGCCGTAATAGTGCGTGCCTTCCGGCCACCAGACCGTTGGAAACAGGAGGGCGACTTTGACGACATTGCCGAAACCGAGCGCGCGGATGCCCTCGGCCGTTACACGTGGGAGGTCTGGGCGGAAGGTGACCGCGGAGCGCGGGTCGGAGCTCTTGAGCACTCCGAGGGGGATCGTGATGATCGCGTAATCCGCCTGGTACACGAGGCCGTCGTCTGCGTTCGTGAGCTTCACACCCGACTCGTCGTACGCGACCTCACGGATGCGCTTGCCGTACTGGACCGCGAGGGGCTTCCGGCTACCAGGCGCCACCGCGGTCACCTTGACTTTGTTTGAGCCGTCGTTGAGCTTGACGGCGCCGCTCTGCAGGGCCTCGTACATTGTCTTGTAGCCCTTTGCCCAGACGACCTCGCTACCCTCGTACTCCTCGTCATCAAACCCAGACCAGGCGGACAGCTGGCTGGCTGGGCCAGCGGTGTTGAACTCGGCGCCGGTGGCGAGGTGGTACTGGAAGAGCGCCGAGTCGCGAGTCTGGCCCGATTCCGACCGGCCCGAGAGCATCTGCCAAATCGACTTGTCGGTCTCGGCATCTTCCGCCTTCTCCTGTGCTTGCTCGAGCATCGACTCGTACGCGTCGAACTTGTCATCGTCGGGGGTCTTGCCGGTGTCGCAGAGGACAACCTCGGACGAGTCATCGTCTGTTTGCACGAGACCGCCGCCCTCAGTCTGGCCCAGGGCCTTCGCGATCTTGGTGATCGGATGCTCCGGACAGCTCCCGTGGATCCAGCTCGCACCCATGTCGGTCGGCGCTCCCAGAGCGTCGGCGGCGTTCCAGGCCGCGGGCGCCTCAGACACCAGCGTCCACGTGCGGCCGCCAATCCGATTCCGTGCTTCGAGCACCGTCAGCTCGAGGGGTCCTCCGTTCTTGGAGCTATCCCAGGTGTCGACTAGCGTGCGTGCCGCGGCGAGACCTGATGTGCCTGCACCGATGACGACGACTCTGACCGCGCGTGCGCCAGATGCCATCTCACTGGTCGGCACGCTACGAATCGTAGGCTCCTCCTCGACTGCAGCGGCCGGCTCCGAGGCAGCGCACCCCATTTTACAAGTCACTGGCCCCGGTTATTTTAATATTAGCACAAGCTTAGATCTATTCGGGTAATTAATCAGCTGCACTCGCGGAATCGAAAACAATCAGCAACTCAATCAGCATCTAAAAACATTTCCCCCCGCCGGATCGCCACGCCCCCCGCCCGCATGCAACTTTCGTTGAAAAACTTTCATGTCCGCGTGCGCAGCTTGCCCCTCAAGCTCATCCCTCGTGACGACATCCCTCGGCGCCTATTTCAACGCTTGCCTTGCTAAACTCGGCAAGCACGTCGTCTTCACATCCAACGCAGACGCGCCTTCAGCAACCAAACGCACTCGCAACTGTTCCGCTGAGCATCACATAGAAGTGCGGGCGCTTCCTGAGGCTGCGAAATGCGGCAGTGAGATGCGGCGGCGACGAACGCAGTTGCTGCTAAACATGGTTGGCCGTGAACGCGTCTGCCAAGATGTGCTCAACTTTCGCAGCAATGGACCCGAGGATGCCAGACTCCTGCCATTAACACAAAGGCGAGCCCTCATCATCTTTGTTGACTTTGCTGAAAGCGGAGCCGCATCTCCGGCGCTACCATATCACCGCCAAATCCATGTGCGCACGCTGTACGTCGACGACGACATCACGGAACGCGCACTCTCCTCAGCCGGACCCGCGAGCTCGCTGCCACGCGCCTCCCTTGGGCCCGTGCAGCACCTACAGCCGTCTTCACCTGCGTTGCTGAACCTCTCGGCGATTGAGAAGAATTGGGTACCTTTCACCGTAGCTTCCAGTGCCCGGCAGAGCCACGGAGACGAGCACAGCTCGCCCATCTACCTGAAGCAGTGGCTCGACGACGGGCACGGCCGCACTGTCACGCTTCGGCTCGACCTGCGGACTGGCGTCCTGCTTGACCGTTGGGATGCGCCACCGATTGGGGATGCAATTGGAACAGGAGGTGCGCTTCGCTTGTAGGGCCTGGCTTGGGCGCGCCCTGGGCGCCCGCCGCATGCAAGCTCTCACCACGGCACCCTCTCCCCAGGTACGCTTGGGCGCGCTATGGGCGCCGCGGCGCATGCCGATGTGTCAGGCGGCACTCCAGCGCTGCAGCTGAACGAGACACATATGCTCGCGGTCGGGCACACGATGACGTGGAGCTGCAACAGGGACGATGTGCGGCGCAAGGGACCGGCCGCTCGGGCCCGGTGCAAACGTCGGCACCGATGGCGCTCGTACGCTATGTTCGCGTACACGTTCAGCACGGAGCCGCCCTTTGGTCTCTTCGCGACGAGTCGTGAATTCCGGCTCCGCCTCCCTGATGCAACTTCTGCGGTGCCGACGCTCGAACATGACGCCGTTCATCACGAGCGGAGAGCCGCCTCTTCCGACTCGTCCCACTCTCACACACTTGGCCACTTCTCAACCGCCCACCCCGCGGGCAGCTCGTCCAATCTCCCGCGCGATCTCCCACATCTCCCCGGCGATCTCCCAGACGGTCTGCTGCTGCCACCCGCACCCGTCCGAGCAGTGCACGAAAAGCCGCGTGGGGCAGAGGGCAAGATTCAGTTCCCAATCGGACTGATGTGGACGATGCCAGAGAACCCCAAAACGAGTAGAGCTCGGCGATGCGTGACGTTGTCCTGGGGGCATGACGACCGCGAGTCGTTCGTGAGCGTGGTGCCCCTGGACGCACTCCTGGGCGCGGGCTTGCGCTGGGTCGCGCTGAAGGGGGCTGTGGGAAACTGAATTTGTGAAGGTTTCATCGAGCGAAAAAACTTGAAACATATTTGGAACCACGCGCGCACACGCTCGGCCACATGCTCGCCGGCGTCGCCCGGAGCGGCAGCGGCGCCTGGCAGGGAGGTTCGCTTGGAACGTCGCCGCCGAAGCCGATAAGGCCTCCGTCTCCCGAGGTGCTTGCAAAGCCTCCCGTTCAGTTTCCTTCGAGCAATTTTTCTGTAGATTACAGCGTGCAATCGCCGGACAGCCCCTTCAAAGCTTTGCTGGATCATGGCGAACCTAAAGTCGTGGTGTCCTTCCCGCAGGGCTTCTCTGGCTCGGCCATGGAGCGCTACCCCTCTGGCGAGGCGTACGTTGGCTATTATGCGGACGCACGGCGCCATGGGCGTGGAGTGTTTTTGGATCCCGAGGGCGGCACGCTTCTCTCGTCTTTTGAGGTTGGGAAGCCGATCCTTGAGGGAACGCGTGTGCTCGCCGACCCACGATCCGAGCAGCTGGTTGCCGCGGTGCGCACGTACGAAGGGAAGCCTGACGGGCTGATCACACTTGACGAAGCCGGAGCTATCGCCAAGAACGTTGGGCTGCCGATGCCGAAGAAGCACACGTCGCTGGCGTGCACACCATCACCAAAATCCAAGCGGTCACCCAAATCAGCTGGGTCGCCTTCTTCAGGGGGTGACTTCCTCGCAAGGCTAGCAGCCGTGGATGGCTCTCCGTACAACAAACAGGCCTCCAGCTCTGCTGACGACGCTTCCGACCTGGACTGGGTGGCCGGCGTGCAATTCCCGTCACTCCCAGAGCCAGTTGAGGAGATCGCGGAGTGGCAATCGGCCTGGGACGACCCCGAGCTCCTCGAGCGACAGCAGCGTGAGAAGGACTTGATGGTCTTCAAGGAGGGGAACAAGAAGAGGCATAAGGTGAAAAAGACGGAGACGCTGGCCGCTGGCTCGAAGCCCAGAAACAAGTCCTATAACTATGCGTCGGGCAGCTAAGCCTGCCAGGTGTTGTGTCGTGGAGCTTGCGAGCGAGGGGCTTGTGAGCGAATGCAACGGACCCTCGCCCGCAAGGGGGCTTGCAAACGAGGCTTGCGATCGAGGGACCTGCGAGCGAATGCTGATCAGGATGCCGAGGCTGACGGCATGCAGGCTGAATGCATGCTGAGGCGTCAGTCTGCCCAATGCATGCTGAGGCGTCAGTCTGCCCAATGCATACTGAGACGTCAGTCTGCCCAATGCATGCTGAGACGTCAGTCTGCCCAATGCATGCTGAGGCGTCAGTCTGCCCAAGAGCCTTTCAGCTGCTGCTAGCCATACTGTACACGAGCTATTAGCCATTAGATGCCTTGCGGTGTCGACACAGTGGGTGTGCGGTGCGAGTGTGTGTACATGAGTTTCGTGTTGACATGGTTTCGTGCTCGGCTGTGCGTCCCGGGTCCGCTCGCCCGTACGGCCGTACCTCGCCGGCACTCGAGAATACCCCGCGGCCCGCGCGCGCGGCGCGTACGGCGTCGGGCGGTACCGGGCCGGGCGGAACGTACTTATCTACTCGTTGCGAGCCCTGGCTGTCACCGAGCTGTCGAGCTGTCGAGGCTCCGTCGAGGCGCTGTCGAGGCGCTGTCGAGTCGACTGTCGAGGCGCTGTCGAGGCGCTGTCGAGGCCTTGCCTGTCGAGCCTGTCGAGCCTGTCGAGCTCCTGTCGAGTAGCTGTGTCGAGGCTGTCGAGGCTGACTGCAGGTGCCTGGGTGTCGAGCTGTCGTGTCGAGTAGCTGTCGAGTTTCTCTGTCGAGGCTGTCGAGTTTATATACACTGTCGAGTGTGCTGTCGAGCTCGAGCCTGACATGTAGCTTTGCTATTTTGCATGAAGCACTCTGACTCTCACAGCAGTAGGCCTATAGAGGACCCACACATAAACCACCAACCAAACTATAGTTCAAACGGATAAAGAACGCTCGGGCTCGGAGATCAGGACCCGTCACACCCTAACCCGGGTGACGTGGGGTTTGTTATCGAGTTTGGGGGGGGTTTGTTATCAGGATACGTATCCCATGTATCGCGCATGTATCGTGCATGTATCTCGCATGTATCTTGATGTGTCCCGTTCATATACATCAAGATACATCGAGATACATCGAGATACATTTGTATCTTCACTTTGGCCATCATAGGAAATGTATCTTACCTAGGAATATGTATCCTTCTTTAAGATACATTTAAGATACA
>Ga0210247_101117_pt1 | contig 23002 bp, 17 predicted proteins | sample ChrtobMetP3_16mM_FD_155449 | JGI IMG/M metagenome (GOLD analysis project Ga0210247, IMG submission 155449) | Chrysochromulina tobin associated microbial communities from unialgal haptophyte culture, Seattle, Washington, United States - P3_16mM | ecosystem: Host-associated > Algae > Haptophytes >... | reverse complement strand
GGGCGGGGGGGGGGGCGGGGGGGGTGGGGGCGGAGGGGGTGATGGCGGAGGCGGGGGCGAGGGGGGTGGCGGCGGGGGCGGCGGCGGGGTCGGCGGTGGCGGCGGCGGCGGGGGCGGCGAGGGCGGCGAGGGCGAGGGTGGTGGCGGCCGCCCGGGCTGCGGCGGGGGTCGGAGCGGCGAGGGGGGCGGCGGCGGCTCCGGCGGGCAGAGGCGGTCACGGAAATATCCGACGCGCGGGGCGCCTCCATTGAGCATGGAGTTGTCGTCCTCCGGGTTTTGGGAGTTAGCGTGGCTGTTGGACCTTGAAATCCAGTTGTGGCGCACTGTGCCGCAGAGCGGCGCGGCCGTGATGTAGGAGCCGCCGGGATGTGACCAGGAACGTAAGTCCCACACAGGAACATTGTTGCATTGAGACCCTGGGTTGTAGCGGTAGAGAGCCATGCAGCAGGCGCCCACACCCGTGCACGCCGCGATGTTAGCAAAGGGGTGCGGCGGTGGCGAGGGCGGCGGCGGCAGCGGTGGCGAGGGCGAGGGCGAGGGCGGCGGCGAGGGCGAGGGCGGCGGGGGCGAGGGCGGCGCGCCGGGAGGCGGTGCCGGCGGGTAGAAGACTCGGGGAGGCGACGCGACCACGGCGCTGGGCGGCACGCCAAGCGTGGTCGCAGCCGCGGTGGTGACTGCGGTCGCGAGGGCACTCGTGCTGCCGGCGGTGGCGCCGGTGGTAGTGGCATCCGGTGTGGCCGTGGTGATGGCCACTGTGACATCCGGTTTTGCCTCGACGACGTTGCCGATGGCGGACGGGGCGACACGGGCGGCCGCAGCGAGCGCACTTGGTCCACCGGGGAGGAGTCGGTCGCCAATGACAGCATCGGGCGCCAGCACGCGTCTGAGCCGCAGCTGCGCCCGCCCATTGAGAGACTGCAGTCTTCTACCCGCAGAGACTCCGCCCGAGGTCATGGCCAGCGTCACCCCGCACGCGTCGGAGCCCGTCGCGCTGCCGCACATGAGCTGCGAGGCCGCGCTCGCCAACGCCGCGCCGGTGACGACGGTCGAGTCCACGGTGACGTTGACATCGGAGCTTTGCGTGACGACAAAGGAGGTGAGCGCCGTCTGGCCGAGGGCGCTCGAGATGGAGGCGGAGAGTGCAGCCACGGAAGGCCGCACCGAAGAGGACCCCACGTCGATGGTCAGCATCGTGTACGTGGCATACGCGCGGGGGGGGAACGGCGGCGGCGAGTACGGTGGGGGTGGAGACGTCGTCGAGAAGATTTCACCAAGAAGCTCGCTCGCCGAGAGGAGCCCAATGGCCACCCCCACCGCCACAGCGACGATGGCGACAATCCCAACCGCCACGGCCATCATCAAACAGCGCACTTTCTTACGGTGCTGCTTTACGCCCTTCTTCTCCGTGGTAACTGGCTGGGTAACAGTCCCAGGGAACATCATGGTCCTGTTTGGGGAGGCGAGCGGCGACGGGTCAGACCGTCGCCCCGGTGACATAGACCCCACCGACGGCAGCCGCGTCGAGGCAGGGTTCGCCTTTTCTCCGGGGTTGGAATCGCTGGTTGTAGGGTCGGTGCGAGCGCGGGACGAATTGTTCAAAGAAAAGTTGTTCAGCTCGTACGCGTTCGAGAAGCTCGCCAGCCTGTCGGACCCCTTTTTCTTCGGGGGGGCAGCAGTCGACATCAAGCAAGAGCGACTAGCAAGAAGAAGCCTTCTTTGTGCTTTGCCCTGCAGCCCACCAGGCGCAACGCAAAACCAGAGGAAAATGCCAGGAAATCGGCGGTCCCGAGGCGCCGCGGCGTACCAAATAAGCTTCCACGGCAAACCCCAACACAACCCACACCGCGAACTACAACCCCACACAGTGAGGATGGTGGGGTTTTGACGAAATGAGACTGTGTGAACTGAAACTCGCGGTCCCTTTGAACCCGCTGTGCTCTCTCAAGGGGCGCAGTTGCATTGAACATGGCGACCGTGCCGCAGAGTCCACGCACAGTCTCCTTTTCCGCCTCCAACATTATGAAGACGCCCACCATCTCATCGGCGAGCAAGTCGCGCATCGCCGCGAAAACCCCCACGTCCGGCGGCGGCGCCGCAAGCCCAAAGGAGTGGACCCTGGATTCGTTTGAGGTGGGTAGAGCTCTCGGCAAGGGCAAGTACGGCAACGTGTACCTCGCGCGCGAGAAAGAGTCTGGGGTGGTTGTCGCGCTCAAGGTCATCTTCAAGAAGCAAGTCGACCGGCACGCTATCTACGACCAGCTCAGGGATGAGGTGGAGATCCAGTCGCGGCTGCGCCATCCAGGCGTGCTGCGCCTGTACGGCTACTTCCACGACGATAAGCGCGTGTACCTGGTGCTCGAGCTTGCCACGGGCGGTGAGCTGTACAAGCGGCTGCAAGCAGAGGAGCGCTTCTCGGAGGCCCAGACGGCGCGATGGATTGCGCAGATTGCGGACGCGCTGCGCGTGGTGCACGAGAACAAGGTGATCCACCGCGACATCAAGCCCGAGAACCTGCTACTGGACGCGGAGGATAACCTGAAGATCGCCGACTTTGGCTGGTCGACGATCGCCAAGCACAAGCGCAAGACCTTTTGCGGCACACTCGACTACCTGGCGCCCGAGATGCTCAGCGACGGCGTGTACGACAACCGCGTCGACGTTTGGGCGCTCGGCGTGCTCTGCTATGAGTGCCTCACGGGGCGCGCCCCCTTTGAGACGAGCGACTCGGTGGACGAGACGCACCGGAACATCATCAACATGACGCCGCGCTACCCCGACGACGTACACGTCTCGGACGAGGCGAAGAACCTCATCGCCGCACTGCTCCAAAAGTTGCCCGCGGACCGAATGACGCTCGAGCAGGTGCTCACGCACCCGTTCGTCGCCAAGCACGCTGCCCGCGAACGCATGCTGGACGCCGCCGCCCAGTGAGCTTCCCTGCAGAAGAGCACCCCCGGTGCTGCCTTGCACACTCCGGCTCGAGGGCGCTCAGGTGGCAGATTGAACGGTAGGTCATGTGGCCTCGGCCTTTACCAGGCTCGCGCCTTCGGATTGCGTGTTCTCGAGCGCGAGGATGATCCAGAAAGAGGCCGCGCGCGACAGTCTCGCGGTGGTTTGGTGTGATCTAGATGTGTAGTGGATCCCAGCCGAAGGACGCGTGCGGTGCGTTCTCTCCGTCCCGCGGTGTGCCGTTCGCGTCGGGCGGCTCCGCCCCTCCGCTCGCGCGGCGGCGCGCGCCTTGTGGTTGCGCTTCGCTTCGAGATGAGTTTTTATCTTTCAACATAGCGTCCCCTATAGTAGTGGTCCATCCGCACGCTCGGTACACGGCGTACGGTCCGCAGGACGCACGCGTCCGGAAATCGCGGATCCGGCAGCGCCACGACGTACGTCGTAGCTCGTACGGGACTACCGGGACTACCGCCCGTCCTCGGGACGGCTGCCTCGCGGGCCGGGCGAGTTCCCGAACATCGGCCGGGTACACGCGCGACGAGGAACAGTGAAGCCGCCTCGGTGTGCGGGCGGTCGTTGTCGGTCCAGGTGTAAAGGTGTGAGGAAGGCAAGCCCAAGCGCGGCTAGCGTCGCGCTTGCGGGCGCGGTCCCGCTGACAGCTCAGAACCACCATTAAATTCAGGCAGCTCTGTATAGTGCCAAAGCGCAATGACATTGCGCACAAGCCGATGTCGACCCTGACAGCCCGGTTTAGCTGTGCTTCGGGGGCGGGATGTCCTCGGGGATGGCCTGCAGAGGCAGAGCGTGAGGCAGCAGGCTACTGGGTTCTTCCACGCGCTTGGGCGAACGTGGCCCCTCGCTCGCAGGTGGACCCTCCGGTGGACGCCCCTTGGGCTTTCGATTGGGCTTGAGCGACCTCCAGAGTTGCTGCCTCCGGAACGTGAGACGGCGCAGAGCGCCCCTCACGGCGAGGCCAGCGACAGTGTCGTCCGCTTCGTCGACAAGCTCCATCGACGGCAGCGGCAGTGCGCCATCTACGTCGACGGCGACGACCATCGATTCCACAGCCGAGTCGTCACTGCCGCGTCGCATCCTAAAGTAACCGCCGTTGGCCCATTGCGGACCCCACGTATTCTGCGCCAACCAGTACTTGGTGCCGTCGAGGACGCCCCAGCCGACGATGAGCACGGCGTGATTCGTCGCCTTGAAATCGGAACGCGTGTCCACCGGCTGCTGTTGCGAGCCCAAGGGCGGATCGACAGCCCGATCGACAGCCTCCGTGAAGCTGGCTATGTGCAGTGACGAAGCAGAGGCATGCAACCCGGAAAGCGTGCGGCTGGCGTGCACCTGACCTGCGGGTCGCTCCCGATCAACGCTCGCGGCCCTAGCGCCGCCGTTGCCTGGCTGCACGATCGGTTCTGCACGACGCTCGACCATGTGGGCGTCGTGATGGGCGTCACCCCAAATGCCTCTCGGCTCCCAGCTCGGCTCGGCATTCACGCGGTGCGCGCTCGCGTTTTTGGCGGCGGCACTGGCCGCCTCAGCGGCTGCCGCAGCTTCGGAGAAGACGCCTGCCCCGTCGTGTGAATACAGCGCACTAGTGGCCTCGAAACCGGCGACCACGGGCCCGTTGGTGTAGATCTCGATCATCATCGCCGCCTCGGAGCAGCTGCCGTACCGACCGCCCACATAACGGTAGTCGGTCGCACGCCAGCGCTGTGCTGGCCCCTGGCAGCGCTCGGTGCAGCGCTGATGACCCTGCGCGGGCTGTGTGGGGAAACACATGTCCGAGACGACGCCAGCGTCGGTGAGATACTTGCCCACCAAGTACGGAAAGCCGCCGCCGCATCCTTGGGAGTACGGCGAGCACTCGAGCACTTCCTGCACCGATAGCCTCGGACGCACGCGCCCGCCCGACTCGATCGCCAACCTCGCCTCGAGCATCGCGATGGTGGCGCTCGCGTAGCACGAACCACACGAGCCCTGCGAGCGCACGGGCGGTACGTAGCTCACCCCGTGCACATCGCGCCAGTCCCAACGCTCTGGCAAGCCGGCGTACCGGTAGACATCTGGCCGATCCTCGCGCAGTGCGCGCACCAGTGCGCCGATGGGCCACATAGAGCTTCGCACGGCCGGTGGCGGCCGACGGGCCGCGCCCATTGGCCCACTGCTGCTGCTGCCGCCTCCGCCGACGCTGCTGCTGCTCAGGCCACTGCTGCTGTCATCGTCGCTGCTGCTGCTGCTGCTGCTGCTGCTGCTGCTGCTGCTGCTGCTGCTGCTGCTGCTGCTGCTGCTGCTGCTGCTGCTTCCTTCGCCGCCGCCGCTGCCGCCGTAGCTGCCGCCACCGCCGCTGCCGCCGCTGCTGCGATAGTCGCTTCTGCCACTGCCGCCGTCGCCGATCCCACTCCTGCTGCTGCTGCCACCGCTAGGGCTAAGCTGCACGCCGTAGTAGCAACCAAATGAGGCCGCGAGCGGCCTCTCCGAGCTCCGATACCAGCCCACCGCAGTGCGGTCGCAACGGCTGGTCCACGTCTGAGTCGCATTCGTGTGCGCCCGCGGAGCCTGCAGCAAGCTGCTGAAGGCAAAGAATGCACGGTTTTTGATCCTTACCTCAAAGCCCTCGTCGTACACCATCGTCCACCACCCGAGCTCGTCGGCGCCCTGACTGCCAGTTGTGCGCGCAAAATCTGGGCTCTCCAGCTCGAGCTCCAGCACGGGCTCGTCGAACGCGACGGATATTGTGCTAAGTGCATGCTCCTGAAGCACGTCGGAAATGGTGCCCGGTGTGTGGTGGCCACAGTCTTGTGGCTTGGCGGTTGGCCGACTGCTGTAAAACCTCCACCGGCCGGCGATTTGCGTGCGCACGCAGTGGACAGGCAGGTCGGCCAGCACTGCCCCTGGTACCCAGGAGCACATCGAGCACCCTCGCCATCAAACCCCACCACCACAACGCGCCTTCGTCCCTCTCAAGTCAAGTCAAGTCAAGTATAGACTTGACTTGACTCCCTCTCCTCCCGGCACTGAGTATCCCGGCTCCCCTCGGTGTTTTCTTACCGGCGGTTCCAGACTCTCCATACAATTGTATACTCCGCGGTGTTTTTGAACCGAACCCTGGGCCACACAGCTTTCACCCTGGGTATGTATAAGTGTATATTCTGGTATCTTCATCTTCATGGGGTGAGGTACCTAACAGTGTATGCCCTATGTATGCCCTGAGCATTCCCTGAGCCTGACAGCGAGGAACTCGTGAAGTGTGGCGAAGCGACGTAAGCACGTAACACGAGGGCGTTTCGTGAAAATGCCATTTGGAAAATTCCGGTGAGCACTCCACACGCGTGCGTGCGGCGTGGCCGGTGTGGCGTGTTCGATGGCCTGTGCCGCTGCGCCGGCCGGGCCGGCGGCGCCGCGGCGATGTCGTAGGTAACGCGTACGGTCTATTTTATCATATATCAAGAGTATGATCGCTTCGGGACTTCGGGAGTGTTTGTTACAGCAACAACAGTAAATGAAGCAACGCGCCGGCCAATAGAACCAGGAGCACGACAGCCGTAAGCGCCATCAGCGCAAGGAGCACGTCGCCACACGCTCCAAGCAACAGGGTGGACGCAGTGCCTTGCCGCTCAGTGCCAAAGATGCCGCTATAAATGACTGTTGGATCGTTGCCGCTCTGAGGTTGCAGTGGCGGCCAGCTTCTCTCGGTGACCAGCGTCGCCTTGTCTTCATCTCCCTCGAATCCTACGTACGTCTCGTACTCGTGCCTTCCCTCGGCGACCAGCCTGGCTGTCCTGCGCATGTCCTCGAGGGCATCCTGCCTCGCTTTCAGCGTCGTCTCATGTTTCTCAAGCCCTGCTGACGTCGACTTGTGTAAGCACAGTACGATGGAGTCTTTCTGAGCCTGCAAGTTTTGTGTGCGTGGTGAGAAGACGCCGGTGCGCGGAGAGAAGAAGGCCCTGCTGTAGCTGCGGGCACTCAGAGCCACGGGGTGTTTGATAGGGCTCGGCGCGGTATCGAAGGCCAGCCGCCGCATAATAGCTTCAGCGTGGAAATACTCATTCTGGTAGTTCGCAAACGAAAGGGGGCTACCGCCCTGAGGTTCCCACCGACCAGAGATCATGCCGCTGGTCTTCGGCTGTGCTGGTCTGTGACTGCGGCGTTGCGACGATACTCGTGGCCGGCTTGTGGGCTGCGGCTCCGAAAGATGTGGTGCGTGTAACCGATCACTGCTTTGGCCTCTTGGCGGCGGCGGCATGCCGTAGATCATGCGCGTGTGCTCCTGCTGACCCCGCGGGTTCGTTGTCGGCCGGATAAAACCTCATGTGCTGTGGGCCCTTCGTCGTGCTTTTTTGGATCGCAAAAGTTTCCTCGGTTTGAGTGATTATGGATCTTTTCCGTCACCAAACGAACAGCCGAACGGGGGCGCTGCACTCTCTAGTACTGAGAACAGAAAGTACCGGTACGTGAGATGTGTGATTCGTGATGTGACTTGACTTGACTTGACTTGACTTGATGTAACGAAACGAAACGGTCATCACAGCATGTGTGCAATCGATGCCGGCCCAGTATCCGGATACCGGTCCCGTGTGTCCCGGCTCCCCCCGGTGTCATTTAACCGTTCAAGTATGAATTACTTCTTTATGGTGAGACCGCGAAACGGGAATCATAAGTTTTGAAGCCCGTCTACATGGCAGAGCTTCTTCCGTGCGTGCCTATTCGTACGCCGAGTCGCGCCCTGCTCCACGATGCTGCCAAGGGCGGCGACACGCTGCAGCTGGATCAAGTGCTCGATGTATTCCCTGCTGCCATCGATCAACTCCAATTTGGCTTCGCGCCCATCCACCTCGCGGCCAAGGGTGGCCACCTCGATGCGATGACGCTCCTGATCGACCGCAGGGCTGATGTAAACGCTCGCGCGGGCAACAATGCCACGCCGCTTCATTGCGCCGCCGAGATGGACCGTCCGGAGGCGATTGCATTGTTGCTCTTGCATGGTGCTGAGTTGCACGCCCTGGCAAATATGAACGACACGCCTCTGCACTACGCCGCGTTGAATGGGCGGCTGGCTGCGACGAGGCTGCTCATAGCCAAAGGCGCCGACGTGCAAGCGAAGAATGCGCTTGGGCTCGCGCCATGGGATGACGCAGTACGCGCTGACAAGGGCCGATGCGCTTGCCAGGACCCGACTGCTCGCGAGTGGACCATGGTGGCTGCCTTCCTGGCACACGTCTCGCTGCTCGCGCCAGAAGTGCGCGAGGCGTTCGCGCAGCGCGCATGCGAGCGGCCGGCGGCGGCCGTGCTGCACGATGCCGCCGAGCTGGGCAACACGTTGGATCTGGCCCGCGTGCTCGAGAGCGGCGCTTGCGACTTGAATGCCAAGGACTACGACGGGTCAACAGCCGTCCATGCAGCGGTGGAGGGCGGGCACGTGGGGGCAGTCTCGTTGCTGCTCGACTGGCGCGCCGACGTGAGTGCGACCAACAACTACCAAGACACGGCCCTGCACCTGGCTGCACGCGATGGTCACCTCTCGATCACACGGCTGCTTGTTGCGAAAGGAGCCAGCGTACATGCCCAAAACCGCTTCCAGATGACGCCGCTCGAGCTTGCGATGCGGCACAAGCGCGCCGGGTGGGAGGCTGTCACCGCCTTCTTGCGAGAGGAGGCGCTCGACATCCATGAGCTGCCGCCCGCCGCGCGTGCCATGCGCAAGATCCGCAAAGCCTTCCACTCGCAACCGCCTCCCAATGGGCTCCGGAAGCTGGAGCCGTGCCTTGCGCCACCGCAGCCGCCGCCACCGGCTTTGCGAGACGTGGCCGCTGAGCCAGTCATCCCGTCCAGCGGAGCAGACTTCAACAAGGGTCGCCGGGCACCCCTGCGATATCGGCCAGCAGCAGCGTCCGCCGAGGCCGAGGCCGAACCGCAACAGTATACGTAAGGCCCCCCTGCGCGCCTGCGGACGTGCGGAGCAACACGAAATCGAACCTCGAACACATTCTCCCAGTTGCGTCCCACGATTCCTGTGGATCGCTGTATAGTGAATTTTGCGCGTGCAACAAGATGGTTAGGAATCATTCTATAGGATACGTCGAAGGATTAGTAAATGGTTCGACCAGGAGCATTCACACCCTTCACACCCTTCACACCAGCGCCTCTTGGAGTTCAGGCCAGCGAAGACGACTGTCCGTCGCAGCGACGAGCTCGGCCAGCACCGTGCCGATGGCCAGCATCGTGCTGCGCTCAGCAGCTTTGGTCGGCTGGCTGATCAAAGCCACTGCTGCAACCGAGGACGCAACGGGCTGAGCAGCACGTTTCGAGCCCTCGACGCTGGTAGAGCCCTCCGCACGCCCTTCTTGGCAAAGAGCCGACGTGAGTGTGAGGCCGAGTGCCTGAGTTCAAACAGGTGCACGCACTACTCCTTTGCCGAGGATGGCGACTGCGCGATTTGCGAGGGCTGTGCACTCATCGACTCAACACGCCACGCTTCGTGGCGGCGCCTCGGTGAGCTTCCGGTCTTTCCTGACAACCATGGTAGGGCGAATCTAACGCATGGGCGCTGGGGCAGCTGCCATTATGACGAGGAGGCGCGGTCGCCAGGCGCGTCGTCGCGCTGCCATTACAAGACAGAGGTGGAGGGTACGCTCTCTGTGGCCGGCAGCGCGTGGGAGTACTACCACTTCCTCATCGACCTGGCACCGCGGCTGCTCTTTGCAATGACGCGCGACCACTGCGAGTCTGCCGTGCTGGCGGCGCCGGGCTGGTTTCCGGGGCACCTACGCGGTACCTTCTCACTCGTACAACGATTGAAAGGTCAACCCCAGCTACCCCCCAAAATGGCGCGTCGCCCGGGCACGAATGCGTCGATGGTGCCCCACGCCGCCATTCTCTTTCCTCGGGATAGTTTGCGCATCGATCTGAAGACGAGCCGCAGAGATCTGTGCGAGGCTCGCGGGAAGCTGATCTCGTTCCAGCCGCTCGTCTTCGATTGGAGCCGCCAGCCGAGCGCTTGGTTCGACGCGCTGCGTCGGCGAGCCTGGGCTGCGGCGGGCATACCTCTGATGCTGGCGCACACAGCCGGCGAGGCTGCCGAGGCCGGCGTGCTCCTCATCCGACGGGACGGCCACAACCGAATCCGTCGCCACCTCGCGCCCTCCTTTTTTGGCAACGCGACCGCCTTCCTCAGAGGACGCGGTGTGCGCTCCTCAGTCGCCGTACTCGAAGCACTGCCGCTGCTCGACCAGGTCAGGCTCTTTGCGTCGCCTGCGGCTCGGCTGGTGATTGGTGTGCACGGGGCGGGCCTATCGAACCTTATATTCAGCCCGCACGGGCACGCAGTGCTCGAGATGTACACCGCGGCGTTTCCCTGCTACCGCAACCTCGCCTTGCGTCGAGGGCTGCACCACGCAGAATTCCGCTTTGGCTTCCACTACACTGGCGAGCTTGACTTCCCAACGGGTGCCCAGCGGACTCTGTTGACCCTCATGCGCTCGCAAGGAGGCTGGACATGACGTGACGCGCACGAGCTGCAACACTATCGGCGTTAGGCACACACACACTTCAAAATATGTGACGTGGTGTGAGGTCAAACTGCTACACTGCAGCTGTGAACGTCCGTATTTCGATTTCCTGTGCGTTAGAACGGACGCACATTCGTTCACACATTCACGTTCACACATTCACGTTCACACAATCGTGTCGTGGAACGAGATGAACTTCTTCTACGCCGCACCCGAGACGCCGCCGGATGAGTTCATCCCGATGACCTCAGGAGTCGTAGCGCGCACCTTCATGCAGCTGATGAGCACGATGCCAGACATCAAAGTACTGGCTCTCTCTGGCGTCTTTTTCATATGCAGCTGGTTGGTGTCCAAAGTGCAATACTTCATGCAGGGCATGCTCTTTGTGCAGATTGTCGTCGGTGGCGCCGACGATGCCGAAAGCACGACAAGCGGCTCCTCACAGCGTGTTCGTCAGGAGGGGTACGAGCTGGCCGAAGCCGTGAAGAAGTATGCAGCCTTTCGTGCGCTGGAAGCGCGATCGCCCATACGGTGGCTTTTTCCGATGCCCGAGCTCCAAGTGTGCACCTCCATCGACGCCTCCACGCTGTGCAACGAGGAGGCGGACGGCTCGTACGAGCTGAACGCGCAGGACGATGGCGTGCCGATCAAGACGGCGACTGTGCTGCCCGCGGACGGCGCCTCCTCAGTCATCTTCGTCGAGGGCGTTCCTTTGTTCCGGTTGCCTCTCGTGTGGGTCCGTGAATCGTCGAGCCCGGCGTCTTTTGTCGACCGCCTCAAGCACGCGCTACCCAAGCAGCTGGTGCAAAGCATGGTGACGATTGCCGCGCGCGTCACCGGCGGGCGCTTTGATGGCCGCGATCAGTACGCCGCTGGCGGCGGCGGTAGACGCTTTGATGGCCACTTTGGTGGCGGGAGCTTTGATGGCCGCGGCTTGGGGCACGATGAGCGTGACGAGCGTAGTGCGGGTGGCCGTCGAGGCAGCGCGGCCGACCTATACCATCTGGGATCGGAGGACGAGTCTTCGTACAGCCAAGGTGCAGTCATCCTCTCTACGTTTGCGTGGAATGAGTCGCTGCTGCCGCGCGTGCTCGAGGATGCGCGCGTGCTGGCGCACAAGCGGCGCGGCCGCTCGTGCGAGGTGCTCAAGCTCACCGAGATTGACGAAGACCTTCTTAGAGACAGTATGTTAGGAAGATCCACACGGCAGTTGGCACCAATCGAGCCAAAACGCGGCGGGCGCCGCTCGTTCGAGCAAAGCTGGCTCTGTTGGGAGACGGTCCATGCGCCGCCGCGAAAACTCGAAACTGTCTTCCTACCGCCGACCGCAGCCTCGCTGCTCGACGATATCGACGACTTCTTGCGCAAGCGTGCATGGTACATGAAGCGTTCATTTTGGTACCAGCGCATCTACTTGCTGTGGGGACCGCCTGGCAACGGCAAGTCGTCCTTCCTGCAGGCACTTGCCGTGCACCACTCGCTCCCGCTCTACGTGCTCCAGCTAAGTGATGGCGACATCACGCGAGAGCTCTGTCGCTCCGCGCTCAAAGCGACCGCCAAAATGCCGTGCGTGGTCGCCATCGAAGACGCTGAGTCGTGCTTCGCGAAGTGCGATGCGAACGCGAAGCGTGATGCGAACGCAAGCGGTGGTTGGGGCGGTAGGGGCGGCGGTAGGGGCGATCGGCACTACAGGCAAATGGAAATGGACCCTCATTCCCATTTGCCGGTCACGGCCAAGGAGTTTGTCGAGCTGCTGACTGCCGAGGACGAGAAGGCGCCTAATGGGCGCATCATCATCTTCACGACCAATACGATCGAGATGCTCGAGCCGGCGCTCAAGCGTCTCATCCGCGAGCAGGGACGCGAGATCGAGTTCCCGAGCACTTCCGAGGCCGTGCGCCAGCGCATGTGGCTCAACTTCTACGGGCCAACGGCCGAGACGTCGTACGGCCAGTTTGAGGTGTCGCTGCGCGAGGTGGCGGGTGACCATGCCTCGATCGGCGTCTCGGTGTTCCAGGGGTTCCTCATGCGTTACCGCGACACGCCCGAGGAGGCGACCAAAGCTGAGCACATCCGCACGAACCTAATCCAGCCTTCCAAGCATGCCAGAGAGGAGGGCGCTGCCGCGGGCACCACAAGCTCGTTGGGCAGCGGCTGGCAGGGGCTCCGCCTGCGGTTGCGAGGCAGCAGGTTAGACTGGCTCAGCAAGGCCTCGCTAACGGCGCGCCGCCTCAGTTCGGGTGGCCTCTCGTCATCGTATGCTCCCGGGCTTGGTTCGTACCCGCCCACGCCCATGGTAAACTTTGAGCGCGACGAGGACGAGCTCGCCGCCGCCGCGATGACGCCGCTACCGCCAATGCGTGGTGACACCGCCGAGTCGCAGCACCCGTACAGCCCGGGATGCAGCCCAGGGCGCAGGAAGGCGGCGTGAGACATCACGGCAGAATCAATGAAGAGAGCGAGATCCGCGTGGACTGCAAGAACCTCCAGCAAGTCGCCATTCGTCACGCGCCCTAGACGCGCGGGAGCCGCCCGGGACGCGGCGCGGGTTGGAACGGGTCGCGACACGGTACCAAGCCTACAAAACGAAAAAGTTTATACCCGACGCATACCCACACACTTACCATGTGACAAACCGCGTCACCACATGCGCACCGCGCAGCCGGACTCGATGCGACAGTCTGGTCAGCTCAGACCTGTTCCGCCCTGTCGATCGCGAGCGGAGAACGAACACACGACACGCGAGGACACGACCTCAAAGACCACGAGCGTGAGACTGCCAGGTGCAGGTGCAGGCTTAAGGTGGTTCGTCGCACCCCTTGATCGTGGCAAGTTAGTGCGAGAAACGGCAGGCTGCGCCTCGCGTGCACTCGCCCTTCTGGAATGCGTAGCAGACGCCGCCGCCACTACCACCGCCATCACCCTTGCCCTTGCCCTTCCCCTTGCCGCCCCCTTTGCCTTTGCCTTTGCCGCCACCGCCGCCCTCTTCGCCGAAGCGCGATTTCTTCGCCGCCGTGCAATCGGCGCAGCGGGTCTTCTTGTTCTCGAAGCCTTTGGACTTGAAAAACTCTTGCTCACCAACAGTGAAGATGAAGTCGCCACCGCAGTCGCGGCATTGCAGAGTCTCGTCCTCTGGGGCCGCTGGCGGGGTGTACTTGTGAACCTTGAAGCCGTCGGTTGCAGCCTCCTCCGCCTCTTCATCGACGTCCTCGAGCGCGGCCTCAGGGACTGCCTCTGCCGCTGCCTTGGCTGCTGCAAGTCGAGGTGACTCGCGCACACCCTCAGCTTTGGCCGCTTTGGCGGACTTCTTAGCTTCCTTGGCCTCCTTCTCCTCCTTGGTGAGCTTAGGCTTCTTGACGATTGGCGAGTCCACCTTGGCAGCGGGCTCGGCCACGACAGTCTTATCTTTCTTCCCCATCGATGTGCAGTCGCGAAGTGGGTGCGACGTCGCCGGTGATAAATCCCCGAGAATCCCTAATTTGGAAATAACGGTCATGCAGAATTAACTCGTCAGTTGTTCGGCGGCTCGAAATAAGGGAACTACCATGAACTACAGTACAGTACCGTACAGGTACCGGGTGCCGGTACTGGTATTCTCCGCGACGTTTTTGCGGGTTCATACGGGTAGGGCAGGGAAAGAGGCGGCGCGCGCACGCGTCAACGAGCGTCGCCCCAATTACGTATGGGTAAGAAGGGCAAAGGCAAGAAAGGCAAAGGCAAGAAAGAGGCGGCCCCTGACCCCAATGTACTGCCGAACGCCATACGCCTTGCGGTACTTGGCGGAGATGTCGGCGCCGTCGAGGCGTGGCTGCTTGGTGGCGGCAAGGTCAATGCCGTCAACCTGTCGCTCGTGCCCGATCGCGGGAAAACGATGCTCATGCTTGCCGCCCGCAGCGGCATTGAATATCTCGTCAACCTATTGCTTATGCGCGGTGCCGCGGTAAATTCTCAGGACCCGAGCGGAACAACAGCGATTATGTTTGCGGCTTCCGGTGGACACGTCTCAGTGATGCGCCGGTTGCTTTGGTTTGGGGCCAATCCGCGGCTTGGCAACTACTCTGGGCAAGGGCCGCTACAGTGGGCAGAGGCGCGAGGCCACGAGTCCTGTGTGGCCATCATCAAGGAGGTGGATCCGGAGTGGTGCAAGCCAGTATGGCTAGATCCGCCACCTCAGGCGCCTCCCGGTCCCGGAATCTGGGCCGGAGTCTTCAGCTCTCCAAGTAGGCCGGGGTCTGCGCACTTTTAACGTTGGGCTTGCGCTGTGTTGCGCTGCGCTGTGTTGCTCTGCGCACACGACGCCGAACACGCCAACCCTTAAGGTCCCGCGCCGACTCACACGCCCCAGGCCGGCCACAGCGCAGGGGCGACATTCCCACACAACACACCCGAAACGAGAGTGTGTTTGTCCTTAATCTCAAAACTACAGACAGGTTTCGAGCTGACCTTTTCGCCCTTTGAGACGCTTTTTCGCGCGAGCGCCGGCCAAAGGAGGGATTGGGAACTCTCATGGACACGGTGCGGCTTGGGGGCCTCGAATCCACCACGCCCCATCAAGCTCACACGATTTCGCGCATCGGTTCTCGCGCATTGCTGTTCCGCAGACCCCATCCAAGCCTCAACCCAAACCTCCCATTCTCGACAGGGAGGTCATTCTCGAAAAGGCCGTGGTTTTGGCAAGCAAAAAGACGCTGATTGAAGGCGATGTGCTCAAAGGCTTCAAGGCCATGTACTCACCAACGCAGCGACTAGAAGTGCTCGGCCTTGCCCCGGCCGTCATCTTCTTCCTTCGCTGCATGCTCGAGAGTTGCATCGCATTTGCCCTCATATTAGCGGTGCAGTGGCCATTGCATGTCGACATTGTGCAGCGCACCGGAGTGCGCAACGAGTGTCGCAGCGCGCTCGCCGTGTTTCCGCAGCAGCCGACACCGGACCCGCCGCCCGAAAGCCTCAGGCGCTGCGGCTACGCCGGCCACAGCATAGCGCTGGACCTGAAGCCAATAGGGTCTCTTTCTCAATACTGCTACCTTGCTTGCGAGGAGTTTACCGTCGAGTCCTGGGGGGGCGCTCCGTGGCTCGCCAACTTCGAAGGCACGACTGTCGACACGAGCGAGGCCGAGTATTGCGCGAGCGGCGGCATCAATACCCTCACGCTCCTGTACTGGTATGGCGACCTCGTGATCGTGATCCTGTACCTGATGCGCATGCTCCACCTCGAGTCGGCGGTGGAGCTGGAGGCCGATAAGAACCAGTGGACCACGGCGGACTACGCGGTGATGCTGCGCGGGCTCGACCGCGGCGTGCCGCTCCAGGTGGCAGCCCTCGCGCTCATGAGCGACCTGATGCGGCTGGGCTTCGACGAGAATCGAGTGCACCATCTTGAATTTGGTCTGATGCCGAAGCCGCCAGACGCGGATGCGTTCGAGAGGCTGAGCGAGCTGACGAGTGGCCAAGCGTTCCTCGTCTTTCAGTATGAGACGGATCGCAACCGGATGCTTGGGCACAAGGGCCAACTACAGTTCGAGCTCGCCGCGCGACAAAACAACGGCAACGGCGTCACGGTCGTTGCTGGTCCCGAGCCCTCCAACGTGTTGTGGGAAAACCTGCATGTGCTCCCCAAGGAGCGGCGCAAGCGCTTTTGGATGACGCAACGCGCGATCGGCTGCACGCTCGTGGTCTCGAGCATCATGCTGGTGACCATCCAGTTCTTCAAGCGCACCTACACCAAAGACTTCGCGATGGGAGGCACCGAAGATGCTGCCTTCCTCTCGTCAGGCTACTTCATGCAACTCTTGGACCGGAATGTCCAGATCGCACTCGTCGCAGCCCTCGCGATTGCGGTGCTCGCGTGGAAGGTGCGCGACACGATCCGCGTCTTCCACTCGCGCGAGGGCCACGAGACGCGCGGCGAGTTTGAGGCGGGGTTGCTCGCCAAGCTCTCGGGCGCATTCACGTGCAACAACGTCATCATGCCCATCGTTGTCTCGATGGCGCAATGTTTCATCTCTGAACAGAGCCCAGTCGGCCAGAACTTTTACGAGCGCACGCCCTTCCCAATGATGGCGGTCGTCATCATGAGCATCCAGCGCATCACTGCCGACCTGCCGCGCGCACTCCAGCTCGTCTCGGTCTTCAAGCGCTGCAAGACGCGCTGCGAGAAGCCGAAGGACGAAGCCGACGCCGTTGCGCATTGGGATCCTCCCGGCATGGCGCTGTCGCTGCAGATGGCCCAGTTCTACTGGCTCTTTGCGTGCGCGCTCTTGTACGGGCCCTTCGGCCCGTTTTACTACGCGCTTGCTGCAATCTACGCCTTATGGAGCTTCTTGTGCACCAAGTTTGGCGTCACCTTTTGGTACAAGCGCATGCCCGCCATCCCCACCCAACTCGGCCGTGTGCTGCGCCAGCTAGTGGTCGCGTTGCTGCCCTTCCAGCTGCTCCTCAAGCTGGCTGTTCGATGGGCCGCCGAGCCACAGCAGCCATTGAGCGCGCATCTCCTACTCTTTGGCATAGGCGCCGTCATCGTCACGCTCGTCATTTTCTCGCCTCTCGCGCGCGGCGGCCTCGACCCCGCGACATCCGGCGGCAACGGTTACCAGCAGATCTCGGAGCTGGACACCGACGGCATTACGTACGGTCGCGTCGAGGAACTCAGGGGCTATCCCATCGACTGCTACATCAACCCATTCCGACGCACCGAGACGCGCTACAGTGTGCAGACCCGACGAGGCTTCTTTGGCGAACCGGCGCCGACGGAGCCGAACACGTTGGACAGGTCGTCAGAAACCATTGACCACAATGTGGGCGTCATCTCCACGGCGTTCCCCTTCGAGGCTCTCGCGTCCGGCTAGTTCCGGCTAGTTCCGAGGTGGCTAGGCACGTTCGCTGGATTACAGGTGTTGCGGACGGCCTGTGGGCGAGCGTGGCTTGACACTGGGGCCAACAGGCCGTCCGCAACAGACACTGGGCGAGCAGTCAAGTCAACACCTGTAATCCAGGGCGAGCGTGGCTTGACACTGGGGCCGCACGGCGGCCGCGCACGCAGAGGGAAGTGCAGCAGTGGTGCTGCACAGCATGCAGGGTGATCATGATTGGCTACGGCACCCTTCCGGCTCAACGTCTGCGGGGCTCGATGCACAGGTCGGACCTCAGCGGCAAGCGCAGCACCAACGAGGGCTCGTGCACGCCCATCCGAGATCCGCGACGCGATGGAATCACTCCTATTAAGGACCTATTTCAGCACACAGAGGAAGAGGAGCCCATGTATAACAACGTAACGGAACATGATTGTCAACGTTTCAGTCTGCATGCATCCCCCATCTCGTGAGGAATCGGCCCACGCGCCGTGGTGGTTCGAGCCGACCTCTATGTTTCCCACGCACTAGCTCATCACAGCGCGTCGCGACAACTTCGATGACGCTGAGCTTCTCCGGCGTGTTGTTCCCGCTGCCTCGCCACAGCAGCTGGCTCGACGACTTGCCGGATAGCACGCGGGCGACCTCACTCGTGTGGCAGGCGCTACCGTTACTGCCGCTCCTCCTGTTGCTGGCCCTACTCAGGCGCCGCCGAAGGTTTGACGGAATGCAGCCTCGGCTATCCGCTGTTATCTGCATGGCGGTGGTGGCCTGGGCGGTTTCTTCCCAACTCGACTGCGCCTACTTCCTCCCCGAATCGTTCGATCTGGAACGCGACGGCGACGTCGAGCTGCGAGAGGTGGCAGCCTTCTACTTTGGCCAATGCCTTGGTTATGCGCAATGGGTGGCAGCGTCTGCGTACACCGGCCTTTCGACGTTCGCCGTGCTGATCGCCGTGGGCGTTGGCTTTCTCATACTGCAGGCCACTGCCACCTCCATCCAATCGCGCGTCTTCTGCTGCTTCGTTCTTAAGGATTACGAGCTCGCCAGAGCTCTTGCTAAGTGCATCGAGATGGGCCAGCTGCAGACAACGCGCCGCTTCAAGCTCGCCGGCCGTGTGCAGAGTGAGAAGACTCAGCTCGCGAGGCCACCACGGACGCTGCAGCTGAAGCCGGTGCACTCGTGGCGCAAGCTTGATGAAGAGCCCGAAGAATTCGAACTCGACATCGACCGCCGCTTCGCTTCGCGGCTGTGTGTGTGGCACGCGGAAAAGAACCGTGTGGCCGCCGCATCGCTGCTTCAGCTGCTCGGTGACGCACTCGCGCTGCTGATCTTCACGGGCCGACCGCTCCGGCGCACCTACTTCTACTACGACGCTCGTCAAGATGCGGCGGTGCGCGTCCACCTTCTTCGTCAGCAGCGTGACGATATCTGGCCAGTCATCGAGGCCGCGCGCGTCGCGTGGTTCGCCGCGCGCGACGGTCAGACCGAAATCAAGCGCATGGAAAGAGCTCTCGACGGCTTTCCGCAGCACGGCGAGGTCGGGCTCACGATGTCTTGATCCCTTGCCCACTAGCCTGCGCCATGCCGTTGCCGCTGCCTTGCTGCTGCTGCGAACTCAGACGCTCACGAATCGGAGTCGACACCCCTGCGCCCTGCCCCCAGGTTGAGCCGCTGAAGAAGCTCTCTGACTTTGCGATGCCGTCCGACCCGGCGGAGGCCAGGCAGCTCCAGGCGGTGCTCGACGACTTCAAAGATTTTGTGGGGCGCGTCCGCTGGTACTCGGCGCGCGGCGTGCCGTACAGGCGCGGCTACCTGCTCTACGGCAGCCCCGGCTGCGGCAAGACCACATTCACGAAGGTGCTTGCAGGACGGGTCGGCTCGGACCTGTACGTGCTCGACTTGAAGTCCGCAGCGAAGATCGGCGTGAACGATGCGAACATCTCCGATATCGTGCGCTCCTTGCCGCCGCGCTCGATCCTACTGCTCAAGAACATTGACGCGTCGGTGTGCAAGCGAGGCTCCAAGGGTGCCCAGGACGACGCGAAGACGACGGCGGCTGCCGACAAGAAGGATAGGAAGGAGGAGGAGACGGGCGCGAAAATGGACGCCAAAAGGGATAAGGTGGTGGTGGAGGAGGAGGTCAACGAGGACGACGACAGGGAGGAGGAAGGGGAGAACGAGAGCGAGGATGATACGGAGGAGGATGAGGACGATGAGGAGGAGGAGGAGGAGGAGGAGGAGGAGGAGGAGCGGAAGCGCACGGGTAGCAAGATCGGCTACTCTGCGATGCTCAACATGCTCGATGGCGCGCTGGCCAATAGCTGTGGCCTTACCATCATCATGACGACGAACAAGTACGAAAAACTCATGTCAGAGGAGTTCCGAAAGACGTCGGAGGCTCTCTTTCGGCCTGGGCGCGTCGATATGCGTGCCATGTTTTCGCCGCCCGACGCGGGCCAGATCGAGCACGAGGTGCGCAAGATCTTTGGTGGCATGGACTCGCTGCACACGCCCGAGGCAGTCCAGGAGTGCGCGCGCCAGCTGTGCAGCCAGTGGCCGATGTCGCCGACGGCCAGCGGCCGGCTGCTGTCCACCCACTCTTTCCAAAAGCTCAAGTCGCATCTGCTGCTCTACGGGCACAAGGCACCCGAGGAGTGCGCCAGCAACGAGGCGATGACAAACTTCCGCTCGCGGCTCACAGCCGAGAAGCTCGAGACATGTTCACAGCGTGCAAAGTCCGTGGTACTCGACCTCGAGGCGCTCGCCCATCCAGAGGGCCACGCCGAGCCAGCGAGCCACGTGGGCTTCGGTGGCGGTGGCATGCGTGGTCGGGGCTTCGCGCCTGCGCCAGAGCCTGCGCCGGCTCCCGACCCAGTGAAGGTCAAGAAGAAGGCGAGGAAGCTCCTTCGCAAGCTCGAGCGTGCCATCACAGAGGCAGGAGAGCCGACGCCCCTCTCGCAGGACGCGCTCGACGAGGCCAACAGGATGGCCCGGAAGCTCAGCAAGCTGCTCGAGAAGACCGAAACGGCGCCGAAGGCCGAGGCGCCGATGGGCGGTGGCATGGGCGGTGGCATGGGCGGTGGCGTGGGCGGTGGCGTGGGTGGTGGCGTGGGTGGTGGCGTGGGCGGCTTTGGTGCAGCCCCTGCTCCCCCGCCTGTAGCCCCCGTTGGCTCTCAGCGTGATGCCGCTGCTGCTGCCACCGATGGCTCTGAGCGCGATGCTGCTGCTGCTGCCACCGATGGCTATAAGCGCGATGCCGCTGCTGCTGCCACCGATGGCTCTGAGCGCGATGCTGCTGCTGCTGCCACCGATGGCTCTGAGCGCGATGCTGCTGCTGCTGCCACCGGTGGCCCGGCGCACGCCGACGAGAAGGATACCGCGAAGGTGGTGGACGCGGCCGTGGACCGCTTTGCTACAGCACTGGTCCAGACGCTGACTAAGTTCCTCTCGGAGGCAGGCAAAGAGGGAAGAAGGAGTGGCGGCGCGCTCGGCTTAGTCGGTGATTCGAAGATGGACTCGGACTCGCTCAACCCGCTCCAACGCTACCTGCGCGCGGTGAGCTTTCCCGAGGAGCACACTCGCAACGGCTTGCCGCGGCATGCTCAGGAAGTGGCTCCCACAGAGGCATGCTCAGGAAGGACTCGCAATGGCTCGCCGTTGCGGCTCCGCGAAAAGAACCACAATGAATCGACTGAAGCACCCCGAGATCACCCCGGGGCGGTAGGGCGTGTCGAGTTGTCCGCCCGAGCAACATCGAGATCACCCCGAGATCACCCCGGGGCGGTAGGGCGTGGCGGCGAGTTGGCCGCCCTAGCAACACAGGCCCCCTTTGTGGTCGCCGCCGTGCAGCGTGCGAGCTCGGCACCGCCTACCAAGCGCGCGCCGTCGCTTGACGAGATGGGCGAGCTCGGCGGCAGGTGTGCCGAAGGCGCTGGCGTGGTAGTGCCCGCGCCGTCGAGCGGCGTGGTATGCGCGTCGAGCGGAGCGACCCCGCCCCGGAAGACCAGGCCGATAGCCATGATGACGAGCAGCCCGCGTTCCTCATCGTCGGTCTTGCCCCTCAGCATGCCGATCAGAGAGCTGGCCGAGCCTGAGGACCCATCGAACAGAAGCCTAGTACATTCGCGAGTAAGACAAGCTCGTGATTCGCACGAGACCGAGGCTCAACTGCGTGTTTAGAAGTTAAAGGCCCAGAACGTGGGCCCCAAAACATAAAAGCCGTCACAATCGAACCGGACGTATTCCGTTCGTTAGCAGCGATAGCACCGAACATCCGATATTCCGAACGTGAGCCGAGCGGCGGGCCGCGGGGCACGATCAAACATTAAATCCAGAAACGTCAAAGACAAAGTCCGTCTGCGTGGGGGCGGGTTTTCATGTTTTTTTAATATTAGGTGCGAGACCGCCCGACCGTTTAAAAAGCTTTAAAATCGGGTTTGCGCGTCGTATCGGTTAAATGTTAGCAAGCGAAGACTCGACTGCACACAGGGGTGGGACCTGAGGCATAGCGTTCTACAGTAGTATCCTAAATCGCGTAGGGAGGTAGGGTGATCAACTCAAAACGCACTGGGCCCGCGGTACATCCTCCGTGCAACGTACATTGTACATGTACAACGTTCTACATGTTCCCTACCGCTATAAATTTATGGCTATCTTAGGGTGGGGGGAGGGTAATAAGAGAGGGCATTTTGGCGTAAAGTTCTCATCTTCAGCGCGACTGCGCGAGGACGGGGGGGATGCGGGGGAATAACCGGAGTGTCGGCACTAGCGCTCCATACATGTACCCATACGTTCAGCCTGTCTCGACTCTCGTGTCCATCTGTCATCATTTCATGTGTGGTTACGTAATCCTGGGACTTATCTGAAAATGTTGCTTGTTTGCGGTATAAGGGTGACTTGAAGGGTGACTGACAGGATATGGGTGTACATGTATCACGGTAAAAGTTGCCCCTTGGCGAGATTCTTGTATAAAAATGGTAAAAGTTTCGGACCCTCAGAAAAAGCTACCACACCACCCTATGAATGGCTTGCATACGCGCACAGGGCTGCTGTCCTTGGACCTTTTGCGGCCTGTGCCCGTCACGAACCGAACCGAACATTTTAGCCGCGCCATCAGCATCACCGAGCGGCGAGCGCTGGAGCCCGCTGGCGACCCCCGTGCGTTTTGAGCATGCATAGAGGACGAGCTAACTTTGAGTTTGTGAACCATGGTTTGAACGTTCTTAAGGAAGCCGTTACGAATTAATTTTTCATCATTTAGAGGCCGACTACCCAGCATGCGCCAAATCTCCAAATGTGGGGTCTGAGACCCCATCGCAATGTCGAATGCCTCCTGCCACAGACCCTGATGTGGCCCGCAGGCCTGGTCACAGGTAGATCACAGGCCTGGCCACCCTCAATCCCAGCATGCTTGTTGAACTCTTTCGCGCTCCAACATATTTGCACACACTCGAACCAATGTGGATATGAGCGCATTCAGATCTTCATGTCCATGCGCACACAGTTCTTCCTCAGAAAAGCAGCTCAAATCCAGCCTTACCTTGCAGTGCCTCACGGATCAAGGCTCGTGAGTGGCGTTGTAGACGTCATGGACTCGATAGTTCCAGACGGCTCTCCGGCCTTTATCGGCTCTCACAACCAGCCGGGCGATGAACCCTTGTAAGGTGCAGTGCACGACTGCTGAATTCACTG
>Ga0210247_101114_pt1 | contig 23020 bp, 14 predicted proteins | sample ChrtobMetP3_16mM_FD_155449 | JGI IMG/M metagenome (GOLD analysis project Ga0210247, IMG submission 155449) | Chrysochromulina tobin associated microbial communities from unialgal haptophyte culture, Seattle, Washington, United States - P3_16mM | ecosystem: Host-associated > Algae > Haptophytes >... | reverse complement strand
CGCCGCCGCCGCCCTTGCCGCCGCCGCCCTCGCAGCCCGGCCGCCGCCGACGCCCGCGAGGAATGAGCCCGCGCGGAGCGTCGTACCTGTGAGTTATAGAATGCTTGAGATATGAAGCAGCACAACAGTATATTGTGCCATTTCTTCTACAGACTCCCTCTTCTCTCCTTCTCCTTCCTTTCCCTTCTCCTTTTTTTCTTTTAAATTTCTCCAACCGTTAGTAAAACACCGCCATATAAATGGAGTGACCCGAGAGAGCGAGTACTCAGTACTTGTGTTGACCGAGGGGTGCGGAGCCGTCCGTTGACCGGCTCGCTCACCTAGTTCACACCGACGTGCCGCAGAAACATTCACACCCCTGGGTGCGAACCCCCAAACCCGGCCATCCGTGTAAAAAGCGCCTGGGCCCTGTCGACGCGCTCGGGAGCGGCCAGGTTTCTGCACACGGTGTTTCAACCCTGCCGATGAGACCGGCCATGACCTATTTCGAAATTCCCGTCACCGACATGGACAGGGCCGTCCGGTTCTACACTTCGGTATTCGGCGTGTCGCTGACCCGGGAAATCGTGGACGGCTACGATATGGCACTCTTTCCGCCGGCAGAAGACGGAGCGGGCGCGAGTGGCGCGCTGGCCAAGGGCGATGTCTATGTTCCGTCGAAGACCGGAGCGATCCTCTATTTCCGCGTCGCTTCGATAGACGACATCCTTACCCGGGCGACCGCGGCCGGCGCGGGAATACTCTATCCCAAGAAAGACATCGGCGATCTCGGCTTCGTCGCCGAGATCGAAGACAGCGAAGGCAACCGGATCGCCCTGACGCAGCAGAAGACGTGACGCGGCGCGCCTGAAAAGCAAAGCGCGCGGTGGTTTCCCCCCGCGCGCCTTCCAATCTCAATCCGTTCCCGGACTTACTTGCGGAAGATGGCGGCGAGCGCTGGATCTTCGACGCCGCCTTCATTCTTGCGCAGCTCGTGACGGCCGACGACCAAAGCTTGGATGCGGTAACTCTCGTTAGGAACCTACTTGACAACCTCGCTCGGTTTCTTTGCGAGGCACGAAGTGGCTTCCCTCTGCTTGCTCGCAGCAGAATGGATTGCCCGAAGAAGTCGTCATGTCGAGATTTCGACTGCGTCTTGCTTCATCCCAAGAATAGGACATGGAAGAGCAGGGATGGAGGTGGATGCAAGAAGGGTGCTGCCTGCACGCTCCTGCATCCAGATCTTCGCTGAGTTCCGATGCCGCCGAATCCCGCACTGTGGACTATATCTTACATTGGACCTGTAACGCTCGCGCACTCTGGAGTTTCAGTCATGCATGCCAGCATCGGTTGTCGTCAGACGAAACTGTTTTTGTCTCAGTGCGCGAAACGAAGTTTCGGCAACGCCCCGGTGACATACCGTAGTCATAGAGACCAACCTCTACCTCACTATACACAAGTTGGCATAATGGAGTTATCTGAGACCTGAGAGAGCGGAGCGAGTACCGGGTACTCAGTATTTGTTTTTATACCTAGGGGTGCGGAGCTGTGCGTTGAGACGGTGTGGTAAGCGCGGGGGGACCGCGACCTTATTTCACACCGACTTGCCCGAAGATTCACACCCTCGTGCGCGCCGCGTTCGCTCCGGTGTGTACGGTAACCCAGCTCGTGTGCTGTGCGGCCGCCCATCATGAATGCAAAACAGCCAAGCACCAACGAAAAAGGCGGCACCAGCAGTGTATCAGGCAGCGGAGAGGGCAGCGGCCCAGGAAGCGGTGGCATGCTGGGCGCGCGAATCATGGGCCTCAAGTTCATGCAGCGGCGAGCACAGCAGCAGCAGCAACCTGGCGATGCGGTCCCGCAACCAGCCGCGGACATAAATGGTGCTGCTGCGCTGGCCCAGACCACGGCGGCACGGTCGGAGTTTGAGTGGACGGTGGAACCGGCTGCTGCCGCCGTACGGGCCGCAGCGCCAGTTCGCGTCCTGCATGAGACTGAGGCCGAGCAGCCAAATTCACGCGAGGTGCTGCTCCACTTTCGGGCCGGGCGACGCTCCTTCGGCGCCTTCAACCCACGGCTCGAGAAGCGGCTCGCTGAGATCGGCAGCAACCAGCGGACGGCTGCGGAGGAGCTCGTGAATGGGGCGCGCATCGCAGCGGAGCAGAGGCAGAAGCAGGCCGAGCGCGACGCACTCGTCAAGGCAGACGACGAGTTCGCCGCACAGAATGCCCTCTCTGATGCTTTTCTTGCCGGTCACTTTGCCGCTCGGTACGGCAAGTACGTGCCTCCACCGCCGCCTCTGCCTCGGCCTGCGCATGACGAGGCCGCGGCTGTCGAGCTACCAGTCGTGGAGAATCCGGTCCGTGTGCGCGATACGCCATTCAAACCGCCTGCGTCGAAGAAGGCGAAGCGATAAGGGAGGCGCGCCATGGGGCCACTTCAGTGGCCCACTACGGGGGGCCACCTTGAGGAATTGTACGTTCGTTGACGTTGTCGCCCCGCGCCCGGGTGCCGCGGGCCGGATGGTGATGTGTGCGCTGCTTATGCTGGGGCGGCCTGGTCCTGGAGGCTGAGGCACACAGTTTTGCCGACCGACCGTGGCTCCGCCTCTGTTCGTGTGAAGATCGATCGTCAAATCGCCGGCCCTTCTTGTGCCCGCACATCAGTGGTGCGGTGCGCCGGTGGTGCCGGAGGGTGCCGGACAGCCGGAGGTGGGAGGTGCATGTGTCGTGCGGCCGATGCGGGACGACGAGACAGAACGGTGACGCCCCGGTCACAGTGGCTGCGCAAGACATTTGCAAGTATATCGTTATACTTCGGCATGTATTAAAACCATGGATGAAACCGCGCTCAAGAAAGGTCGAAGCCCTGTGCGGGTCGAAGCCCGCTCAGCCTGATGCTAGTTTGCCGTACATCCTGGGCGGGCCCGTCAGCGGGCCCCGGAGGACGACGTGAATTCTCTCTTCTTTCCTCCTCTTCTAATCGGCCTTGGCAGCGAAGTCGGCCTCGGCGAACTTGCCCGTCGCCTTGGCAGTTTCTGTGAGCGCGTCCACGTCCGCCGCGTCAAACTTGCCAGCCTTGGCCGCCATGTACGCGATCGCGATGCCAAGGCCCGCTGCGAGGGCCGCCTGGCCCGCCGCCTTCTGCTCGTCCTTGCCGTGGAGGAACTCGTGCTCACCGGGCTTCTTGTTACCGGAGACATGCTCGGGGTAGGCGAATGGGCGCGTTCCCTGGGCGCCGTGCGTGATCGGGATCTGCACTACGAGGCGGTCGCCTGTCGCGTCCTTGGGCACCGCGCTCACGAGGTGCCTGCCGTTCGGGTGGCGCTCGCCGCTCTCGTCGACGTTTTGGAAGGAGAGGACCGAGCCCGGCTTTGGCGAGACGGCCACGTTCGCCTCGGGGAAGACGGTCTGGCCGGGCTTGCCCGAACCCGAGGAGCCGGTGAGGTACATGACCAGAGTTGCGTTGGGCACGACACCGTGGCGATCCTCGTCGCCATGCTTGCCAACTGCCGGCGCACCCGGAAGGTAGCGGATGATGGGCAGGCCGCCCTCGCGCAGCTTTGCGACGTCGACGTTCCACGTGTGCTCGACCTTGGCGAGTGCAGCCTCGAGGATCTCATCACCCGCAACCGCCACGTGCGTGCAGCGCTTCGAGTCGAACTCCTCAACCTGCCCAATGCACGGGAAGTATGCCGCCTCGTCCTTGGGCACCTTGGAGATGAGGTGCTCAACCGCAGCGGGCGAGAGGAAGTCGTGCGTCAGCCAGATGTTGGGCGAGGCGGACAGGCGCGAACCGGCACCCGTAACAGGGGCGGCGAGGTCGGGCGCAGCCAGCGCTGCAAGCGCGGCCATGATCATCGCTCGCTCGGACGAGCGCAAGCGCCGCGAAGCCGAGTGTGAACATTCATCATTTACGCTTCATTCACACATTCACACTTCACAACTATGGTTCAGTGGTCGACTGACCGCAGGTTAAACCATATCTCGAAACCTCGAGACAAACCACGGCCAGCACTAAGAAAAGTATCGAAGTACATGTTTCTCAATGGCGTCTGCAGCGCCGTCATCGACGTTGGTCGCGGTCACGTGCTGCGCGATGGCTTTGACTGCGTCCGCCGCGTTGCCCATGGCGACGCTGAGGCCCGCCAGCTCTAGCATGCCGATGTCATTCTCCGCGTCACCCATCGCCATCATGTCGGCCGCCGCAATTCCCGTCCGCTCCAGCAACGCGCGCACGCCGGTGCCCTTGCTGCCGCCGCGTGGCAGTACCTCTAGCATCTCGGGCACTGCCTGCGTGATGGATGCACTGTCACCCAAGCGCGCGGCCAGCAACGGGCGGAGCTCCAGCACCCTCTCGCGTGGGGCCAAGATGATGAGCTTATTGACAGGCTCGTCGGCCGCAATCCTCTGCCAAGGGCCGGCGGCAATCGGCGTCGGATCGCGATATGCTACGAGAATGTCCGTATACTGATCGCGCTTATTGCACAGGATGCGGTCGCCACTAAACGCCGTGAGCGACCCTTTTTGCTCGGCCGCGAAATCGGCCACGTCGAGGACCACCTCCGGCGGCAGCCGCTGCTCAAAGATGAGCTCCTCGCCGCCAGGTCCGTAGACCAGCAGACCGTTCAGAAAGACGCCGGCCGCGCCCTCGCGCATGAGGCGATCGCCGATCGGCCCGAGCGCCCTATACGCGCCAGCGCGGCCGCGGCCTGTGCAGGCGCAAAATGGCACACGGTCCATGGCGCGTAGCACGGTGGAGACGGTTCGCTCACTGACTGTGTGCGCGGGCGTGAGTAGTGTGCCGTCGACGTCTGAACATATTAGCTTTGGAACGAAACCGAAGACTGGCTCGACGAGGCTCACTAGAAGAAGCATGATGGTCCCCGACGCACCCATTTCCCCCTCGTGAAGTCTTCGATGGCGTGAACACGTGCTGGATTGAACCTGATGCTTTCACCGAAGGGTCACGAATTCGAAACAGCACCTTTCGCAGCTGTAAGCAACTTTACGAATTTCCCGCGGGCGTGTGCGAGCAACATGATATCCGAAGCAAACAAGAAGGTGGAAGATGAGGCTGCGTTGAAGTGGGCAATGGAGGCCGCCGAGATCGCCGCTGCTGCGAGGCAAAGGGCCCTTCTCGAGGGTTTGGACCCGTATGAGGAGGCAGCGGCGGCAAGAGAGGCCATGGACGCCGGAGCATCAAAAGCAGAGGAAGAGGCGGTAGAGGCAAAAGGAGCCGGCGCTGCGGCTGCTGCGGCGGCGGAGAGAGCAGCGGCGGCGGAAACCACGGCCAACCGCATATACGCGGAGTCGCAGGCCGCAGCGACCGCGGCGGAATCGCAGGCCAACCGCATGTACGCGGAGCGTGCGGCAGCTGCAGCAAGAGCAGTCAAGGCGGCAGACGAAGCTGCCAGGGCTGCCAAAGTGGCCGAGATGGCGGCGGCTAAAGTGACGGAGGAGGTGGCAGCGCGCAGCGCAAGAGCTGAGGCGGCAGCAAAGGAGGCAGCAGAGGCTGCCAAAGCGGCCGAGAGGGCGGCGGCTAAAGTGGCGGAGGAGTACGCAGTCAAGGCGGCAAGGGCGAGGGCGGCTGCTGCGACCAGGTCGCAATTTCCTTCAACACCCAACAAGGCCTCGGAGCATACCCGTTGGCCGGAGCATGCCTTGGAGGGTACTACGCCCGCGGCCGAATCATGGTGCACCATCGCATGAACGGCGCGGACGAATCTGCGGCTGGGGGCGCGACGAAATGCCAAAACGGGCGCGAACGTAGCTCGTCCCCGGCCGACCGTTCGGGATTTGGCGATACCATGTGACCCGGGGGAGGAGTGGCAAGGAGCTAGACCCGAAGACGGACCTTGATGCTTGAAGTGTGTTGTGTGTCCTCTGCCGTTAGGAAAAGCTGTCTAAAAATGGTTACGCTACGCACGTTCGCGCGCACTCGCCCGATAACGGATTAAACGCGAAACATGACCCGTCGGCGCGCGACGTCGTCCGTCCGCCCCCCGGTCGAACAAGACCATAATGCGGAATCCGGAACGCAAACATCTTGTGTTACTAGCCGTCGAACTAGCCGTCACCTGCTGACGGCGGGGCCGTGATATCTGCCCACGGCCAAGTCCCCTTCGTGGTTCGAGAGGCATGGCGGAAGGAACATACTTTGTCTGTGGCCCTGCCTCGCTCACGCGCTCCAGTGTTGCTCGGGCAGCTCGCACGGGACGACCTCGTGCAGGCGACGCTGCGAGAGCTGTGGCACAGTCGCCTTGACACGGCCTGGGTTGCCCGCAAGCGCGCCGACGAGGTCGTGCGATGCGAGGCGCTGCACGAAATCCTGTGCGTTCGCGGCGCCCTTGATCTCGTCGAGCTGGAGTGGGCGCGGTGAGAGGCGGCAGATGAGTCGCGCCGTGTTGTGCTTCGAGAGCGGTTTCATCTCGAGAACTTTCTCGGCGCCGCCCTGCAGCGGCCGATTGACTGGATCGACGGCCGTGAGTAGCGTGCGCACGCGCGGGAAGCTGAGAAGCAGCTCAAGCAACTCGGCAAAGCCCGCTGCCTCCGCGAGGTCGGCGCTCACGCCGTCGAGCACGAGGAGGCAGTGCAGCCCGTGCAGCGGTAAGACGGCCGCCCGCGGCAGCGCGAGGTCCTCGTCGGCAAAGTGCGGGTCGGTCGAGCCCGCAGCGCCGGTGCTGCTGGCTGTGGCGGTTACGGCGCGCGCGGGTGGCTCCTCCCTCGGGGCGATGGTGGCGACGGCGGCGGCGACGACCGATCGCCCAACTTGCACCCGCAGCCGGCCAGCGAGCTCGGGGGCGTCCCGCGTGCCCGCACAGTCGACATACACGACGCCATCGGAGAAGTGATGGCGCTGCGCCAGGTAGTTGAGCGCCGCGACGGCGACGGCCGTCTTACCCACCCCAGCGGGCCCGGTGACGGAGACGAGGCGACGGTCGAGCACACCGGTGATCACGCGGTACGTCTCGACGTTTCTGCCGATGAAGGCCTCCGCAGTCGCGGGCAGCGGCTGCTGGTGTTGCGAGCCCTTAGGATACGGCGGATCCCACTTTTCGACGGGCAGGAGGTTGGGGAAGGGCACGGCGTTGTGGTCACCGGCGCCAAAGAGCAGGAACTTATCCCCCTCGATGTGTGCAGACGGTACGTTGGGCGCGTTGACCACGGCCTGCACGCCGATCTCGAAGGCCGCGCGGATGGACTGGCCGACAGCGAGAGCAAGATAAAAGGCGCGCGTGAACGCGTGTGCAGCGAGGTCCGAGACGCGCGTCGTCAGGCGCACGGCGATGACATGCGGCACGCCTGCCTCTACAAAGGCCTGTGCAGCAGCCTCCGAGAAGCACGCCGAGACGAAGACGAAGCGGAGCGAGGCGATGCCGCCCGCCTGCAGCAGCTTCTTGAGCGCGGGCACACGCACGAAGTGCGCATTCCCTCGCCCATCCTCCATCGAGAGGTAGTGTGGATCGCCGTGGCCCGAGTAGTGCAGTCCGCAACACTGGCCGAGCGTCACGAGGGTACGCAGCCGATCGGTCGTCGCGTACTCGAAGCGCACCTTGAGATTGCGCCGCGCCTCGCGCATGGAGTCGCAGATGAGCTCGCGCTCCTTGTCGAGATCGAGCATGTCCATCGGCACCACCTGCCCGCTTGGGTCTTGGCATACGAGTGGCGCCGAGAAGAGCACTCCGAGCACAGGCACCTGGCCGCCGCCGGAGCCACCGGCACCGCTTGCGGGGGCGCCCAGACGCATTTCGCCCCCCCACGAGTGCCCCTCGCCCACCCCGCCAGTGGGCCTTGCGCGCCCGCCGCCACCGCCGCTCGCCGAGCTCGTGGGTGGCGCGTCGGCGCCCAGATGTGAGTGGTCAAGACTCGAGAGGCGCAGCTCGCGGTTCTTGGCGAGGCGCTCCTGCAGGCGCGCCGCGTCCTGTGCAGCGAAGAAGCCGCCGTCTACCTGAAGCTCACACAGCGAGGTGGTCGAGAGCACGGCGATCAGCAGGTCTTTCGACTTGGAGCCCGCATGCATCGCGGCCGGTAGGTTGCTGAAAAGCCCAGGCAGAGCGCGGATAGCCTCGACGGGCGGCAGCGCGCCACGCAGCCCGTTGACGACCGTGAGGCCTGCGACGAAGGCATTATCGAGTAGGGAGAGCTCGAACAAACTAGTCAGGGATGAGACGAGCTTGCTCACGTGATCGATGACGCCGACGGTCAGCTGGTTGCCCGCGAGGTCGAGCGAGCGCAGCACGCACCCTCCCGACTTGCCGCCAAGGCAGAGGCTCTCGAGCAGCTGCTGCGCGCCCGCGTCCGCGAGCCGATTGTATCGCAAGTTGAGCGCCAGCAGCCCACAGCGAGGCGAGCCCGAGGGGCCGCCCTGTAGCCACTCGCAGAGGGGGGCGAGGTCGGGGCCGCGCAGCGTACTGCGCGCGAGCGAGAGGGTGTGCAGTGCGGCCGGCCGCGCCTTGGCAAGCAGGCGCACGCCGTGGCGCGAGACGGCGTCCGCTTCGAGATGGAGGGAGTGGATCGAGCGCGGGAGTTCCTTTGGCAAGAAAGCGAGTGGAGGGCCCACCTCCTCGGGGCCGAGGTGCATGCTCTGCGCGTGAGGTGCATGCTCTGCCCGCCCCAGGGGCGAGGCTCCGGCGGCGGAAAGGATGCCCGCCACCGGGACGGCTATCGGCGGACGGCCGGCGCCGGCGCTACCGCCGCCGAGGCCGCCACCACCGCTCGTGCCGCCCGTGCCAGCTCCAGCTCCAGCACCCCCCACGTCTCCAGCACCCCCCTTCACAGCTCCAGCACCCCCCTTCACAGCTCCAGCAACCCCCACGCCGCCGCCAGCAGCGCCAGCAGCGGCCGCATCCACAGCGCCGCCCAGGCCGCCGCCGGTGGATGCGTCGTGATTGCCGACGAATGTGAGCGTGTGGATCTGCTCGAAGCGGCCCAGGGCTGTCACCAGTTGGGCACAAAAGGCCTCCGAGAACTCGCAGCTCTCGAACCGGAGGCTCACGAGCTGCGGGTGGTCGTTCGTGAGCCGGCGGAGGGCCGCGCTCAGCTTGAATGCATGCAGCTGCCGGTCACGCAGCACGATCGTGTGTGCCGTCGGCGGCGGGCGGCATGAGGAGAGCCGCGCTGGCCACTCTGCCTCCCATGTCGCATCCTCGCTTCTCGGGCGCAATGGGTTGAAGCTCGAGCGCGCGTAGCCGCCCACGTCGGCATCGGCCGCCGCCGAGGAATTGCCAGCCAGCGGCGAGGAGGGCGCGGCGGCGGGGGCGTCCGCGGGAGGCGCGGCGGAGGGCGTAGCAGAGAGCGTGGCAGAGGGCGTGGCAGAGTCAGCAGGTGATGGGGCCGTCTCTCGCGATTCGCGACGGGCACGACGGCCTTCGGCGACTGCAGCCGCCGCCGCATCGCTCGCAGCGGTGGCGGCGGCCCCTGGCGCACCGTTGCGTCGGCGCAGCTGGTCGTCCAGCAGCCACCAAGCGACAAGGGTATCCACACCCTCGGATGCGAGCTCACGCAGCTCGAGCTCATTGTCGGGGAAGCCGAGCCGCGTGAGCACGCGGAACGCGAGGTGTGCAAGCGGCTCAGGGCTGTGCTCATGCAGCAAGTACAACGGCTCCGCACCGGCGCGCACGAGCGACTCACGAAGCGCCTGCGCGAGCTGCGCCTGCGCGAGCTGCGCTTGCGTGAGCATCGCCACCGCAAGGCCTACGCTGCGGCAGAGCGGCTGGCAGATCTGGACGAGCTCATCCTGCTCCGACTCAACCGCACCCGCCACACCTGCCATAGGCTCGGACGAGTCACGGCGAGAGCTTGGCGGTGGCGGCGTGTTCAGCCCCAGCGCGCCGCCGCCCCCGCCGCCCCTGCCGCCCCCGCCCCCGCCGCCGCCCCCCCAGCCGCCGCCGCCGCCGCCGCTGCCACCGCCGCCACCGCCCCCCTCCGCACCCTCCGAGCTAAAGTAGTCGCGAATGAGCGTGGCCGGAGGGGCGCCATCGTAGGCAGCGCTATCCGAGCGCCGCACAGCACTCGTCACCGACGCTTCGTAACCGTCGGCATCGCTCGCCCCCCCCTCGGGGTTCGAGAGGCGTTCGAAGAATACACCGGACAGCCCCGCCCAGTTAGCCGCTAACCCGCCCGCCGCTGGGAGGCCGCCGACGGGCGAAGCGCCCCAGGCGTCGCGCGCCTCGGGCGCAGCCGCCGCCGTCGAATGGGTGGGTGGCTCAGTAGAGAAGGCCGCCGGGAAGGCTGCCGGGTACACATTCCGCAGCATGCGGCGCGAGCACGCGTCGAGCATCGCGGTCATCGCGGGTACGAGGGCCTCGAGCATCCGACACGTGGCGGCGGGGTCGCTCATTGCGGCAGGGTCGGGGAGCGAGTCGGTCCTTGGCGATGCCCGGCCGTAGACCTCGACGCGAGCGCCATCCTGGGCGCCCTCGGGCGGCGCGCTCGTTGAAGGAGCTTCCGGCGCGCCGTCCTCGTCAATGCGCATGGACTCATCCCTTAAGGAGTCATGCTCGTCGAGCACCTCGCGCAGCATCGTCGCCAGGTGCAGCAGCACCATCGCCGCGGGCAGGTGCGCCTCCGGCCGCCCCGGCGCGTGCAGACGGATGGTCTTGAGCAGCAGCTGCGCGGCGCTCTTGGGCGGACCTGCCTTGTGCTCGGGCGCTGGCGCCGTGGCCGAAGGCGCGCGCGGCAGCGGCGACAAGAAGACGGCGTGGTCAGTCCGGCTCTGGGCCACGACGGCGGCCACGTTGCTCAGCGCCCAGTAAGGCAGCGGTTCCCGCGGGGGGCCGCCGCCCGAGCTCGCTCACACACGTGCTCAAGATGGCGCGCAACGGTTCCGGCTCCGCGGAGCATGTAGCGCCTCGTCGAGCTCATGGACAACTGACAGATCGCGCACGCGGCCGACTGCTGCGTGAATCCTTCGATGCTCCCAAGCATCGCGACGAGCGGCGGCAGCACGCCCGCGTCAAAGAGCACGTGGCGGCCGTGCTCGGTGTGCTGCGCGAGCCTCTCGACGGCTTGAGCGGCCGCGTACTGCACCTTGATGTGTGCCACAGCGCACAGCTTGACGAGGGGCTGCGCGGCGGCCTCGGCGAGCTGCGTCGAGCGGGCGCAGCCGCTCGCGGGGCGCGCGAGGAGGAAGAGGAGGCGTGCGCAGGCGTACTGGAGCTCGGCCCCTCCGATGCCAGCGAGGCGCACCAGAGGCATCGCAGGCAGCAGCTGCAGGAAGAGCTGCGCGTGGGACGAGGTGGTCGACAGCTGGAGGATCGTGAGCATCGCGTGCTTCTTCACCTCGGCCTTGAGCTCCGACTCGCGCACGAGCTCCGCGCTCCTCCACTCGACCGTCTCCGCCTCCTCGAGGGCGTCCGTGTCCGCATCCAAGGCGGTTAGACTCACAAGCGCTTGCAGCAGAGAAGGCTCCTGAAGCATGCGAGCGCGGTGCTCCTCCGACTCGCTCACCTGCCGCAGCGCCTGCACACCGAGAAGCACCAGGTGCAACTCGGCGGACGCCGCGAGCTCGAGCCAACGGAAGAGAGAGCCTTCAGCTACGAGCGTGCCGCGCACCGACGGCGCGGATGTCAGCTGCAGCAGCGCGCGCGCGGCGAGCACACGCAGCTCGTGCCGCCACGCAATCTCGTCGACCTCGGCTGAAGCATCAAGGGCGAGCGATGCGTCCGACGAGGCGTCGAGGGCGAGGGCGAGGGCGAGGGCCTCCTGCGTGTCGGTGCGCGGCCGGTTGGCGGGCGGTGCGGCGAACGAGAGCAGCGGCTGGAGCACGCCCTGCTCGACGAGCGTCTTGCGGTCATGTGAGTGCGGCGCGTGGATGACCAGCTCGCAGAGCGCCTGCGCCGCGTGCTGCGCGGCGTGCCGCCGGTGCATCGCCGCCAGCTTGCCGTCGATCGCCGCCAGTTTGTCGTCGATCGCCGCCACGCCCTCAGGTGAGCCGGCACCTGAGACCCAGAGGGCGAGCAGCGGCAGCGCACCGCCAGCACGCAGCACCGCCGTTGCCCCCTCTGGGCTGTCGGAGAGTCGAACAAGCAATGCGGCGGCGCACATTTGGAGTGCCTCGGGCGTGTCGGCGCGCTCGCGCGCCACGAGCGCAATCACGTCGGCGAGGTCCGCGCGCGCCGTCTCATTGTCACGCACCGCGCGGTCACGATAGCGCAGCAGGTGGAGCAGCCGCAGCCGCTCCTGCTGTCGCTCGCACGCGTGCCGGCACCGATCGTACAGCTGGATCAAACGGTCGAGCGCCGCGCGCTGCTCCTCCTCGAGCGCGCGCGCGCGGTCCGCAAGCGCGAGCGCCGCTGTCAGCCGTTCAAAATCCTCCGAGTTGCGCTCGAGCGGCCTCTGGGGCGGCATCTCGGCCCCAGATGGCATCTCGAGCGGCATCTGGGGCGGCATCGAGAGCAGGGTCGGCTCGGTTAGCGGGCCGCCGCTCGCCGGCTCCTGCTGAGGCACCATGAGGGGCGAGGCCTCTACGCTGACCGAGACCGGCAGTGGCATCGAGCGCGCGAGCGGCGCGTCCGCATCTTGCAGACCTCCCTTGCTCACCGTCGGAGGAGCACTCCGCCCAGCTCGCTCCTCGCCTATCGGCAGGGGCGAGGCCAGCAGCGAGCTAAGCAGCACGCTCTGCAAGTGCACGCTCTGCAAGTGCACGCTCTGCAAGTGCCCCGCGGACTCACGCCGCTCACGCTCGTACGAGGCGGCGCGACGCGGGAGGACGGTGCCCCAGTCGTCGTCATACTCCACGTCTGCGGGGGCTGCCGCCCCGCCGGTTGGCGCCAGCGGGGCGGCGATCATCGCGGCCGTTTGGGCTGGCGGCTCGGTGCTGCCAGCGCCGGTGCTGCCAGCGCCGGTGCTGCCAGCGCCGGTGGCCGCCATGACGGCGGGCTGCAGCCATGCGTCGATGGCGCGGCGCAGCTGAGCGCCGAGCAGCTTGCATTCTGCCGCGATCTCCTCAACGAGTTGCATCTCCTCGCGGCTCGCGCGCGAGAGGGTCGACTCGGAGGACGCCATTCGGAGCAGTGGCAGGCGGCGCATCGCTTCCCGTGTGAGACCGTCCTTGTGCTCCTTGAAGCCGTCCTTGAGCTCCTTGAGCCCCTCCTTTAGACCCTCCCTCGCAAGCTCCTTGAGCTCCTTGAGCTCCTCCTTGAGCCCCTCCTTGTGCTCCTTGAAGCCATCCTTGAGCTCCTTGAGCCCCTCCTTGAGCCCTTCCTTTGCAAGCTCCTTGAGCTCCTTGAGCCCCTCCTTGAGCCCCTCCTTTGCAAACAGCAGACCCGGCTGGCCGCTCATGTGCCCATCCGAGCCCTGCCGTCGGTGACCCTTCTGCTTGCCGCCCTCAGAGTTCTGGCTTCGGTGGCTTCGCGGCTCGCTTGCGCCACCTCCGCCACAGTGCGCCCACAGCGCAGCGCCCGCCGTACCCACTAAGGCGCCCGACACCTGCTGAACCACCGTGGGCGTCAGGGAGGAGACGAGCGCGTCGAGGGCCGCACTCGGTGGCGATGTGATCGGCCGCCCGCCGAGCGACTCGGATCGGCAGACAGACGAAGGAAAAGTGCCGTCGCGATGGGTGCGGGCACCAATGGACTTACCGGTACCCATGGGTTCAGCTCGTACCGGCCCATCGCCGAGAATCTCAGCTGCCGACGCGCCCGCCGATGAGCTCGAGGAGCTCGACGAGGCGCCCGCCGTCATTGTCGCGCCACCGGGCGCCGGCTCGCGCGGCAGGCTGTCGCACGAGCGCGAGGCGCGGCAGCCTGATCCGATGGGCCTTCGCGCGACCGCCTGCCGCTCACTCGCGACCGCTTGCACCGGCGGCGGTGTGGCTCTCGCGCCCGCAGGGGCGGGGTGGGCGGGGAGCAGCTTAGACACCGGCCCACCGCGGCTTCGCTCTGCCGAGGGCTGGTGCTTGGCGAGCGGCTCGTCGAGAGTCGATCTCGCCTCCGGAGATTTCGGCTGGCGGCCGGAGAGGTGCAGCGCGAGCGCTGTCGAGGTACGAAGCAATAGAGCCTCGAGGAGCTCAATCGTCCCTTGAGCATGCGCGAGGTCGAAGGTGAGCTGCGTGCCTCCGTACCCTGGCGGCGTCGGCGCACGGAGCAGCGCAGGCCGCTCGGCGCTCGCACCACCACTGAGCGGTACGGAGAGCGCTTCTGCAGGGAGCAGGCCGGCAGCGGCGGCGCCCGCGAAGGACGACTCCTCATAGACCGAGAGGCCCGACTCGAGCGCGCGTAGAAAGGAGCGCTGTGCTTGCAGCCCTTGCGCTTGCAGACCGGCGAGGTGCGCGTGCAGCCCTTGCGCGGGCAGCCCCGCGAGACCGAGCGAGGCGGAGGCGGACGAGGCAGCTCCGACGGCGCCCAGGCAGAGCGAACCGAGAGAGCCCGCGAGCGAGGACGACGATGAGTTTGGCGTCGTCGTCGAGCTCGGTGCCGGTGGTGGCGGCGGCGGCGGCGTAGCAAGCGCCGCGCCGTTGGCCGCCGCCGTCGGCACGCCGGTGATGGGTGCAGCGATGGGTGTCACGATGGCTGCAGCGATGGCTGTCACGGCGAGGGGTGCAGCAGGAGTCGCCGGTGGAGAGCGCAGCGGGGAGCCAATATCGACGCTCGCCTCCGAAGCAGCCGAGGGTGCGCTCATCTCGGCGTTCATCGCTTCGGGCGTCGCGTCGTCCGTAGCCATCGAGCACGAGGAGCATCCGGAGAGCTGGGCGACGGCGGCGGCGCGCGCGGCGGCCACCGCAGCTGCGGCAGCTGGGGAGGCAACCTTGGAGATTCCGACCAGGAGAGGTCCACTACCAATGCCGAGAGCGACTGCTGGGGCGGCCGCGGCGGCCGCGGGCGACGCGGCGGCGGCCGCGTGTTGCGCCTCCCAGCGGTCAGGTGAGGCGACCGCGAGAAGGTGGTCGCGCTTCTCTTGCAGCGCCGTCTTGCCGTCGCGCAGCGCGCTAATGGCTGCGGCGCCCACAGAGGTCTGGATAGCCGCGTCGACAAGCCCTCGTACGCTCGCACGTGGGTCCGAGAGGCCGCGGCTGACGCGGTCGACGCGGTTGAGCCAGCGCTCCGAGTCGTGCGGCTTGCCGTCGCCCGTGTAGCGCAGCTGCAGCTCGCCCTCGCCGCCGAAGCTCAAGATGAGCTGCGCGCCAGGAAAGTCGAAGTCGACGGCCGGGCAGAGCCGCCCCCACACGTCGCTGTACGCAACACCCAGGTGGCGGCCGTTGAGCGTGAAGAAGACCTCGCCGCTCGCGAGCCAGCCGCAGCCGACCGTATCGCCCGACGCAAAGGGCGGCCCGTAAGGCCGTCCCGAGACGGCGCGCACGGGCACCGGCCTTGGAAAAGTGTCGAGTATGCGCCCGCTGTTGTGGTAGTGCAGAAAGCTGATGGTGCTGATGGTGCTGCTGCCGCCGCCGCTGGTGTCGGCTGAGTCCGCCTCGGCTGACACCGTTACGCCCGCACCATCCTTGGCAGCTGGCTTGGCGAGCCCCACGCCGAGTGAGCCCGTCGCCTGTAAGCCGCCTCCGCTCATCTTCACGAAGAGCTCAAAATAATAGAGTGGCGGCACGACGTCCGTGTCAGTGCGCTCGCGTCGCAGCGTGCGCAGCGCGCGCACGAGCACTGGCGCCTGCGCTGAGCCTGGTAGCTTCCTGCTGCTCCTGGCGCTGCTGCTTCCATCGCCACTGCCACTGCCGATGCTGCCCTTTGGCTTGGTGGGCGTCGTCGGCGCCTCTGGCGAGCGGCCTACGAAGACGATCTCATTGCCGTTGACGTAGGTGAGCTCCTCGTCGCCGTGCCACATGCAGATGGGGGCTTCGCGGTCGACGACGTGGGTCGCTCCGGCGGCCCTTTGCCAAGCGGGAGACGAGGCGCCGTGAAAGAAGTGCTGCCGCCCGAGAGACTCCCGAGAGGACGAGTTTTCACAAGATGGCATCGCAGGCATGTCGGAGGCGTACCGACGACGTTCGCGTGTTCTTTCAGTCGCGGCGAAAACTGACGTTTTTCAAGAGTTCACAGCGATTTACCAAGAAAACGACGATTCCTGCAGCTAGTCCGGCCTGTGCGCGGAGCGAGCGACAACACCACATGGACCGTTCGCTCGACGAGATCATCAAGGAGTCGCGCGCGGCGGCCCCCAAGAACCCCTTCACCGCGACGGCCGATGGCACGCAAGGCAAGGCGCCCGGCGGCAAAAAGGGCAAGAAATTTGGCAAGGGTGGCGGCGGCGTCAAGGAGAGTGGTGATCGAGTCAAGGACGCACTCATGAAGGCAGTCAACGAGAACAGCAAGGCGAAGCGCGCGGCCAAGGCGAACGCCGCACGCGGCATGGACGTTGACATGACCGCGCCGGCGCCGAATGCCCTCGCAAAGGCGCGCAGGGGCGGCGGCAGCGGCAAGGGCGGCGGCGGCAAGGGCAGTGGCTTCAAGATGGCGGTGGGCAAGGCGGCGGGCGCCGTCGGCAAGGCGATGAACACGCTCAAGGCGCGCATGGCCGCCGGCGTGCAGGCCGCGGGCCAATCCGTCTTCGGCCGCGCGCAAGTCACGCCAGGGGACATCAAAATCACCATCCCGGGCGCCGCCAACGTCGCCCGCGCTCCGGGTGGCGGTGGCGGAGACAGGGGTGGCGGCAAGGGCAGCGGCAAGGGCAGCGGCAAGGGCAGCGGCAAGAAGTCGCCCGGTAGGTCGCCCGGCAGGTCGCCCGGCGGAATCGTCCAGCCCGGCATGCAGCTCTCCGGCGGCGCGATCAAGAAGCAGAACGCCTTCCAGAAGATGCGCACCGTCGTCTTCCAAGGTGCCGCCCCGGGTGGCAGCGGTAGCAAGGCCCCGCTGTTGGGCAAGGGCGTTGCCAAGGGTGGGCGCGGCCGGGGAGGCAAGGGCAAGGGTGGGCTGAAAGGGCTGATGGCGAGGGCAGGCCGGTGAGCTAGCCAGCTGACGCGTCTCTGGAGCATGCGTCTTGTGTGACTACTTCGGCGTGTCCGGTGCCGACTGTTCGTGCATGTCGTGTGGTCGTGGACTCGCCACCATAGCAGGTGACGAGGTATGGCTCCGCGGAGGTCTCGCGAGGTATGGTTAGCGCTCCGCGCGGGAGGTCGTGAGGGCCGATTTTATGCTGTTATTTCATATTTGATAGCGCGAATATTTTGCGGGGGAGCGGGGACCAACACGTCGTTCCACGAGCGCTGCGATCTGTCGAACAAGGAAAATACAAAAAAATCGCGCTACCACCGACGCGCTAGAGAAACGACGGGTTCGGGTCCGTAATTTGTGCGCGCCGGAACGATCGTTATAAACGGGGGATGCCGCGCCGCAGGCGCAGGCGCCACTCCCCTCTCCAATTGCCCCTCTCCCGGGGACCCGCTATCCGCCTTCCATCAACGCGGTCTCGCTCTCGGGTGCGTTACACTGAACACTCCGCTTCGAACACCGCTCTCACGTCGTGTACACCCGTACTCGGTGCTACTGGCACCGGCGCTGATCTGCGAAGCCTGCTTATAAGCGGATCGAGAATACCTCTACCACCAGCGCGCTGCCCGGCGCAGTGTAGAGTAATGTGTGCTTCATTCCCAAAGCGCTGCACGCTGCAAAAAACTGGGCTTCTGCGGTGTCCTCGCCGCGCCGCGTCTGTGAAAGTAGGCCGATTGGTGTGTGCTGCTCCTCATCGATGCCATCTCGCTCCACTGCTCGTCTGAGCAGCGCGTGCAGCGTTGCAGCGAGGCACTGTGCGTGCGCTTCGCCATAAATTGCATTCAGACAGTCGGACATGAGCACAATGTCTGCTCCGCTCGAGCAGGAGCCTGCAGGCAGCTCCCGTGCCCACGTCAGAGCCTCTGTGCGCACCAGGTGCTCCAAAGAGTTGGCTTGCACATTGTGTTCGATCTGTTCCAGTAGCGAGGGCATATCTGTGACTGTCACGCTCGGCGCTCCTAGCGCCGCGGCAGCCAATCCACACGCACCTGTGCCAGCTCCGAGCTCAACGACGTGCCGCGCTCTTGCAAGCCGCTGAGGCCATGGCGATGCCTCCAGGATATTGATCAAAGTCATGGCTGCTGGCCAAATCTCTGTGCCGAGCCACACTTCTGAGAACAGCGGTGCGACGTCCGACGACAGCAAACCGATTTCGAGCTCGCGCGTATCGCCGTTCGGCAGGCGCACCGAGAACGCGGAAGACATGCCTCCCAAAGCGATGTGGGTTCGTCAACGGGAACTCGAGTCGTGGGAATTCGATGGAGGCGAACTTTTTTCCTCAAACTTGTCGAAAACGGCAACGAGCTTTGGTTCCCTTGGTTCCTCTATCTCGGTCTCCTGAGTCAGTTCCCCTTCTTTGACTTGAGGGGTTCCACCTGGGGCGCCGCCTTCGCCATCGCCTGCTGCCTTGCACCCTGAAGCTCGGCCAGTTCGCGCTCGTAGTACTCGGCGTCTGGCGCGGACATGAGTTTGAAGAGGAGGTAGATCACGAGTAGCACAGGCGGCAGCACGAAGGTGCCGCGCGGCAGCCAGTCGAGCGTGTGCAGCTGCGGCATGTAGCCCTTGGCGAGGCGCCACCAGCGCGCCGGCGCGCCAGCACGTCCCTCGAATTCGCCGAAGCCCTCGGCGCCCGAGGCGACGCGCTCGAGGAAGGCACGCATCGACGCCGCGTCCGCCGCCTCACCGGGCGTGTCGACGAAGAAAGAGCGCAGCGTCGTGAAGAAGCCGAGAAAGTAGTCGCCTTTCCAGAGCACGATGAGCCGGGGCAGGGTCGAGCGATCGATGAAGTAGATCTCCTTCAGGTACTCTTCGAACTCGGCGCCGCAGGCCATCGCAAAGACGAACTGGTCGCGGAGCGCCGGCTCGCGCGAGAGCGTGCGCAGCGCGCCGCCCACGCCCTCGAAGCTCGCATCCATCGTGAGGGGCCCATCCTTGCCGGTCGACTCGGGGTCGAGGAGCAGTAGAGCGAGGGGCATGAATCCATTGCCCTTGGGCACGTTCATGAGCGTGCCGAAGTTGCTGTCGTCGGCGAGCGAGAAGGAAGGCACGCGCTGCGTGCCCACGAACGCCTCGATGCTCGCCTGCGTCGCAACCTCCGTCAACAGCCGCGGCTCCTCACCGCGCTCGAGCCGCGCGACAAAGGGCAGCGTCGGCAGCTCTGTGCCGCCCATGAGCTTGCGAAGCAGCTCTGGCTGGGCGGCCGAAACGAAGACGTCGGTGTGCTTGAGCGTGTGGGCGGCCGCGTCGAAGGCGGCGAGCGCCTCGGTCGCGGCCGAGGCGTCGGCCGCGCCCGCCGACCGCCCCTGCATGAATACGACGGGAGAGCCCATCTCGCCTTCCATCGCCTGCTCGAGGTCCGACGCCGACTGCAACGGGCGCACCGCCGGCATCTGCATGCGAGCCACGAGGGTGAGCAAGTCGTCCTTTTTTCGCCGCCCATTGTACACCCACCGCGTCGGCGCTTGGATCACCATCAGCATTGGGAAGCCCTTGACACCATAGGTGGTGCAGAGCCGATCGTCGATTGTGCAGTCAACCTTCCCAAACGAGATGTCACCTTTCGCGGCGGCTGCGACCTCATCCAGGACGGGTGCGAGCCGCTTGCAGTGACCACACCACTGCAGAATGGGCGCGCTCGGGTCAATTAACAGGCAAAAAGGCTAGGGGTTCGCAAAGGGCCGGTAAAGCTGCGCGCGCGCGCGCTCGTGGATGGCCTCGCTCCGCACCGGAGCATAGAATTTGATCAACCAGAGTTTAGTCCCTACGGTCTCAGAGAAATTGGCTGTGCTCAGCACAACCACCTCCTTGGCGACTGCGGTGGCGGCCAGGAGCGTCACACCGAAAAGGCGCAAAGTCATTGATTTCCGAAGTAGTTCATACATGTACACGCCACGTTTCCACAGCGTTTCGTCGCAAACTTGCTCGTCAGGCAAAGCCTCGACAGCGCCTCGATAGCGCCTCGATCAGCGCCTCGATAGGTCCTCAATAGACAATCGTCATCCCCGTGTGTCCCCGCGGCCCGCCGGTGCCGCCGCGGTAGCGGTACAAGCTAGGGCCCGGTAGGCCCGCGGCCGTCGACGCGGCCGCGCGCGGTAGACCTCGGTCCGTGGCTCGGTAACAACCGAACCCCCGGTGGTCTTTATAAAAATGGTGGGGTGTATACGGCGTGTATTTCATACCCGCAGCGGGGCGGCCGGGCGCGGTGTCATGCTCATGCTCGTGGCCAGTCGCTTCGGCTCTCGAAACGCTCCACGAAGTCCCCTAGCCACTCGTCACTCCTTACCAAAGAGGCGGGCAAGTTCTCTTCCAATGTCGGCCGGGGAGATCCACATGCTCTTGTTGCGCCCCGTCGGCTCGAACTGCGGTGTCTTGGGCGCGTCGCCGATAGGATCCTCGGCGCGATAGTCCCGTGACGCAAGCGGGCTCGCGGCCGGCTTTGTCAGGACGCCCATACGCTCCTTCGAGCCGAGCGTGGCTCGCTTCGAAGCATCAACCCAGACGACCTCGCGCATCAGCTGGCCATCTTCCATCGTGTACGAATAGACGGCTGCTTGGCGGTACTTGTGCGCGAGCTTGAGCACCGATGAGCGCGCGTAGACACGCTCCTCCATGGCGAACGCGATGCTGAAGCCGTCCTCGCGCCAACCGTCCTGCGCGTTGAACCCAAAGGAGCGCCACACGGCACGCGGCGACAGCTGCCGCGCGCCTTCCATTTTAGCGATATCAGCCTCGAGTGCCTCGTTTGCCTTTCGGTTCCACTCGGCGGGCGCGGTTTGGCCCATCGGGTTGGCAGCGGTGAGCGAGAAGACGATGCTCTTTTCAAAGATCTTGGGCCAGGCGACCGGCGGCGCCTTATCATTGGGCGGTTTGGGCGCCATGTACAGGACGCCATCGGCTGATGACAAGCTCCGGCACCCTGGCACGTCAAGCATCCCATCAATCGCCGTAGCCCACATAGAGTTGAGCGACGCATCAGCTCGTTCGAGCGCGACTACGCTCGGTTGACGCGTCGTGACAAAGGCGGCCGTACCGCCGGCCAAAAGTACCGCCCGCCGAACCAGTGGCTGGCAGCGCAGCATGCCTTCTCCGAAGTTGCGAGCGGCAACTTCAGAAGTGCTTGCCTTCCCTGCGCGTTCACGCCCGGCACGGCGCGGGAATTATGTCAGCGGTGGAGTTCATATTTGTAAAGTCAGCGGAGCAAACTTTTGTGCCAAACACCATAGAGCCACGCGGGGCGACCAATGACCTCGAGATCTAGATTCTTCCATAATTAAAGACTCCACAGCCATCACCATCAGGCGGCCGCAGCACTCGAGACAGCACCGCTGGACACGCGCACGCTCAGCGAGTACTGCACAGGATCCTCAACCGCATCGGGAAGCACGACCGTGGCTTTCGCCCACACCACCGAGCCTGCGCCCACCGTGACCGGCCGCACAGCCATCAAGGGCAGGACGGTTTGCCAGCAAGACGCACCGGGTGCACCGCTCCTACCGCCGGTGCCACCGCCGCGAGTCTCGACGACAATCTGCGCCGCGCCTCTGCCGTCGCCGCCCTCACCTGCGGGCTGGGCCTCCCTGAGCACCAACCGACACCACATGGCAATGCCTGAGAGGGACCTTGCTGCCCTCGCCGCGTGAACGCTCGCTGCCTCTTCGTCCACCCCGGCGGCACACAACGCCTCGAAATAGCTGCCCTCGTTCGCCTCCAGCTGCTGCTGCGTGATCTCGAAAGCTGATTCCACAACCGCTGGGGAGCCGGCGGCAGAGGGCATTGAGGGGTCGGTGAAGCGAATGCACTCGAGCCGGGCGGCTGCGTGGTGGAGCGGCAGTAAGGTGGCGTCTTGGCAGTTGAGCCGCAACGGCTCCTGAATGCGGCCCCAATCGTACGCCTTCTCGCCCAGCGCGTAGTGGAGAGCATACGAGCAAGGGGAGGCCCAAGTTTCCACAGTGTGTGGAATCCAGCTGCCATGCAGCAAGGGCTCCTTGACTAAGCGAGCGTGCGCGTCCTGGACTGTTGCATACACTCCTTCCTCGGAGGCAATCGAGCCGACGATCTCCGAGACGACGACGTCGACGAGCTCCGGCAGCTCGATCGATGTCGAGAAACCTTCGATCACCTCGATCACATCTGCCCAACCCTCATCAAGTACCAAACTCCTCGCCCGCCGAGCCGCTTCCGCGTTGGCTTCGATGGCGTACACCTTCCGTGCACCGGCCTTGGCTGCGAGCAGCGCCAGCACTGCGTGCGGTCCCGTCCCAATGTCGAGCACAGCGAGCGATTGTATGGGAGCCTCGGCAAGGCGAGCGGTAATGGCTTCGGCAAAGAATGGCGTTCGGCTCTCATCATCGCGCATGGCAGCGTACGACTCGTCAGCAAACGAGATGAATCCGTCTTTGGGTCCTTCCTTGAAGCCAGCCGTTGCAAGCCATGAGGAAGTGCTTCTCACGAGTGGCAACCGTGCTGCGCTTTCAGGCACGGCGTCAGCGTCGACATACGCAGCAAACAAAGCCATGCAGTCTGCAGTGCTTTGTAGCGAAGCGTGTTTTGCTCTCGCACCCGCAAGCCAGCCTCGCTCTGCAAGCATGCCGAGTATTGCGCTGGTAACCACGAGCATGGTAAAGATTACGACTTCTTATTGTCAGTCGGCGTGCGACGGTTCGGGTCCGACCGACCGACAAGAAGACCAAGAAGGGACGTGTCTCCGGGTAAAAAGAGTCAAGTCAAGTCAAGTCAAGTCAAGTCAAGTCAAGGGCACGTATGTCAGCACTTATGACGTGTCACCTCTAGATGGACCCCCTCCGTCATCTCCGCCTACTCCCGTCCTCCCCTGCTGGCTACCGGAGCACATTCGATAGGCTTCCGTATGGTTGTCTGTTGTTTATGGGGTTAGGGGGGGTTTCCTATACAAATTGGGGGGGGTTTCCTATACAATACGTATCCTGATGTATCCTGCATGTATCCTGCATGTATCTTGCATGTATCCTGCAGGATACATGTATCCCGAATGTATCCTGATGTATCTCAAATGTATCCTACATGTTCTGTTACAATCCAAGAGAATACATGTATCCTTAACATTGTGCATGTATTTTACACGTA
>Ga0210247_101099_pt1 | contig 23300 bp, 12 predicted proteins | sample ChrtobMetP3_16mM_FD_155449 | JGI IMG/M metagenome (GOLD analysis project Ga0210247, IMG submission 155449) | Chrysochromulina tobin associated microbial communities from unialgal haptophyte culture, Seattle, Washington, United States - P3_16mM | ecosystem: Host-associated > Algae > Haptophytes >... | reverse complement strand
GGCTAGTGTGTCATCGTAGTAGTCGGTACATACATGTACGTCACAGACTCACAGTCAATAGTGTGTGAGTGGCATCAATTTCAGGGCCTAAATGTAGTGATTTACAGTCAATATCGCCAAAATTTTCGCGCCTGCGGCGGGCTGAAAACCCGCGCGCTACGCGCGCGGGGCAACTTGATTACCCCCCCTCTATAGAGCACCCCCGTCACCTCCCAAGAGGCCGTCGACTACCCGGGGACTTGATATACGAGAGGAGGACCGAGCTGCGAGCATCGGTCCTCCTTCCAGCATGGTACTAGTAGCTTGAGACCTTGACCCTTGACTTGACTTGACTTGTGATGGCTAGAGGCGCGCGTACCGGTAGATGTATGGCAAGTTGAAATGCTCTATGAGTCCACTGCTAGCCTCAACCCAAGAGCACATATTCGATAGGCTTCCTTTAAGTTGTCTGAGTTGTTTATGTACATAGTGACTGAGTTAGATACCGAAGCTAGATACCGAACACCATCAATCCGAACACGCGGAGGCAGCGAGGAGCGTGTCGCGCGCCGACGGTATCGTCCCTATGACAACTCGCCCTGCGCGGCTACGTTTGAGGACGACACAAACACCAGAGAGGCCTGTGCTGCGGCAACGGCACCCATGTTAGATGTACCATGCAGCGGGCGCGACACTTGTTGCTCGAAATCGGCCGCAGAGAGGTGCAAGGACGTACCACCTCGAAGTAGGAGCAGTAGCAGCTCTGCGAGCGGTGCGGGCAGCAGCCCGTCGACTGCGCCCTCGGTGCGCTCGGAGCCGCGGAGCAGCCTTGGGAAGTGGTGGAAGAGCAATGCGTCGCACAGCGGCTGCGAGTGCACAGCATCCACTAGGCGCATCAGCTGATTTGCGCTCAGATCACCAAACGGCAGCGCGCGCCCCTCTTGCATGACAAACGTCTCTTGGTGCCACACCAAGCAGTCCAAAGGAGGCAACGGTAAGTCTTGCGCCAGAGCGCGCTCCAGCGCCCGCAGTGTCGCCGCTTCCTCCACTACCGTGCTGCTGGTTGCAGCGGGTGTCTCCATCAAGCCGTGTAGCACGTCCCCTGCTGAGATGTTGCCGGCTGGAAGCCCTGCCTCGGGTATCGGTAGTAAATAGGGCAGCTCGGGACACACATCTCTCGCATCGGGTCGCATGAAGCACATTTGCAGCGACACCCCCGGCTGCAGCTCCACGAGCAGGTTGGCCGTCGGCGGTGCCTCATGTAGGAGTGAAGCCATTTCGGGGAATGTTTGCTAATCACGGGTGGTGCTTGCCTGCCGCCCCCGCGGTGGCGCGCGGGTACATGTACATGTAGTGATTTTCAGTGTTCGGTTTTCAAGTTTTTCTTTTCCTGGGAATGCGAGGGATGCCGGAGTTCGCCACCGCAGCGACGATGGCGCCGACGATCGTGCACGGTGGTCCGTTGGCTCGGAACATACCGTTGCTCTCGCGTCGCGGCGCGTTGCAACGCTTCGCTCTCGTTTCAGCAGCAGCAGCCTTCATAGCGCCACCAGCGTTTGCAGAGCTGGATGGGATCAGTAGCTCTTTCACCTCGGCAGTGCCCTCGTGGCTGCCGATGACCCAGTACAGTGCGCCAGCCAGCTTCTCGGACCCGTTCATGCTGTACCTGGCCCGATATCTGATACGCTTCGACGCGCAAAGTGCCCGCTGGTACGAGCGAAGCTTAGGCGAGCTCCCAAGCTCCAGTGGTGAGGAGCAGAGGGGAAGGCAAAAGGCAGACCTGATATCCGGCTTTGCCGCATCGCTCGCATATCGCTTGGCTCACTGCGCCGGCGCCGGCGCCGGCGGCGCAGCCGAGCTCTGGCGGGCACTTGCCGCGGCGTACCCGGTAGCGCAGCCGCAGCTGCCACTTCTCTTTTGCTTCCTCGCACCCGCTGATCAGCCAACAGAGATTATGCGCGCCGCGCTCGAAAGGGCGCCGCTGTTCGCGCCGGCCAGGGATGACGTGGGTGTCGCGGATGCGCTGCGTGTGCCCGAAGCGCTGCTTCCCAGCTCGACCGTGCCTGTATGGGACGCCACAACGCGCGGCTTCAGGCTGCCGGGCAGCCTCGCAGCAGCAGCGACAGCCGCGCTCGGTAGCCTGGGACACGCGCCCGTCAGCCGCGAGATCGCGCTGACGGGCTCCATCTACCGCGGATTTGCGCTGAGCGGCGGCTGCGGGTGCGCACTCACGCATCTGCTCGTGGTACCGCTCGATGTGGTGAAGACGCGCCTGCAGACGAGGCCGGGCTCGTACGCGGGATTTGGCGATGCGCTCCAGACGATCCGAAAGGAGGAGGGGCTCGGGATGCTCTTCCGGGGCTCGGTCGCGACGGGCGGCGGCTACTTGTCGTATGGGGCCTGCCTCTACCCGGGGTACGAGTTCTTCCAGCGCCTCTTCTTCCATTGGGCTGGGGCGGAGGCGCTCACGGAGGCGCGCGTCCCGCTGGTGCTGCTCTCGGGCGCGGTCGCCACCTTCTTCACGTGCTTCGCGATCACACCCTTTGAGGCCGTGCGCATCCGAATGGTCGAGTACCCCACGTACGCGCCCAGCTTTGTGGGCGCAGCCACGCGCTACGTGCGCGAGGGCGGGGTGGCGTCGCTCTACGACGGCTTGCTACCGCTCCTCGTCCGCCAGATCTTGTTTGGGATGGTCAAGTTTCTCATCTTCGACGAGTGCGCGCAATGGATCCTGGCCACCCTCCCAGCCGGCGCAGCCGACCAGGCAAGCGTCTCTCTCGTGGTCTCATTGCTCTCGGGCGCTGTCGCGGGCGTCACCGCCGCCATCGTCTCGCAGCCCGCGGACGTAGTCCTCTCCAAGGTGGCGCAGGAGGGTGCCTCCGTCGACGGGTCGGATCGGACGGTTGGCAAGCTGCCGGGATCCATCAACCAGCTGGCGCTCCTTCAGCGTACTGCCTCGCAGATCTGGCGCGAATTCGGCTTGGGTGGCCTCTTCCTCGGACTACCCTCGCGCATGGTGTGGAGCAGCGCCATTATCGCCGGCCAGTTCTTCCTGTACGACCTTTTCAAGCAGGCGCTCCACCTGTCCACAAACGACCTCACGCTCTTTTACGATGCGTTCGGCTCATCGGCCGCCTTTGCCACCCTGTCCGCCGCCGTCGGATAATCTAGGCGCCGGGCATTAAGGCGACTCGACTATGTGGCCGGAGCGGAGGCGTGCTGCGCGGTGCGGAGTCGCCGACAGGCACACGAGCGCGGGAGCCAACAAGAATGCAATGCTTTGAAGAAATTTCCTTTTTACCGTTCGACGCTGTCTAGCGGAGCCGAGCGTTCGGTTATCGGTTTCGCGTTGCTTCCGTACGGTACTCGGTAGCACCGCGCCCGCTCACGACCCGTGCTCGCGTGCTGGACACCACGCCTCGCCTACGTGCGGTAGCCGGTACGGGATAGAACCGATTATCCAGGATTATCTTCACACAGAACTAACGTATAATGCACCCAGTGTGCACAGACTGAGTGACTCGCGAGACTGAAAGGCCCACTAGAGCACGCTACACGCTGTGCACAGCGGTCGCACCTGTGGCATCATGTTGGTGCACGCGGCACGAGCGCACGACAATGATTAATGTAATAATGTCAAAGGTTTTTTGCTTGATTGCTTCACGCGGCCAAAGCTGTAAGCTGTGATGTTGCTCCACGGCCAGTACTAGGCGCCGATTTTCCCGCGCAAATGGGGCCAACCATTGGTGGCCGCTCGGCCAAAGTCTTGCGCCCGTGGGCAAATCTGATTGAGCGCGATCTGCACGATGGCGAACTGCGCGTTGAAGAAAGGGTGGATCATGTCGCGTCGGCGGATGCCCACAGTCGCGTAACGATCTATGGCACCGATGCCGTACTTGGAGAGCAAGCCCCAGCTGCCATCGGCGTGCATGCGGCAGCGCAGCCCGAAGGCTTGGTTGATCGAGTTGAAGATCCGGCTCTCCACGTCCTCGCCGCCCAGCGGACGGGTCCAGCCAGGCAGTGGCGTGAGTCCAACAAGAAAGATACGCCCGTCGCGCGCGAGCGTCGGCCCGACCACGCGCTGCACGTAGTCGAAGCAAGAGGTACCCATGGCCTCGTAGTGACGCGGCCCGACCTTGTTGTTCTCGGGGCGCGCTCGCTCCACCGACGAGAGTGAGTAGTTGTACGCGTCCGGTCGAAACCATTCATAAATGGGGCACTGCACCAAGGCCACGTCCAGTGGGCGCGTTCGGTACGAATCATCGAGCTGCCCAGTCTCCCACGACGAGTTGGAACGCATCGTAAACTGGAAGGAGATCTGCGTCTCGGCGCTCTGACCCTCCGGTGTCCACCGCTCATTGCGCACGCACGACCACTTCTTCTTCACATCGCCCAGACACTGGCCGCGTATGTCTCTGCCGCCGGAGCTCATCGGGGTGCTCGGCTCGTACTCTGTGGCAGCCCACTGGCGCGTGTCGCCTGAGAATATGCTGTGGCCGCCCACTGCGAGCAGCTCGTAGAACGTGTCGCGCGCCGTCGAGTCGCCAGAGATGTGGATTCGCTTGCCAGCGAGGCAGGCCGCGGCTGCGGCCTTGTCAAAGTAGTGGAAGCCCTTGACGTTCGAGCGCACTGGGTCCCACCGATCGCTCGACAAGCGCCGCGCCACACGCTCCCAGTCGCTGCGGTTCATCTCGTGCGCTGTCACTGGGCGCATCCCGCGTGTGAACCACATGCAATGGCCGGCCTCGGTGCCGTCCGGGCAGCGCTGCTTCTCCGCGCCCGCGCAGTACATCTGTGTGGCGAAATGCGTGGTGCTGTTGAGCAGCATCGTGTGTCGGTGCGCCGGCAAGAAGCTGCTGCCCGCCATGCTCCCTGTGGGGAACGCGAAATCCGCGAAGGCGGGCTGTTTGCAATGAGCGTTAATAATCACAGAGCGCCCATCACGGCGCTCGTTTGCCGTGTCGACCGATGCGCGCCGTACTGAGCGCTCCTGGTGAATCGCTTACCTTCCGCGCCCATACTGTCTGCGCGTGTCGACGGTCTTTTCCAGTGCTTCATCCTCATGGCCGCCACCGTGAGGGAAACTCCCCTGAAGCCCCACTCATCACCACTGGCAGCCACCGCCCGTGCCGGTGCCGCCACCTGCTACTCTCCAACAGGTCCTATGGATCTGCATGCGCTCGCGCTGATGTTTACCTTCGACGGCGAAGAGGGCGAGGAACTCTGCCTCGGTGTCGAGCGTACTGGCATGCGCAGCGCGGCGCGGGCGGGTGGCTCGCAGCCAGTCGACGCCACCAACGCGTGCCACCGCTACCTGTCGGTGATTGAGCTAATAGGCCATCCCGACATGGGCGTCGCGAGCCACGGCTTCGAGAAGCACGACGCGGCACAGGCCAAGGCGGCACAACTGCTCACGCAGTGGCTCTCGCTGCCCACGACGGAGACATTGATGCGCCTTCTCTTCTCGAGCGCACGCCGGTCGTTGCCCATCTCGCGGGACGTGGTCTGGCGAAGCGAGATGGGCTGCGCGAACGGGCGCTCGTTGCTGCCCGTCGCGCCACGCAACACCCGCACGCGCTGGTCCGTCTCCGGCGCAACGCCGCGCGTGCCGCCGCTCGCCTCGCCCGCTGTCAACGGCGTCAAGCTGCACCGCAGGCGCAAATCCGAGCCAGCGGTACCGACGACGGACTTCAAGACGCCGCCAGGCGGCCTACGCCCACCCAACGTGAGGCTGAGCTTCGACGACTCGTGCGCGGCGCCGTCGGCCTCGGGCAGCACCCCGCGCCGCGGCAGCGGTGGCCTGCGCTCGCCCGGCAGCGGTGCGGATGGCGGCAGGACGGCGGCTGAGGTGGTCTATTCACCTCTCTCATATTTTGGCACACAGCCCGGCGTCTCGAGCCGTTTCCTGAACGTGCCCCAGGGCGACGGCGGTGTGCAGGCGCTCTTCGAGCACGCGGCCGGAGGGCCGGGTCTCGCGCTTAGCCCGGAGGACCTCCTCACCCTCGCTGTCGATAGGCTCGACCTGCCGCGTGCGGTGGCGCGCGTCGTGGTCAAGCGCGCGCTCCTCAAGCAACGGGAGCTGAACAAGGTGGAGCAGCAGCTGCACCAAAAGGAGAATGCGCCCACGCAGACGCCCAAGCGATCGCCGGCAGGCGCCCCGCTGCTGCGCAGCACGCCCAGCTTCGCCGAGCGTGAGCCGGGCGCGCCGCCCACGACGACGCTCGACAAGGGGGCGCCGGTCGCCGACGGCCGCATCGGCTTTCCCGCCTTCTTCGCCGTCTACGGACGGCACCGGCCCGAGGAGAACGACAGGATCCGGCTCTTCCGGCTCATCAAGCGCGACAAGTCGCCATGGGTGCTCAAGGAGGACGTGCGCGAGCTTGTGTGGGCGGTGGTCGAGACCCATGTCGGACTGGAGTTTCTTCGCGACTCAGTCGAATTCCTCGACGCGTACGTGAACACGACGACGTTACGCATCTTGTGGGCACTCTCGGGCCAGGGCACCGAGCGCATCGCGCTGCAGCACTGGCGCCACTCGGCCATCACCGAGGTGCTCTTCCAGCTCGACGACGAGGCCGACATCAACCTGGCGCGCGACTACTTCGCATACAATCACTTTTATGTGATCTGGTGCATCTTCTGGGAGCTCGACGAGGATGAGGACTCGCGACTCACCAAGGAGGATCTGTTGCGCTACGGCCAGTATGGGCTCACCAGCCGCGCCGTCGATCGGCTCTGGGCACTCCGGCGCGACAAGACCAAGGAGGGTATGGCGTACGACGACTTTGTCTACTTTTTGCTCTCGGAGGAGGACAAGCAGGCCGCGCCTGCGTTGCAGTACTGGTTCCACATGCTCGACGTGGACGGGGACGGCTGCATCGACAAGAACGACATGTGGTACTTTTACGAGGACATGAAGGAGCGACTCATGGCGATGAACGAGGAGGTGGTCGCCTTCGATGAAGTCGTCAACGAGTTCATGGACATCGTGCATCCTGAGAAGCGCGGCCATATCACGCTCTCAGAGCTCAAGCGCAGCCAGCTCGGCTACAATGTGGTCTCCGCGCTCACCAACGTGCGCAAGTATATTGCCTGGGAGGGCCTCTCATGCGAGAAGGCGGCCGGTCGCGCCTCGACGCTGCGCGACACACGAGACTGGGATCTCTTCGCCGACAGCGAGTACCGGCGCCTCGTCGAGTCTGATGAGGATGGCAGTCCGGATGGCAACGCCTCCACCGGCGACAAGGTGGACGCCGATCAGGTGGACGCCGATCAGGTGGAGCAGACTGTCTGAGTGACTTTCTTAGAGCTCAACGGGCGGCACGCGGGAGGACCACGGGGGGCAGGGAGCTGGAGCGAGGTACCACGCGTACACTCTCAGCTCGTCAGCTGCAAGGAGCTGCAGGTGGTGGGGTTGGAGAGCCACGCGTGAGAGGTTGCTCCCGGAGCAAGTCCTCTTGCGCTCCCAGAGCTCAGTTATCTCATGTGTGCACTTCGTCCAAGATTAATCTAATTACATAAGTCGGGACCGCGCGGATCTCGACTTCGTGCGTGTGTAAACCGAGCTACGCCGCGCCCGAGCTCGGAGGCAGCTGAAGATCGCGCGCCGCAGCACCGCGCACCACGGGGCCGCCCGGCTCCGCGGCCGGCGGCACCAACGACCAAGACCTCAAGTCGCCAAGAGCTGAGTGTCCTACAACTCGTACCAAATTTAAATTGCAAATAAAGCTGAAGAACAAAACGCCGCTGAGCTGAGAATTTCCCACCCACGGCTGTATCACCTCAACATGTGCTAGTCCTTGGCTTATGACGTTATGAAGGGTCATCGCAAAGCTGATTGATGAGCATCTGAGTCACGAGATCGGACAGCTGGTCAGCGTGAAGGGCGTCGTGTCCGTGCTCATCGTACCATCTGGGCGCTGCGTGCACCAAGGCCGGGAAAGTGTCGAAGACCTCAAACCCGCTAGCCTCCACAATCTGGCGAGCCACCTGATTCGCCACTAAAAGGTAGTGGCCCATCGAATTGTAGCCCCAGTCAGTGTTGCAGCTACGCAGCTCTGTGGCTGGATTGGGACAGACGGATAGCTTGAAAATAGGGCGAAATGGTTTGAGGGGGCGCTTGCGCTGAGAACTCTGGACGAAGCGTGACTCATTGCACCGCTGCCACATCCCCATCAGCTTGGTGAGGTGTGCCTGGTAACTCGCGAGGGGATCGAGTCGCCAGCTCTCGTTCCTTATCAACCGCATGAGGTCGTTGTCAGTGCAAGGCTGCGGCTGTCCACATGCAGCCAGAAGCTGGTGATGAACGCGGCGATCGGGCGTGGAGAAATCATGGAGGCCGGACTCAAAGATGACGACATCGTGATCGCACATGAGCTTCTCATACTCTGCCGCCGATTTCAACGCGAGCACGGCCGGGCCAGGTGCGAGGACGTTTGTCAGCCCGTAGCGGAACGGATGGTGGATGAACTGCGTGCGGACAGTGCTGCTGCCAAATTGACTGCGGCCGGTGGCCTCATCGTGGTTGTTACTGACTCCCGTTCTGCCGTAGTCCCACCACCAAGTTCGCTTGTGCACCATGTTTGAAGACAGCCGCTCGAAGCCGCGCTGCACTGAGAGAGCAGTCGAGCCGCCTATGTTGAGCACCGAACGCCCGGCAAGGCATCGCGTGAGCTCGGCCTCATTGAACCAGTGATAACGGCAGCCTGCTGGCTTGAGAATGTGATGAAAGCCATTCCGAAGGCGGTCCTCATCTTTTGGACCCCGGTACGTATTGATCACGAGCGCGCTGGCGTTGCCCGTGCAAACCGTTCCACAGTCACGGATATGCGCATCGCCATCCCGCATATTGACCATGGCAGTGCTTGCATTTGGACGCACGCCACGGCAGCGCGATTGTGCTGCACTCCCTTTATAGGTTGCCGAAGACTGCAGCTCCAGTCGGATCGAGGTGTTGCGCGAGAGAGCGATAGCCTGACCGACGCAGAGGCGATATCGAAACCACTCTCTAATTGGGGAGCCCCCCTCAACCGACCACCGCAGCGGGCCGCGAGCCTCCGCCGCCTGCAACGACCTGTTTTGCGTCTCCAGCAATGACGCGGTGACTTCGAAAGTGTGTCGGCCAACGAGCGGTTCAGCTGCACCAGTCAAGTCGGCCCAGTACATGTTATGCCGTTGGCCATCGGACACGGCATGCGCATACGCACTGAAGCGTACCCGCTGCTGGGTCTCGACGGCAGTCACACGAATCGTATCGCCACTTGTGCACACGTCCGTACCAGCGGCAGTCCGGGCGATGAGGAAGAAGCCGCGAGGCCACTCTCTGTCCGTTACGAGAGTGCAGTTCAGGCCAAGCGCTCGCACGCCCTTGGCCTCTGTGGGTGATTGCGCACAGTCTGATGTCAGAGCATCTTCCTGTTTCAACAGGCACCGGGCGGCACGCGAGAGCTCCCGGTTATCGCTGAGGCGTGGGCAGCATGATAAAAACGCCATTCGTGAGGATCTTAGAGGTTTTCGGGGCCGATGTGAACAGTATGTGAAAACTGAACCGGTCCACACCATATCGACTCAACACGGCGTTGATCGCCGAGAGACTTGTTACTCTGTAACCGGAGCGCCATCTTGGACGGTTTTCCCGCGGCATCCTCGCGACCGACAAACGCTCAATTCGACATGCTTAGTCTTTTTCAGGAGGGCGAGCTCAAGCGCAAGGCTGAGTCTTGGCTCGACGAGGGAACCGACGAGGCGCTTCGACCGCGCCAGGCACCCAAGACGTCACTCTCCGCAGTTGCCGACAACCTCCGGCGACTCGAGGAGGCAATTCCATGGTCTAGTGTGGTGTCCTCGTGGCATTACAAGCAAAAGGGATTTCACAAGCGGCTGGATGAGCTCGAGGCAGACGAGGTGCCCGGTGGCGTTGAGGTCTGCCGTAGCCTAATGATCGACATTTACGGCGCCATCAAGCGGACTGCCCTCGCTGGATGGTGGGATGGCCCGCGGTGGACCAACCTGGTCGGCGAGAGTGCCGACGCGCCCGCCTTCATCGATCTCGTGGAGGTGCTGTTCGCAGCGGTAGAGCAACACGCGCCACCAACATCCTGGTCCTCGATCGGCGCCGGCACGCCGCTGCCCATCACGCAACTAAAGCAGGCCTTCTCGCTCGTCAAGCACGAGGGCAGTGCCGAGGCCAAGGCCGAGAGCGCCGGCCAGGGGTCGGCATCTGACTCGTCGGCGGGTGGACGAGCACTGGCGCCTGGCTCGGCGGGTGGCCGGACCAAGCCACCTCCCGGTTGGATCAAGCTCACCGATAATGGGCGTCTGAAAGGCTACCGGCGCCGCGAAGGGGGGAAACTCATTAAAAGCCTGGCGGCGGCTTGGCGCCTGCACGACAGCGAGACTGAGCCAACGAGCAAGCAGGAGGACTTGCAGGACGGCAAGGTCGAAGTACCTCATTCCGCGGCGCCCTGTGCACCGTCAATGAAGCGCGAGGTACCCCCTTCCACGACAACCTCCGCTGCTGCTCACGTCCCTTCGGCAAAGAGCGCGGGGAAACAAAAGATGGCGGCAGACAAGGCGGCGGCCCTCGAGCGCGCCGTGGGCCTCGCTGCCGACGACTCTGACTCTGATGAGGAGGATGCGAGCGTGCTAAGGGCGATGGCCCTCAGTCGTTCGTTGGCCGCAGACGCTTCGCCGACTGGATTCGCTATCGAGGACCTCGATGACATGGCCCCCGAGGACGCGGGCCCCGTCGCTGCGACACGTCCTGAAGAGCACCTGCCGGAGGAGGAGGGCGAGATGGAGGTCGAGGAGGAGGACGAGGTGGAGGTTGAGGAGGACGAGGGCGAGGAGGACGAGGGCGAGGAGGACGACGGCGAGGAGGACGAGGAAGACGACGAAGACGTGTACACAGTGGATTGCATCCTGAAGGCCAAGGGTGCAGGCAAGAACCGCAAGTACTTCGTCAAGTGGGAGGGGTATGCCGAGAGCGAGGCCACCTGGGAGCCCACGGCGAACCTGCATCCCGATCTCGTGCGCGACTTTGAGCGCCAGCAGAGCTCCGCAGCGGGCGGCGCAGTGGCGAGCGCCGCCGATGACGTGAGGCTCCAGATCGAGCCGATCGATGGCGACGACGGTCCGCTATCGGCTTCCGACGACGACGAGTACGAGGATGACGGCCACGAGGCCGGCGGCGGCACGAGCGACGATGACGACGATGACGACGAATACAGCAGCGACGAGGAATACCTCGAGGAGGACGACGACGGCGACGTGGCAGGCGAGCGATCGAAGTCCGAAGGTCGAGCACGCTCGAGGGCGGCTGGGCGCTGTAGAGTGACGACCTCCTCCCGCGTCGGCGTGGCTCCTCGCGCTGGCTCGGGCCGCGGCTCGGCTCGTCGTGGCGCGTGCGGCTCCGGTCGCGGCTCCGCTCCGTCGCAGCTTGCACTGACAGCGCCTCAGTGCTCGAAGCCGACCGTGCTAGAAGCGGCATGGATGCAGATCGACGACGCGTCCGCCGAGGGCACCGGGCGAGGCGTTGCAGCGGCACCTGACAACATCGCCGCCACCTCGGTCATGGCCGTGGACAGCGCGTTTCTGTCGTCCCTCGACGCGCACGACCAGAAGCTCGAGGAGGAGGCGCGCGCCAAGCAAAAGCTCAAACTGCCCGCGCTCGCTCGTCTCAAGGAAGGGGCGGCCGCGATGAAAGCCTTTCTGGCCGAGCAGGACGAGGCAACGGTCGTCGCGGGCCTCGCTCCGGCAGTCAAAGCCAACGTGCGGGAGGCGGAGGTTGCCAAGGTTCGCATCGTCCAGTTCCGAGCCCTCAAGGTGCGCGCGTGCGCTTTCGCTCGACAAGATGGAAAATGAAACCGCTCGCGCGCCCGCCTGCAGCGCGAGACTCACCGCGACCTTCGCCCACGCTGTGCGCTCAGGCGCTACTCAAGTTTCGTGCGAGTGCAGCGGGAGTGGGGCCCTCCGATTCCGATAGAGGCCACCTCACGCAGCTCTTGGCCAAGGCGACGAGCATCACGGAGAAGTACCTCCGGCCGAAACCATGGCTGGAGAGCTACCTGCCGGGTGGCGAGTACAAAGCCCCCGCTAGCGAAACGATGCGTTGCGATCATTGCAGCAAATCGATAGACGGAGAGGGCGGCGTGATCATCGAGATGAGTCTTGATTATCCAAATCGAGAAATCTACGAGACGTACTGCCCCAGCTGTGCCGCGACACGGTGCTCGAAGACGCCCGTGAGCGAACTGGTCGCCAAAGGCCTTGCTCAGCATGCTGTCGAGAAAGGCAGCGACGACGGAAGCGAGGCGGAGGGCGATGGTGTTGACGAGATCGACATCTACTGCCAAATTTGCTCCGAGACTGTCGCCTTCGTCGAAGAGGACTTGTGTCACACCTTGTACGCCGGCTGCGAAACAATCTGCGTGTGTGACGACTGCTATCCCGAGATCGTGACCCCAGCCAGGGAGGGCGACTGTAAGGCGTGTGGCCTCAAGACGCGCAATGGCCACTACCACATGGGCGAACCGGAGCTCATGCTTTGTCCGAACTGCTTCGGCGCCGCCGAAAAGACGCGCCTCGAGGCGCAGAAGAGTAAATTCAGCCCGACCGGCTTCAGCCTGAAGGAGAAGCCGAAGCAAGCCCTGCTCAAGAACCTCATCATGAGTGAGCTCCTCGTGAATGAGTCTTCGTCGCCGGATGACATGCACTCGACCGTCTCAAGCTTGCTCGGCGAGAAGTCGCTCTTCAGCCAGCTGACCAAGTTCCTCGAGGCGCAGTTGGCGCCGAGCTTTGCAGCATTCAAGCTGTCGACCGCCTGGAAGGGCTTCAGCATCGATGCGAGCGCGCCCGGCAGCGCGCTCGCATTGGTTGGCGACGCGTCCGAGGGTGACTACAAGCCCACCTTTGCGAGCCCGCTCGAAAACCCGGACGCCCAGCTCGCGAATGTGTCCGCCTCCGATTCGTACGCCGACTACGAGCCCGCAAAGCTCGACTTTGGCCCCCCGCACGTCGAGCACGTTGTCGAATCGGCCTCGCTCGCCTGCGTCGCGCCGACGGACGTGACGTACCAGCTGGCGCTGCCGGCAGAGGCTCTCTCGAGCGGCGTGCTCTCGCGTGTGCAGCTCGAGGCCGTTGTGTATGCCCTGCAGCAGCAGGAGAAGCACCTGCCGCGTGGCGCGCGTGCTGGCTTCTTCATTGGCGACGGCACCGGCGTTGGTAAGGGGCGTGAGCTCGCCGCCATCGTCTGGGAGAATTGGCTGCGCGGACGTAAGCGTGCGTGCTGGTTCACGTGCAACAACGACCTTGTCGTCGATGCCCGCCGCGACCTCGACGACATCGGTGCGTCCGACATCCCACTGCGATCGCTCACCGGCCTCGATGCAGGTAGGCGGATCGCGGACGATTTCGACGAGGGCGTGCTGCTCGTCACGTACTCGTGCCTCGTCGCGTCGTCCAAGGTACAAGGCCGACAATGCTCGCGCTACAGGCAGCTGCTCGAGTGGCTCGAGGAGAGCGCTGAGGATGGCGCCAGCTACGACGGCGTGCTCGCCTTTGACGAAGCCCACAAGGCCAAGGGCGCCGCGCACGACCAGCCCGTCGGCATGGCCGTGGTCGAGCTACAGCGTAACCTGCCCGATGCGCGCGTCGTCTACCTGAGCGCGACTGGCGCAACCCAGGTCAAAGACATGGCCTACATGGAGCGGCTCGGCCTGTGGGGTCCAGGGACGTATTTCAAGGACTTCCAGGCGATCGAGGCGACGCTGTACCAGCACAATGCGAGCGGCGCCGACGGCGCGGCGGGCGCGCTCGAGATGTTTGCTGTCCAGCTCAAGTCGAGCGGCGCGTACGTGGCGCGCAGCCTCGGGCTGCGCGGCGTCGACTTCCATCTGGAGGTGGCGAAGCTGAGCGAGGAGCAGACCAAATTGTACGACGCGTGCGCGAACTTTTGGATCGACATCTGGTGCGAGCTCAAGGAGTTCGAACCTCCGCATTGGGAAGGGACCTTCACCTCGGCGCAGGTCAAGTTCTTCCAGCAGCTCATCTTGAGCTTCAAGGTGCCCGAGATCTGCCGCCACACGCGCATGGCGCTGCGCGCGGGCAAGTGCGTCGTCATCGGGCTGCAGTCGACGGGGGATTCGGCCGTCAAGGAGTCGATGGCGAGGGCGGCCCGTGCCGACGGCGGCGGCGGCGGCAGCCTCGGGATGTCGCAGCTCGTGAGCGCCGCGCGGGAGGTGGTCGAGGGCTTGCTCGACACTCTCTCCAATAGCGTCGACAAGAAAGGAAGCTACACCCAAGGGGTCCTCTTCGGCTACCTACGCCATCGCGTGAAGCAGCAGCTTGATGCGCTCAACCTGCCCGCGGCGGCGCTCGACGAGCTCGTCAACTACTTTGGGCCGTCCAACGTCGCCGAGATGACCGGGAGGTCGCACAGGCTGCTTAAGGAGACGGCGGCCAACGGGCGCGAGCAATTCGTGCTCCGAGCGCGTGCCGAGAAGGGGGTGCCGCACGCAAAGATGAACGTCGTCGAGCGGCAGCGCTTTCAGTCTGGCGAGAAGCTGATCGCCATCCTGTCGGATGCGGGTGCGACCGGCTTCTCGCTGCACGCCGACAAGACGCAGCCCAACCAGCGGCGCCGGCTGCACATCGTGCCCGAGCTCGGCTGGAGTGCGAGCAAGATTGTGCAGCAGTTTGGGCGCACGCACCGCACCAACCAGCTCACGCCGCCGGAGTACCTCCTCCTTACGTGCGAATGTGCGGGCGAGTCTCTGACGGGCTCCGCCGTCGCGCGCAAGCTGGAGGGCCTCGGTGCACTCACCAAGGGCGACAAGACGGCCGGTCGTGGAGAGACGGCGGGCAGCCTCGGCACCAATCTCGAGACCAGTGTGGGGCTCGAGGCGCTGAAGCAATTGCGTTACAGGCGCAAAGATCCCTTATCGTTTTCTGTTGAAAACGTCGAAGAAATCTTCGTACTCTCGGGCACGAGCCTCGAGCTGACATCGAAGCAGTACCAGGTGCTGTACGATATCAAGACGGTCAAGGTGTTCCTCACGCGGCTGCAGCTGCTGCCGGTGGGCCATCAGCAGGCGATGCTGCGGTTCTTTCTTTCGAAGATGCGCCAGACAGACAACGCGATGGCGCTCCAGAGCGAATCGAACTCTGTCAAGGTGGTGCGCGAGACCGTCGTCTTTCAGAACCCCGCAAACACCGCCGAGAAGGTCACGGTCGCCGAGATCGAGTGTGATCACTCGTGCAGCTGGCAGACGGCGTTGGACCTGGCCGTCGCGGGCGGAGGAAAGAGCAACATCTTTGACCCTCGCTTCCTAGTGGGCTTCTTCTGCAACCGAGGCGATCCAACGTACCAAATATTCCTCGTGCTGCCCGTGGATGCCGCGCGTGTCAAAGTCGTCTTCCCGTTCCGCTTCTCGGGCGGCTTCTACCCCCCTGGTCACATTGTCACCAATTGCTTCAAGCTCGTCGATCCAGTGCGAATCCGTCGAATGTGGGAGCAGTCCTTCGCGCAGGCCGTGGCGGCGAGCTCGCATCTCGAGCGCTTTGCTCTCGTCAACGGATCCGTCTTCTCCATCTGGTACAACATGCGCAAGGCGCTCGACCCGGAGTTCAACCCTGATCACGCGAGCTCGAGCTCCATGCGGGAAGAGCTCGCGGACTCCGCCTCCGCCGGCGGACGCCGCTCTGGCGGCCGTGGGGCTGGGGGGCGGAGCTATACGTTCCAGCCTAACGTCAAGATCCAGCTGCTGACCACGAGCGATGGCAAGAAGCGCGGCGGCATCCGCCTCAACACGGTGCGACCGCTAAGGCACTGCGACGAAGCGTCTTGGTCGGCGAACCCCGCATGCAACAAGCACCAGGCTTTCATGGCTCGCTGCACAGGATGTGAGATCAGGGTTGGCGATGCCGTCTTCGTGGATGATCCATTGCGGGCGCATTACCAAGGCAGGCGCGGCCAAGTAGTCGCCTATGATGGGTCGCGTATGTACAGGGTCGCCTTTGACGACATGCCGCAAAGAATTTATGAGCTTGACCATCTGACTCTCTGCACCAGGGACCTCTCTGCAAGCATCGAGGCAAACGTCGCGTGCCGCCGACAGAAGTGCATGGTGGAGGGGCACAGCGAGGTGGACAAGCTCGAGAAGTCGCTCGACCTCTGCAAGCGCACGCTCCATTGAGGATTGAGAGCAGATGCGCCGCTGGCCCCAGTGTGCGCGGGCCGCGGTGACTGTGGAGCACAGAGTGGAGCTGCTCGTAAAATTGTCGTCCGGCCTCTTCCGTCGGACAGTGCCACGCGAGGTGAACTGGGAAGGGACAGATCAACTACATTGCGTTGACTCAGCTTAAACTGTCAATGATCGCCGGCGGGTACCGGAGGGGCGACCGCGTGACCGGGCTGGCGTCGCTTCTTGGGGAGTGTTCCGGAACAGGTGAAGTTTGGTTCTGGGTCTTGGGGACATGTGGGTGCGATGCGTCGGATGTGCGGCATGGAGGTGCCGTGCGGTGTTTTTGTGAGTTTCACGTGTTGAGTCGATCGGAATACGGAACTCATCTGCATCACGCGGAGGCGCACCTCCCGGCCCCGCACCGCAATAAATCAACTACGCGGTCACATCCTTCCGCCCTGCGTGGCGTGGAGGCTGCGTCCCTCGCGCCTCGGCCCGGACCTCCAGTCTGGGACACGACACAACGACATGCTCGCACATCAACGCCCTACTCGCCGCCGAGTACCGTAACGCTACCAACGTAGGGTCCCTAGAGAGGGCGCGGCGTCTCTCGACGGCGTCTCTGCTCTCGCGTCTCGGACCCATGAATGCAATACCTCATGTCGTCATGTCCACGTCCACATGCGCGTAACGCGCCATCGGGATCGACTTGCCACCCAAGACATCTCTGTGTCTGCCAGTCCATTCCGTTGAAGTGATCTGATGCGGCGCGCTTAGGGCGCGCTCACATGGCCAGCGCTACGGCCCTGAGCTCGCTTTCGAGCCGCAGCGCCTTCGTCGTCTCGCGGCGCAGCTTCTCTCTCATTTCATCTAGGGCCGCGGTGAGCTCGGCCTCACGGCTGCGCATAGCCTTCTTCTGCTGGCTGAGCAGCTGCGCTTGCTCTTGAAGGGCCTCTTGCACCCGCTCGCTCCACTCGGCTTCGATCCGCTTCCGCTCGACGCGTAAGGAGCGCTCGTGCGCATCCACGTCCACCCGGTGCACCTGCGTTCGCGCCGTGTCGAGCTCGTCCTCAAAGGCTTCCCGCTGCGCCTGCAGCTCGATGCGCAGCCGCTCCTCAAAATGAGCGTACAGCTCGGTTTGCTCCTCGGCGCGTGTTTGGGAGCGCTGCTCGCTCGCCAACTGGGCCGCGCGCGTCGCCGCCTGTGCCTCTGCCAGGCCCTTGCGCAACCGTTCAAACTCGGCCGTTCGCGCCTCGGCCGTCGCCTCGGCGCTCTTAGCGCGTGCCTCAGCCTCGTGCGCTCTCTGCACAGCGCCTGCAACCTCGCTGAGCGATTGGCGCACGATCTGCTGCTGTGTGGCGAGCTGCCGGCGGTGCTCGTCCATGAGCTCCATGGTCCTCTCGTCGACCGCCATCCCCACGCGTGCGCGTGCGTGGCTGAGCGCCGCGATCGCCCCCTCCGCGCGATGGGTTTCGTCACTCAGCGACTGCTCGAGAGCTGCGGCGCGTTGGGTCACCATGCGCACGACGGCCTGCGCGTGCGCCGCTTCGTGCTCCTTCGAGGCCGCCACCGCCTCGGCCGCCTCGGCGAGGTGCGATCGCTCCTTGGCGTGGGACTCGGCACGCTCAGCGCGCTCCGTGAGCTCCCGCAATCTCGCCTCCGCTGCGGAGGCGCGCGCCGTCGCCTCCGCAGCGCTCGCGACGGCGCTGGTCACGCGCGCCTCCGCGTCCTTCTGGCGCGCCTGCGCCTGTGTGCACGCCGCCTGCGCCGCGGCGGCCTTCTCCATGGCTGCCTGCGTGCGCTCGTCGGCGCGCGAGAGGTCGGCCTCATACTCCGTCTGGAAGGCGCCCAATCGATCCTCCCATTCCCTCTGCTTCGCCTCGGCCGCTGCCTTGGCCGCCGCCTTGGACGCCTTGAACGCCTCGTGGGACGCGCCCAGCTCGGCCCGCGCCACCACCAGCTCAGCACGGCACTCAGCGAGCACCTCCTCGCCCTCTGCAAGCTCGAGTCGACTACGCTGCAGCTCGGCCGTGACGGATGCGCATTGCTCGCGCCAGCCGGTCGTGGCGGCGCATGCATTGGCAAGCTGCTCGTCGAGCACCCCGAGCTCGGCTTGGTGCTGCATGCGGCACGATTCGATCTCCAGCGCAGCTCGCTCTTCGGCCGCCGCGAGCTCCGCACGCGCAGCCTCGGCGGCGTGCGTGGCCGCCTCCTGCGCAGCCGCGAGCTCCGCACGCTCCGCCGCGAGCACCTTGGCAGCGTCCTCCTTGACGCGCTCGTGGTCCTGCTGACGCGCCGTGCACGCAGCCCGCAACTCGGCGAGGCTGCGGTTGACGTCTTCACAGTGCGACGTCCATTGCTTCCGTTGCGCAACCTGCGCCGCGCTCGCACGCGCGTCGCACGCTGCCACAGCCCAGCTACCAAAGGCGGCGGTCTTGCGCTGCGTCGCCGCGGCGCGCGCCACGGCGCTCGCGAGGTTGACGAAACTTCGCGCCGAGGCGCGCTCTCGCGCAGCCTCGTGGTGCTGTCGGAGCCACGAGGACCAGCCGCGGGCTATGCTGCGTCGCTGGGCAGAGCGGATCCCATGGAGCTGGACGACCAGCTGCCATCGCTCGCGGGACTCCTCGGTGCTCGCGCGCGCAGCCTGGCGGACGGCTTCGACAGCGTCTCGGACTGCTTCGGTGGCATGGGCATCTGCCTCCGCTGTGGAACGCGCTTCGGCCTCCCGTACAGCCACGGAGACTGCCTCGTCGACCGCCTTTTGCTGGGCGGCCCGAGCTCTGGCACGCTCCGTTTCGGTGACGCGTGCGGTCGTCTCGCGCACGGCGCCCTCGACGGCGCGCAAGGTGGCCTCGGCCGCCTCTGACTGGAGCTTCATCTGCGCCTCCGACGCGGTCGTCCAGGCCGCCTCCGCCTTGGCGGCCGCTTCGGCGGTGGCCTCTGAGCGCCCAGCAGCATACCCCTCGGCGAGCGCTTGCTTTCTCGCGACCTCCACGGCCGCCTGCCGCTCGGCCGCCGCCTGTGCGCGCGCGTCCTCGAGCGCCACGCTCATCTTCTTTGACGAAGCGGCGCGATCCGCCTGGCACAGCGCTTCGGCCTGCGCGAGCTGCGCCGCGTGCTTCTCCGCGAGTCCGCGCAGCTCACTTGAGCGTTTCGCCTCCAGCGCCTCGAGTTGCGAGCTCAAGACCTCGCGCGTCCGCTGGGCCTCCTCGAGCGAGTGCGCGTGCTTCTGGCGCCAAGATTCAATCTCGCGCGCCGCCGCGAAGGCTGCCTCGGCCTTAGCCTGCTGGGTCGCCTCGTGCTCCGACCGCCTCTCCTCGCGATGCACCTTCTCGAGATTGCGCAGCTGGCTTGCGTGGGTCTCGTCGAGAGTGCGCCGAGATTCGTCGAGATTGCGCAGCTCGCGCTCGTGGGTCTCCTCGAGAGTGCGCAACTGGCTCGCGTGCAGCTTCTCCAGTGCGCGTAGCTGGTTAGCATGCTCCTCATGCTCACGCTGGCGCTGGCGCTCGGACGCCTCCTGTTCGGCCGCCCGCTGTGTGCGATGCATCTTCCTCTCCGCCGCACGCTCCGCCACTGCCTGGGCCAGGAGCCGCTCGCCCTCCGCCGCTCGCTCCGCCTGCAATCGTTCGGCTTCCGCCGCTCGCTCCACTTGCAACCGTTCGGTCTCGGCTGACCCCTGCGAGAGGGCGGCCCGCAGCTGGGCTTGCAGTGCCCTCTCTTTGCTCCGAAAGTCTTCTCTCTCACGCGAGAGCTGGGCCTGCAGAGCCTCCCGCTCGCTCATCCGCTCGGCCTGGTGGGAATGCATCTCCGCCTGCAGCTTGCCGTTGAGCTCCTCGTGCGCGCGGGCGTCCTGCTGGAGCTTCTCGCGCACGCTGGCCGCGGCGACGCTCGCGCGCTCGTGACGCTCGCGTGCCGCGCACAACTCCGCGCGTGCCTCGGCCGCCTCCTCTCGCAGCCGTCCCATCGCTGCCGCCCTTGCCCCGTCGGCCGCCGCGATCTCGTCCGCTGCCCGCCGCTTCTCCGCTGCCCGAACCGTCTCAGCGGCCGCCGCCTCCTCCGCGGCCCGTTTGCGCTCCGCGGCCGTCTCCGCTTTGGAAGAGTCGAGCTTGGCACGGAGCTCATGCACCGACTCCTGCAGGCTCGCCTCGCGCTCCGCCAATCGAGCCAGCCGCGCCTCCACCTTCGCGAGTGACTCCTCGGCCGTCACGGCGCGTTTCGTCAACACCTTGAGCTTCACGTCCGCCGCCGCATGGTGCGCCGCCGCCACCTCGGCCGACGCAGCATGCTTCTGAGCCATCGCGTGCGCTCGCTCCTGGGCCGTGCGTGCCTCCCATGCAACGAGGCTCACCTCCTGCGCGCCCACCTGCCTCGCCGCCTCCTCACGCCGCGAAATCTCCTTCTCCTTTTCGCTCCGGAGTTTCGACTCACGCTCCGTCGACTTGAGTCGGAGGCGCTCGTTCTCGTGAGCACGCCGCTCCACCTCTCGGCGTAAGCGAGCCTCGCGCGAGCTCGCGGCCTCGTCCCTTTGACGAATCTCGCGCTCGGCCTGCTCACGCTTCTCGGCCTCGCGCCTCGCGCGACGCGCCTGCCGGTCGACACTCCTCGCCGCCTCCTCCTCGACCTGGCGGATGGAGGCGCGCGCGGACCCTTCGATCGACGCGATCACGCCGCCCATGTCCGAGGAGGAAGCTGGAGCCGAGAGCAAGCTTCGGTGGCGCGGCACGACCGCTGTGTGCAGCGGCGACAGGGGGCGCAGCGGCGAAAGGGCAGGCCGATACGGCGAGCCGTACCGCGGCAGCGCCGAAGGCAGCATCGCCGCCGCGGTAGCCACCTCGCGCAGGGCCGCCGCGGTAGCCACCTCGTGCAGGGCCGCCTCGGCGGCCACTTTGGCTTGGGTCGCGTCGAGCTCAATCTCGAGCTGCTCGGCCTCGCACAATCTCGCCTCTTGCGCCTCGACGGCCGCTCGTTCCTCCCGCATCTTGGCCCGCTCGGCCGCCAGGTGCACCTTCACGTCGTCACTCTCAGCGCGCATCTTGGCCCGCTCCGCCGCCAGGTGAAGGGCCTCGTCGGCCTCCCTGTCGACCGCCGCCGCCGTCGATGGGCGCAGCGGGCTTGAGCTCCACGCCGCCTCAGAGGGGAGCGGCTTCGCAAGGCCGGTGAGGTGGGCGTTGCTGCTGAGGCCGGTGAGGAACCCCGAACTCATGGACGTTTCTTCCGACGTGCCTCCGGTGCCCGCACAACTAAAAGCGCCACTCGCGCGCTCAAAGGCACTCCATTCACCGTGGGCACGGGCTGGCGACGACGGTGTGGGCGGCGAGAGCACGATTGGAATGGGACCTCCGTTGGTGGCCGGGGTACTCGGGTAGAAGAGCCCTTGCGGCTTGACGGGCGACGACGGAGGCGATCCATAGGCAGCCAGTGATCTGACGGCAGCCATCGACGGAAGCAGGCTCCCAGCTCAGCTGAGGAATGATGGGAAACCAGACACCATTGAATCCGCTTTTCAGCAAAACATGAACTTTTGAAACAAAGTTGGACACTTGTGAGATTATTGCGGAGCCCCGCGCGGAGCGCGGGGGGGGGGGGGCGTCCGAGCGACGCGGAGCGCAGCGACGCGGAGCGAGGGCGCGCCCCCCCCCCGCGCTCCGGGGGCTCCGCACTTTAACTACCGCTGAGCGCGCGTCCTAGGATTCCCATGGCTCCTCGCGGGGCTTTTGCGGCCATACGCCGGCCGTTGGTCAAGTGCGTGGCGGGGAGGGCGCGAGGCGGGGCGCGCGCTCGGACATTCTGGTCGAGCGGCGGGCTGGTGAGGGTGGTCAAGCGCTCTCCGGCTCGGAGCGTGCTCGCCCATCCTCGGCGGCGTGCGCACACGCCAAACGGGCTGTTTGGGCGGCCGCGGCCCAAGGTGGGCGCCGCAGGCGGAATGGCGCGGGGGCGCCGGCGCGTCGCGCCCACGCACGATCGTACGAGCGCGGCAGCGCGCGCGCGAGCGTGCGTCCGCCGAAGGTTCTTTCGCTGACGACCACTGCCAGGATGCGTTCGAACGCGCGGGCGCCGCAGCTTGGCAGGCTGCCTTTGGCGCCGCAGGCTTTCGCCCGCCGACCGCCCGGCTGCGTCTGAGGCGTCCGAGCGACGCGCGCAGCGCGCAGCGAGGCGCCGATGCCAGCCCGGCTGCGCGTGCGCCTCAGGCGTTTGAACGCGCGAGCGCCACAGCCTGCAGTCTGCCAATGGCGCCGTCGGCTTCCGCCCGCCGACCGCCCGGCTGCGTCTGAGGCGTCCGGGCGGTCGGCGGAGCGCGGCGCGAGGTGCCGATGCCAGCCCGGTTGCGCGTGCGCCACAGGCGTTTGAACGCGCGAGCGCCACTTCCTGCCAGGCTCCCTTTGGCGCCATAGGCTTCCGCCTGCTGACCACCCGGCTGCGTTTCCGAGCGACGCGCGGAGCGCGGAGCGAGGAAGATATAGATATCTGTGCTCGACATCGTCGTCACGCGACGGTGTCGAGTGCGTCCTTTGCGTTCCCCGAGGGGGGCACGCCATCGGGCGCGTCTGCGTGTCGCGTGCGCACCGCGCTGCGATGTGCGAATGAACCCGGTTGCTCACGTTCTTTGAGCACTATGTGCAGAGATTGTAGTTAAAACTGTGTCTATAAGAGATGTTTCCATTTTACATTGACGACGGTATAGGCTATAGGCGTATGTTCATAACGGATCGGCTATGTACATGTATAATGTAACAGATGAAGTAAGGGCCCCACCGCCCTTCGACCCACTGCCCCGCCGACTGGGGTCTGGGCATGTATTTTCAATATTTGCCTAGCCAAAGGAGCCAAGGTCGGTCCTCTCGGTGGGGTTAGGGACCCTTCGGTGTGAACATGGCTCCGCAACCACTTTCCCAAACCTTATGTACCCCACGCCCGCCCTTTCAATGAAATTTCGTGGCAGGTGGAGGTGTCACGCCTCACTATTAGTAGATCACGATGAGTTTCGTGACTAGGCGGCGCGGCAAAGTACAATAGTGTCGCGAGACAAGTGGGGAAACTCACCTGATCTTGACTGAGGTCCAGCAAGACCTCATATATGAGTAGGGCCAGTGTGGGCTTAGGTCAGGGGAGGGGTCGGTACATCTCTTAGTAGATGCATGC
>Ga0210247_101090_pt1 | contig 23353 bp, 10 predicted proteins | sample ChrtobMetP3_16mM_FD_155449 | JGI IMG/M metagenome (GOLD analysis project Ga0210247, IMG submission 155449) | Chrysochromulina tobin associated microbial communities from unialgal haptophyte culture, Seattle, Washington, United States - P3_16mM | ecosystem: Host-associated > Algae > Haptophytes >... | reverse complement strand
AGGCGATCGACACGTGCATCGTGTGGCTCACGTGAGGTTTTAAGGTGATTTTAGGTAGTTACACGTGCCGAGGTGTCGAACCACCTGAGCCAGGCGGCTTGGCTCACGTCAGAGTGGGCCATCTCTGTGCGTTATAAGGACTCGAAAATACGGTATGTGAATTCCGCAGCGTGACGCTCGGAGCGTGTGCGGCGATATGCTCACACCGTTCGCAGGGGTCGTGGGAGTGAACCTGCCACCTCTGGTCAACCTCCCACCACTGGCCAACCTCCCACGTTTCGGTGCGCAGTCTTCGCGGCGTGCAACCGACCCGCCACCAGTGCGCAGCACGCGGCGACCCGGCATCGATGTCGTCGCGACTCTCGAGTGCTCCGCCGCCGCCCTCGCCTCCAATTTGAGACCGCGGCCATGGGCTGCGGCTGCGCTCGATTTCCTTCCGAGCCCACGGCAGCACTCGGGCGCACGACCGCCGAGCCCCGGGCCCGTTGTGAGGGAGGATGGCCCGCGCCTTGCCCGGGTGCCGCGCGGCGGAAGAGTGCATCGCAAGGCGGCCGTTGTTCAGGGTGGCCTGCCGCACGAGCCGCTAGATTCGCCGATGCTGGCGCCGCCGCTGGACCCTATTCTCTGCCTCGTACGCGGCGTCCTCGAAACCCGCCCGTCCAAGGTGGCGTCGGAGAAGCGGCGGCACCGCCTCTGGCGGCGGAGCAGTGAAGATGCGGCGGAACAGGCACATAATCTGAAGCTGCTCGTGGCGGCCGCATGCAGACTGCAGCGGCGAGTGCGCGCCTGGCGGGGCCGCCGCCGGCGCGAGGCGGAGCGTTTGGCCCGCGAGCAGCTGCTTGAGGCGGAGGCGCGGGAGTGTCAGCGGCGTCACGAACTCGACGAGGAGAGGCGACGCAACGAGGAGCTCGCCAACATTCACGCATGCATGGGAAGGCTGCCTCCCGTCCTCAGAGCGCCCGAGCTTTTCCTCGACGTGCAGGTGCGTGGGGCCCTGGCGGAGATGTATGACTCCTATGTCATCTGGGTAGAGGAGCGTGCGGCAGAAGCTAAAGCCAAAGCCAAAGCCGAAGCCAAAGCCGGCGCGCCCTCTCCAGCGACCTCTCCGGCGGCGACCTCTCCGACAACCTCACCATCGACCTCCCCGGCGGCGTATGCGGCCTTGCGTCAGGCGGTACGCGCGTCAGTACGCGCATCGCCGGCGAGACGCGCGGCCGCCGACCCGACGATTGGCCGGGGCGCGAAGGCGAGAAAGAAAGCCGTCGCAAAGGGTGGAGGTGAGGGTGGAGGTACCACCCCGCCCGCCAGCACGTCGGCCGTGCGAGTTGATCACACGCCTGCGACGGAGGAGGCGCTCCACATGTCTGCGAGCCCTCCTCCTCTACCGAGCGCGGGCCCAGATCCCACCGAGATACATCTCGAGCTCGCAAAATGGAGGCGGCAGGCCAAGGAGAATGATCCGCATGCATCCAAGCTCGACCTACTCGCTGCCGCCGCGGACGTGGCCACTGCTTCGCTGGCAGTGGCGCGCTCTCACGCCGAAAAGGCCCAAGCCACCGCTGCAGCCAGGGCAGCACGCGCCCTCAAGCCCGCCTCGGCAAGGGTGGCGGCGGCGAAGGAGGCGGCGGACGCGGCGCGAGCCAAGGCCATCGAGGCAAGTGTACGCTGCGGAGACGTAGTCAACACGCCCGGGCCCGGCTGGCACCATCGACGCTCCGAGGCGGTGGCGATCGCACAGGCAGCGGACGAGGTGGCCGAGGCAGCCGAGGTGCGCCTGGCGAGAGCTCTCGAGCACGAGGAGTCGGTGCGCAAGGTCGAAAGCGAGCACTTGCATGCCGTGCGTGAGGCGGAGGCTCTCAAGGTTGTCGAGGCCACGCAGGCCGCCGTCGAGGCCGCGAGTGAAGCCCAGGCAGAGGTAGAGCAGCGCGCTGCGCGCACGAGCCGACTCGATGCGATCGTTGACGCCGTCAAGACCAAAAGGCGATGACAACCGATGCACTCTCAGCTCGAAGACGATCCGCAGCCCGCCCAGGTGACTCCAGGACTCCACTCACACTGCTTCTCACTGCGCTGACGCCTGCCGCGTAGCCTTCCACAGCTCAGACCTCAGACTGAGCATCCGACTTTTTGCTATCTGTCGAGGAGGATGCCTATTTAGATGCGTAGACCGACCAGAGCCGTATAGTCTCCTCTATAGAGCCGAGAACGCCCCGGAACGGTCCCGTCAGAAAGTGTCAGAATGGACCGGGGGGTACGACAGGGTACGACAAACTTTCTAAGACTTGCTTGCTCGTTTCCCGCTGGCTCGCTGACCCGGTCGGGTGCGTGGCCCGTCGCGCCACTGTGGTCCGGACACCGGACGGCTCCGGACCGGCGGGCCCGGCCCAGGACCGGCGGGCCCGGCCCAGGACCCCGCCAACCGCCAACTCGCTCGGATCGCAGGCGCGACCCGGCAAGACCCGGCGCGGTCGCGCGCTGCAGCTCATGTCGGGGCGTTCACGGGGGCGGCCGAAGGGGCGCCCGATCCGCATCCCCGGACACGCCGGATGGCGCGATGGGGTCATGGGGATTGCGGATCTTTGGGAACGGAGGGTCCCGACGAAATGCGCGTCGGTGGTCGGACCGGCGGGTGCGCGGGCGTTCGGGGTTCCGGGACGTGCAAGGGGACGTGCCGATGTCGGAGGTGTCGGTGTGAGCGGTATGTGCGGCGTACAGACCGGTAATACTACCAAGTACGCATAGCCGCGGGAATGCCCCCGGCGCGGCGCATGTGTGGGTGTGCGGTTGCCGGTTCGACAAACTAGACTTGCTTGCTTTCCCCGCTGACGAGCGTTGAGTCGCTTGATCCCAGCATCCCAACCGTCCCGCCGATCGGGCGCGGTGGGGGCGGCCACATCAGGTTTCACCGAGAGTAGAATACCTGATGGAAAGCCGCCCGTTCTACCGTACTAGTATCGACTCTGTCTAGGGCCGCTGCGTGTCGCAAGGCGCGCGATGGCGAGCGCGCACGCGCCGCCCCGCGCGCGAGCAGTGGCTCCGAGGGTGAGCGTCCTCTCATTAGGGTGAGCGTCCTCTCATCAGGGTGAGCGTCCTCTCATCAGGGTGAGCATCCTCTCATCAGGGTGAGCGTCCTCTCATTAGGGTGAGCGTCCTCTCATTGGCCGTCCTCTCATTGGCCGTTCTCCTTTTGGCGCGAGGCCTTCCTCGCCGCAGCGGCCGCGAGCACCGCCTTCTCGCGCTCGAGGCGCTCCTCGAAGGCATTCTGCGACTTGCGCCCCTCGCGCACGAAGCCCACCATGCCGAGCACGTTGTTCTTCGCGCCTGCGAGAAAGGATCGGAAAGAAAAGAATCGAGACGACTTCTTCGACTTCGTCATCGTGGCGCGTACGAAGACATCGTATGACTGGTCCGGCGGCATATAAGGCACCTTGACGGTGCAGGTACGAATCCACTGGCCGTCGACACGTACCTCACACGTGCCGCACTCGCCCTTGCCGCACTTGTACTTGATGTACTGCCCCGCCTGCGCCGCCACCTGGCTGAGTGGCTGGCCAGGCCGCGCCATCGTCGTGAGCGTCTCGTTGCCCTGCATGAAGTTGACCGGGATGGTGCCGTCGAGGCCTACCTTGTCGAAGCCGGCATCTGCCACGCCGCCTTCTGTCTCGGCGAGCGTCTGCGAGCAGCATTGCGAACGCGCCAGTCATTACAAACGGAGGCGAGGCTGGGACGAGCACGACCACGCTCCAAGGACGCACCTTGCGCCTGTCCCACTTTTTCATCGTGGCGGTCGTAGTGCGTGAGCTGCGGCAGGGGTACGGCGCGGCGCGCGGCCCCACGCCGAAGGCTGCTGTGGGGACGGCCATCGCCAGCACCAGCGCCAGGGACTTCATTTGCATGGTGATGAAGGCTATTCACACGACATTGCGATAATGTAATCTGAGCTTGCCCCACCTCTTCTCATCACGGCGACAATGGCCACTGCACTCACAGACCCTCGAGATGTGATGTCTCGTTTTCTATCTCGTTGGTGCTCGCAAAATCTTCATTTGCATTCATTCATCAGCGATGCCCCGCGCGCCGCTGGCTCTGCTCGCGCTCCTCGTTCTCGATGGCGCCGTCGCCTTCAAGTGGATATCCAAGATCCCCACCCTGCAGGATCAGCTCAACCAGCAGAAGGCACAGCAAAAGTTTGGCAACAAGAAGCTCGTTGTAATTACGGGCACGTCCTCGGGCCTCGGGCGCAAGACGGCGCGCACGCTGGTGCAGACGGGCAAGTACCACGTCGTGGGCGCGGTGCGCGACCTCGACAAACAAAGCGTCATCGCCGAGCTCGACGAGCTCGACCCGAACAGCTTCACGCCGATGTACTGCGAGCTCAACTCCTTCGAGTCGGTGCGCTCCTTTTGCAAGGAGTTGCAAGAATTCAAGGCGGGCAAGCCGGTGGACCGGCTGATCTGCAACGCCGCCGTGTACCAGCCCTCGCTTCCGTACGCCAAGTGGAGCGTCGATGGCCACGAGCAGCAGATGCAGATCAACTACCTCTCCCACTTCCTGATGACCTCGCTGCTGCTCGAGGACATGTCGCTCGCCCCCGACCCTCGTGTGATCATGGTAGGCTCGGTGACGGGGAATGACAACACCGTGGGCGGCGGCGGCGTGTACCCGATCGCCGACCTCAAGCAGCTCGCCGGCCTGAAGGCGGGTGCTAAGAACCCGGTCGCCATGTTCGACGGGTACAACTTTGACGGCGCGAAGGCGTACAAGGACTCGAAGCTCTGCCTGATGATGACGTCCAATCTGCTGCACGACAAGTACCACAAGCAGACGGGGATCGCGTTCAGCTCGATCTATCCGGGGTGCATCGCCGAGTCGCCCCTCTTCCGCGAGAAGCGCCCCTGGTTCCGTAAATACTTCCCCATCTTCATGAAGTACATCACTGGCGGCTTCGTCGGGGAGGAGGAGGCAGGCATGCGCTTGTTCCAGGTGGCGCACGACCCGCGCTGCGCCAAGAGCGGGGTGTACTGGTCGTGGAACGGCGGGCCGCGCGAGGGGCGTGGCGCTGAGGCCCTCGAGAAAGACGGCCAGATCCTTGGGAGCGGCGGCGCGGGCGGCGGCTGGGACTCGATCTACGAGAACGACCAGAGTGACAAGGTCCTCAATCGAGAGACGGCGGCGGACCTGTTCAGGCTCTCGAGCGCCGTGGTGGGCGCCGAGTGGCCGGCAGCGAACCAGCCCAAGGCGCCGTGCCCCGTGCTCTCCCTGATGGGTACCATCACAGAGATGATCTATCAGCCAGAGGAGATGAAGCGCAGGCAGCCGGCGCCGGGCAACGTCGCCATCGCGACGAGCATGAGCCCACCGCAGGCGGAGGCGGAGGCGGAGGCGCTCGCGCCGACGCTCGCGCTGCCCTCGCTCTCGGCTCCGTCACAGGTGGCGGCGGCGGTGCCCCTCAACGATATAGTCGCCGCGAGTGGTCTGAGCGCCAAAGTGGCCGCGGCAACGCCCACGACAACGCCCAGCGCGTAAGGGTAGGGCCGACGACAGTAGGTGTCGACGGTGCCAGCTCACAAGCTCACCATATTGCGCGTGCTTCCGTCCAAGCATCGGCCGCGGGACGTGCGTTCGGTCGCCATGGCGCCGTGCGCGGCGTTGGGCGAGTGGACGCGGGACGGTCTGGCGGGCGTGTCTCCATTCTCTCCTTCGGGATGCCCTCGCCACGAGCCTGTCCGTCACGGCCGTGACCATATCCACAGGTTAGCCCTTTATTCCATATTCTTGCGCATGGATGTTCCCTGGATGCATGGACCATCGATATTATTAAGTCGTCAGTGTTATGTCGCCCGATGATGCGATGAAGCCGAAAAAGTCCTGCGGGGACGCGCGCGCGGACGCTCCGCCTCCGGGCCGGAAGAGTGACCCCGGGTACACAGTAGTTTCCAGCCTCCGGGTTCAGAATACAATACCGATTACCGTATCGGATACGTCTCGCGTGAGCAGTCCAACCCAACCGGGGCCACATATCCTCTCATCTGAGGTTCGTGTACACACTCTCATATCGACGTGTCCGTGTGCCGCTCATGGTGCCGCTCAAGCTAAGCCGAGTTTCAGCGCGGTGCAAAGCGCAGGTTGGCGTACACGATCGGGGAGTAGCTCTCGTGACCGGTGGTCTTAACCCGCAGCTTAGCGACTGGGTACACATTGTCGAGGCCGTGCTCAGCCCATTCGGAGGGAGATCGATATGAGACGAAGATGCGGAAGGGCGAGCGCCGTAGTAGCAGTGCGAGTGCGCGCAGGGTGGTGGGCGAGAAGACGCGATCGAAGCAGTACACGTGGGTAAAGTTGAGATCATGACCCACCGTCGAATCGCCAAAATGGAACTCGATGAGGCTGAGCGGGCTGTCGCGTGACGTGGCGAGCTCGTGGGAGGAGACGGTGTCGAGCGGCAGCGGCCCGAGATCCCTCCGAGATCCCTCCGAGATCCCTCCGAGCGGCGGCGGCCCGGGTGCAAGCACGCTCGCCGCCATCGGCATCTCCTCGTCTGCAGCGTCCACGACGTCCTCCTGTGCCGCTGCCGCGCCCACGGCTTCGGAAGGGGGCTCCTCGCCCATGGCTTCGGAAGGGGGCTCCTTGCCCATGGCTTCGGAAGGGGGCTCCGCGCCCATGGCTTCGGTAGGGGGCTCCTCGCTCACGGCTTCGGTAGGGGGCTCCTCGCCCATGGCTTCGGAAGGGGGCTCCTCGGTGGCTCCACAGGTTGCTCCCGGTGGCTCCTCGGCATCATCGATAGCTCTCACATCGGTGGCTGGTTTGGGTCGCCCCTTGGCTATGCCTTTGGAGCCGCGCCGGCGGCTGCTGGCGCCGCCGGCCGCGGCTTTGCCTCCCTTTGGTGGCGAGGCAGCGCCGAGGTGCTTGTCCGGGGAGAGGAGTAACTCAACCTTGGCCTCCTGCAGCGCGTGCTCTGCGATCTCATGCCGGGAGATGACGCACTCGATGCCCACGCACCGCACATGGTTCTCGAGAGCGACGTGGGCAACCACCTTGCCATAGCCCGAGCCTACATCGACCAAGGACGTCCCCTCCCCGACTAGGTCGAAGGAGGCGCACCACGGCGCCCCCGGCCGCAACCTCTCGAGAGCACTGCTGCGCATGTTGGCGAGGAGGATGCAAAGCTTGGCCACCGAGCCCTGGGTCAGCTCGCCGTACCCCTCCGATCCCCGCGTGTTGCCGCCGAGGCCATAGGGCACTTCCTCTCTACGTTCCTCGGGGACACCAGCCGCGTGATGGACCGTCGGTGTCACCTTGAGGCCATTCCATTGCAACGGGCCGGTGCCGCCGGCGCCACCACCACCGCCGCTGCCGCCGCCGCCGCTGCCGCCTGCGCGCGCGCCGCGCGCGCCCGCCTCGTCGAGGGAAGCGTCGTAGTCCGATGTGAGGCCCCAGTCGAGGTACGACCAGCGCTCGATCGAGCGATAGAGCAGCTTAAGGAGAGGCATGCGTGCGGAGGGCCCGATCGCTTGCACATCTATCACTGGCACCGGCCTCGTGCGCCAGCCCGAGCCGCCGATCATGACGCCGCCGCCGTCTGTGCCGCCGCCATCAGCCGTGCCGCCGTCGTCGGCAACGGTGGCGGCGGGGGCGGCGGGGGCGGGAACGAGGGTTGAAGGCGCGCGGGCGGGGGCGAGGGTGTAGGACGATAGCAATGCAGACGAAGGCGGCGGCGCACAGAGACGAATCAGCTCGCCGCCATAACGTGACGTCGTGCGCGCCACCGCCGCCCGCGTCGCCTCCGCCGCACCCGCCGCCGCACCCGCCGCCGCACCCGCCGCCGCGCCCGCCGCCGCGCCCGCCGCCGCGCCCGCCGCCGCGCCCGCCGCCGCGCCCGCCGCCGCGCCCGCCGCCGCGCCCGCCGCCGCGCCCGCCGCCGCCTCCTCCGTCTCGTCCCTGCCTTCCTCCCCGCCTTCATCCCTGCCTTCCTCCCTGCTTTCCTCCTTGCCTTCCTCGCCTCCGTGCGCCCTGCCCTGATCGGCCAGCAGCTCGCGGGCCCACGCGGGCCACGCGCTGAGAGCTGCGGACTCTTCGGCAGTCGCGCCGGCGAGAATGGCATCGAGGGCCTCGCGCGAGGGCGCTGCCGAAGGCGGCTCATGTCGAAGCCACGCCGCGATCGCGTCGAGGGTCAGAGGCTCAGACCCATGAAGTCGCAGCGCCGCACGTACGATCGGAGCGTCCCACTCGAGCGTGAGCCACGTGTCACTCAACTCGCGCTGCAACGGAGAGAGAGCCGGACTCGTCGCGAGGAGCTTGGTCACGCGTGCTGTCGCGCCCTCGGTGCTGAGCTGGCGGGAGCGGCGCAGGTGCAGTGCTTGCACGACCTCGTGGTATAGCGTGGGCTGGTGCATGCACGCCTCGCGCAGCCGGAGCAGCCAGCACGCCGCGGAGTACGTCGCGGCTGGACGCCCGTCCGCAGCCGCAGTCGCGGCCGCCACCTCCGCCGCCTCGGTAGTCATCATCGCCGCCCAGTTGACCACCGCGGCAAGGTCCTCCTCGTCGTCCTCCTCGTCTTCCGCCTCGACCTTCTCCTCCTTCGCCTCGACCTTTTCATCCTCCGCCGCCTCGTTGCAGGGCTCGTCGGCCGTGCCAGCGACTTCATCGTCGTCGGGAGAAGGTTCGTTGGTGGACGAGCATTGCGTCGGCGACTCTTCGCTTACTACGCACGGAGGCTGCGCATGCAGCTTCACTGCCATCCCAGCAGCGGCCTCGCCCTCCTCGTCGTCCTTCTCGTCCTCAACGTCGTCATCGTCCATCGGATCCGCTGGAGCTGCTGCCGCCAGTGCCTTCCTGGTGGCAGGAGGTGGTCGCTTCTTGGCCGAGCGGCTCGCGCCGGCGGCCTCGACCTTGCCCCGCTTGTGCGATGCCTTGGACTCCGCCGGAGCCAATTGAGAAGCAACGGCAGACACAGCCGCAGGCACCAAGACGGGCCGCCGACGACGGCTCGAGCTCACCTCAAACACACACGGGCCTGGGTGGTACTCCTTGAGGATACAGCCCATCGGCCCACCGCAGACGTAGTACGCATTCTCCTCCTCCCACGAAACCCTCGTCTCCCCAAGCTCGCAGTGCCCGACCAAAAGCTGCGCGTCTGAGCCCGACATGAGACCGTGCTCGCTCGCGGCGCGGACGTCCGAGTGCCCCGCGCAAACTTCTCGTTTTCCCACAGACCAAAGGCTCGAAAATACCACAAGCCGAGTGAGTGAGTGAGTGAGTGAGTGAGTGAGTGAGTGAGTGAGTATTGTTCCACGGTGTGTCTGTGTCTCAATAACTCACTCACTCACTCACCACAAGCCCCTACCACACAAGCCACTTTCAATTTGAACGGCCACTAAACCACTGTCATCCGAGGATGGGCTTTGTGGTATTTATCGAGCGATGTGAAAAGCCGGGAAAGGGAAGTGTTTTGCATGGTATAGTGGCTGGTCGGTTCTACCTTGTGTGTCGATTCAACTGACCCTTTCTCAAACTAGCGCAATGAACTTTCTACTTTGAAATTGGCTAGTGATGAATTGCTGACAGATGACATACATGCGTGATCACAATACATTCGTCACTTCATGGATGGACTTGGGTGACTGCATGCGAACATGCGCCATGTGCCGTTCGCTTCCCGCCCGCGGAGCACCTCAACTTCGTACAATCGTACTTGGTCGCGTGGGTTACTCCCTTACTCGCCAAACGGCGGGCGAGGCACACGCGCCTCGCGAAATTCCTGCTCAAGAAGCTCATCATGGAACTCGACCACGATGCTGTAGCGAGCGCGCGTCCCGTCCAGAGTGCCGCGATGGATGCCATTGGTATCGAAGCAGTACCCCTCCCCGGATGCGCCGAGCATCGCGCGAGGGGCCTTCTGGTGAGCGGCCACGTGCTCATCGCTGAAGCGAGAGGCGCCGAAGAGGGAGTATGAATAGTACACGGTCCGGTGCGACGCAGGCACGAGGAGCATCGGGTGCGATTCCCGCCGGACGTCCTCAAGGAAGACGAAGCACTTGACTCGGCGTCCGCACCGATCGTGATGCCAGAGGCCGGACGGGTACTCGATGGCGCTGAGATTGCGCGCCGGCAAGATGAGCACACGGCACATGCCGCTCACGGCGCCCCTTCCAATGTACGCATGCACAGCAGGTCGGAGACGCGAAGCTATCGCAGCAGTCACGTTGCGCCAGGCAGAGTCGCTGTACCACCCGGCTCGATCTCGGGGGAGTATGTGCCCATCATGCTCCCACGGAAGCCATCGCTTGCGGTAGGCGGTGGGCCTGTTGCCGAACGCGCCGCATTTGTTGCAGGGCGATCCATCCGCGGCCTGAGTTTGGCGTTTGTCCAGGCTCGATCTCAGCCGGCTTGCCAATTGGTCGTTCTCGAGAAGTGCACCGAGGCCCCACGATGGTGGGATGAGTGCGTAGCCTTGTGCGGCGAGCTGATCGTGGAACGTTCGTCCGGCGGCGGTCAAGTTTCGCAGGCGGCCGTCCGGCCTTTGCCTCCACAGTGGCACGTCGGCGCGAGATGGAGCACGAGCAAGCTGCTTGATGACCGCGTCTGCTGCAGCGCAGTCACTCGGCAACCCTGAACTGAGCAGCGCCCGTGCGGCCACAAGTGATGTGCTGGCGTCCCGATTGAAGGTCGCCGCGCTCATGCACACACCCAGGTGATTGTATGAGAAGGACGCACCGTCAGCCGGGAAAGCTCCAAGCGCTCTCGCACAGCGCGCACGCAGCGCCCAGTCCTTCACGATCTCTTTGAAGTGCCTCGTGGATAGGGCGTCGGTGCGTGAATATGACGCGAAGGCCGAAGTTGTGTCGAACGGCGTGTTCTGCATGTCTTCGAGGGGGCCCCTTTGCGAGGCAGTCGAGGGCTGCGGACAGCGGCAGACGGGATGGAGACTGCCGTGCATGCGCGGCATGCTGCAGAGTGCTGTGTGTTCACCTCGCTAAAAGTGGAATCGGATGTGAGCGACAGACGATCGCACAGTTCACCGCGCGCATGCAACGGGCCCCAACGTCGGCGGTTACCGCGGAAACCGAAAAGCATGTCGTTCTGTCCCCGCAACACCTTACTTGAAGCATATCCCGATACAATAAGCTTGCTGTACCATCGGTGTTCTACATTACTCAATAGCCCAAGACGAAGCGGCGACAGGGCCGAGAAGCCGAACCGCGCGAAGCCGAAGGGTTTGATCTTCTCACTTCCCCCTTGACGTTCTCGTATCTTTTGGAGACGTTGGAGGCCGCAGTTGCATCTGCTGTGACGATCTGTGTGCCAGTGTGGCCTCTCAACCAAACTCCAAATAATAATGTGCTACTGTACTGTGTAGTGCACGGTCCATACGCGTACAGGTTTTGTCTAATGTGCGGCGTGGTATGCACGACTCTCTATCTCGGCACGACTCAAGCCCTCTGCGGCGATCTCGAACTGCTCTCTCGGATCAGGCTTCCCAGCGGTAGTCTCCACACCATTGGCCATTTAGCCACGAAACGCCGAACTACTGCCTAACTGCTGCCGTATACCCGATGCGCTGCTTCTCGTCCACTGGCCTCGCAACGAAGAGCCGCGCCTCATTCATCGCACGCTCCGCCACGTGGTCAGGAATCCTGTGACGCAGCTGAAAGAAGCCAAAGCGATGGCCCTGCTGTGAATAGCACTGCTGTGAAAGAAGCCAAAGCGATAACACACGATACGAAGCTCCTCGGCAAAGGCAGCCGGCGACTCATGCGACCGCCTCATGTCGAGCAGAGGGAGGCGCATTAGAGGATGTGTGAATTCACATGAAGCGCCGACCCATCCGTCTCAGAGGTGGAAGCTGCTGCACCAAGTGCACGCCCCAGCACCCCTTTTGCGGTCATCTGGATGCGATCACGTGCATCGGCCGAAGCCCCGCGGCGTAGACGCCCCACATGAGGGTAGCGAGGCGATGCTGCCCACGGGCGAGCCGCGCCAAGTCAAAAAAGGGAGCACTCCCGCGCTTTTGGAGCAGCCTGCGGCGCAGCGCATGCAGGCGTGCAGGGCCCGTGCCGAGTAGATAGGTGCCATCCTCGTACGCACGAATGCTCTCAGCCAGCATGGAGGCCGTACCGAGGGCACTCGAGAAGGTCGCACCGGCGCGCCCCGCCAGGTGGCCACCCTCAATCATGACCGCCGGCACTCCCGCCCAGAGCGTATCCGCACCCGTCGTGTGCGCATTATAGTTACGGTTGTCGACCATCAGGTCCGCGAGTGCGCGGAAGGGCACGTAGTCCTTCTCGCCGAATCGGAACGAGAAGGCAAGGCGAGGTGTGTCGATGCCGAGCGCTGCTGCCTCCAGCTGCAGGTTGGCCTCGGCGAACATCGACGTGTCCTTGCGCACACTCACCCGACTGAGCCATAGGAAGGCACGCGGCAGCCGACGTAGCGCGTTCGCCCACGCCTCAAACGTCTCCGGATCCAGTTTGTACAGTTGGTTAAAGTTGCAGAGGGCGAAGGCGTCGTGGCGGCTGCCCACTGGGCCGAGTCCCAAGTCCGAGCGGCGAGCGGCCGCTCCGTCAGCTGCGATCACTCGCCTGTCGCCCGTCCAGGGGTGTGCGTGCGCCGTCACGCGCTGCACGTGAGGATAGCGCTCGGCATGGACTGCGATGAAGTGGCAGTGCGGGAAGTACGCGAGGCGCTCGGTGAAGTCAGATTGCAGCTCGGGCGGCGTGGCGACACGATCGACCTGCATGTAGCCCATCGCCGGTAGCGCCGTCGTGGCGGGGTAACCATAGTGCAGTCCTTGCACGGGTGCAGGCTGCCATTGAGTCAGCACGTGGCGAGCGCCCGCGGTATGTCCGACGAGGTTGAGGAGGACGTGAATGCGAAGCTCGTTGATCAGCAGCGCCGCCTCGACATCAGGAAGCTCGGTGACGTCGTAAAAGGCCGTGCAAGCCGCCGCGATCGCTCGGCGCAGCGCCGAACCAGGGTGCTTCTTCTCATTCGAGTCGGACGCGACGCAGATCACCTCGAGGCCTGATCGCGCGCGCAGAGCAGCCACCCACGGCAGCAGGGCATGGCCAACCGGATGGTCTCCAAAATCGGCTGTGAGCAGACCCAGACGCAGCGCTGCGGGCGGGGGCGGCAGCAAGGATGACGAGGAGGAGGGCGAGGAGGAGGGCGAGGAGGAGGGCGAGGAGGAGGGCGAGGAGGAGGGCGAGGAGGAGGGCGAGGAGGAGGTCGAGGACGTCGCCGCCACCGTGCCCGTGCCACCGCCGCCAGTCAGCAGCCAGGTGCTATCGACCATCCTCCTCCCAGCGCTCTGCGCATCCGGCACCGCGCTCCAGCGCATCGGATGGGGCAGTGGCGTCGCCGCTGCGTGTGCAATGTCACGTCGGGCACGGTTGCGGGTGATGGCCATGCGGGTGGCGGGAGGGAGCGGTAGGGGCAGCGTCTGGAAGGGAGGGAGCCCCCCGTGCATTCGCTCGTCAGGCCCAGCACCGAGGTGGCGGCGCGAGTGGAGGGCATCGAGGTGTGTCACGAGCCGCCCCAGCAGCGCCGGCCGGCCTCGCCAATCGCACAGAAATTGCTTCGTGTCCAAGAGTGCATAGAGCGACGGCCAGAACTGCGGGTTGATGCGCAGCGCCCCTTCGAAGGCGCCTACCGCCTCCGGCAACCGTCCATCGATCTCACCATACGATGAGCCAAGGTTCTTGTACGCTTCGCACAGGGTGGGCTTCGCTCCGATCGCCCTTCGGAACTGCTCGGCTGCCTCGGTGTGCCGGCCACGCTCCTTGAGGCCTGTCCCTACGTTGGAGAGAGCCTCGGCGAACGAGGGCATCAGGCGCGCGGCCTCGGAGTAGTGATGCAACACCTCGTCGGAGCGGCCAGAGAGCTCGGACAGAGCGTTCCCCAGGTCGTTGTGCACGTACGCGTGCGGCACGGCCGCCTCCTCGGGCAACGCGAGCGCGCGCCAGTGCGCCGCCACGCACTCGGAGAGCCGGCGCGCCCCAAAGTGCGCCTTGCCGAGGGAATAGTGGGCCGCCGCCGCCGTCGGGCGGAGGGCTGCAAAGTGAGCAAACGCGGCAGTGGCGTCGTCGGGCCGATCGGCATAGAGGTGTGCGTCGCCCATGGCCTCGTACGCGAGCGCAAATGCCGGATCGAGCGCCAGCACCGTTGCGAACCCGTTGATGGCCTCGGGCATCCTTCCTAGCTCCTTGAGGGCCTGTGCGCGGTTGTACTGCGCCGCTGGGATGGCCGGGGACAGGCGAAGGCCGATGCCGTACTGCACGATGGACTCCTCCACGCGGCCGAGCTCACGCAGCGTCACGCCGCTCATGATGTACGCGCCCGCTGACGAGGGCGAAAGCCGGATTGACGCCGTGTAGAAGCGCGACGCCTTGCCGAGGTCGTGCTGGTCACGCCAGAGCTTGCCGAGCTGGAAGTAAGCCTCCGTCGCGGCCTGAGGCTCGAGGACGGGCGGCCGCGGTGACATCACCGAGCGCTCATACGATGTGGTCGCGTCAGCATCCTTGCCAACGTGCTGCTCCGCACGCGCCCGGTGAAACCAGTCGTAGGCGTTGGCCGACGGGAGCGCCGTCGCGGCGAGATGACATGCGAGCCCCGCCTCGGCGTCGCCGGCCTGCACGAGCTCGAAACCTTTGCGGGAGAGGGCTTGCGGCTCGGCGGCTGACAGCGGGCAGGGCATTCACAAGAGGAAATCACGTGACCTTTGTGACGCCCAAAGTTACGCAGCTGTGAACTAAACGTGAAGGTGTCGAACACATGTACGGTATCCATCATGGAATCAGATTGGGGGGATAGGGAGAGCCCTGGGTATGGGATCTCTCCGCCGTTTGGGGGGATGGGGCTCCCAGGGTTTACCAGTAGGGACCAAGTTTACCAGTTGTTCCTCTCCCTTTTCCCATGCGAAGACGTACAACACACAACGTTCACACCCGGCTTGTCAGGTTCGTGAAAACGATGGTCTCGGCCTCCCAGCGAGGCGCGAGCGCACCGTGTCCTTTCCGGAGATCGCAGCGCTGATCGAGAAGGCGGTGGCCGTCGCGGCGCGTCCGTCCATTCGCTTAGAGTGTTTTCATGGCGTCATTTGCAGCTCGCAACGACCGGCACCTGCAGCGCACGGGGCGCGCCAATGCGACCGGTGCCTCGCGGCGAGCTGAAACGGTGGAGGACGGCGCGGCCGATGACCTCTCCGACATTCTCTCCGTGGCGACCAAATTTTCGCACGCTCCGTCCCTCCACCCGTCGTCAGTGTCCGGGATGAGCGAGGCGTGCCATCCGGAGACCATCGGCGCGGGCGACATGACGCAGTATTGGGACTTCCAGCACCGGGAGGCGCAGCGTAATGACCTCGGCCACAAGTGCCGCGAGTGCCGCATGCCGTTCACTATGATCGGCGAGCCCATAACCGAGCGCCGCGGTGCTCGCGTTTCGATGCGGTACCACGCGGAGTGCTACAGCGGCTACGCGGACCCGCGCTCGCAGCTCAGCTCCTCGCTCCATCAAGGCACCCTCAAAGGAACCCAGCTACCGGCCGCGCCTGCGGGCCCATTTGCCAAGATGCGGACTGCGGCACATTTTGAGGGGCAGCGCGCTCTGCGGAGCATCGTGGAGAGCATCTCGGAGGAGGTGGAGGCGCCCGGCAACGCAGCCGAGAGCCACCGAAGCGGCGCTATCGCGGGCAGGCAAAGAGATGCCGCCAGGGGCACTACATTCCGCGGCGGCGGTGGCGGCGGCGGCAAGCAGGGCGGCCTTGGGTTGGGCATGGGCGGGAACGGCTTCGGCGCCAAGTCTTCCCGCCTCGTACAGCCCCTTGAGAGGGTCGCCGCATCTGGCGCCGAGGCGTCTGACGGTCTCACCGAGGCGCAGCTATGCGCACACGAGCGATCGCAGGCCGCGACCGCCCCCGCGTCGGCCGCAGACATGGACGCACGAGACAGGTACCTCAGCCAAGATGAGAGAGACTCTGACTTGTTCAAGAGGAGACCCGCTGCTAGCTAGACAGAGCTTCCAAGATCGCAAGGATCGCAACCGGCAAGGTTCGCACAAGCGTAATATATGGATGTCGTTTAGACCGCGCGAGGAAAAATGCGTTCTATGTCGTTTAGACCGCGCGCTGCACGCGCGGTGGATGCGTATACGCACCCTCGACAACGTACACGCCGGAGCCGACGAATGCGGCGGCTCGTGCCTCACGTCCGGATTCCCGGATTCCGGCTGTCCGCTCGGCTACGCGCGTGTGCCATATTCTATCTGCAGCCACATGGCGCTTGGGCACAGCCCTCGCACACAATCGTTCGCCTAGGCTTCACTATGCACGAGCGCGTGCGCTCAGGCCTCGGCGCGCGCGCTCAAGACGCGCAGCTGCGCTGCATGCAGCTGATGCAGGCGCTCGAGCTCAGCGGCATGCCGATCGCGCTCCCTCTCTCGCTCCTGCGCGTGCGCCTCGTGGTGCTGACGCAGCAGCTCGAGGCACCTTCGTTCTCCTGCGGCCGTCACCTCGTGAGCCTTTTGAAGCGCCTCGCGCAGCTGCGCGTTCGTCGACTGTTGCGATTTGAGCTGCGAGGCGAGGGCGGCGGGAGAGGCAAGGCCGCTCCCGCTCGCGGGGTCGAAGACCTCGGTCCACTGCAGCAGCACGCTCTCGAGGTGACGAAGGCGGGCGCACGTGGCTGCATGCTCCTTGCGCAGCGGCTCGAGCAGCGCCTTGACCTCGTGTGCCAGCATGAAGAGCCAGCGCGCCGATGGCGCCTCGTAATTACCTTGAGCCTTGCTGAGCCAGTGGTCGCAGCTCGCCATGATCGACTCGTGTGAGGCGGGCGGAAGCTTGCGGAAAGAGATGCCGCTCCCGACTGGTGACGGCGATACTCGTTTCGAAACGGGCGCCGGCATGTAGGAGGCGGTCTTCATTTTGGAGGGAGCCGGTAGGAATAGTGGGAACAGGAACGACGCACGGGAGTAGGTGTACCGTGAAGGCTCGAAAGTGTATGAATATGTAATCGAGTACGTAAAGCAATCATCATCATTCAATCGAGACATTTCCATCCGGCCCATGGCTTTGGAAATTGAGCACGCCGATGAGCTCGTACGCCGCTTGCACGGAGGACGCCGCCGAGAGGTGCGAGAGAGGCTGCAGGCTCGCGCACTAATCGCGCACGCCGAGACAGCTGCGCACAGTGGCGAAATCGCCGTCGCCTTGCGGGTTCGGGGTTCGGGGTTGGGGACGAGTTGGCGCAGAAAAATTCAAATACATCCGTCGCCACACCGACGCCGCGGCCGGTACCGCGGTAGGCGGCGGCCCCAAGCCCAACCGGTCGTGATTGCTGACGTGTGACGACGGTCCGCGCGGTAAGGTCGGTATAAGTCAAAAGTCTCGATCACTCCTTCAGAGTACAGTCTACAGAGCGTCAAGCTCACCTGAAAAGTCCATCGGCAGGGTTCACATGCCGTCATCATGTTAGCTATGCCTCGGCGCGGGCATGATCGGTTGATCGCATATCGGATCCGGACGCCGAACCCGCCGCACGCCGCGCCCCAGCTAGTACATAATTCATACATGCATTCCGAGTTGCAATTCACTTGCTTCATGCTTGTCGAGGCCTACTCTCTCCCCTTGCCGCTACGCTGCTGCCGCTTCCGTACTTGCTACAACTCCTGCTCCGCACTCGGCCTCCATCGCCTTCCTCGCACGATGGCGCACAAGCCATCGGCTGGCAAGCCGATGTACCGTGGATACCGCCTTGCCCGTCTGCATCATCTCCACGATCGACGCGAGGCGCCGCATCCGAATCGCCTCCTCGATGGCCGGATTACTCTTCGGCTCGGGGTCCTGAGCGCGAAGGTTGGCGAGCACCGCCGTCACGTAGCTCTTCATCACCGCATCGTCTGTCGCGTGCATCATCGCAATCAGCTCATCGGCACACTTCTGCTCCCGCAGCCGCGCGCACGTCTCAAAGGCGTCGAGCGACGTGATATTCTGAAGCGTGGCAGTGGCGAAGAGATTGACGGGATAGTCTGCGCGCAGCCCAGCTTGCAAGGCTGCCAGCCCGCCTGCCTCCACAAAGAGAGCGAGAGACTTCCGGGCGTGCCTGTCGAATACGTCTGTCAAAAGGTTCCCAAGCAACGACAACACCGTCTGCTGCACGTCACTCGAGCTCGAGTCGACGCACGACACGAGGACCGCCATTGCGCCGCCGGCGCGCACGGCAGCCCCAATTGCGGCAGCATCGGCACCGTACGCGTCGTTGGTAAACTGTCGCAACTCGTCGAGAGCGGAAAGGCGTACGTCCTCGTCCGATGCCAGCAGAACCGCCGCGACGAGCTTCTCGGCGGTTGACAAAGTGAGCTCGGCGGAGGCCACAGCCGCGGGTGTCCAGGGTACTTCATCCTCCTCGTCTGTCTCATTACTCTGCGCGATCTCGACCGTTTCCGGAGCGGGCTCTGCCGGCTCGGCTTCCTCTGCACGACGGCTCGGGTTCGAGGCGGGCGGAGCGCCAGCAGTGGCAGCCGTCTTGGCCTCTGGCACCGGAGCCGCGCTTGCCTCTGGCGCGACCGGAGGGGCAGCCATCTGTTCGACCTCTGCCGCCTCTACAGCACATGACTGCTCACCCTCTGGTTTCTTGGCCAGCGGCACCGCCTCGCCCCGCTCTTCCTCCGCTTCGTCGGCTGCCGCCTTCTCTTCCGCCTGCCGATCCTCCTCGGCACGTGCTAGATCAGCATGTGCGGCATCGAGCCGCACTGCCTCACGGCACTCCTCCTCGAAACGCTCCGCCTCCGCCTTCTCTGCTGCCAGTCGCTCCGACTCTGCAAGTTTGGCTTGCAACCGCTTCGCCTCCAGCCGCTCAGCCTCGCGCATGTCGAAGTTATCTTGTCCGGTCCAACGTTCCTGATGCATCTCCGACTCCTCTGAGGTCGCATGCGTCTTATCTGCCGCCGATGCCACATTGGCCACCTCGTCGTCGGCCGCAACCTCTAGCTCTTGCTGAACTGCAGGCTCCAGCTTGACAGCTGAAGAGGGCACTGGCGGCTGAGTGTCGGGCCGCTGAGATAACACTAACTCCTCTTGTAGTTGGTCTGGCTGAATCTCCTGCGTGCAGACTTGCTCCGCCTGGGATGACTCGGGCTCTTGTAGTTGGTCTGGCTGCACCTCCTCCGTGCCGACTTGCTTCGCCTGGGATGACTGGAGCTCTTGCAGTTGGTCAGGCTGCACCTCCTCCGTGCCGACTTGCTCCGGCTGGGAAGACTCGAGCTCTTGCAGTTGGTGTGGCTGCACCTCCTCGGTGCCGACTTGCTTCGCCTGGGATGACTCGAGCTCTTGCAGTTGGTGAGGCTGCACTTCCTCTGTGACGACTTGCTGTGCCTGGGAAGACTCGGGCTCGTGTAGTTGGTGTGGCTGCACCTCCTCCGTGCTGACTTGCTTCGCCTGGGATGACTCGAGCTCTTGTAGATGGTCAGGCTGCACCTCCTCCGTGCTGACTTCCTGTGCCTGGGATGACTCGGGCTCGTGTAGTTGGTCTGGCTGCACCTCTTCTTCCGTGCTAACTTGCTCCGCCTGGGATGACTCGGGCTCGTGTAGTTGGTCTGGCTGCACCTCCTCCGTTCCGACTTGCTGCGCCTGGGAAGACTCGAGCTCGTGTAGTTGGTCTGGCTGCACCTCCTCCGTGCCGACTTGCTCCGCCTGGGATGACTCGGGCTCGTGTAGTTGGTCAGGCTGCACCTCCTCCGTTCCGACTTGCTGCGCCTGGGAAGACTCGAGCTCTTGCAGTTGGTCAGGCTGCACCTCCTCCGTGCCGACTTGCTTCGCCTGGGATGACTCGAGCTCTTGCAGTTGGTGAGGCTGCACCTCCTCCGTGCCGACCTGCTCCGCCTGGGAAGACTCGGGCTCTTGTAGTTGGTCTGGCTGCACCTCTTCTTCCGTGCTAACTTGCTCCGCCTGGGATGACTCGGGCTCGTGCAGTTGGTCTGGCTGCACCTCCTCTGTGCCGACCTGCTCCGCCTGGGAAGACTCGGGCTCTTGTAGTTGGTCTGGCTGCACCTCTTCTTCCGTGCTAACTTGCTCCGCCTGGGAAGACTCGGGCTCGTGCAGTTGGTGAGGCTGCACCTCTTCCGTTCCGACTTGCTGCGCCTGGGAAGACTCGAGCTCTTGCAGTTGGTGAGGCTGCACCTCCTCCGTTCCGACTTGCTGCGCCTGGGAAGACTCGAGCTCTTGCAGTTGGTCAGGCTGCACCTCCTCCGTGCCGACTTGCTCCGCCTGGGATGACTCGGGCTCGTGCAGTTGGTGAGGCTGCACCTCTTCTGTGCTGACTTGCTCCGCCTGGGATGACTCGGGCTCGTGCAGTTGGTGAGGCTGCACCTCCTCCGTGCCGACTTGCTCCGCCTGGGAAGACTCGGGCTCGTGTAGTTGGTGAGGCTGCACCTCCTCCGTTCCGACTTGCTCCGCCTGGGAAGACTCGAGCTCTTGTAGTTGGTGAGGCTGCACCTCCTCCGTTCCGACTTGCTCCGGCTGGGATGACTGGAGCTCTTGTGGTCGGTCAGGCTGCACCTCCTCCGTGCCGACTTGCTTCTCCGCATGCTCAACCTCCAACTCCTTAACCGCCGGCACCGGCGGTGCCACTGCCGGTAGCGCCACACCGGTAACGGCCAATAAGCCCGCAGATATCACCTCCGCCACGAGCGTTACCGACGTCGCCAATGACGAAACTGTCCCGAGGCAAGGGGTCACATCAATCTCCGTGCCAGCCGGCTCAAACACCGCCTTGGGCGCTGCAGCTTCCTCCACTTCCGTCGTCGCCGCCGCCACTGATTGCTCAGCGTCTTTGATTGTGTGCACCTGCTCAGCCTCTGCCGCGTCCGTGGCCAGTTGGTCCGCCCCCGTGCGCCCCGCCTTAACGGCTTCCGTGGCCACTTCGTCCACCTCCGTGCGCTCCGCCTCCAAATTCTGTCTGGCCAGTCGCACAGCCGTGACCACCAACTCGGGCTCCATCAATTCAGCAAATTCCTGTGCTCCCCGCTGGCTCTCCAAAGCGAGCGCCTCGCGCAGCTGCGAATACAGCTCGTCCCGCATCCCGTGTACATCTCCTTGGCTCGCTTCGCGGCGCTGCGGGGAAGCCACTCGCTCCTCTAGCACGCGCTGCTCCTGCTGCATCCGCGCCACCTCGTCCGACGCGTGCGCCGCTTGTGCCATCGCCTGCACGAGCAGCTCCGCCTCGGCTCGCTCGGCAGTCACCCGCTCCGCCTCTACGCGTAAGGCTTCGGCCTGAGCGACCTCGGCCACTTCATTACTGGACGCCTCCTTCCTCGTCTTGATGGCTCCCAATTTCGCCTGGCGCTCCTCCTCTCGCCTCGCGCTCATCGAGCGAACGGTCTGTTGTGCGCGCGTGGTGTGGAAGCTGCCGCCTTGAGCACCGGCACTCGACGCAGGCGAGGTTTGCTGAGAGAGCTCGGCGACGGAAAATGACGCGTCTGGCGTTCTCGACAGCTGTGGCATCGTGCGACCCCTGGCACTCGACGCAGGCGAGGCTTGCTGAGACAGCTCGGCGACGGAATATGACGCGTCCGGCGTTCTCGACAGCTGTGGCATCGTGCGACCACTGGCACTCGACGCAGGCGAGGCTTGCTGAGACGGCTCGGCGACGGAACGAAACGCGCCTGGCGTTCTCGACAGCTGTGGCATCGTGCGACTCTTGACCATCGGCAGAACAAGAAGCGTTCCCGATCCGACGATCGCCGGTAGTGGGGCGGGGAGCGAGGCAGGAGCCTCCTGTTCCAGAACCGCCGTGGAGGGCGCGCCTCCCACCATGGAGAGGGCGACCCTCAATAACTCTCTGTCGGCAGCCGAAGTCGGCTGCATTGCTTCCATCGGCATCAAGTTCAAGCTGGAGCGACGCATCTTGGCAGAGGATGGCGGGCTCATTCGGCTGCGAAGCGTCGTAGACGCGGCTACTGTTGTCGGGAATCGCTTGCTTGGGCCAGGATGGCTAGCCAAAGGATCTTGCGTACCACGAGAGCTCGGAGTGCCCGGCCTGCTGCTCGGATGGTCAGGCAGCCGCTTTGCCCATAAGTAGGATTTCTCGATGAAGCGCGCTGCATGATCCACGTCTTGCACCGTCGGCCGTAGGCTTCCCGCCGAGCTTTGGCGCGCCGCCTCCGCGGCGGCGCGGTACGACTGCATTGCTGTTTCACTCAGCCCCATGCGCTGCTGTTGCACGGCGAGGTTGTGATGCGCTGCGGAGAGGAGCGAGGGGTCTGGCGGAACTCGCGTCGGTGATCGTGGGCCTGCGAGCAGGCGCACAACCTCCTCGGCCGTGTCGAGCGCCTCACCGTGCCGACCCATCTCAGCGAGCGCAGTCGTCATGTTCAAGCTTGCGTGAATCGTGATGTCATCGGTCGCATTCGATCCACCTGCAGTGATTGCGCTGGCGAGGCACCTCAGCGCCACTTCTGGAGCACCCGAGCGCATAAAATAGATGCCGGCAGTGTTGAGCGTGACTGCGCGTAGCGCGATAGGGGCTGAGTGCGCTGCAGAGGTACGGCAGGCCCAGTCGAGATACGCGTGAGCGGCGTGAAGCTCGGCTGCATCCCTTTGTATGCAAATGAGCGCCAGCTCGTTGCACAGTCGGATGGTGTGACTCAGCCGATCCTCTGCGAGCCTTGGGTAACTAGGTCCATGTTTGGCAAGGAACTTTCTCATCGCCTCCACTGCAGTACCGTGCTTTCCACGAGCGGCGTTCGCCAGGCAAGCTTGCCGCAAGCTTGCAGCTGTTCTCATCGCCTCCGTCTCTATAAGCCACCTAGCGACGTCTGGACGCAGGATCGACTCGGATCGAGATGACGAGACGCCGCTACGAGAAGGCACGTGGCCGAAGAAGCTGCTCGAATGCGAGAACGGTCGTTGGAGTCGCCCCGGACTCCCCGGCGACCCAGGCATGCGCTTCGGGACTCGCGCTTCGTGCATATGCGAACCGCCTCGTGTTGGATATGGAGCGTCAGGCGCCGCGCCAAGCGCGTCCTGTACAGGAACCCACGCACGAGTTCCAGACGCCGGGCCACCGGGGGGAGCCGGGACACACAGAGCCGGTACACTCACGGGGTACCCACCATGGTTCTTCCCCACCCCCGTTGGAACACCGGGAGGGAAGCCTCTGAGATTAACCGCCCGCGTGAAAATAGCGCGCGCGCGACCCGATAGGTTTTGGCCGGCGGACCCATTTTTTTGCGTGTCCGTGTGTGTGTGAATTAGAAACAGGACCACACAGTACAGCGGCGCTCATGCAGGCGCGTCCCCGGGGGGCGCGCTTACATGACTACTGGCAACAGGCCAGCAAGCGGTGCGCCGCTAAGGAGGTGAGAT
>Ga0210247_101088_pt1 | contig 23406 bp, 24 predicted proteins | sample ChrtobMetP3_16mM_FD_155449 | JGI IMG/M metagenome (GOLD analysis project Ga0210247, IMG submission 155449) | Chrysochromulina tobin associated microbial communities from unialgal haptophyte culture, Seattle, Washington, United States - P3_16mM | ecosystem: Host-associated > Algae > Haptophytes >... | reverse complement strand
CTGGACAGCTCGCCGGCGGCATCAGCCGCGCCACCGACCGCGTCCCCCCATGGGCCGAATCCCTGGCCGCCCTGCAGCCGTATGCGCGCAGCGGCCGTCGCGCCTGGGCTGCCACGATGGAGGAGCGGCGCGCTGCGCGCCCGCTCTTCCGCTCAGCCCACCGCCCCCTCGCATACGGACGAGGTTGACCACATGAGCGAGGTACGCACGCTCATGGGTGCGGCGTATCATTTCGCCGGCGCGAACGCCACCGCCGCGACCGCCGACCGGCCCGCTCTTGCGCGTCAGCGCGCCGCGCTCGCTGCCCACTACGAGCGGCACCTGGCGCGCCGTTCCGAGCGCGAGGCGCTGCTTCGCGAGCGCGCGGACGAGATCTTCGAGCGCGAGCGCCGTCTTGAGCAGGCGGCCGACTCCATCCGTGAGGCGGCCTCCTCGCGTACCGCCGACGCCTTCGACGACGCCATGGCCGCCGCAGGCTTGCGTGCAGTCTGGGAGGGACACCTCGCACACTCAGGGCTAGTCTCACCCTTGCGCGGCTCGCCCTCGCCTCCGAGAACCAGCCGACGGCGCCGCCACCACCGGCAGCGCCGCCCACAGCGTCGCCGCCACCACCGCAGGCGTACGCTCCACCGCCGATGAGCAATGCCTGGGCGCCCATCATAGCGCCGTTCGCGCACCGCTCGCTGCTCGATGTGGCCTCGAACGCGGCCTGGTCTACTGACGCGCCATGCACCACCTTCCAAGGCACGTACCCGTACCCAGCCGGTGGCGGTGGCAGCCGCATCCTCAGCGCCGCTGCATCGCTCGCCGCCGCGGCGCGCTTAGGGGCGCCTTCGAGCGTCACGACGAGGCTGCACTCGATAGGCATGGGCGAGGAGGTGCTGCAGCTTCCGCTGGAGGCGCACCGGGAGTTCGCGTACCTGCCCTGGCGTCTCGAGGGCTGACTCGCGGCTCGCACCATGCCATGCAGTCCAATACAAATCTTACCAACGTGTAGCACTGTCACAGTTAGCGGGACCACAGGATGTAACGCGTTTGACGCTGCGCGTCGACTGCGCGCCGGGAGTTTCACAAACGTGGAAACGAGCAGCGGCCAGGGCGCAGGGGCCAGCGCTCGAAGCAGCGTGCTTGCTAACTTTTATCTGTCCCCGCCTACCCACGGGGCTTCGCGTTAGAGGGGTCAGCCCAAAAAATCGACTTTTTGAAACGTCACGATCTGACAGCATGCGACATACCCACGTGTAGAGCACACTCAGGGGATCACAATGCACCGTGGTACACTGTCAGGGTCATCCTCGCTTAGAGGAATTACATGCATGTAACGTGCTAATTTTTTTAGGGCTCAGGCACAGCACGTGCCTGACCGCGGCGGAGATGGCAGAGGCGGCAGCGATGGCGGCGGTGATGGCTGCGGCAGCGGCGCTATCGGCGGCGGAGGCGATGCTATCGATGGTGGCGATGGCGGCTGCAGTGGTGGAAGGAGCGGCGATAGCAACGGCAGCAGCAGCAGCAACGGCTGTCGGGTGGTGATGGTAGCGGCGGCGGCTAGGGCGGCAGCGGCGTGAGCGGCGGCAGCGAGGGCGGCAACAGCGAGATTGATTGGCCGTTCACATCGAACCCCATAGAAGACCAAAAATGCACGACGATGGCATCGTAAGGACCGTTCCCAAAATCAATCACGCGATCCCCCGAAGAGCCTATCCGCGTGCGGTAGACCCACGCGCAGAGCGTGAACCCAAGCCCCCCGCCGACGAGTCCGGTGCGCGACGTGGCCGTCAAGTAGGAGGTCGCCGCCCCGGTGAAGGTGTATGCGCCGCCGACGGCGCACGGAGAAGCCGGCGGCAGCGACGGCGGCGACGGCGGCGACGGCGGTGGCAGGAAGGGCGAGGGCGGCGGCGGCGGGCTCGGATCGGGCGATGGCGGTGGCGGCGGTGGAGGCGAGGGTGGCGGAGGCGGTGATGGTTCGGGCGGCTGGGGGGAGGGCGGCGGCGGCGAAAATGGAGGGCGAGGAGGAGATGGCGGCGGCGACGCGCGGCATACGACGCCATCGCTCCTTATACAATGCGCATCATTCCATGCGCGTGAGGGGTGCTCCACCCAAATGGCGCCACAATCCTCATCACCCTGATCGTTTGGCTCACCGGGGCCCCAGTTGGAGTAGTCCCACGGAGTGCCGTCGGACCACCTCCAGGTGCCCTCGCTTACCGCGTCAGTCGCACCGATCCAGGCAGAGGCGGATTGAGGGATGACGACCAACACAGCGGCATTCTCCGCGGCGCTGTGGATGCTTGCGAGATCGCCGCCGAGAGACTGGCACGCGGCGCGCCCAGCCGCCCACGAGCCGACGGTTGATATGTAAACGAATGGCGATGTCGTTTGGCATTCAACGCTCGCCATCCTGTCGAAGCTGAAAAGGATAGCCAGCCAGACTCTCCATCGAGCACAACCCGGCTGCGACCTTCCTCGCCGACTCCCACGTGCTCCTTGCGTCGCGTCTTGCATCGTGCTCCAACGCAGTGCTCTTAGCAGCCCCACCAACCTTGCGACGAGGCCAGCAATCGCAAAGAAGGCCCTCGAGAGCAGGCAAGCGAATCGACCCATCTCGCCTTGGAGAGCGGTGGCCTTCCATCCCGTGGCTGCAGAGTAGGCATGCGTGTGTAATGTGGCGCCTTGGGGCGGCGGCATCGAACTTGGCGGGGGCGACGAGAGGGGGTGCATCGGCGGCGGCGGTGGCGAAGGCCGCGGTGGCGAGGGTGCGGACGGTGGCGCCAGCGGCGGAGGGGCCGTTGACTTTGGCGAGGGCGGCGAGGGCGTGCCGGCCGAGATGCTGCCAGGAGTGGGCGGCATTCCTGGAGGCGACGGTGGCGGTAGAGCTACAGGCGGCGGCGACGATTGCACGGCGGTGTGCGATCCGCAGTTGGCGCAATCGGCGCAGAAGCACGTCTCCAAGCAGATGCCCTTGCCGGGGGGTGAACTGGCTGTCGGCAGTTGCAGCGGTTGACGCATGCCGCAGTCGTCGCAGTCGGCGCAGTCGGTGCCGTACTGGCCATCCGGGTACTCGGCGCCCGGGCCGCCGTCGTCGCAGCAGCTATCCGAGGCATCATCTGGCATTCCGATGCGAGAGACAATGTTGATGCAAAGGGCAGGGGGTGCGGGAGGTGTTGACGCGATGGGGCGCGGTGGGCTGGAGACCGGTGGCTGCGGGGGCGAGCGCGGCATGCGCGGGGCGCAGTCCACGCAGTCGGCGCCGTACGCGCACATCGGCAACTCGGAGCCGGGGCTGTCGCAATAGATGTCCGAGGCGTCCACGCCCGTGTTCATGCAGAGTGAATGGGGGGGAGGCGAGGCGCCGCCGAGGAAGAGCTCATGAGTCGCCCGCCGCACGTTTGCCCCAACAAAGGGTGTAGAGGCTACGCTCTCGGCAGCGACGACGAGAAGGAAGGTGCCCAACATCATCGAAGAAACGGGGGCGACGGCGCGCTAGATGTTGCTCGAAAAGCTGCTTCGCTCGGAATTAGGTCTTCGGCCTGTGTGAACGTTCACACGACAGACGATTACCCGACAGACGCGACAACCAGTGCTACGGCACTGTTGTGTGGATACGATCACGCCCAAGACGGCGCTTTTCGTCCTTCCTGCAGGTTCGGTGAGGTCCTATAGACGCGCGGCTACCCCCCTTGGTCAACACAAGTACAGAGTGCTCGCGCGCTCAATTTCGCACTCAAGAACAAGCTAGTACCTTGTTCTGTGACAGTCCTTGTATGGCATGTTCACTCATCAGTTTTTAGGTTTCCTTTTGCGGGCAATGGCCAGCACACCGGTTATGCTTCCAGCAGCTGTCTCCAACAAGGTAGGCCTTCTTGCCATTGCGGTCGCTTTCTCTGCGGCCGCTTGCTGGGGTCCAATGTGCCTTGCATATTCTAAGGCAGCCTCATAAGGTGTCGCATAACTTCCAATGTAGTACTCCTTGCAATTTGCCTTAAACCTGCCCTCTTTTAGGCTTACACCTTTGTAGCCCGTCTTCGAATTCGAAGGTACCAGGACGAGTCCATCCCGGGCAGCGATAGCCTCGGCTTCCTCCAATGTCATCGCGTTCTGTGGCCCAATCCACCTTGCGTATTCTAGTGCTGCCTTGTGTTTTGACGCATAGCTTCCAATGAATGTCGTGGTGCCTTCTTCCTCCCCTGTGGCCTCGTATCTGCCAGCGACTTGCCTTAGACCTTTGTAGCCTGTTCTGTTTTTTCTCGATGGTACCAGGACGAGCCCTTCACGAGCAGCGGCGTCCTCGGCTTCCTCCAATGTCATGTTGGCGTCCTCGGCCTGGGCCTCCACAGCTGCGGCCTCCCTCTTCGCGTTCTGTGGCCCAATCCACCTTGCGTATTCTAGTGCTGCCTTGTGTTTTGACGCATAGCTTCCAATGAATGTCATGGTGCCTTCCTCCTTACGATTAGCTTTGTATCTGCCGTCCTTTTCCGTTACACCTTTGTAGCCTGTTGGGTTTGTCCTCGAAGGTACCAGGACGAGTCCTTCACGAGCAGCGGCATCCTCGGCTTCCTCCAATGTCATGTTAGCGGAGGCGGCCTGGGCCTCCACAGCTGCGGCCTCCCTCTTCGCGTTCTGTGGCCCAATCCACCTTGCGTATTCTAGTGCTGCCTTGTGTTTTGACGCATAGCTTCCAATGTATGTTCGAGTGCCTCCTTCCTCCCATGCTGCGGCCTCGTATCTGCCAGCGAATTGCTTTAGACCTTTGTAGCCTGTTCTGTTTTTTCTCGACGGTACCAGGACGAGCCCTTCACGAGCAGCGGCATCCTCGGCTTCTTCCAATGTCATGTTAGCGGAGGCATCCTTGCCGACCCGCTTCCCACCTACGGGGCGGAGTTCCATGAAGCGCGTGAATGCCAGGCCACACTTATCATCCTGCAGGTGAGCCGCGTAAATAGGAAAGAAAAGGGCAAGGCCAAAGACGAGGATGCAGATCACTTCGCGCCCGATCCGTACGACGAAGTAACCATATCCAAAGCGCACCAGGATGGTTGGACGCACCACTGGACCTCCTCCGCCTCCTCCACCGCCTCCCCCTCCTCCACCGCCACCTCCACCGCCTCCTCCTCCGTTGCCCCCACTGACGCCATCGCCATCGCCATCGCCGTTGTCTCCTCCACCACCTCCTCCACTGCCACCGCCTCCACCGCCTCCTCCTTCATTTCCACCGCCTCCTCCACCGACTCCTCCACCGCCTCCTCCACCACCTCCTCCGTTGCCGTCTCCACCGCCGTCTCCACCGCCGTCTCCAACGCCGCCGTCTCCGCCACCGCCGTCTCCGCCACCGCCACCGCCGTCTCCGCCACCGCCGTCTCCGCCACCGCCGTCTCCGCCACCTCCGCACATGGCACCGCTATCACCTCCTCCGCCTCCTCCTCTACCGCCTCCTCCTCCACTGCTGCCGCCTTCTCCTCTAGCGCCGTCTCCGCTGTCTCCGCCACCGCTGCCGCTGTCCTCGTCGAAGAGCGGCATGTGGTACGGCCCGCCCATGCCGTAGGTGGACGGGCTCAGCTTGATGGGCTCGCCGGTGGAAGGGTTGAAGCCTTTAAGGATGGAGGGGCCGGGTCTTCTCGAGCCCAACATCAAGGTGGCAGCGATGTCGGACCAAGTGAAGGCCACGCACACCGATGCAGCTTTGAGTAAAGCTGCAAAGGTCGGGTGCGTGGCCTCCACTTGTGCCAGGAGGCCCTGCACCACGGCGAAGGTGATCTGGCTCCAATCCTCAGTGGCGTATTTGAAGCGCCCGCCGCCGACAACAAACTCGTACTCGAAATGGCCGTCCACGTCGCGCCGGATATCGATGCCGAAAAAGGTGGAGCGCGCGCCTCGGCCCGTCTTCACGTACTTCGTGCCCACGTGTGCTACGAGCTCCTCCTCGAGTGCCGTGATTGGCAAGCCTCGCCTCTTGGCCTCCGCCGTGAAAAAAGGGGCCCAGAGGGCGTCACCCTCTGGGCCGCAAACGATAAATAAAGATCTAGTTCCCTTGTCTTGTTGAGCAAGTCGAGCCCACGCCTCCTGTGTAAAGGTTTCCCCGTTAGGGTACCTCCACCCCTTGCCGATCATCTCGGCGATAGAGGTAGGCCACGGGGAGTTGGCGATCTTCACGTTGAACTCGTCGGCCTTGATCAAAGCGCGCAATGCCCGCGGATCCAACCGCTTGAGCATTGCTAGAGCCTCTGTGGGAGAGGTAGTTCTCAACCATTCTTTCACGTCCTTGTACTCCTTGTCCTCCTCCTCAAGCTCCTCCTCAAGCTCCTCCTCAAGCTCCTCCTCAAGCTCCTCCTCAAGCTCCTCCTCAAGCTCCTCCTCCTCCTTCTCCTCCCCCGCCTCCTCCTTCTCCTCCCCCGCCTCCTCCTTCTCCTCCCCCTTCTCCTCCCCCTCAAGCTCCATCTCCACCCCTGGGTGATCAGGTGGGTCGGTGGCGTTGGTGGCGTTGGTGGTGTTGGCAGCAGCGGTGGCGGAGGGCTTTGAGATATTCAACCTATGAAGCATTGATGTCATTGTCGCGATGAGACTGGGGGTGAGTCTCACCCCCATCCTTGCCGCTGTCTCGGAGATGGTTTGTGGTTCTGGTGGCGAGGGTGGCGGCGAGGGCGGCATCGGTGGCGAGGCTGGCGGCGAGCATGGGGGCGAGGGCGTGGGCGCTGCCGGCAATGGCGCCGCCGCCGCAGCCCTCCCACAGTTGCTGCTTCCGTCGACCGCGTCGCCGAAGCCCGCCGAGAAGTCCCCCGCGTGTGCGGGTGCTGTCGCCGTCACTGGCGCCGTCGTGGGCGCTTCACCAAGGGCCTTGTTGGCGGCGGCGAGGGAGAGCAGCATCTCGAAGCGACGACGCTCCCCTTCCCATGCTTGGTGCCCTTCGGAGAGCTCCGCCTTGACGGCCCGAAGCTCGCGCTCAAGCGCCGAGACGCGCGTGCGCATCGCGTCGCTCTCAGCCTGCGGGTCCTCGTTCTCTTCCCGCCGCCATCGCGTCACATCACGCTCAAGGCGCTCGCGCGTCGTGCTGAGCGTCTCGAGCTGCTTCTTGAGTGCGCTTGCTTCCTTGATGGCCTTCTCCGACGCGCTCTTCTCCGGCTCCCTCGCGAGCTCCTCTTCGGCAGCGACGAGCTTCGCTTGCACCTGAGGAGGGATGCAACCATGGGTCATCAGGGGTAATTAAGGGTCATCAGAGGTCATCAGTTGACCTTGCTCACTCATCTGAAGCACAAACAGGCGCAATCAGAGGCCATCAGACTCTAATCAGACTCGCTTGCTCGCTCACCAGAGGCACAATCAGGCCCAATCAGAGGCCATCAGACTCTAATCAGACTCGCTAGTTGCTCACTCATCAGAAGCACAATCAGACGCAATCAGAGGACATAAGCGACTTGCCTGCTCACTTGGCGCAGTACGACGCTCAACGGTTGATCCGCTGCCGAGCGATGACGGTTCGGGCGCGCGGCGATCGACGGCAAGCTGCTTCAGAACCACGCGGAATACTGGGGCAGCGTCGCCAGCAATTTCCTTGACGCGGTGCAAAAATTCCTGCCTGTTGAGCCTGAGCTCACGTTTCTGCAGCTTCTGGACGAGGTCTTCGAGCAGGTCACACTTCTCGTCTGGGATTTGGCCTCGGATGGCGATAATGAGCTCTGGGAGACTCACGCTCTCTGAGGGGATGTATGCATTTAGCTCGACCTCCTCTGAACGTACCTTGAGCTGCCTCCCCATTTCTTCACACTCGCTCTCCAGTTGCTTGCGCTCGTCTTGTTGCTGGAGCACAACTTCCTTCACCTTGCCGTTGACTTCCTGGAGACTCTTGACCTGAGGGGCGCAATCAAGGGTCATCAGGGGCACAATCAAGAGTCATCAGGGGGTCATCAGGAGGTAGTGAGGAGGTCGTTAGGAGGTCATGAGGAGTGTTGACTTCGCTCGTGAGCACGCGCACCTGATGAGGGACGCAATCAAGGGCACACGGTGATCGTCCGAGGTCATCAGAGGTCATCAGAGGTCATCAACGCACCGCCTCGCGCGCCTTGGCCTCCCGCACCTCGGCTGCCTCGAGCGCCATCTCAAGCGCCGCCACCCTCATCACGCTCGCCTCGCGTCCCTTGAGCTCACGTGCGGCGTCCGCTTGGGCGAATGAGAAAGCGAGTGAGGCGGCGAAGGAGGCGAGGGCGGCGACGGAGGCGAGGGCGGCGAAGGAGGCGAGGGAGGCGAAGGAGGCGAGGGCGGCGAAGGAGGCGAGGGCGGCGTAGGAGAAGGAGACGAAGGAGAAGGTGAGGGTACGTAAGGTCTTGAGACGATGCTGAGTGGCCGTACGTGAGTCGATGCAAGGCAATAAGTGCGTCAGCAATTTTCCCATCCGGGCGCGGTGGTTGGGGGTCGGGGAATTCATGATTGTGAGAGCACGCACAAACTTATGTAGAAACTGAATAGTTGGCGAGGGCGGTGGTTGCAACTTGCTCTGAGATGCCGCCTCGATGCGCGCACGCTCCAGATCCATGAGCTCGCGCGCGGCTGGCTGTGCCTCCTTCTTGAGCTCCTTCTTCGCGTCCTTCTTGGCGCGCTTCGCCTTGGCGCGCTCGGCCGCCGCGATGATAGCGAGGGCGAGGATGAGGCTCAGGCGCCAAGGAGATTCCAGTGGAACGCCCCCGTCGCCGTCCAGTCCCAGCCCTCCGAGCGAATCAAAGCCGCGCCCGTGCACCGTCACCAACTGCCCGCCGTGAAGGCCGCCGCATGTGGGTGCGATGGAGTCGAGCGCCGTGGCGTAGAAGGTGAAGGTAGCGGCACCAGAATTGGAGGTGACATTGGCCACGTCTGCTGAGGCCGCCGCCGCACGGTGATAATCTTTCCCATTGAGCGCGATGACAAAGGCGGCGCGCCCCACCGGATGGGTCATGAGCCCGCGCCGCCGTGGAGGGGTGGTGCACAGCACGTACGTGGCGTTCTGTAAGTACGCCGGTGTGAAGGTGTCAGCTCCAAAGCGGCGTGTGGCAGTGTGAAGCCCGACCAGTCCGGCAAACCCCGTGCCGCTTGATGAGGGGCAAGAGCGGGCGGTCGTACCCGCAGACACGATGTCCGCCTTGTTGGCGGCGGTGAAGGAGATGAAAGGGTGGTGGGGTGCGAGCAGCTCTACGAGGAGCTTGATGCCCCCAGCACACGCCACAGAGTCCTGGTTGTCACGGTTGAAGCGGGAGAGCTGTGCTAGAGCGCTCGCGCCTTGGGCCTGTGGGGAAGCAGCGATTCGTCGTGGTGAGCACTCGGGCGCTCGCACCTCGGGCCTAGGCGTGTGGGTTGTGGGATAGGGTGAGAATGCCTTTCGAGTGGTCATCAGGGGTCATCAGGGGTCGTCAGGGGTCGTCATGGGTCATCAGGGGCCGTCAGGGGTCGTCAGGGGTCGTCAGGGGTCATCAGGGGTCATCATGTGCCTGCACATGTGGGTTGCGGGAGGTGACGATGGCGAGGAGGGGCCCGATGTCCCCCGCCCAGGCGATCTCCGTTTGGGTGTCGAGGTTGCTCCGTGCCACATTGGAGAGCGCTTCGGCGATGGAGACCTGTGAATGGGGGAGGGGAGGCGCGGTGGTGAGCATTTGCATGCCAGGCAGGTCAGCCATATGAGAGAAGCGCTACGGCAGCCAAGACGCGTGCCTTGTCGTCAGAGGCCGTCAGCAGTCATCAGAAGTCATTAACGGTCATCAGAGTTCATCAGGGTGGGATTGGTGAAAAGTTCATGTATCTGCGGCACGTACATGCTGTAGTTGACCAGAGTGTTGGCCGCAGTTGTGCAAGCGTGAGTCGAGGCAAGCAGGTCAGCAACCTTCCCATCGGGGCGATGGGGAGTTCACACGAGGTCTCTGCCACACGTACCTGTACAACCCCCCTGATGAAGTTGAGCCCGATCTCCTGCACGACGCCCAACGAGCCCGGATTGATGTTGAACACCACGCCCGGGGGGTCAGGCGGGCACGTGCCGCACGCAACCGGGCTCACGGTCCGCGCGATGGAATAGGAGGCACATGCGGAGGGCTGCGCTCCAAAGTAGGAGCATGGTAGGGGTGCGCCGCTCGCGTCCAAGGTGCTCCTGTTCACATCACCGGCGCATTGAGTGGGCGGAGGCGGACACGGTGGCTGCATTTGCACGGACTCTGCCCGGTGCTGCTGAGTCCGGTGCTGCTGCATTTGCACGGACTCTGTCCGATGCGCAGCACCAGTCCCATCGCCATCGAGCAGCACCGTCGTCGCCATGGCGCTCACCCCGGGGACGATGAGGGCGAGCAAGGCCACTATGACCCACCTGTGTTGGTAGGGGTGATTGTTCTTCGACCAAATCACGAAGTGCGTGTTCCTGTTCCGGCTGGACCTTTCCTGCTCCGTGCAAACTGCATAGACGAGCATCATCCCGCAGAGCCTGAGCAGCACGAGCGCGCCGAGGACGGGTTGACGGCTTCCCCGCAGGGGCAACTCATCCCCGTCAAAGGGTGTCGAGGTTGCGCCACGCACCTCAGCTTCTGACTTGAGCTCGGCCTTGAGCTCGCTCACGGCCTCGTCGAACGGCTCCTCGGCCTTCATCAGGCCAAACTTGGCCACGGTCAGGGCGACCTCCTTGTAGGCCGCGGCCGCGCCGGGCATCTGCGAGAGCGTCACGACGACGTTGAGCGACGGCGGCAGGGTGCCCAGCGGCTCGACGCCGAAGCGCTCCGGGAAGCCCGAGAGCTGGCCCATCATCGAGATCACAAGGAGATTGCGCCCCTTGAGCTGCTCGTGCGCAAAGGCCGACGCGCCCACCGCCAGGTCGGTCGACATGTCGACGAACGTGCTCTCGACGTTGACGTAGCGCGTGAGGAGGGCGCACGTGACGTCGACGGCGTTCTCGCGCAGGCCCTTGGCGTACTTGTCGATCTTCGCCGTCACGGGCGCGATGGTAATGCGCACGTTGGCCTGCTTCGACTCGAAAAGCGACTTGACGGACTCCTCCACGACGGCGCGCACCATAGTCACCAGGTTGGCGGTCTCGGTCGAGTCCATGCCGTTCACATGCTCGGCAAGCGTGGCGGCGTACACCTTCTGCATCATCGCGTCGAGCTCCACCGGCATCTTCTGGCCGAGAGCGGACGCAGCATCATTGATCTCCTCGATGGGCAAGTTGACCGACGTGATCGCCGAGGGCATGGCCTGCACCGCGGGCTCGGCATCGAGCACGTAGCCGTCCATGACGAGCTTGAGCGTCTTCTGCGTCTTGCGGAAGCGCTTGAGCGTGGCGGAGCCGGCGACCATCTCCTCGCCGGTCGCGTACTCGAGGGTCCCGTTGAACGCGCCCATCTTCTTGACGCGGGACGTGTCCGCGAGCGTGAGGGGGGCGAGCAGGTCGCCCTGGTTGATGATGGAGCCCGCGGGCTTCTCGTGCTTGATCACGTCGCCCTCATGCTTGATCACGCCGCCCTCATGCTTGAGTTGTGCCGTCACCTGATGAGGGAGGCAATCATCAGGTCATCATAGGCAATCAGAGGGCGATCAGAGGTCATCCGACGCAATCAAGAGGCAATCAGAGGTCATCCCAGTAATGGAGGCGGTTCGCACAGCAGTCAGAGATATACAATCGTTAAAGGTGTGATCACACCTCCGAGTCTGTAGCGATACGTAATGAGACTCATCAGCCCGCAGCAGGCAATTACATGCAATTAAGAAGGTCATCAGAGACTCATCAGGGACTCATCAGGGATGCAATCGCGAGATCGGATGCGATCGAGTGTCGTCAACGTTCGTCAGTGGGGCAATCACCTGCACGCGATGCTGCGCCGGCGCAATCTGTCCAAGCGCCAATGCAGTGTGCGTCTGCTCCTGTGCAGTCTGTCCTTCCCGCAGCTTGCGATCGAGCTGTGGAATGGCGCCCCACTTTGCGAGCGCCCCCCGGTTATCAGAATAGAGAGAGAGTGAGTAGAGCAGCTGGGTCACGGTGTCCTGATGAGGGAGGCATCAAGAGGTCATCAGAGGTCATCAGAGGTCATCAGAGGGAGTAGAGCAGTTGACGAAGACCAGTGGCGGGAGACCGCGCGCCGTGATGAGCACTTGCACGCGGGCGGCGCGAGTGCCCACGACGACATGAGGTGGCGCGGCTCACCTGCGCCTCATTCGAGGATGTTTCCTGACTGAGCATCGCGACAGGGGTCTCAAAGAGCGCCACGAGAGCAGGTACGCCACCCGCCTTAGCGATGGCCATTCCGTTGCTGTGAAGCTTGGCGAGTGAGTGCAGCGCGCCCGCCGTCGTCTCTGCGGCCAGGGCGCCCCCTTCGCTACCTGATGAGGGAGGCAACCAAGAGGTGTCCTCAGCGATCATCTGAGGTCATCAGGTGTCATCAAGCTACCAGATGAGGGAGGCAGTCAAGATCAATAATGAGGTGTCCTCAGAGACATCTCAGAGGCCACCAGAGTCTATCAGAGGTCATCGGAGGTCATCAGAGGTCCCTCAGCAGTCCGCACCCGGTTGCAGCAGCGCGACTAGCGGAAATATGATGCCGCCGCATTCGAAGATGAGCTGCTGATTGGGCGCGTGATCAGCGGCGAGGCTCCAGAGAGCCCCGGCGGCATCTTGATGCACCTCGGGAGACCCTTTCGAGAGTAGGCCGATGAGTAGTGGCACGCCGCCCGACGTGGCGATCGCCTTTTGATTGGGCCCGTTTTGGAAGGCCATCGACCAAAGCGCCGAGGCAACCTCCTTTTGAAGGAGCACCTGATGATGATGGGGGGCAATCGAGACGTGTCATCAGTGGTCATCAGTGGTCATCGGTGGTCATCAGAGGTGCGTATCGGAGGCATCAGAGGTGCGTATCGGAAAGGTCATCAGACTCTTGGTACGCAACCAGTCACGCAATCAGTCACGCAATCAGCCACGCAAGCAGCAGTGCTCATCAAGGGAGATCGCACCTCAGCCTTGTCGATCCCCTTGACGCCCGATGAGAGCATGCCAACGAGCGGCCCGATGGCGCCCCACCTGCATGCGATCAGTGGCAAGCATCAGTGGCAATCATCAGTGGCAATCAGTGGCAGCATGACTCAATAGCGGCCCGACGGCGCCTCACTTGGCGAGCGCCTCTTGATTGGACGTAAGCAGAGGTCATCAGAGGTCATCAGAGGTCATCAGCGGCCCGACGGCGCCTCACTTGGCGCGCGCCTCTTGATTGGATGTGTGAGCTCGCGCGAGGTTCGAGATCGCACGAGCTGCCTTCGTGCGTGTCGGCGTGTCGGGCGCAGTGAGCAGCTGCACCAGCATCGTCGCGATCGTGTTCTGGTTCTGCGGATTATCGAGTGCGATCGCTGCTAGCGCCCCCGCCGCCTGAAGTTGTGTCTCGGCACCGCCAACTCCCAATAAGGCAACCAGCGGAGCTAGCCCCCCCGCCTCCGCAATCGCCGCCTGGTTCTGTGCATGGTTCGCCGAGAACGACCAGAGCGCCGAGGCGGCGGCTTTCTTTGCTGACTCGGCCCCGTCGCCTTCGAGCCACGAGACACGAAGGGGCGCGCTGTGGTGAGCACTTGCATGCAAGGCGGGTGCACAGAGGCCCATCCGCGTGATTCGCAGGCCATGCACGTACCTTGGAGTAGCGCCACGAAGGGTGCGATGCCCCCAGCCTGGGCGGCGGCGCTCTGGTTGGCCGGGTTGTGCGCCGAGAGCTCGGAGAGGGCAGAGGCCGCGCGGGCATTTACCTGATGAGGGATGCAATCCGAGGCCATCAGAGGTCATCAGAGGCTATCAGCGGTCACAGCGGTCATCAGAGGCCATGAGGAGCACTCACCTCGTCTCCGTGCTCGCGTGACAGAAGGCTCACGAGGGGCGCGATGCCACCCGCCGCCGCGATCGCCGTTTGGTTGTCCTTCGAGCCCATCGCTATCGACGCCAGTGCGCCCGCTGCCTTGCCCTGCGCCTTGGTCGACTCTTCGTGCAGCAGTCTCACGAGTGGTGTGATGGCGCCGATGCCCGCAATCGCCTGATGAGGAATGCAATCCGAGGTCATCAGAGGCCATTAGAGGGTGTAGCGAGTGGTGAAGGCGCCGATGCCCGTAATCACCTGCGAGTTGGCAATCAGAGGCACTCAGAGGCACTCAGAGGCACTCAGAGGCACTCAGAGGCACTCAGAGGCAATCACCTGCGAGTTGGCCTTGTTGTTCCGCGAGAGCGACCAGAGGGCGCCGGCGGCCTCGGAGCGTGCCTCCACCCCCTGGCTCGCTACGATGTTGACCCCACCCGCGCTGATGACGAGCTCAATCGAATTCCTTCTCTCTCGAGTGGCGGCGGCGACGGCGGCGGCGGCGCCCTGTAGAGAATCATCGCCCGACATGTAGGGGATCGACGGGTCGAGCATGCCGACAAGCAACTCGAGAGCGCCTTCTTTGGCAACCGCGGTCTGTATCTCCTTGAAATCGCGCGACATGGTCGAGAGGACCGCCGCCGCTTTGGATTGCGCCTCGGTGCTCTCGACCGTGAGCAAGCCGACGAGCGGCTTGACGCCGCCATGCGACGAGATCGAGATCAGATTCTCGGGCTTGTCGCCGCTCAAGTGCACGAGTACCTGATGAGGGAGGCACTCAGAGGCAATTAGAGGTCATCAGATGTCATCAGTGGCAATCAGACGCACCGCGGCCGCGATGGTCTAAGTAGAGGTCATCAGAGGTCATCAGAGGTCATCAGAGGTCATCAGAGGCCATCAGAGGTCATCAGAGGTCATCAGAGGCAATCTGACGCACCGCGGCCGCGAGTGTCCAAGTAGAGGTCATCATAGGTCATCAGAGGTCATCAGTGTTCATCAGAGGCAATCAGAGGCCATCAGACGCACCGCGGCCGCGAGGATCTTAGCCTTGAGGCTCGTCGCTCCTGCCTCATGACTACCGCGCAGCTGCACGATGAGCCTCTCAATCGCACCCGCCTCTGCGATGGCCGTACAGTTCTCCGCATGCTCGGCAAACTTGATGAGCATCTGGGTCACCTGATGGAGGAGGCAATCAAGTGGCCATCAGACGCCATCAGAGGCCAACACGGCAAACTTGATGAGCATCTGGGTCACCTGATGAAGGAGGCAATCAAGAGGCCATCAGACGCCATCAGAGGCCATCAGACTCAATCGGGGGCCATCAGAGGGGTCACAGAGGCCATCATTGGTCACCTGCTCTTGGGCCTCTGCTGAGCCCGATCAATCAGGGGCCATCAGAGGGGTCATCCGAGGCCATCATGGGTCACCTGCTCTTGGGCCTCTGCTGAGCCCGATCCGAGCAGCGCCACAAGGCCCGTCGCGATCGCGAGTTGGTTCAAAGGGTCGTTCTGCGCGAGGCAAGTGAGAGCTAGGACTGCTTCCTCCTTTGCTGCGATCGTGCCGGTGCCAAGCAGCGCGACGAGCGGCGAGATGGCGCCCGCGTTCACGATGCGCACCTGATGAGGGAGGCAATCAAGAGGATCTCAAAGGTAATCACAGGCAATCGGAGCCAGTGTCACGATGGCGATGAGCGCCGAAAGAGATGATGCCCGAGTGTTCACGGTGCCCGAGTGTCCATATTAGGCAATGGTACGTACCGGCGCGCCCTGGTTGTTCGTCGCGAGGAGCCACAGGACATGTGCTGCACGCCCTTGCGCCTCCTCATTCTTACCTGATGAGTGAGGCAATCCGATGGTCATCAGCGCTCATCATCAGCGCTCATCATCAGCGCTCATCATCAGCGCTCATCATCAACGCTCATCATCAACGCTCATCAGTCTTACTTCCAAGGAGGCCGACGAGCTTCTTCGCAATCTGGGCTTGATTGTCCGGGTACTCATTCGAGAGCCGCGTTAACGCCGCGATGGCGTGTACGTGAGCCTGCTCCGTCCCGTCGTCGAGCAGCTGCACGAGCGGCGCGATCCCGCCTGCTTTGGCGATCGTCACTTGGTTGACTGCATCCACGGAGAGGTGCCAGAGCGCCGAGGTGGTGCGCTCTTTGCAATCAACCTGTCAACCACGGTCAAGGCGCCGTGGTGAGCACGCGCATGCTGGGATGCCCATTTGATTGCCAGAGTTCACTAGGCTGACGAGCACTAAGAGGTCATCCGAGGTCATCCGAGGTCCTCAGAGGTCCTCGGAGGATATCAGAGGATATCAGAGGATATCAGAGGATATCAGAGGATATCAGAGGTTATCAGAGGTCATCAGCTCACCAGGCCTCCGGGCGCCGAGATTGCAATCAGAATGCAATCAGCATGCAATCAGCTCACCAGGCCGAAGAGCGGTAAGCTGCCTCCGGACGCTGAGATTGCATTCAGTCGATCACCTTCGAAGATATCCCACACTCCTTTGACGCCGTCACTCGTCTCCTCAATGCCATTCGAGTCACTTCCGGTGCCTGGGAAAGAGTTCGCCGAGGTTTCCACAGTCTCGGCAGAGCCTGTGAACGGGGGCGAGGCGCCGTTGTGAGCACATGCATGCCAGGCTGGGGTCATCAAGATGTCCGCCGTCTCGGCAGTACCTGACGACGAGGACATCGCGACGGGCCGTTTGCCGCCCTTGATCTCCTGCAACGAGCGCAACGCAAGCGGGCCGACCAGCGGCAGCACTTCCTTACCCCACAGTTCCCGCGCAAACACCTTCTCGAGCTCCGTTTGGACGTGCTGTGCGAGCGCCATCGCCGCCTGGGAGCGCATGCAATGAGAGTGGTCATCAGTGAGCTGTGGGCGTGCTGTGCGAGCGCCATCGCCGCCTGGGAGTGCATGCAATGAGAGTGGTCATCAGTGGACCTTGGGGGTCATGTGTGGGGGGCTAATCAGGGGCCATCGACGGTCAACAGCGGTCATCAGAGCTCATTACCTGGGCGAAAAGCTCGGCCGAGGGTGACGCAAGCATCAAGACGAGGGGCGGGATGGCTCCGGCCTCCGCGATGGAGACCTTATTTGCGAGATTGCCCTCCGCGAGCTGTGAGACGGCGTTGGCCGTGAGGGAGCAGAGCTGCGCCGCCTGCGACATCTCCTTGACGTTGGCCGTCGACGCGATGAGGACGGAGGCAAGCAGCGGGATGCCCCCTGCGGAGGCGATGGCAGACTGAATCGACTCTGATTTGTAGGCGAGCTTCGAGATGGCAGAGACGGAGTTCTCCTTGGCCTTGGAAGAGGAGCCTGAATCAGCATGCAATCAGCATGCAATCAGTATGCGATCATCATGCAATCAGTATGCAATCAGCATGCAATCAGTATGCGATCAGCATGCGATCAGCATGCAATCAGCATGCAATCAGCATGCAATCAGCATGCAATCAGCATGCAATCAGCATGCAATCAGCATGCGCGCCTTCGAGGAGAGAGAGCAGCGGCGCGATGCCGCCCGCGTCGACAATCGAGACGCGATTCTCGGCCGAATCTGATGCGAGGTTGGCGAGGGCGGCGGCGGCTTGTTCTTGAGCGCCTTGGCCGCCTTGGCCCTTGTCGTAAAGCATGCTCACCAGCTTCTTGATGATGAGAGCGCGGTTGGCGGACTCGAGGGAGAGACGTACGAGGGCGCCCTGCCATCAGGGAGGTCATTAGGGAGGTCATTGGGAGGTCATTAGGGAGGTCATGAGGGAGAGGGCGCCCTGCCACATGAAGGAGCAACTTGCCCATATTAGGGCCAAGCTCACTGGCAATCAGTGGCGGGGGAGCAGTCCCACCTCCGCATGCTTGCGAGCGCGCGAGTTACGGCTGCCGAGCAACTCGACGAGAGGCCCGATGCCGCCAGCCTCGGTGATCGCGAGCCGGTTCGAGTTGTCGTCCGCGAGCGAGAAGAGGGCTCCGGCGGCCTCCTCCTGGGCCGGGTCCCCACACGTGCCGTCGAGCAGACCGACGAGGTGGGGGATGGCGCCCGCCTGATGAGGGAGGCAATCAAAAGTCAAAAGAGGTCATCAAGAGGTGGGGGATGGCGCCCGCCTGATGAGGGAGGCAATCACGAGTCAATCAAGAGGTCATCAGTGAGAGGAGGGCCCCAATCTGTACCCAGCGGGCAATCTGTTGGATGAGGGAGGCAATCAGTTGGGCACCTGGGCAATGTCGGCCGCGGTCTTCAGAAGACCATCCGCTAGTGCGGCGGAGAACTTTTTGGGCTTGTCAGCAAGGAGTTTGCCCTCGTTGTCGGCGACGGTCAGCAAACTGACTAGCGGCATTATGCCGTTCTTTTCGACCACCTCGTCGCGGTTGGCGGCGACGAGGGCGAGGTCGGAGAGCGCGGCGGCGGCGTACCTGTGGGGAAGGGAGGAGGTTGCGCCGTGGTGAGCACTCGCATGCAAGGCAGATAAAGGCAGAGGTCGGAAAGCGCGGCGGCGGCGTACTGCTTCGAGTCCATTGTATCCTCTTCGGTCACCAGCTGCACCGTGAGGTCGACGGTAGGGGTGAGCTGTTTTGGGGGCGTGCCCATATTAGGTAATTGCGCCTCCGCTTCTTCGTCCGCTGAGGGTGGCTGCGCAGGAGGAGACGGCGCCGGTGCGGAGATGATCTTGATGAGAGGTTCAATCCCACCTTTGGATGCGACTGCAATCTGCGCCTTCGCATTGTTCTTGACGAGGCTCGCGAGGGCGTCGGCCGCTTGCTGCTTCGTGATCTGGACGGGCGAGTGGGGCACATGCAATGAGAGAGGTCATCAGCGGTCATCAGCGGTCATCAGCGGTCATCAGTGGTCATCAGTGGTCATCAGTGGTCATCAGTGGTCATCAGTGGTCATCCGCGGTCATCAGTGGTCATCAGTGGTCATCAGCGGTCATCAGCGGCCATCCGCGGCCATCCGCGGTCATCCGCGGTCATCAGCGGTCATCAGCGGTCATCAGTGGCCGTCACCTGTACGGGCGAGTGTAACGACTTAATGAGCGGCTCGACGCCGTCCTCATCGAGTAGCGTCTTCTGATTACTCTCCGTAATTGAGAGCGAGAGCGACCAGAGGGCGTACGCGCGAGCCTCGGTTGTGCCGTGCTTGAGGAGGAAGATCAGGTCGGAGGTCGGACCCGCCTTGGCCACCTGATTAGGGATGCAATCAGAGGGTCAGAGGTTGTCAGATGTCGTCAAATGTCGTCAGATGTCGTCAGAGGTCATCAGAAGTTAGTCAGAGGTCCTCAGAGGCCACGCACACACACCTCCTCGATCGAGTTCGGGTTTTCACGCACAAGGCACCAAAGCGCTGCGGCGGCATTCGACTTGGCCTCCGTCAACCGACCAGCCCTCGCTGTTGCCTCGGTGCCCGTCACGGCGCCCTCAACGCCCCCAGTGCCGAGGAGACTCACCAGCAGCATCGACATCTGGCGCTGGTTGTCGATTTTATGGAAGCCCAGCGACGCGAGCGCGTTCGCTGCATGCAATTGGGCCCGGGTTCTGCCCGTCTCGAGCAGGCTCACCTGCCAAATTAGGGACGTCCATACGAAACTCGGCAGGCGACCACTGGCAATCATGGTGCAATCATGGTGCAATCATGGGCCTCTCCCAAGGCAAGCTCACCGTCGGCAAGACGCCACTGGCAATCATGGTGCAATCAAGGTGCAATCAAGGTGCAGCCGTGGTGCAATCATGGTGCAATCAAGCTCACCGTCGGCGCGATGCCACCGGCGATGGCAATGGTGATCTTGTTCTCGACGTGCCCTTCGGAGAGGACCCAGATCGCGCCCGCCGCCTCTGCCTTCACCTCCTCGGTGCCTGGCAGCGCCGGGGAGAGTGCATTTCGGGAGAGTGCATCTCCTCGGGCACCCATCGCGCCGCTCAGGCGCAGCTGTGCCACGAGCGAGCCGATGGCCCCGTTGTCGGCACACGCGGTCTGGTTGGCGAAGTTGTTGCGGCTGATCTCGGTCACAGTAGAATTTCGAGCCGCAACAACGCTGCGGGTGACCTGTGTGTTTGCCGCGATGTTCGAGGGTAAATACCCAACGTATGGCGGTGAGGGCGCAGGCGGAGGCAACGGCCGCGGGGGCGGTGGATTGCCGCAGCCCGCAACGTCCGAGTTGAACGGGCACCAGACAAGGCACGACGCGCTGTTCGCCGTCGAGTCGATACACGCGCTGCCCAGGCTGCCGGGGAAGTGCATCGCCTTCTGCTCCAACTCGGCGCCCAAGTCGAACACGCGAACGAACGACGAGCTGGGCGCGCCGTTCCACGACCAGATCGAGAATGAGCGAGCGCCCACCGAAGTGTGCCCGCCCTTGATGCCGTGGCCCACGTGGGTCGTCTGCGCCGCCGTGTACCACTCCGTCGTGAAGAGGGCGGTGGCGGCAGGGCACGTCTTGGGGTCGCCGAAGTCCTCCCCAAATTTGTTCATGACGCCGCCCTGGTTGCCCCAGTGCTGCGACCAGCGGACGTAGATGTCGCAGCGCGGGGCCGGAGCCGCACAATCAACGCAGTTCACGGTCGCGCACTTCCGCTTGAGGAAGCACTCGTGATAGCCATCCTCGAACTCGTACGACCAGTAGTCGCACTGAGCGTTTGCGGCACACCGCCGGCGGCACGCGACGGGGCCGCTGAGCGTCGGGTACACGACCGTGGCGCCCGTGTACCAGCTGGGGAAGGCGAGGTTGGCGGGGATCGGGATGGCGCTGGTGCACGGGGCAAAGGCGGAGCATCCGACGGTGATGTGACAGGCATAGCCCCACGGGGCGGCGCCGCCGGCGGTTTCGGGGATGCCCACGATCGCCCTCTTCGGAGTGGCCAGAGTGAGCGCAAACTGACCCGCACGGTTGAGGCAGTTGACTGAGAACTCATCCGTGACTGCGTAGCCGCACTCGGGGTGGGAGCAGACATCGTAGACATCGGTGGCGCCGCCGTAGTCGGCGTCGGCGCCGTAGTACACGCACTCGAACGACGCGGCGCTGTTGCCCGCGGCCATCTGCCACGCCTCGCAAATTTGGGTGCCGCACGCGTTCGCGACATAGTCCGAGGGCATGAACGCGGTCGTCGTCAGGCGGCCGAGCTGCTCATTCGCTTTGATGGTGCACGTCGTGGCGTTGATGGAGGCCGTGCGGATCTCCTCGCCCGCAAAGCTGCCGAAGACGCCGATTAGGTCCATACCATCGCGCGAGTCGCCCTCGTTGGCAGTGATGAAGTAGTACAGCCCGTCCTGGGTCCAGGCTGAGATCACGTCGGGCTGGTACATGCCGTACGACTTGGTGGCCGAGTTGGTGCCCCAGCCCGATCGGATGAAGATGCCGTTGTCCCTGTCCGAGGCGCCCATGGTCATCTCCTTGTAGCCGTAGCCCTCCATGCGAACGCGAACGTACTTGCGCAAGGTCACGTCGAAGACGATATTCACGCAGCTGACAATGAAGAATCGACCGCCCGCGGTGAAGACGCCGCTCTCGGGCTGCACGTCGGCACTGACCGAGTCGCCGGACGGGCCGTAGAGGCGCACGTCGAGCATGCGGTACTGCTGTGCCGTGAGGAAGCCCGGGTACGACCCCGTCGCAGCGGGGACAAAGTTGGTCGAGTTGACTTGGTACACCGTGCAGTCGATGGCGACCGAGCCAATGTTTGGAGTCAGCTGGCACATGGTCATCAAGCCCCGCTGGTTGAGCGCCACGTGCCGGCTGAAGCTGATTAGGGGCTTGTTCAGGTAGGCGGACGTGCAGCGGCCCTGCGCGACCTGGCCAGGGCTTAGGCCAGGGCCGCACAGCTCGATGGCATTCGAGCCCGTCTCGATGCATGCGACAGAGGTGCCGAAGGTGTTGATGGCCTCGGGCTGGCCGTTTGCACGGGGGATGAGAGTAAGCTGCAACGGGAGGACACCTGTCGGGACACCCGTCGCGCTGTTCACGATGGCACCCTTTGCGATGGCGCCGTTCACTGTCACGCGGAGCATGGGTGCGTAACCGCATGGGCTGGCCCAGCCGCCGTAATCCATGTTCTGGTAGATGCAGGACGTCACCTGGCAGTACGGGCGGAGGTTGGCGGCGACGTTAAAAGTGCCAATCTTGTTCCAGGCTCCGGTCTGGTAGTCGCCGACCCACCTGAGCCGGTAGACGGGTGAGCCCGGGGCCGGTGCGCCCACGCCCGTGGGGCAGGTGAAGCTGCCACTGACAAAGCCCAGGCAATTGGGCAGGTTGAAGAACGACCAGCCATCAAGCCAGTTGACGCGGCCGAATGCGCCCTTGTACGTGGTCGCGCTGAAGAAGTCGTCGACGTGCGGCACCAGGTCGCCGTTCGAGTACGCTGCCGAGCCGCCCGCGGGGCGCGGGTCGATCAGACTCGTGCTGGTCTCGGTGAACGTGCCTCCAGAGATGAAGGTAGGCGCCGAGCCTGTGCATGGCGACACAATTTGGAAGCCGGCGGTGGGGCTCTGGATGATGTTGTTCGACGAGAAGAACAGGTACATGTCCAGCGACGCCGACTCCGGCGGCAGCACCGACACAAGGAAGCACTCGTGGTAGCCATCCTCGAACTCGTACGACCAGTAGTCGCACTGAGCGTTGGCGGCGCACCGCAGGCGGCACGCGACGGGGCCATTGAGCGTCGGGTCCACGGCAGTGGCGCCCGTGTACCAGCTGGGGAAGTCGAATTTGGCGGGGATCGGGATGGCGGAGGCGCACGGGGAGAAGGCGTAGCATCCCACTGTGAAGTTGCGGGCATAGCCCCACGGGGCGGCGCCGCCGGCGGTTTCTGTGGTGCCCACTTTCGCCAACTTCGGAGTGGCCGGAGTGAGCGTGAACTGGCCCGCACGGTTGAAGCAGTTGATGGAAAACTCAACCATCACTGCAGAGCCGCAATCGGGGTGGGAGCGGATGTTGTAGGCATTGGTGCCGCCGCCATAGTCGGCGCTGTAGTACACACACTCGAACGACGTGGCGCAGTTGCCTGCGGCCATCTGCCACGCCTCGCAAAGCTGGGTGCCGCACGCGTTCGTGACATTGTCCGAGGGCATGAACGGGGTCGTCGACAGGTGGACGGGCTGCGCATCCGCTTTGCAGCCGTTGGTGCACGTCGTGCCGGCGATGGAGGTGTGATGACTGTTCGAAATGCTGACCGAGGCCGCCGCGAGGAGCGCTGACAACATGTGATGGGGCGCCGACGGTGTGGTCTCAAAACTCGTTGATTAACAAAGTCCCAGGATTTTTTGGAATGAAGTTCAATTGTCGCAAACAAAGTTTGATCTCCAACAAAATCTCCATACACCCATTTTGCAAAATATATTGCATGCCAAGGCGGCGACGGCGGCGGTGGAGAGGGTGGTGGCCGCGTGGGCGAGGGCAGAGGAGGAGGCGGCGGCGTCGAGGGTGGCGGCGGCGGTGGCGAAGAAGGCGGGAGCGGTGGTGGGGAGGGCGCTGGCGGAGGCAGTGAGGTGGCGGCGGCGGCGAGTGTGAGGGAGGCGGCAGCGAGGGCGGCGGTGGCGAGGGCGGCGGTGGCGAGGGCGGCGGTGGAGAGGGCGGCGGTGGCGGAGGCGGCGGTGG
>Ga0210247_101087_pt1 | contig 23411 bp, 13 predicted proteins | sample ChrtobMetP3_16mM_FD_155449 | JGI IMG/M metagenome (GOLD analysis project Ga0210247, IMG submission 155449) | Chrysochromulina tobin associated microbial communities from unialgal haptophyte culture, Seattle, Washington, United States - P3_16mM | ecosystem: Host-associated > Algae > Haptophytes >... | reverse complement strand
CGTACATGTACATGTCCTGTACATGACTGAGACTAGACAACTAAAGTGACTAAAGTAAGAGAACCTCACCACCGAAACGAGAAACGACAAACGGGGGTGGGGAAGCCGGCGGTAGCACTCTAAACATTAAGTCACTTCTCGAAGGCGCTCAGGACGTGTGGTGTGAAGAAAGCAGTATTCTCGCAGCATGCTGGCTCTCCGTCTGAGCCAGCGTACGGCAACGCGGTGCCTGGCGGCGCGCCCTCTGCCGGCGCTGGCTGCGGCGCGTCCTGCTCGCGCGCTGTCCAGCGCCATTACGAAGGCGAGTGGCGCCGACAAGTCGGTGAGCAAGGAGACGGCGCCCGCCGTCGACAAGGAGACGCTCCAGGCCTTCACCGGCGCGCCGGCAGCTATGATGGAGACGCGCATCGTCAAGATCTACCAGCAGCCGAATACCGTGCAGAATGCGACGCAGAATCAGATCCCGTGGCGCATGCAGTGGGAGGACGACCAGACCAACCGGTGGACAAATCCGCTGATGGGCTGGACGTCGACCAATGACCCTCTGTCGAACACGCACATGACTCTTGAGTTCCACACGGCGGAGGATGCGATGCGCTTCTGCGAGCGCAACGGCTGGAAATATGAGGTTGCGCAATCCAAGCCCAACAGAGAAATGAACGCGAGCCCCAAAAAGTACTCAGACAACTTCAAGTGGAAGGGCGGTAAGCACTGTGCGAACGCGATGTGCAGCCCACCGAGCCCACTGCACGGGAGCCCCTCGCCTCGGCGCGCCTCTCTCGCCTCTCTCGCTGACCCGCCGCGTGCTCTCGAGTCTCGCCGTTGCAGCCAAGGGCCGCACCTTGCCTGCGCTGTACAAGCCACCACCCCCGCCGCCGCCGAAGCAGTGACGGAGGGGCCGCGATCAGCCTGGCGGACTGAGCGAGCATCGATCTCGCATCGATCACGAGGAACCTTGCCCTCCCTCGGGGTTCCGCTTGGGACGAGCGCCCCCGCCATGCACTGGACCGCAACAGTCTCGCGCCCGGCGTGACGGCTCTGACTCTCGTCTCGCCCTCCCTCCCGCCCCCGGTCTGAATTTCCCGACACGCGCGATCGGTCTCGGTGTCTCAAGTGTATTGACCCTTATTAGCCGACCGCCAACAACCCTCAGTGACCACGGGCCATATGACCATTATTGAGAAGAACGGAGGTGTGAACTGTGAATGAACTTCGAGCCAATTGACGGGTGGCTGCACTCACGCTCACTCTCTCGGCGGGCTGCACGGCGCCGCCATGTCTCCGATTGCGAAGTGTAAGTATTATTGTTGCACGTGGGACGGCCTCGACAAGTTGAAGACAATGCTCAACGGGGCCGCGGGTGTGTGCTCAGCCCTGCCGATCCGTAACGCGGAAACGAATGAATTGAATGCTCACTAGCACGGAACGCATCTCTCGCCGCGTCCGCGATGAGCGCTTCGCAGGTGGAGTCGTGGTAGCAGCTGGCGTCGTCGGCATTATCACCAACCTCATCCCCCTTCCCAACCCTTTCAAGATCATACGCTCGATCTGGAATATCATCTTCGGCGTTCTGATCCTCTCCGTGCAGTTCAAGTTGGAGAAGTACTTTGTACGCCGCTTCGGTTTCATGTCGCACTGGTTCCTTCGCGCCATCTTTTACGTCTTCGTGGGCACCAACTCCATAGACTGCGAAACTGGCGCCAATGCGGCATCGTGCTTCACGTCAGTTGCTGCCTGCATCGCGTGCAGTTTCGTCGGCTTCGTCGATCTGGCCTTCGGCTTCAAGTGCGCCAAAAAGAGCGAGGACGCCGAGGCGGCTGGTGGCGGGGCCCGCGCACAGACCGTGCCGACCGGCGGATCAACATCATTCCCGTCCATCACCATCACACCCTCGCAAGCCCTGCAAGGTGCGTCATGGATGGCCAAGGCGCAAGGGTCCATGGCCAAAAGCGGCGCTCCGGCGCCACCGCCGAGCGGCGGCGCGACAGACAACCCGTTCTTCTCACAGAACAGAACATAGAGGGCGCACAGGACACAGTGGGCGCCGGCCGACCCTCGCAGTGAGCGAAGCCATGGACTCGAGGGGCAGCTGACTTCACACTTCAGATGACTTGCCGTCGGGCGCTGTAGGAGGTTTGGCGGGGCCGTGCATGCGGGGCCATGAGCCCACGAGCGCACTCAGAGATCGCCGAGCGGAGACTCGAAGGGCGTGAATCTGACAGTCTCCGGACTTGAGACTTGTGCTGTGCCCGATCGTCATCCTTGCCATGCCTGCGTACGGAGAATGACAAGCATGCATCGCGCGGCGGGTGTCCCGTTGTGTGCGTTGAGATCTAGGAAGGTGGCCACCGGGCGCATTGGTGTGTGTGCTGTGTGTCGGGACTCAAACCCCAAGAATTGGTGCAAAGTCGTGGTGCACAGTCGAATGAAGCGCCCACTTCGGCGCCTTTGCCTCTCTTCGCTCTCCTCGTCGACGTCGCAGCCGAAAACGTGGGGCCATTGACAAGATGGCGCTCGTCGCCTTCGACAGCGAGCGGCAGCAGCTCGCGACCGTTTCCGTGGACGGCCTGCTCGCGGTCTGGGACGCAGCGAGCAGTGCGCTCGTGCAGCAGCACGCGCGGCCGACGCACCTGGCCGTGCAGTGGACCTGCATCGCGTGGCGTCCTTCGGCGGATGGCGGCAGAGGAGGCCGCGCGGGCGGCTTCCTCGCGCTCGGCGCCGATTCTGGCGCGGTCATCCTCTGGGATCTGCAGCTCGGTCGCATCGTGAAGGAGCTGCGCGGCCACACGCAAGCGGTCACCGACGTCGCCTTCGAGAGCACCGGCCAGTCCTTGTTCTCGTGCGCTCTCGATAGGCAGGTGCTCGTGTGGAGCCTGCCTGGCGGTCAGCTGCTTCACACATACGCGTCGGGCCAGGCTGCGGTGCAACGTCTGCTCCCCACCTCGAGCGGCGAGCACCTGCTGCTCGCGAGCTCCGCGCTGCGCCTCGTCCGCCGTGACACGTGGAAGCGTGCGGGCAAGGTGCCTGGCCATGCGAGCCGCGTGACATGCCTGTGCATGTCGCCGGACAGCCAGCTGGCCGCCTCGTCCGCGAGCGACCGGCACGTTTCCATCTGGCGCGTCTCGCCGTCGGCCCTGAGCGCGGCCGAGGCCGAGGGCGGTGAGAGCTCCCCGTGCGTGCAGACCCTGGCTCTCGAAACCACGATCGTGCAGCTCGCCTTCGCCGAGGCCGAGGCCGAGGCCGGCGACGAGGCCGACGGCGCGCCGCCGACGTCCTACATGCTGCTCGCCCTCAGCGCCGCAGGTGTTGTGAGCGTCTGGAGACTCGACGCAGCCGCCGTCTTCCCACCGAAGGGGAAGAAGATGAGAAAGCCACGGAGCGGCGGCGGGGCGGCTGCAGGGGCTGCAGGGCTGCAGCCGCTGCTGCCCGCGATCGCACCGTGCCAAGTGCTGGTGGCTCCACCGGCCGCACCCGCGGCTGAGGCCAAGGGCCGGAGCGTCGGCGGCGGCGGTGGAATGCAGGCTCCGGGAGATCACAAGGGAGATCACGACCCTCAGCGGATCTTTCAAGCGACGTTCACCGAGGGCGGCAGTGCTCTCCTCGTCGCATATGGATCGCAGGTGAAGCCGACGCTCGTCACGACGCGCCTCGTGCAGCCCGATGGCACGTGGCGCGCGCGCGTCGAGCTGCCGCGGCTGGCCGAGGGGCTCTTCGCCGAGGGCAGCGTGGCGGCCGGGAGTGCCGGCGGCAAGGCGGCGGCCAAAGCCAAGCGCTCGCGTGAAGCTCCTCTTCTTGGAGCGATGGACACGGCGCTACCGGCCATGGGCAAGCGACGTGCCGCAGGTGAGTCTCGTCAATTGCCTCTGATTGCCTCTGATAACCTCTGATCGCCTCTGATTGCCTCTGATTGCATCTGATTGCATCTGATTGCATCTGATTGCCTCTGATTGCCTCTGATTGCCTCTGATTCGCAAGCGCCGTGCCGCAGGTGCCGAAGGTGTCGGCAGCGCTCCCGACGACGACAAGGACGAGGAGGATGGCGCAGCGGCAGTCCCCGCGGCCGCCGCGGGTCCCCATGCCGAGGGAGCCGCGCCCAACGAGGGAGAGGAGGGAGAGGGAGAGGAGGTGTCCCTCGAGATCGGCGGGCTGCCCACGTTTGGTCAGCGGCTCGCCGCATTGGAAGCCGGAGCACCGAACGGCGACGCGAGCGGCCTCGGTGCGAACGGCGGCGCACGCATCGCCACGAAGCGCCAGCCCACCACGGCGTCGCAGGTCTCTCTCCTCGTACAGGCGTTGCAGAATGGCGATGCCGCGATGCTGGACGAGGCACTACAGACCCAAGACGCGGCGACGATCACCTCGACCGTCGCGCGCCTCCCCACGAACGTGGTGCTCCCGTTCCTCGAGGCGGTGCTCTATCGCGTGCAGGGCAAGCCGGCGCGCGTCGCCTCCCTTGCTTCTTGGCTGCGAGCTCTCTTGGCGCAGCACGCGGCCTACTTGATGGCGTGCCCCACGCTGCTGCCGATGCTCACGCCGCTCTATCAGCTCATCGATGAGCGGCTCGCGGCCTTCAAGCCACTTCTCAAGCTAGTAGGTCGTATGCAGATGCTCCAGTCGCAGCTGGTGGCGCAGCAGGCGGCGTCGCGTAGCGACCAGTCCCACGCGCTGTCAGATCCCGCCCTGACGTTCGACGAGGGACTCGAGGAAGAGGAAGCTGCGGCGCGCGGCGCGGCCGAGGAGGGAGAGGACGGTGGCGAGGAGGAGGACGAGGACGAGGACGAGGACGACGAGGACGACGAGGACGACGAGGACGAGGATCTGGAGGGTGAAGACGACTTTGGCATGGACGAGGACGGCGATGACGACGACGATGTCGACTTCTGAGCGCCGCAGCGGCCCGACGTCTGTGGACTGCTGAGGACTTTTCTGAGGACTTGTGAGGACTGCTGAGGACTTCTCAGAGGACTTATGAGGACTGCTGAGGTCTTTTCTGAGGGCTGCTGAGGACTGCTGAGGATTTCTCGGTTATGACTTCTGAGGACGGGATCGTTCGAGCCGTGGCCCACTGGGCGTGGCGATGAATGTTCGGCCTTCCCGCGAGTGCCAGCCTTTGGTGTTCGCCCGGGCGTGCCAAGGCGTGGGCTCGTGCACGACTTTTCGTGCGGGTCGGAACACAGATCGAGCACGCGGGAGGTGTTGCTGTTGCTCAAACGGAAAAATGTAAGTCGATATCCGGTCTAATTCGTTCGGCTTCGTACATATTTCGTTACTTTCGACGCTTTCGTAGGCGACGTAGCCGCCTGTGCGCTGTGCGTATGGTGGTCGTCACGAAAACGCGCGCGCGCGCCGCGCGCGGCCCCCGTAGCAACCCGCGACCCGCGCCGGATCTGGCCGTGCTCCGGGATGGCAATTTATTAATGGCAGTGTGACGATCTGACGAACGTCGCCAACTCAACATGACCCTTTGCCTTTGAAGCACGCGCCGCGTTCACTCGAACGCAATCATGACATGGGTCGCATGGACCATGCTCCGTCGAGTCTGCTGCGCCTCCGCACCCGACCGGGCGGTTGGGAAGGTTTCATCTCTTCTTCTTGGCGTCCAGCATGCATTGCCCCAGCTGGTTGATTCGGATCGTCGAGCAATTGGGCGAGTCGCGGCCCCTCATTACGTGATCGGGGCAATCAACCTGCGCGTCGATGCGGCCATCCGGCAGCTTAGAAAAGCACGCGGTCACCTCGCTCAGGTTGCACCCACGGTCGGCCTTGATAGCAACGCGCTTTGCGTAGCTCGATCGCAGCGCCGCGGCGCTCACGCTGCCGCCCACATTTGCCTTGATGAGCTCGGGCGTGCCCCGGTCGCCCGGAAGCAGCGAGAAAGCACGCAGCGCCTCCGCAAAGTAGCCGTCTGGGCTAAGCCCGCTGCATGTACCGTGCTTGAGCCACTCGTGCTTGGCGAGGCCGCCGACCTCGGCTTGGTGCTTGGTCGCATTCCAGGTCGTGTACGAAGGTGCGAGGTCGATGTAGTCGCGCGGCATCGCCTCCTGCACGAGCTTGGCCTTGGTGGAGCAATTTTCTGGGAAGGTCTCGCCACCAGACCGCGGCATCGTGAAGCCTGGCCACAGCCCATGCAGGCTCAGGTGGTTGGCCGAAAAAGCCCACGGCACAGTGTGGCATTTGTCGGCGTGCTGGCAGCAAAAGTGAGCGCTCCAGGACTGTGCGAGCAAATAGATATCGTAGTCACCGGCCGCGTGGTGGGAGGCAGCGTGGGGCTTGCCCATGTTGATGTTCTCGGGCGCCCAGCACAACGCTCCGTGTGCGTTGTTCACCCCACACAGAGTGCTCCATGGTACTCCTGATGCTGACACCCCAGCGACTCGTTTACCCCCCTAACGTTAAGATGAGTGTGGTACCCCGCCGGCCGCGTCCCGCGGACCCGCCCCAGCTACAAATTCGTCAGATCGTCATCTCGATCTGTGCTCTCCCCACATCTCGTTAGTTTAGCTCGCCGACCCTCGCCGCGCACCGTGGGCTCGGTCTTTAGGTGCGTGCTGGGTGGCGCTCAGCACGATCAGGCGATGACCTTCGGTCCAATGGGCTTCTTGGGCGGCAGCACGGGATCGATAGGGCTGTTCCTCCCCTTTTGGCTCACGGGGCCGCCCCGGTCGTGGTCGATGACCGGCACAATGTGAGCGTGCCGCGGCATCATGCGCAGGTAGCTCTCCGGCAACCAGCCAAAGGCCACGCGGTCGATCCAGCGATCCTCGTTCACGAGCAGATCCATCACTTGGTCATCGGGCGCAGCCACGTTGAGCTCGTAAGCCATCGCCTCGGACCACGCCAGCAGGAGCGCCTCAGCGGGTGCCGTCTTGTTGAACCACGCCACACCGCTCGCCATCTTGAGCCGCCGCCCCTCGAAGAACGGCACAGGCGCCTGCCAGTTCCATAGCAGCACGTCCCGCGGCGCGGGTGCGTTTGCCGTCGCAGGCGTCCGCCCATCCCAGCTGGGAACATCTGCCCAAGCTGTGGGTGTGAAGAGTGTGGGGAAGCTGTGAAATTCCAGGTCGACATCGAGCCACGCGAGGGGCAGTGGCGAGAGTCGCAGAACCTCGTAGATGAACAGCGGCTTCGTCGCAATCAGTCGGTGGCGCAGCGCATATGACCCCTCCTTGTTTTCGCCTTGCACACCCTCGAGCGCCCCGTCGGGCATGAGCGCCGGGTTGCAGCACACTCCCCACGCTTCGCAGCTGGTGACGAGCCGCTGCGCCTTGGCTGCGTACGAGCTCGTGTACAGCGAAGCCGCCCAGAAGAGCGCGCCCTCCACCAGCTCCGCCGCGCAATCCTCGAGCCGCGGCAGCTTCAGCGCGGACGGCAGCTGCATGAAGGCTGGTAAGTGCTCGTAGTGCGGTGCTTTGTTGGTTGGGTGATCCACGAATTTGTTGATGTACAGCGGCGCGCGGCAGCACTTCTCGGCGTTCAGACGGGTGTCCCAACTAATGCTGCTGCCCGGCTCGGCAGCAGCGGCAGGAATGCGCACTGGCGGCGTCACAGATGGGCTCGGCGGCGGCGGGCGAGGCGTCGGCGGCACTGGCGGAGGCGGAGGTGGACGGTTGAGTTTCGTAGGCGCACCTTGGGCGTCAACGGAGACCATTGCGATTCCAGAAAACTCGCAATTGTCCAGCACCTTTCGCAGCTCCGCGTCGCGTGTGCAGTAGTCTGTACCCCGCACATACACCCCTCCATCGGGCGACAACGTGGACTGCGCATAGCAGCGCCACGCCTCGTTCGGATTTTTCTCGGCGCGGTCGAGCCGAGCAAACAGCGGGCCGTGGGTGCCGTAGTGTGGACAGTTCGCGTCGCACCACGAGTTGAGCTGTGCGTCGCAGCCGCGGGCAAGAGGATACGCGTGCGTTGACATGATTTTTGCAGACGAAACCCGACGCTGGTGTGAACGTCCGTTGGTTTGGGTGTCCAAATCATAACAATTGGCTGTGAGCGGGCACAACGGGGTCCTCGAGGGGAATCAGGACTGTGTCGTATAGTACGCCGGTCCGGTGTCGCTTGGGTGTCGTACGAGTTGTTAACCAATGTGCTCTCTGGGCTGTGAACGGTCGCGTGGATCTGGAGTCTGATCGAGGTTCGATAGCCACACATGCACATCATACCGTAGCCTTTGTTTCAGAGCGCACGAGGCCTCGCACGGAGACGATCGGCCGCGACGCCCTTCTCGTCGTCGTCGCCCTCGCCATCAAAAACGATGTCATACGTACCCTCTTCCACATTGACATTGTCCACGCGCGCTGGCCGCCACTGGTCGCCAGAGCACAGCACCTCGACCCACTGCCCTTCGAGGTAGCCTGCTGTGGGGCCGCTAGCTGTGGTCAGGCTAGACGTCGGTAGGCCTAGGCCGGCGGTGGGCGGCGGCGGCACGGCGGCCTTGTCGAGGGTTCGTCGGCTGGCGAGGGGCGCGTCCTCCTCGTCCTCATCCTCGTCGTCCCCGCGCTTTGGCGCACGGCCGTGCCTCCCTCCCTCCTCCTCCTCGAGCTCCAGAAGGGCTCGAATTCCAATCTGCCCCTCGAGCTCCCGGATTGAGGGCGCGCTGGGCACTTCTCCCCACTTCTCCTTGAGTAGCTTCTCCTGGAAGAGGCGCAGCTTGCCCAGGGCGTGGTTGTATGCCCAGCCGTTGCCCGCGTCTCTGCCGTAACGGTGCTCGAGATACTGCCCCTCGCGCTTGAGCTTCTCCGTGTCCGCCCCGAGCGTCAGCAGCCGAGGACGCGCCGGAATGCCTTCATGGCGCGAAAGGAGCACTCCGACGCCTGCTGGCCAGCCATGGTAGTCGAGGCCGAGGCCGCACGCAGCGCGCATGATGGCGTACATCGTCTGATCGCGCGCCGTCTGCGTCGAGCCCATAGGGGGCAGCGACGCCTCGATCTCGGCCAGCCAGGTCGGCCAGCGCAGCCCGCGCTTGGGCGCCGCCTCTTGCAGAATGGTACGCTTCTCTCCCCATAACGAGATGTTCCTCTTCTTGGCGTCCTGCCAGCCCTTGCCTCCTCGCAGGTCCTCGCGTTGTACGAGCTCGAGCGCCGCAAGCTCCGCGTCCGTCACAAGCGGATCGGAAGATACGGGCTCGAGCACGTCCAGCTTTTCCATCTGCTCTTTGGTGAGGCGAGGATGATTCGACGGCTGCTTGAGCCTCTCAGCGTGCGGGCCGGAGCTATTGCCATCCTCGTCCGCCTCGAACGTTCGATCGTCGAGTTCTGCGGGCACGTGCCCCAGCTCCGGCGCTGATCCTCTTGACCTGCTCGATCTGCTCGATGGTGCCGGCGGTGGCTTGGGCTCCGCCGGAGCCCGAGGGCGCTTGCGCACGCCCTCGGCCTGCGTCCGACAGGCTTTGGCGGCCTCCTCCAAGCCGAGCGCGGCGAGCTGCGCCCTGTTAGCCGCGATAGTCTTCTCGCGATCAAGTTCGTAAGCTGAAAGGGTCGCCATGGCGCGAGAAAACGTTCAAAACGACGCATTTTTGTTATAATTTCAATCTCTGTCTGAGAGGCTGGAGCCTCTGAGAATGCTGAAAGGTTTTCGCGTCGGTCAGACTCTAGAGACCTTTACAGCTGACCGCTTGCACTGGCCCGGAGGCAGTGGGGCGAACGGCGCTGCGCCGGGCTGCTGGTGCTGCTGCCCTGCCCCCTGCTCTCGCCCCCTCACTGGCGCCGCTCGCTCTGGTCAGCTCGCCATCTCGGTGAAGAGCGGCACGCCCGCGCGCGCGCAGCCCGTTTCGACGTACTCGCGCACGAGTGGAGGCATCTCGAGCCCCTTGACGCACGTGAGCGAGCGCAGAACAGGCAGCACGAGGCTATCATCGATGGAGAGACCCCACAGGTTGAGCGTGGGCATGCTGCCGTGCGCTGGGTCGCGCCCGCGCAGCATGGTGCCGAGCTCGTCAAGCAGTGGCGCCAGCTCGGCGAGCAGCTTGGGCGTCGCCTTCTCCGCCGCATCGAAGTCGAAACCGCTCCGCGTGTGCTTCCAACGTGCATAAGCGACGTCGCGCTGATCGGCGAAATCGGGCACGGCCATGCGCAGCAGCCGCGGGCGCTCGAGCGCTTCGCGCGTTGGCTTGACGCGATTGAGCCACTCGTCGATGTCCTTGCGCCCCGTTGCGGGCGCGATGCGCCTATCCTTGGCCACGCCTGCTGCGAATGAGCAGATTTCGAGTGACTCGGGCAGACCCAACTGGCCTTCGCGCACGGGCACGCCAGCGCCGCTGAGCACCGGGCACACCTTTGAGCCGATAAGTGGGACCACGCCGCCCTCCACTGGGTCGTAGCCGAAGCCCTCGCACTTGACAGGGTCGGCGCCCGCGCCGTAGCCGTAGAAGCGGCACACGAACGGCATGCCAACCCAGGCGAGGACGAGCCGAGCGCGCGTGCAGAAGGGGCAGTGCTCATAGCCGTGTAGCACGAGCGGATTGAGCTTCCATGTTGTATAGAGCAGCTTGTAGTCGAGAGCGGCGGAGTCGGTCTTGTCTCCCGGCTTCCAAAGCTGCCGTCCCTTTCCAGCGCGCGCCCATGTGGCCGCAAGCTCGTCGACCACAAAGGTCCCAGACACGAGATCCGGATCGACAAAGTCATCCACCTGCAGGCGGACGACGGCACCCCGGTGCGGTGTCGTACGGCGCGTGGGCGCCGCGTGCAGGAACGCCGCGCTGCTGCCGGCGGCGACAGCAAGAAGTAGCGCCATCCGGTCCACCTCCAGATGAACCTGCTCTTACTTCTGAATTGGAGTGCGCGTGTCTTTTCCAAACCCGGAGAAGGGGTTCAGTGCAGTTCAGTTCAGTTCAGTTCAGGATCCGTCAAGAGAAGGGATATTCACCGCAGCCCACGCAACGCAACTTGACACCGCGCACCGATCGCGCACGCGGACGGGTGCATAGGGTCTTCGCTCGCGGCTCGGCTCACGGCTGCGCGCTCTGTGTCCCACATCACGGAGGCGATAGTCAGCACACGGCGCGGCACACAGCCACACGCACATGCACGAAAACGACACACACCTGAGCAGCATGCAGCAGTACAATAAGAAAGTCAAGCCTCCCGCGTCGATACCCCCACAAAGCACGAAGTTTGACTAAGCCATGTATAGCCATCACCATCGTCCATTCGGTTGTGGTTGCCTCCACCACCAGTACCGCCGACACACTCCCCGCAGCCGCACTCCAGCGACCACCCCAAAAGGTAGGCGCACGACGATCATCGGGTGAGACGCGCAGCTGTAGTGTAAGGCGGCGTTAAGGGCGCTTCGTCCCGCCCAAAAAGTCGTCGAGCAATTTCCCCTCGGCGAGGAACACGAAAAGGAGGAAGACTGCGTATAGCGTCCACAGGTAGTACGCGTACATGCGCGGCGGTGCATACCCGGTCGAAGGAAACACGGCAAGGTGCGACGCGAGGGCGATGCCCATGAACAAGAACGCAACGCGGCAGGTTTGGGAGACAAAGGACACGACTGGTCCGCCGCCGCTGCTGACGAGGATGTGCAGGACGAGCGCGCCACCGGTGCCGACGAGGTTCATGAGCATCGGCGAGCCGAAGCACGCCGCTAGCGCCATCTTGGCACCCTTTCTGCACACGTCACGCGTCCCATCGCCCTTGGCGACCGCAACGTTCGCCATCATGTCGCCCATCGAGTTGCCCCACGCGATGATAGTCATGCCGAGAAGCGAGGTCGAGATGCCGAGATTGATGCCAATCGTCTCAATCAGTGCGACCACCTCACTCGCGACCATGCCCATCCAGACGATCGACATCACAAAGCCGCACAGCACAAAGAGCGGGAAGACCTTCGGCGTCACGTCCGGCCTTGTGAAGAACCACAGCAAGGCAGACAAGGGCAGTCCGATGAGGGGTGGCCACAGAAATACGTGCGGAACAGGTCCCAGCTTTTCTTCCATCGTTTCAAAAAAGCCGCCCGTCAAAAAAACAATCAAGAGCGCGAGCGCAAACGTCGGCGAGGCGATGGCCCACTTCCGGCGGCGCTCGTCCCAGATAGCGTCGCAGGGGATGGTGAGGCGCCGCAGAATCGAAAAGAAGAACTCGACGCAAAACAAGAACTTGGTCACAATCCCCGCATCCCAGGGAAAGTCGAGGTCCTCGAGCCCTTCGTCGTCATCGTCGCCGCCGCCGCCCTTGAGTTCCTTGAGGTCGTTGTTTTGGTCGTTGTTCTCGACGCCGCTCATCGGCGTGGCTACCAGTTGAAGCGGAACCATTGGCTGATGAGTGGACGCCTCGGGGCTGCCGTTGGCCGACACGTCGTCCCAGTTGCTACCGGGAGTGTTTGGCGGCACACCATCGGCTGAGAGCGGCGAGACCGAAGGAATGGTGACCGGCCCTAATGGAGCCGCATTCAGCTCTCGCCCAACTTCGTCGCCGAGCAGGCCCTTCTTGCCCGCAGTCGCGAAGCCAGACTTGGTCAGCTGGCGTTTGAGGCGCTGCTTCATTGGCGACACTGCTGAGCTCATCTTTTGCGCAGCTGGGTGGTTGGCGATCTTTTTGATCGACGGCCCCATCTTTTGCGACAGGTAGATGCCAAAAGTGTCGTCGGGCCAGTAGGGCTGCACACAGTAGTTCAGAAAGATGACGAGCACAACGTAGCAGACGTATAAGCTCACCAAGAGCATCGCAGCACCCAAGCTGATAGATGGGGCTAACGAGACGGTCATCAGCGCGATCATCGATACGGTGAAGCTCAGAAGGTCGCGATAGAATGGGAAGCGGCTGAGGCGCCAGCCCTCGGCACGGAACGAGGCGATGAACACAATGCACCCGACGACCACCGTCATGATGTACAACGTGGCGCCCGACGTGTAAGAGATGATGAGCGAGTAATCCATCTCGTCAGGGTGCGCCTGTGCGACGGCGAGGCCGGTGAAGAGGTCGGGGCCGCCGTTACCAAAGGCAAGCAGAGTGACGCCCGCGATGTCGGGCTTCAGATGCAGCAGGTTGGACATGTAAGTGAGCTGCGGCTCGAGGAATACCCCCGCGGTGCCGCACAGGACCTGAATGAAGATGAGGAGCAGCAAGATGTTGAGCAAGAGCACGGCGGGGTTGCCGTTAAAGGTGCACTGCCAAGACACGACATAGCTGCCTAAATTGCCATTGCCCGTTTCTTTGCACTGCTTCCTCGCGAACTCGCACGGACTCAAAACCTTCCGATCCTCTTCCTGAGTCTCAACCTTCTCTTCCTGGTCCTCTTCCTGATTCTCTTCCTGGTTGTGCACAAAACGGAGGCTCTCGTAGGTGCACTCATCCGACAGATCGTTATCGGGACTGATGTCAGCGCTCAGCTCGCACGAATTGGCGACGGTGTCGAGCACCTCTTGGAAGGCGGCATCTGGGTACTCGTACCCATCCTTGCCCAGGAAGAGGATGTAGTACATCTGCGTGATGCCGGATTGGAAGCGGAGCTCGTGAAGATCCGAGTCTGTCGAGGAGCCGACGGTCACTTCGGCGTTCTGGAGCCCTTTGCCGAAGATGAGGTGGTTGATCGACGGCACGCCCCCCTCGCCGGCGCCGTACGTTTTCTTATAGTAGCCGAACGACCCATGCGACCCATTGAGCGGTTTCGCACCGGTGTTCCACTTCTGGGAGCCGCCCTTGTCGGCGCCCAGGTTGCCGAGGGTCATGAAACCGTCGATTTGGCCCGCCTTGGACGAGGCAATGAAGATGAAGGCGGCGCCGTACCCGGGATAGTAGTACGAGAGCGACGAGAGCGGCAACTTGCACGTAACGTACCGGACATCGCCCTGGCTCGCGTACCGACCATCCAAGACCGTCGGGCTCCAGTGCGACCCGTCGCAAACCTGGTTGTAGTATAGTGGCGACGACCACTTCCCGTTGACGCGGATCAGAAGCTCGTTGCCGATATCGTAGGCACTGCGCCCGCCATCGGCGATGTAGTAGCCGGTCACCCCGCCCTGGAAGTTGTAGAGTGCGGGCAGGTTGGCGGGCCAAACCCTGTCGACGCAGCGCGCGTCGAGCGGCGAAGCGCAGCATCCGGAGCAGTCACAGCCAAGGACCGACTCAAAGGCATCGCACGAGAACGGATTGAAATCGCCGCACGTTGCACCTCCGCAAGGCATGCCGCAGGCGCCCGTGCCGGGCAGACCGGGCGGCGGCGGCTTGGGCGGCAGGGGCGGCGGCGGCGGCGGCGGGCGCACGGTCTCGCGCGAGCAGCAGGTGCCGCAGTCGCATCCCATGACGCTGGCCACGACAGAACACTGCGTATTGCGGAAGATGATGCAGGTCTGGCCGACCTGGCCGCAGGGCCGGCTGCAATCGGCCGGCGCGGGCGTCATGGGCGGCGGCGGCGGCGGGTTGGGCGGCTGCAACGCGGGCGGGAGCGCCACGAAGCAGCTGCCGGCGACCGCGTCAAGGATGACCTGGACTTGCTGGCGCGTGTACCGGTACGAAACGGCATAGTCGTATCCAGGGATGGACGAGGGCAGCTTACCCGCCCATAGCATGTACATGACGACCTGCTGGCCAGTGTTAAAGAGGACTTCGTGGAAGTCCGAGTCGGTGGTATATGCGAGGACGGGCGCCGACACGAGCTGGCTGGGCGGCGCGCGCGTGATGATCAGGTGAGAGATCGAGGGGTCTGTTTGCGCGCCGTACACCTGCTTGTAGTACGCGTGCGAGCCGCGCGGCCCGTCGAGGTGGAACGACTCGAACGAGCCGCCACCGTCGGCGCCCAGGTTGCCCGTGATCAGGAATCCGTCAATATCGGCCTCCCTGGAGTAGAAGGATGCCGAGAAGAGGGTGCCTGCGGTAACGTCGCCAACGTAGTCCGAGCCCTGGACGCCGCCGTCGAGGAGCTGCGCCGAGCGGGAGTGAGGTGTGGGGCGAGCGAGGGGGGGGGGGGGGGGGGGGAGCGGGGTTAGGGGTGGGCAAGGGGTGAAGCGAGGGCTGAAGGGGGGGATGTGGGGTGAACGAGGGGTAGAGTGATCGGTGCGCGCCCGCGCGCGTGTGGCAGGGGTCGGGTCGGGTTGCCATGGAGGGCGTGTGGCAGCTGGAGGCCTCGCGCCCGGCGGCGGCGCGAGAGGTGGGGAACTAGGCGGCCGTTGCGTACCTTGCACGTTGAGTAGAAGACGTTTGACGTAGCGGGGCCGTCGACACCGTCAAGCTCTGTGGGGAAGAGGCCGTTGCAGTCCTGGGTGTACGGCAACTCGAACTGCCACGAGCCCTGAATGCGCACCGAGAGGTAGTTGCCCCCGTCGTACATGTCCGAGCCGCCGTCGCGAATGCTCCGGCCGGTCTCGCCCTCGGTGAACGGGTAAATGTTCGGAATGCCGGCCGGCGGCCACACGCGGTCGATGCAGCTGAGGTCAAGGGTCGAGGCGCAGCAGCCCGAGCAGTCGCAACCGAGCACATCCTTGAAGGCCTGGCATGAGTAACCCCTCCCGTCGAGGCCCGCGAAGGCGCCGCAGGTGCCGCCTACGCACGGGACGCCGCATGCCAGCGGTGCGGGCGCGGGCGAGCGCGGCGAGGGCGGCGGTGGGCTAGGCGGCGGCGGGCTCGCTTGCCCGGCTTGGCAGCAGCCGGGATTGCAGTCGCAACCATCTCCGCCAAAAGACACTTTGCGCTCTTGCACGAGCGAGCACGGGGTGTTGACGAAATCGGCGCAGGTGGCACCGGTACCGCACGGGCGCGAGGCGCACCCCTGGACCGGCGGCGGCGGCGGCGAGTACCCCCCCACGAGGGGGTTCTCGGGCACGACACCGAAGCACGCAGTCCCCATCGTGTTGAGCACCGACTGGAAGACGGACTCAGCAAACTGGTAACCGCTTCTGCCCGCCCACAGGATGTAGAGGACGTGGTTGACCGGGCGGTCGAAGATGATCATGTCCTCGTCCGAGTCTGTCGAAGCGCCAATCGTCTGGGTACCCGCCGCGCGCACGATCACCAGGTGGTTGATCGACGGGTCGGTAGCACCGTACACCTGCTTGTAGAAGCCACGGGTGCCGTTGGTGCCGAAGAGCGGAGCCGCGGGTATGTTCTGCGCGCCGCCGCCGTCCGCGCCCAGGTTGCCGCTGATACGAAAGCCATCGATGATGCCTTGGTCGCTGTGGAAGGCGGCGGAGAAGAACCGACCCGGCCCGTCTCGGTTTTCCTTGCACGTGGCGTATGTGGCGCCGCCGCGGCCGACCGGCTCGGCAGTGCTGCCGTCGCAAATCTGCTTGTACTGGAGCGGTGCCGACCACTGGCCGCGCACGCGCAACCGCATTTCATTGCCGTTGTCATACATGTCACGGCCGCCGTCAACAATCACCGTTCCAGTAACGCCACCGGTAAAGGAATATGCTTGCGAAGGCCCACCAATGCCAGGCCAGGCCCGCTGGACGCAGGACAGGTCGGTCGGATCCGAGCCCATGAGAGGGGCGAGAAGCAGGGCGAGGAGCGCCATTCTGTTCCCTCGACTCGTATTGACTACTATTGTATCAGGTCGGCACGTCGAAGCGGCACCGCCGCGAAAGCCAGCAAACTTCATGCGGGGAATTTCGATGCCTTCACGAGAACGCCATGAATACCCCGCGGACGCAACCGCCGTGACCTTTTCTTAAGCATGGTTGCCTTGTCTTAGGACGAAACGAGTGAGTATGAATACGGTGATTTTCTGCTCAGGTTGAGCCTCACCTGTTACGACGATGGCGGCAGGGCTGGTGGGCGTGACGGGCGCCGTGGCCGTACGCCGAGCAGCGGGCTTCCGCGCTCGGCAACGCAAGGCGGCACGGCGCATGGTGCAGCAACGCGCTCGCGCCGCACAGGTCGCCACGTGGATTGAGCAGTTCGGGAACCCCGGTCATGGACGCCTCGAGCGCGAGGAGCTCTCTCAACTGCTGCAGCACCTCGTACCGGAGATGGGCGTGCCCCGTGCTCACGTGCTCGATCAGCTGCTCATACATGCAACGGAGGTCAAAACGTACTCGTTGCACATCCGCGGCGACCCCTATGGCTCGGTGCGCGCGGAGCTCATCATGCTCACTGTGTCCGCGTACACAACGTACTGCGCCGTCGCGAGTGCGTTTGATCGGCGGGCGGGCGAGAGCGGGATGGTCTCGTTGCGCGATCTTCCCGCCCTGCTGCGCGAGGCGAACAAAGGCATGCCTTGCGATACGCGCGATTTCGACTACGTGATGGACTGCTGCGCAGCGCTGCTGCCCATGGGGTTGTCTCTCGCGCCCACCACGGCGCTCTCGCGGGAGAATGTGCTCTCGCCCTTCCTTGCGAACGACATCAAATTCGGCAAGCGCGTATCCGTGCATTCCCTCCTCGACGAAAACACGAGCGACGACACGGGCTCCACAAAGTCGGACGACATGATCAGCGCCGACGACGCCGATGAGGATATTGAAGACCTCGTATGGGACGGTGCGCGCGTGCACCGCCGCCGCGGCGGGGGGGTGGGGGGTGCCATCACATGCTGTCAGCGCACCACTCACGTTCTGCACACCGCCTCCCTCCTCCTGCTGCTCCTCAACTCTTCTCCCCCGCGCCCCCATTCGCGCGCAGATATTGAAGTGCACATATCGCGCTTCCATCTGCGCCAAGGACGCGCCCTGCGCATCCAAACTGCATTGCGCCGTTTCACTGCCGTCCGCTTCCTCGCGCGCTGCCGCCTCGCTGCCATCAAGGTGCAGAGCGCCGCCCGTCGGAAGTTCGCGTGGCAAAAGATGCGCAAACGGCGCAAAGCGGCGGCGATCATCAGCCGGATGGCCAAGGGCGTGAAGCCGCGCCGGCAGGCACAGCTGCGGCGAAAGGCAGCAACGGTCATCGGGCGCGTGGCGCGTGGGCGCGTGACGCGCGTGATGATCCTCCGCATGCGATCGATGGTGAGTGCGGCGCCGTCACTGCCACGCATGGGCTCGATGGCCAGCTTCGGCTCTGTGAAGGCCCTCGGTTCTGTGAAGGCCCTCGGCTCGTTGAAGAGCTTCCGCGAGCGACGCTCGAGCACGGTTGGTAGCTTCTTTGGCACACGGAACGCCATCACAGCACCGGCCACGGGATCATTCACAGCAACGACCAAGAGCGCGTCCCAGTTCCATCAACGCCCGATGTCTCGCGCCAACACCGTGCCCGTCCGCGGCGAGCACAGGCAAGACCGGTCACGAGCGTGCATCATCTCGTAACGGCGGCTGCCCCATTTGCGCCCCATGTGTGCCCCATGCAAGACACCGGTGCCATGACGGCCCCATGTGTCGGCATGTCATGTGTGCTCGCGAACTCGTCGTGTATGCGTACGCCCCCACCTCTCCCTGGTCCCTGCTCCGCGCCGTGCTCCCCGACTCAAGCCGAGCATGGCCGAGGAGACGGTTCAAACCGGGAGGGGACAAATCAGTGCGGTCTCACAGTGTTGTGGCGGCCGTACAAAGCCTTTGATCAAAGCGTGCGTGTAACATATGTTCAAAAGCGCGCTCTCTCAGGCTTACGAAGCGAGGGTTCTTGAGATATGTCCGATATGAGCGAAGGCCGAAGCGGGGACGCAACCATTCGGAATCGGAACCATGGACGCAACCCCGGTCGGTACGATCGGGCTTCGGGCTTAACTTCGGGCGGGTGGCACGCGACGCTGGTCCCTGGTCGCGCTGCCCCTTCGCTGCCCGAGCGATGTTGCGCAGAAAATGTGCGGTTCATTTGAAGTTCCTACATCCCCACGAAGAACGCGGCAAGTTGACGAATTTCTCTCGTTTTGACGTGACGCGACGCGTCGCGTCGAGCTAATTTCATTTCTGATGGTGAGTAGGCCGCTCCATCATCCCAGCTGCTGCGCCCGCGGTCGCGAGACGCTGGATCACAGCGCTCCTGCTGCCTGGCATGGCAATGGTCGCGCTGCCTGACCGGCGCCTGGTGTCAGGCAGCTTGGGGCAAGCCAGCAGCTCCGCCATTGGTGGCGGTCACTCCATCACTCGTTCGATGCCTCTTTCTCTCCGTGTGGCAGGGGTGGGAGGACGCCGTTGCGAACTGGCAGGAGATCCCCAAGGGCGGCATCAACCGCGGCCCCAACGCCGTGAGGAAAATCTGGTACAACCCCGCCATCGTGCCCCTCTGGGGTGCCATCGGCCTCGCATCGGTCGTGTGCGGCGGGTTCATCATCAAGTACTTTGCCGGGCACACTGAGATCTCGTGGAGCAAGACGATGCGCGCGACGTACGACCATCAGGGCCTCAGCGAGTCCCGCGTCGCCTCGCACAACTCGCACTTTGGCATGCGCGACCTCAACAAGCGCGACGTCAACCTCTTCCCCTTCAAGTTCACGGCGATGGACAACATTATCAAGAAGCACAAGGTCGAGGTCGAGTAAGCGCCTGTGACCTGCAGCAACCACCGTCGGGCAAGCAGCAAGGCTGCTGGTAGGACTTCGAGAGCTGCGAGAGCGAGACGCTCTACAGTACGTGCTCCTTGAGTTGTACATGTATGTGCTTGGGCCGCCGCGCGGTGTCGCGCGACGGGTTCGGGGTTGAACGTACTTACGTCGTCACACGTAGATCGTAGTAAATATATTTCGCACCGGCGATAAGCGTGTCCGATACCACGAGGTATTTTCGATTTCGTGAATTTTGCCGACAGCGCGGAGCCGTCGGAGCCACCGCGGCGCACGGCGGCGGCCGGGCGGTGATACGTCTCTGCCCTCATTCATATGACAAGTCCATACATGTCCAGCTGCCGTAAATACGCACCATGCTACCGTAAGCACCCTCTCCCCTTAATCGCCCTCCAATCAGTCGGGAAGGGGTCATCCGGTCATTAGCGTTAGCTATACATGCAAGCATGCATGAGCTCCCAAGATCTCGGGAGCTCTTCACGGACACAGGTCCCCACGTGGTTAGAGCGAGACAGTCACTGTCCCTTCGCTCCCTGAACCTCTGCGCGTTGCCTAGTGCCTGAACGATAATAAAGATGATTCACGACAAACGAGCGTTGGCCAAGCTCAACATTGGTAAGCCCGGACGAGATGCTAAGCTGGTCACCAAGCCCAGCTCATCTTCCAAGACCCGCAATGACCCGACGAGATTGCCCCCCTCAAAGCCATCCGATGACTCACCCGTGACCATAACCAAGCGCACCAATACAATGTGCTCGACCATCTTGACGTCAACGAACACCACCTCGATCAAAATATGCAGCCAGACCGAACCGATCGCCAACAAGGCCACGCCATCGTCTGAAAAGGCCGCGTCCTTCAAGCCAGCATCTTCCACCGTCGGAACCACGGACCTATGGGTGAACAAGAACTTCAAGCCTCGTGACCAAGCCAAGCACGACACGCAGGGTATCGCCCTCATCGCCACGACCGACGCGCAACCGCCGTCGCCGCCACTCAAGCGCGCGCCGTCGTCTGAGAAGGCCGCGTCAAACAAGCCCGCGTCCTTCACCGCCAAGACGGAGCCAACCCTGCGCACGCACTCAACGACAGCGAACGACGACACGACAATCGCCATCAAGGACGGACGCGCAGCGACCATCGTCAAAGCAACCTCCGCACTGCCAACCAATAGTCGCATCACTTCAATGCACTGACCGACGTACAGTCCGCAGATGTGGAATGGCCGGCCATCGGTAACACGGCGCCCGAGAAGCCTAAGGACCCTGTCAGCAAGCTCCACGAGCAGCTGCTCCGCCTCAAGCAGATCGAGATTCCCGACGCAACCAAGATGCCCAAAATGCCCGAAGCAGCTAAGACGTACGAAGTACAGCCCGATGCCAGTAAGCACATGGTACCCGAGTGCAAGGCTAAACAGCACGTCGAAGGGAATAACTGGGACGAAGACCGCGAGAAAAGGGCGACGCTGCAGGCGATCAAGGACGTCGAAGAGTTCGAGAAGTACAATCAGCCGCAGACTCTGGTATTCGAACCCGTTACAGGTAAGACACGCAAGTCGAGGACCCACGACCATCCGAAGACCGAGACGGTGACTGTGCCCAAGCAGAAGGATGAAGAGATCAAGCCTGAGATCAAGCAGACGAAGACTCGAGACGAGCCAAAGACGCCGGCATCGACCGCCACCACGGTCAGCACGCGCAAGCTGGCCATCGTTGAAGCCAATGACAAGAAGATGGCCACCACCGTCGCCGCCGCCGCCATCGCCACTGCCATCGCCGCTGCCAAAGCCGACGCAAATTTCGACTACCACTTCATCGCGCCCGCCCGATGCGAAATAATGGCCAGGCACGCAAGTACCCTGAACTCCGCACTGTGCCTGCTGCCACCATGCCTGCGTTCGCGCCTGCGTCTTCGGTACGTCAATGCACCCTACCTTCGTGGGTCAGCCCCGGTGGTTTTCGGAGTCGACAATGGCGAAACCAACTACACCGAACCACGGTATGCGAAGGTCAACGTCGCCACCAACTCGCAATCCAGGAGCCGCTCGAAGCCCCAGATGCGCGGAGAACAGTGGGATCCAAGCAAGGACGCTTCCCACCAACTGAGGCCGCAGCCAAGACGACGTGCCCGCAACACTACATCGCGCAAGGAGTGCCACCACGAACTACCGCCCTTGCAGGCGCGGCGCCGTGCGCACCGTGCAAGCCGTCGACTCATGCGCGCATCTGCACGTGCACTGCCATCGTGTCGCAAGCACACATGCGCCCGACCGCGCCCAGCACCGCTTGCACAAGGAACGTCCGCCACGCCTGCCCTCGTACAGAAGCCTGCGGCGAGCTGCAAAGTCGACGATCCGAAGCCACGCCGCTGCACACTCGCTATATCCATCACCTTCTCGGAACGGGTGCATCTGGAACTCAAGCCCCATACTATACTCAAAGCCATGGAGATAGCAGCCTGCATCGCCCCACCACCACGAATCCACGGCAGGACCGATGACCTCCCCAAATGCATCCAGATCTTTGTGAGGAAGTTTGATGGTGCTGCGATCACTCTCGATGTCACACCACTCACCTCCATCGCCGATGTCAAGGCAAGAATCGACGATAAGGCAGGTATACCTGCCCACCACCAGCGCCTTATCTTCGAAGGTAAGCAGCTCGAAGACGAGCGCACTATCGATCACTACGGCATTCGCGCGGAAAGCACACTGCATGCATTGGGTAACCTCAATGGATCTGGGCGCCGCCACGGCAAGCGCGTACGCGCACAGTCAGCGTCAGTGACCCCACCACCACCGCCGCTTCCGCCGCCGCCCGCGATACATCACCCGCTGCACCCCCCTATCGACAACAGCATCGAAAATGTCATGGCATCCGACAGATGGCGGGGAGCACGCCCAGGCATGATCTTTAAGACTGGACCGCTTGGCACCGGCTACTATAAGGATGAAGGCCCCATCAACAAGAGCGACGCGTGCGCATCCTCATCCGTGATGCTGCTGCAGGAGAACAAACACGCGACGGTCGAATACTGGGACGACCCGCTGCACGACTTCGGACTTGACGCAATCACCAAGATCCTTGGGATGTATGCCGAGACGAGGCACGAGGAAGCTACAACCAAACCAAGGCCCAGGGACCTACGACCGGGGGACTTCATCTCCAGCCTCTCAACATCCATCAGAATCGTATCCACCTGCGACTGGGACACCATCTACTACCGCCTCGTCCACGCAAACATCAAAGGAGGCACCTCAGAATCGATCGAGTTCATGAAGAAGGCGCCACTCGAAACCAACCCTCAAGTAATCAGGATCATGGAAGCGCTCGACGTGGGCGGGGTCCACAACTTCCCAAATCGCCATAAGACGCCAGTATATCCTAACCGCACCCTCAACGGCGCAGACCCCGACGACAGTATCGAGACCACGATCTTAAGCTGCTGGACACAAAACGACGTCTACTTGAGGCAGTGCGGACCTGAAGGGCACCTGCGATCGGGCAGCACAGTACTCGAGGTCGACGCGTCCCTCGGATTCTCAATACCCACCGAATCTGGAGCTAACCTTCATCGTGGGCCTTGGCCGCACGCCGATGACGACACACGCCTCCGCAACATGTGCGCGAGCATAACCCGAGCACAAGCCGCCTCAACAGCAGTTGAGAAGCTCCTACTGCTGCACATACTCCACACGGGCTACGCACACGCAGAGCTACCTATTTTCTGCCAAGTTCATGACGACTTCCTGAACCACAATGATAAGTTTCGTCGTGTACTCTGTATCACGCACCCATCCGGGGACGAACCGAGGACGTGGCTCGATCGCGTTGAGCTACTTGCGCAAGCTTTCAAGATCCGCTTCACATTTGCCCCCGCTCACCACAGCAAGACGACGGTCAGCTTCGGATGCAAGGGCACCCTCCTCCACCTTCACCAGGACGCTGTACGCCCATACAACCTCCACGAATACGAAGATTATATGCGAGGACCGCATGCTTCAATTATGGAGCCGCAAGGTGGATGGTGCCTGCAAGGCTACGGACCCA